>Ga0302325_10006859_pt1 | contig 25474 bp, 26 predicted proteins | sample Palsa_T0_2_FD_201948 | JGI IMG/M metagenome (GOLD analysis project Ga0302325, IMG submission 201948) | Peat permafrost microbial communities from Stordalen Mire near Abisko, Sweden - Palsa_T0_2 | ecosystem: Environmental > Terrestrial > Soil > Palsa > Peat permafrost | place: Sweden: Abisko... | reverse complement strand
GGACACCGGAAAGGCTTGTCCATCTTTGCCAGCAGTGCGGAACGGGGGTTCCCTCATCCGGACCAAGGCAGCAATCGCGGCGACGTAATCGCTCTGTCTTCTCAGCAGAGCAGTTTGCGTCGCAGGAGGTTCACCTTAGGCGGCTACGCCGCCGGCCGGATTAGGAGTTGAGTGGCAATGACCACACGCATCCGCGAATTCCTCAAGCAGCGCACCGACAACGGACCCTGCCTCGTGCTCGACCTCGACGTCGTGCGCGAGAACTACCAAAACTTCGCCAAGGCTCTGCCCGACACGACCGTGTTTTACGCCGTCAAGGCCAACCCGGCCCCGGAAATCCTCAAGCTGCTCGTGGGGATGGGCTGCTGCTTCGACGTCGCCTCGATCGGCGAGACCCACGCGGTGTTTGAAGCCGGCGCTACCGCCGACCGCATCTCCTATGGCAACACCATCAAGAAAGAGCGCGAGATCGCTGCCGCGTTTGCGCTCGGCGTCACCCTCTTTGCCGTCGATTGCGAGGCCGAGGTCGAGAAGGTGGCCCGTGCCGCTCCCGGCAGCCGGGTGATCTGCCGAATAGTCTGCGACGGCTCCGGCGCCGAGTGGCCGCTGTCGCGCAAATTCGGCTGCGAGCCGGTCTATGCGGCCGACATCCTCGAGCATGCGCATAAGCTCGGGCTGGTGCCGCACGGCGTCTCGTTCCATGTCGGCTCACAGCAGCACAATGTCGAAGCTTGGGACCGGGCGCTCGCCTCGACGGCGGCTGTCTTCCGCGCCTGCGCCGAGCGCGGCATCACCTTGTCCATTGTCAATCTCGGTGGCGGCTTCCCGGCGCGCTACGTCCGCAAGACGCCAAAGCTTGAATCCTACGGCAAGGCGATCTTCCGCTCGCTGCGCAAGCATTTCGGCAATAACCTGCCAAACACCATCATCGAGCCCGGCCGCGGCCTTGTCGGCAATGCCGGCCTGATCGAGGCCGAGGTGGTCTTGATCGCCAAGCGCTCGCCCGAGGACGAAATGCGCTGGGTGTATTTGGACATCGGCAAATTCCACGGCCTGGCGGAGACGATCGGTGAATCGATCCGCTACCCGATCCGCACCACCAAGGACCGCGACGACACGGCGCCGTGCATCATCGCCGGACCGACCTGCGATAGCGTCGACGTTCTCTACGAAAAGACGCCCTATAATCTGCCGGTGTCGCTCGCCATCGGCGACAAAGTCTTGATCGAAGCCGCCGGCGCCTACACGACGACCTATTCGTCAGTCGGGTTCAACGGCTACCCGCCGCTGCGGCAATACGTGATCTGACGTGCTCTCATTCCGGATCGCCGCCAACGGGAGATCGCGCGTTCACGCGCGAGACGCGCTGTTGCCCGAAGTGGCCGGCCCGATCACAAGCTCGGCGGCGACTCCGGAATCCATAATCACAGGTGAGCGAATATGGATTCCGGGCTCGCGGGCCTCAGCCCGCGCCCCGGAATGACGGTGCTACTTCGGCTGGACGTTGGGATTGCCGCCGGGGGTGCCCGGCGGCGGGATCACGGCTTTATCGCCGGTGCTCGGCGTCGGCGCTTTCATCGCCGGGTCGACATCCGGCGGGCATATGACCGCCGCCGTGTCATTGAGCCTTTGACTCGGCTCGTTTTGCTTCGCCTGCTGCCGCTCCTGCGGCGTGCAGCCCGTGGTGTCGGCGGCCCGCGCGTGCCCGATTGCGGCACACAAAACGGCAAGCGCTACAACGCGCCCTATCTTGATCATCTTCATGCGAGTTCCCGGCGCAAATAGTCCTTGGTCAACGGATAGGGCGAGCCGGGGTTCCGCGCCGTTTCGTCAGGCGGCCCACTCGATATGGGCCTTGATGGCCTTGCACTCGTCGTCGATCCAGCCGTGCGGCCGCGCTTTTTCGATCATGGCGGAGAAATTCTCCTGCCACGCGGCGTCCCGGTCGACGCCGGGCCACTGGCGCAATGCCTCCTGGGAAATCCAGGCGGTCTCCGGATCCGGCAATTCGGCTTTGCCCGCGGTCGCCTTGCGCACCGCATCAAGTCGGTCGCGCCCACCCTCGACCACGAGCTTGAAAGTGCGAAAGTTGCTTAGGTCTTCGAACGACAATTCGCCGGCTGCGGTGAGTTTCAGAAACACGATGCCCTCCCAAAGAGCTTAGCTGAGATCGATAATCCCGGCGTCGCCGTCCTCGGTGCCGAAGGCAAGCGACTGGCCGTCCGGGCTCCAGCCGAGTGCGGTCACGGGCGCCGCGGCGGGTTTTCGTGCCAGGATTTCCGCGCCATCGGCAACGCGGATAAGCAATATCATACCGTGGTCGAAGCCCGTGGCGACAATCCCCTGACCCGGATGAGCGGCAACGGTCGTGACGCGATGGTCGGACGGCGCCAGCAGGCGCGGCTCTTTGCCCATGGGCCCATCCTTCCCCTGGAACGGCCACAGGATCAGTTGTGTCGCGCCCGACGTGGCGAGCCAATCGCCATCCGCCGTCCAGGCGAGCGAGGTTACCCGCGTGGCGTAGCCGGACATGCGCATGTGCTTGCCGTCAGCGAGCCTCCAACCGTGCAGCATCGGCTCCTGCATGCTGGTTACGAGAAAGCGGCCGTCGGGACTCACCGTCGCACCGAGATGCGAGCCTTTCCATTCGAGCTTTTCGGCTGCCGCTCCGGTCGCGTTGGGAAACCATAGCGTCGCGCCGTTATAGTGCGCGACGGCGAGGCGGAAGCCTTTTGGCAGGAAGGCGAGGCCTCCTACCGTCGACAGCACCTCCAATTCCCGCTGCTCCTTGCCCTGGACAAAAGCCGTTTTGCCCGCTGACCAGGCGACGGCGCTGCCGCGCCCCAGCGCGACGTGATCAATCCAACGGTGTTTTTCGTCAGTTGCGAGCGTCCGGATTTCGCCCTTTGCGTTTGTCGCAGCTAGCTTGCCGTCGTCGCCACTGGACACGACGCGCTTTTCATCTGCGGCCGTGGCGAGGATCGCGCCATCATGGACGGCGACGCGGCGCGGTTCGCCTTTGGGCTCGGCGAACACCATCGTCTCCTCGCCAAGCACAAACACGGCGGTATGGCCCAGAAAATGCGTGGCGATGACTGCGCCAGCCGCCGCCACAGCGTAGGTGCGTTCAACAACGGAAACTGTCTCGCTGCGGCTGTCGGTCATGAAAGCATTAACGCCCGCGCATGACGAATTGGGCGACCGTCACGCGATGCAGCTTTCAAAACCTCTCCGGATTGTCTCCTCCGGCAGGTTGCGGCCAATGAATACGGCGCGGCTGAGACGCTGCTCATCCTTACGCCACGGCTGCTGGTGGTCGCCGTCGAGGATCATATGCACGCCCTGGAAGACGAACCGCTCGTCGTCATTCTTGAATGAAAGAATGCCCTTGCAGCGCAGGATGTTCGGGCCTTCGATCTGCACCAGATTCTGCACCCAGGGGAAAAACTTGTCCGGATCGAGCGGTTTCTCGCTCTTGAGCGAAACCGACTTCATGTCTTCGTCGTGATAGTGCTTGAGCCCGCCGTGGCCGTGATGGTGCTCATGGCCGTGCTCGTGATGATGATCGTGGTCGTGATCGTGCCCGTCGCCGGCGAGGAAATCCGGCTCGATATCGAGGATGCGGTCGAGATCGAAAGCCTTGCGGTCGAGAACCTGATCGAGCGCAATTTTCGCCCGTTCGGTCTTGTGCAGTTTGGCGTAGGGGTTGATGCTGCGGATGCGCGCCTCGACGTCGCTCAGTTCTTCCGCGGACACCAGATCGGTCTTGTTAATCAGGATCACGTCGGCAAAGGCGATCTGATTCTTGGCTTCCGGCGCGTCCTTAAGCCGGTCCTTGAGCCATTTTGCGTCGGCGACGGTGACCACCGCGTCGAGCTTGGTCCTGCGCCCGACATTCTCGTCGATGAAGAAGGTTTGCGCCACCGGCGCCGGATCGGCGAGCCCCGTGGTCTCGACGATAATGGCGTCGAACTTTCCCTTCCTGCGCATCAGGCCGTCGAGAATGCGCACGAGATCGCCGCGAACGGTGCAACAGATGCAGCCGTTATTCATCTCGAACACTTCCTCGTCGGCGCCGACGACCAAGTCGTTGTCGATGCCGATTTCGCCGAATTCATTGACAATGACGGCGTATCTCTTGCCGTGCGGCTCCGACAGAATGCGGTTGAGCAAGGTGGTCTTGCCGGCGCCGAGATAGCCGGTGAGCACCGTCACCGGAATCTTGCCGGCCGAAGATAGTTCGGACATGCGGTCCCTCCTGCACCGGCTATATAGGTAATCCGCCGCCCGCGTAAAACTTCAGCCTTTGCAATCCAGTGGCCGCGCTGGCGCCGCCGATCCAAGGCGTGATCCGATTGTCTCGAGGGCAGCGAAAGAGACATTGCGGGTGAAATGTTATAATGTTACATTAATTGACATTCGCGTTGTTTCTAAAGGAAAATCCGGGATCTCCATGAAGCGGCTTGTCGGGATTGCGGCTGCGCTTTTCTTTACTTTGATCGTTGTGTCGGTATCGCACGCTGCCGACGGAAAAATAGCCGTCGTCGCGGCGGAGAATTTCTACGGCGACCTCGCTCGACAGATTGGCGGCGACCGCATCGCCGCCTCAAGCATCCTGAGCAATCCGGATCAGGACCCGCATCTCTTCGAGGTCTCTCCCGCGATCGCTCGGCAGATCGCCGATGCGCAAATCGTGATCTATAACGGCGCCGACTACGATCCCTGGATGGTGAAGCTATTGGCCGCGTCGCCGCGGCCCGACCGGGTCGTTATCGTCGCCGCCGACCTCGCGGGTAAGCGCGCCGGCGACAATCCGCACCTTTGGTACGAGCCGGGCACCATGCCGGTGGTCGCCGGCGCGCTCGCCGCGGCGCTCGCCAAGGCGGATCCCGCCCATACTGATGATTACGCCGCGCGGCTGAAGACCTTCGTGGCCTCGCTTGCCCCGATCAACGAAAAGATCGCCGCGCTGCGGGCCAAATTCGCCGGCGTCGCGGTGACCGCCACCGAGCCGGTATTCGGTTACATGGCGGATGCGCTCGCCCTTAAAATGCGCAACGAGCGCCTGCAGCTTGCGATCATGAACGACACCGAGCCGAGCGCGCGCGACATCGCCGCCTTCGAACGTGACCTGAAAACGCACAAGGTGCGCGTGTTGTTCTACAACGAGCAGGCGTCGAATAAACTGATACAGCATCTCGTCGAGCTCGCCCGCGCCTCGAATATTCCGGTGGTCGGCGTAACGGAAACCTGCCCGCCGGACATGACCTTCCAGGAGTGGATGCAACGCGAGCTTGATGCCTCCCAGCACGCACTGGTGTCCCAATTCCGAAGTTCGCATGAGCAAGCGGCAATCACATTTGCGAACTTCGGAATTAAGGGGACACCAGCCAAACTATTGATCTAGTGTGGCCCTGGTTCAGAAGTCCGCATGATAAGGGGCCGGCAAAAATGATGCGGACTTCTGAACCGCCACACTGGCCGGCCCATCTTCATGACGGTGATTGAACTCGATCGGGCGACCATCAAGCTTGGTGGCCGCAACGTCCTCAACGATACCAGTCTGACCATCGGGCAGGGCGAGTTCATCGGTGTGCTCGGGCCGAACGGCGCCGGCAAGACCACGCTGATGCGGGCCATTCTCGGATTGGTGCCGGCAAGCTCGGGCGCCATTCGCGTATTCGATAAACCACCCCGCCGTGGCAATCGGCAAATCGGCTACCTGCCGCAGGTGCGCACCGTGTTGCCGGACCTGCGCATTCGCGGCCTCGATTTCATCGCCAGTTCCGTGCATGGCGAGCGGTGGGGCGTGCCGTCGCTTACGCGCGCCGACCGCGCCATGATCGAAGCGATGCTGGCGGCGGCCGGCGCCGGCGAGCTGAGCCGCCGGCCGCTGTCCAAAATGTCCGGCGGCGAGCGCCAGCGGCTATTGCTGGCGCAAGCGCTCCTCGGCGAGCCGCGGCTCCTGCTGCTCGACGAACCACTGATCAGTCTCGATTACCATTATCAAGAGGCGGTGATCGAGCTGGTCCGCCGGCAAGCCCGCGAGCGCGACATCACCGTGCTGTTTAGCGCGCACGAGCTTAACCAGTTGATCGGTGCGCTTGACCGCGTTCTCTACCTCGGCAACGGCCGTGCTGCGCTCGGAACGATCGACGAAGTGGTCACGACGCCGGTGCTCTCCGAGCTTTACGGCACCGACATCAACGTCGTGCGGGCTGACGGCCAGATCTTCGTGCTGTCGCGCGGCCGCAGCGTGGAACATTCCGACCATGCGCATGACGGTCATCACCACGATAACGGCCATGCTTGACTACGATTTCATGCAGAACGCGTTCGCGGCCGCCGGGATCGCTGCCGTCGTGTCCGGCTTGGTCGGCTATTTCTTGGTGCTGCGCGGCCAGACTTTTGCCGGGCACGCGCTCGGACATATCGGCTTTGCCGGCGCAACCGGCGCGGTGTTGATCGGCATCGCCCCGATTTGGGGCTTGGTCGGCCTCACCGTCGCGGCCGGCGTAGCTATGGGCATGCTCGGCGAGCGCATAAGCGGCCGAGACGTTGCCATCGGCGTCGTGCTCGCCCTGGCTCTGGGTTTTGGACTTTTGTTCCTGCACTACTACACAGCCTTTGCTACTCAGGCGACGGCGCTCCTGTTCGGCAATGTGCTCGCGGTCGACCGATCCACCATCGCTACCCTTTTGGGCCTTGCCGTGGTGACGCTCCTGGGGCTGGCGGCAATCATGCGGCCGCTCATTTTCGCCAGCCTCCAGCCGGAACTCGCCGAAGCCAAGGGCGTCCCGCTGAACTTCCTCTCCATCGCCTTTTTGGTGATTGTCGCGCTGGCGGTCTCGGAAAGCGCCCAAATTGTCGGCATCTTGCTGGTGTTTGCCCTAATGGTGGGGCCGCCGGCGACTGCACAGCGGCTGGTGACCGGGCTCTGGAGTGGAGTGGCGCTTTCGGCGGTGCTGGCGCTCGCCGAAGCCTGGCTCGGGCTCGTCATCGCCTACCACACGGATTGGCCCGTCAGTTTCTGCATCGCCACGCTGAGCGCGTTAGGCTATTTCCTCGCTAGCGGCATCGCGTTGTCGCGGCAGGAGGCTAGGTGATGAGTTCCGAGAAGGCGCGTGCCGTTTGCGTTGGTGAGGTCCGGATCGAATTGGCCCGCGGGGCGGACGGGAGGTTTGCGCTTTCGTGCGGTGGCGACACCTTTAATACGGCCGTCTATCTCGCGCGCGCCGGCCTTGATGTCGCGTTCGCGACCGCGCTCGGTGACGATCCCTATTCCGACAGCATTGTCGCGCTGGCGTCGGCCGAAGGTGTTTCCTCCAAGCTCATCTTCCGCGTGCCCGGAAAACTGCCGCCGCTCTGTCTGGTTGAAAGTGGTCAGGGCGGGGAGCGCGTCGTTCGTTACTGGGGCGAGGAGGCGCCTGCGCGCGAGTTGTTTGAGCGGCCTGACTGGATGCTGGTGGCGCAGGAGATGGTGGCGGCGCGGCTCATCTATTTCTCCGGCATCACGCTCTCACTCTATTCGAACAACGGCGTTGGGCGATTCCTGGCGCTCTTGGAAGCGGCACGGCAGCAAGGGGCCAAAGTGGCTTTCGACGGGAATTTCCGCCCGCGCGGCTGGAAAGGCGATTTGAGCCGCACGCGCGCCGTGTTCATGGAAGCGCTGAAGCGGGTCGATATCGCGCTTCCGACCTTCGATGACGAAGCGGTGCTGTGGGGCGATCCCAGTCCGGAAACGACGGTCGCGCGGCTGCAAGCCTTCGGCATCGGTGAGATCGTCGTCAAGAACGGGCCCAACAGCGCACTGGTTGCTACCGCGGGCGCCCAGCAATTCGTCCCGGTCCCCGAAGTCATGGTGCCGGTCGATCCCACCGCGGCCGGCGACGGTTTCAACGCCGGATATTTGGCGGCGCGGCTTACCGGCGCGGCGATGGCCGAAGCGGCGGCCGCCGCGCACCGTCTGGCGGGCGATGTCATCCGGCATCCCGGTGCGCTTGTTCCGCGCGCAGATGCCGCGATGCATTGAGTGCGATGAGGCGAGTGGGTTGCGGAGCGGCAAAACTTAGAACACAGTCCTGACAATAGGCCGCCGCAAAAAAGCAACCACAGTTGCTACTGTCTTCCGTCGTCTGACGCCGCCGGCTGGGAGGGACAAATCATGCAACGCCTTGCCATCGCGCTCGCCGCCATTCTTTCCCTTGCACTCGCAAAGCCTGCGCTCGCCGACGAGCCGATTATCATCAAATTCAGCCATGTCGTCACGCCTGATGCGCCGAAGGGCAAGGCGGCCGTGCTGTTCAAGGAGCTCGCCGAAAAATACACCAACGGCCGCGTCAAGGTCGAAATCTATCCGAACTCATCACTCTACAAAGACAAGGAAGAGCTTGAGGCGTTGCAGCTCGGATCGGTGCAATTGCTGGCGCCGTCGATCTCCAAATTTGGCCCGCTCGGAGTCAAGGAATTCGACATTTTCGACTTGCCGTTTCTGATGAGCGACGACGCGCATGCGCGGCAGATGATGGCGAGCCCGATGATGGCCGATCTCAACGGCAAGCTTGAAGCCAAGGGCGTTTGGCCGCTCGCTTATTGGGATAACGGCGCTCTCGTCTTCACCGCCAACCGGCCACTGATCATGCCGGAAGATTTCCGCGGCCTGAAAATGCGCATCCAGGGCAGCAAGGTCCTCGATGCGATCTCGCGCGAGCTTGGCGCGTTGCCGCAAATCTTGCCGTTTTCCGCCGTCTACCAGTCGCTGCAGACCGGTGTCGTCGACGGCGAAGACAATGTGCCGTCCAACATACTGACGCAAAGGTTTTACGAGGTGCAAAAGAACCTCACCGTCTCGCTTCACGGCCGGCTTACCTATGCCCTCATCACCAACAAAAGCTTCTGGCATTCACTGCCCCCGGACGTCCGTTCCCAGCTCGACCGCGCCGTCAAGGAAAGCACGGTTTTCTTCGATGACGCGGCGGCCAAGGACAATGCCGATGCGCTGGAGAAGATCAAAGCCTCCGGAAAAACCGAGGTGCATGTTTTGACCGATGCCGAGAGGAAGGCGTGGATCGCCAAGCTGATGCCGGTCCACACCGAGATGCAAGGCCGGTTCGGCAAGGAGTTCATCGAGCGGGTCTACAAGGCGTCCGGATTCACCCCGCCGCAATCGTAGCTCGATCCCGCCGCCCGGGGATTGAGTGCGAGTTATGCGGCTCCTCAACCTTTTTCTCGACCGTGTCGAAGAGTGGCTCATTGCCGCGTTGATCGCGGCGGCGACGATTTTGACCTTCGTCGCCGTCTTGCACCGCTACGGCGCCAGCAACTTCGCCGAATTATCGCGGTGGGGCGGCGCGCATGGCCTTACGCATGTGCACGTCGCCGCGGATCAGGCTTATGTTTGGCTGGCCGCGATCGACCTCTCCTGGGCGCAGGAGCTCGCCACCTACATGTTCGTCTGGATGGCGAAATTCGGCGCGGCGCTCGGCGTGCGCACCGGCATCCACGTCGGCGTCGACGTGTTGGTCAAACGTCTGACGCCGGCGGCGCGCAAGCCGGTCATCGTGTTTGCGCTGCTCTGCGGCGCGCTTTTCACCGGCGCCGTTGGCACGCTGGGCGCGATCTACGTTCACGAACTCGACCCGGACCAGGTTTCGCCGGAGCTCGAATGGCCGAGCTGGATCATTTATTTGTGCATCCCGCTCGGCTCTTATCTGATGTGTTTTCGGTTCTTGCAGGTGCTGTGGCGCTTTCTGCGCACCGGCCGCCTTCCCCGCCAGGGCCACGGCCTGGATTATGAAAGGCCGCAGGCCGCCGTCGCGGGAGCGGTCAGGTGATCAGCCTGTCGCGGGGCATCAAGCCCGAAACCCGCCCGCTGAGCGGCACGGTTACGGCCACTCTGATCATTCTTATTCCCATCGCGCTCGCGCTCATCTGTTTTGCCGCGCGACTTCACTTGATCGAGCTGTCGCACCTGGTCCGCGCCGAACTTCTGTTCGCGCTGCTGCTGGCGCTGATGGCGACCGGCATGCCGATCTCGATTGCGCTTGGCCTCTCGGTTCTGACCTATCTTTTCATCCTCTCCGACGTCGACCCGAAGATGGTGGGGTTGAAGCTGTTCACCAGCATCGACCGTTTCGAGATCATGGCGATTCCGTTTTTTATCCTCGCCGGAAATTTCTTGACTGCCGGCGGCGTCGCCCGCCGCATGATCGATTTTGCCACCTCACTCATCGGTCACTGGTATGGCGGTCTTGGATTGGCGGGTGTTGTCGCTTGTGCGCTGTTTGCCGCGATTTCCGGTTCGTCCGTCGCCACTGTCGTCGGCATCGGCTCGATCATGCTGCCGGCGCTGCTGCAGAAGGGCTATCCGCCGCGTTTCGGCGCCGGCGTGATCGCGACGTCCGGCGCGCTCGGTATTTTATTCCCGCCGTCGATCAACCTTGTCATCTACGCCGTGGCGACGAGCGGCATGCAGCCACGCGGCCCCGATGGCGCGGTGGTCGATTCGGCTTCTGTCGGGCAGTTGTTCGTGGCGGCCGTCATCCCGGGCCTGATACTTGCGGCGATGCTCGGCGCGACCACCTGGTATCGCGCCTGGCGTAACGATTATCCGCGCATGCCGCGAGCCGATTGGCGCGAATGCGCCCGCGCCTTCCGCAAAAGCTTTTGGGGGTTGTTCCTTATCGTCCTGGTGCTCGGCGGCATTTATTCCGGCTGGTTCACGCCCACCGAGGCTGCCGCCGTAGCGGCAGTCTACGCGTTCGTGATTGCGGTGTTTGTCTACGGGGGACTCAAGCTCGCCGACGTGCCGTCCGTTCTGCTTACCGCCGCTTCCATGAGCGCGATGATTCTCTACATCATCACCAATGCCGCCGTGTTTTCCTGGCTGTTGACCTCCGAACAGATCCCACAATCCATGGCGGAGTGGATGACCGCGCAAGGATTTGGCACGGTGGCGTTTCTTCTCGTCACCAATATCGTGCTGCTGGCGGCCGGCAATTTCATGGATCCCGCCGCAATCGTGCTGATCATGGCGCCAATCCTGTTTCCGATGGGCGCGACGCTCGGCGTCAACCCGGTTCACCTCGGCATTCTGATGGCGGTGAACATGGAAGTCGGGCTTTGCCACCCGCCGGTCGGTCTGAACCTTTACGTTGCGTCGGGCATCACCGGAATGGGCATCACCGAGCTCACAGTGGCGGTGCTGCCGTGGCTCGCAACCATGCTGATTTTCCTGGCGATGGTCACGTATATCCCCGCTATTTCACTGTGGCTGCCGCACGTTCTCGGCATGTTGTAAGCGACCGGCGCTCCTAAGGCTCCTTCCCGTCGATCAGCACGAAGACGATGCGGCAAGGCTTGTCGCCGCGGTTTATCCAGGCATGGTTGGTCGCCTGCTGCACAACGATATCGCCGGCTTTCAGATGGATGGTATCGTCGTCGAGCAACATATCGATCTCGCCCGACAGGATGATGGCGTAGTCCACGCTCCGGGTGCGGTGCACGAGCGGATGTTTCGGCGGCAGCCCGCGAGCCGGAGTTTTGTCTCCGATCACACTGGTCATGTGTGTGTGATCGATTTTCGCGATCTCGGCATCGGTGGTGGGCAGAAATTCGACGACGCGGAATATGCTGCCGTTGTCGGGCGGCGGAATGCCGATCGGCTTGGCCGTGTCCTGCGAAGAATAGGTCGCCGGGTTGGAATCGGTGATCCACAAAACCGCGGCCGGGTTGGCGCTTCTCCCGGGCTTAAGCGGCAGCGCGCCGTCGAGCACCGCTACCGCCTTATCTCCAGCATCCAGTCCTGTCACGACACGGCGTATCTCGCTCATTGGCATTTCCTCATTCGGCATAATCGTGGGGTTTTAGTTCAATGGGCGCACCATGTGGCGTGCGTTCGCACGCGTGGCGCCAGGCGTTCCGTGTGCGTTCAAGGAGTTGCGGGTCGGCCACGCCTTTGGCCGCCACCAGCCGTTCAAGTGCGGCGAGCCAGTGGTGATAGTAGGTTTCGCCGGTATCAAGGTCGCCGGCAGCTTGTGCGCGCTTTATTTCATCGCCTAGCGTTGCCGCCCATTCCGTTGCGGAAAAGACGCCGCGCTCTCGCAGCGTGACCGCGAGAGCAAAGGCTTGCGCTTCCCAGGGCTCGCGGAATGCCGGTGCGTCAACATCGCGCGAAGTTTCGCGCTGATCATCGGCATGCCGTAAATTCACGATGCCGGATCCAAATACGGCTCGAATGCTTCGATCGAAACCTTCAGCGTCGGGTCGCTGTTTTCGCCCCACAGTTCCCGGCCCTCGAACAACACCGTGTAGAGCCATTGCGGATTTTCACCGGCGCCGATCGCGACGGAATCCGGAAAGACGTGGCAACCGCGGATCGCTTCGATGACGCCGCGACGATCGCGTGCATAGCGTGGCAGCCGCGTGTGCGTCGGCGGATGGATATTTTTGGTGCGCACGCGGTCGCCGACCTTAAAGCGCGCCGCGGCTTGCGGTGTGCGACCGAACGACCCGCGGGCAAGCGTGCGCGGGACGTCCGCTGTTTGCAGTTTGCGGTTAAGCCGATTGCTTGATCGCAAGGCGTGGCCGGCTGCGATCTCGTCGGCGCCGGCAAGGCCGCGCGCTATGACCATGTTCTCCAAACGGAGCGCCCATTTTCCGTAATAGGAGCTTGCCAGGTAGACATCGGGCGGCAACGCCTCGATGCCGGCGCGGCCCTCGTCAATGCTCCAGGCGCCGATCGCGCCCATGGCGCGGTTCAGCGCAAGGCAACGCCCTTCCCAGGACGCGTGAAAAACCGGCTCATCCTTTTCTGGCGCCACTTTGCCGAAGCCGTGCATCCCGCCCATGTCGTGAATGCCGTCCATCAGGCGGCGTCCTCCGGGGATTTCGGCAAGCCGGTACCGATCATGCAATCGCGGGTCACCAGGGCTGCGAGCCTTTCGTCGTTCCACCCTTCGGTGGCGGCGGGCCGCATTGGCAGGACGATGAACCGGGTTTCCGCGGTTGAATCCCAGACTCGGATCTGGACGTCGCGCGGCAGCGAAACGCCGAAATCGCCTAGCACGCCGCGCGGGTCGTTTACTGCTCGTGAACGATACGGAGCGGATTTGTACCAGACCGGGGGAAGCCCGAGAACCTCCCAGGGGTAGCAGGAGCATAGCGTACAAACGATCATGTTGTGAGTTGCGGGCGTGTTCTCCACGGCGATGAGATGGTCGCCGACGCGGCTGATCAGACCTAGCGATTGCACCGCCTTGGTCGCATCCGCCAGCAGCACCTGCTTGAATGCCGGATCGGTCCACGCCTTGGCGACGACGGCCGCTCCGGTATGCGGGCCGATCCGGGTTTCATAGGCTTCGATCATCGCGTCGAGCGCGGCGTGATCGATATAGCCCTTTTCGGCGAGCACCGTCTCCAGCGCGCGGACGCGAAGCTGCATTTCGGACAATTCCGAGGCATGCGCGGGATGATCGGAATGGTCGTGGTCCGCCATTCGGCGCCCTCCGTCCCCGCATCGCGGGAACGGGCGACTATAGCGCGTCCGAGCAGGATGTTACAGCGACAGCGCTGCTACTGTCCGCTCGTTGAGATGCCGTAGCCGGAGTTCAAGGCTTGGCGATTTATGGCTTGGCGATTGGAAGTCGCATCGTAGAAGACGATGAGGGTGAGGACGCTAACGGCAGCGTACAGAATAGCCCCTACCGTAAAACTGAGGGCGAAAGGACGTTGCATCGGGACCGCCAATGCCTTCTTTTGGGTTGGAGTTGGCAAAGCTTGAAACACCGCGGCTGATTGAAAGTTCCGGCTTGTGATCTGACTTGTTGATCTAACTAGGTAACCTGACTTGGGGGGCAGATTGCCGCCAAGAAGTGAAGGTTTTATTTCTTTTCCAGCAGCAGCGTTCCTTCACGGCGAATAAGCGGTTGCAGGGTTTCGGCAAGTTTTGCCAAAAGCCAAGGTAAAAAGATTTCGAGCCGCACCGCATCCTCGGCGACGTCGATCGAGCCGCTGACCGTCTGCCCGAGCGCGCTGATGCGAAACTGCAAATGATCCTGGTCCCAGGTCTCCTCGGCAACCGTAAATAGATGCCCGAAGCGCGTCCGTGTTTCGGCGAGGCCGCCTTTGAGGCGGCGGATTGCCTCCTCCTTGCCGAGACGATGCGGAATGGACACGACCAACGGCTTTGACATAAAGGCTCCTACGCGGCGCGTCCTATATGGGAAGCGGCAAGCCGCCGATCAAACGCGCGATCGTCACGCCGGGGGAGGGACATGTCCGCAGCAAAGATTTTCGATTTGACCGGCCAGGTGGCATTGGTCACAGGCGCTTCAAGCGGACTGGGTGAGCGCTTTGCCGAGGTCTTGGCGGCGAATGGTGCCGACGTCGTGCTGGTGGCGCGCCGGGCCGAACGTTTGGCCGCGGTGACCGAGCGCATCACCAAATCCGGCCGGCGCGCGATCTCCGTAGCCGCCGATGTGCGTGACACCGCCGCCATGAAGCGGGCCTTCGACGCCGCGGAAAAACAGATTGGAACGGTGACCGTTCTGGTCAACAACGCCGGAATCGCGCATTCCGCGCGTGCCGTCGATTTGAAAGAAGAGGATTGGCGGCGGGTGCTGGCGACCAATCTCGATGCCGTGTTTTTCTGGGCGCAAGAGGCCGCGCGCCGCATGCTCGCGGCCGGCAAGGGAGGCTCTATCGTCAACATCGCCTCGGTGCTCGGCCTTTCGCCCGACAAAGGCGTCGTTGCCTACGCGGCCGCCAAGGCGGGCGTCATTCAGCTGACCAAGGCGCTTGCGCTCGAGCTGTCTTTCAAAGGCGTTCGCGTCAACGCCATTGCACCGGGCTGGATCACGACAGAAATCAATCGCGACTATTTGGCCAGCGAGCGTGGCTCGGCAATGAAGCGGCAAATTCCCATCGGCCGCTTTGGCGAAGTGCGTGATCTCGACGGGCCCTTATTGCTGGTCGCATCGGATGCCGGGCGCTACATGACGGGCACGACGGTGGTCGCGGATGGCGGCCAGCTCGCGGCGCTCCACGTGTAGCTAACCGTCGGCCGCGGTAGCGTGGGCGAGGTTACCTGCTTGCGCGGTGGCGCTCCGGGCGTACCACCGATCGTGCGCGAGCGTGCCCACGGCCATGGCGACGATAAAGACCACAATGCCAGGCGACAGTGACGCCAAATTCTCGATGGCGGGTCCCGGGCACAGGCCGACCAAGCCCCAACCGATCCCGAACAATGCGGCGCCGGCGACGAGCGGGCGGTCAATTCGCGTTTGTGCCGGCCACTGGTTTTGCCGGTCGAAAATCGGGACGCGCCGCCGAGCGAACGCGTATCCCGCGCCGGTCACGATTAGCGCGGCCGCCATCACGATCGCCAAACTCGGATCCCAGTTGCCGCTCGGGATGGCGAGCACGTCGAGAAAGCCTAAAACTTTTTCCGGGCGGATCATGCCGGAAATAAACAATCCCCAGCCGAAGACATAACCACACAGAAGACTTGCGAGTGAGCGCACGGACTTAGCCTCCAATCGCGTGTCGCGTGATCGCAACGACGACAATCGCAGCAAACATGAAAATGCCGGTGGCCGCGATCGAGCGTGGCGAAAGCCGCGCAATGCCGCAAATGCCGTGACCGGACGTACAGCCGTTGCTCAGCCGTGTACCAAAGCCGACCAAAAGGCCGGCAACGGCAATCACGACAAAACTCGTGGGCAATTGCGGAACAGGGATAGCGTAACCCAAAAGCGCGGCGGTCAACGGGGTTGCGATCAGACCGGCCAGAAAGGTCGCCCGCCAGGTGCGATCCGATGAAAGCGGATCGATCAGGCCGGCGAACACTCCGGTGATGCCGGCGATGCGGCCGTTCAGCAGCATCAGCAACACCGCGGAGAGGCCGATCAGGCCGCCGCCGATGGCCGCGGAGATGGGAGTAAAATTGCTCATTTGTTTGCTCACTGAGGCTCGTCGCGTATTCTCGCAACGGCGCAACGATTAGAGAATAAGCGGCCGGAGCGCCCGCCGCAACAAACGCGAGCCTATGGGGCAAGCGCAACATTGCCCATGCATCTTTCGCGATTTCTCGCTACGGATGTGCTGCCCTTTTGAGATGGTTTGGAATATTCTTCCGCGAGTGAACGAGAACAAGGGAGGCGTTCTGAGTGAATAATCTGGGTCGCGGCACGGAGGTCGCGCGCGGGACGCACGACGCGGTGCTCGGACGGGTACGCGAATTGACCGCCCGCATTCGCGACGCGGCCGCTGCTGCCGAAGAAGCGCGCACGATCCCGCCGGACATGGTCGACGCGCTCCTAGGCGCCGGCATTAGCCGCATTCTGATTCCGCCGCGTTTCGGCGGGTTCGGGCTGGGACTGGACACCTGGTTCGAGGCGGTGCGCGAGATTGGCAAAGCCGACGCGTCGCACGCCTGGTGTGCAAGCCTCATGATCCATCACCCGCATTACGTCAGTCAGTTCCCCGAGGGCGCACAGCAGGCGGTGTGGGCCGACGGTCTCGACCAGGCGATCGCGGCGTCGATCCAGCCCGCCGGCAAGGTCGAGCGTGCCGAGGGCGGACACCGCATCTCCGGCCAATTTCAGTTTGCGAGCGGCATCAACCACAGCCGCTGGCTTATTGTCGGCGCGCTGCTCCACACCGAAGGTCGTCCCGATGCCGGATTCTTTCTGGTGCGGCCTGGAGATTACAAGGTGGCCGATACCTGGTTCACGTCGGCGATGCGCGCGACAGGAAGCAACACTGCGATTTGCGACGATGTATTCGTCGCTGACAATTTTACCGTTCGGTTGTCCGATTTGCGCGAGGGCAGGGCGCCCGGCGGGGCGCTGCACGGGCACGCGATATATCGTGCGCCGTTCATTGCTTACGCGCCGTTGACTTTCGTCACGCCGATGCTCGGCGCCGCGCAGGGCGCCTACGAGTTATTTCGCGATTGGACCAAAGGGCGGCGCGCCTCGCGTGGCGGCGCCGTCGCCGAGTTCGTCAGCGTTCAAGTACGCTTGGCGCGCGTCGCGGCCGACCTTGATGCGGCTGAGTTGCTGCTGCGCCGGGCGGTCGACGTCGCCCAAGCTTCTGAGCCGCCGTCATTGCCGATCCGCGCGCGCTCGATGCGCGATTTTTCTCGCGCTGCCGAGATTTGCGTCTCCGCGATCGATCAGCTTCTCGCCATGAGCGGGACGGCCGGCTTTGGCTCATCCCACCCGATCCAGCGAGCCTGGCGCGACATCCATTTCGCCTCTATGCACGTGGCGCTGAACGCCGAGCAGAATTTTTCTCACTTCGGGCGGCTCGAACTCGACTTGCCCCGCGATCCCCATCTACCATTCTTTTAAGTGTTCAAATCCTTTTAAGTGTTCAAATCCGCGGCGAAGGGAAACGTCAGATGAAGTTCTTTGATTGCACCACCGCCCCCAGTCCGCGACGCGTCCGCATCTTTCTGGCGGAAAAAGGGATCACTGTGCCGACCGTACAGGTCGACCTGCGCAGCAACGAGCAACTCACTCCGGCATTCCGCGCCATCAATCCCGACGCCACGGTGCCGGCGCTCGAGCTCGATGACGGCACGCGCATCAACGACGCCATCGGCATCTGCGTGTATTTCGAGGCGATCCAGCCGCGGCCGGCGCTGATGGGCGAGACCGCGGAGGAAAAAGCGGTAATCGCCGGTTGGCAGCGGGAGGTGGAGCGGAACGGCTTTTACGCCGTGATGGAAGCGTTCCGCAATACCGTCCCTGGTCTCAAGGGTCGGGCGCTTCCTGGACCGCACGACTACGAGCAAATCCCGGCGCTGGCCGAGCGCGGGCAGCTTCGCGTTGCGCATTTTTACGAGCAAATGAATGCGCGTCTGGCGGACAACGAATTCGTTGCCGGTCCACGCTATTCGGTGGCGGACATCACCGCGCTCGTCACCGTCGATTTTGCCGCGAGAGCCAAAATACCAATTCCGGAAGCGCATGCGCGCCTTCGCCGCTGGCACACCCAAGTTTCCGCCCGGCCGAGCGCGAAAGCTTGAAAGTCGAACACCGTGAGTGATATCCGCCGCGTGCTCGACTGGCTTGCCGGCGGCGCTTTGTCCGGTGAGCAATCGCAGGACGTGCTGGCGGAATTGTGCGAACGCATGGTCGCTTGCGGCGTGCCGCTGTGGCGGGCAGCGGTCTTCGTCACGACGCTTCATCCCGACGTCATGGGCCGCAGGTTTTTGTGGCAGGCGGAATCCGGCGTGACGACATCCGACGCACTGCATGACCTCACTGAGACCGACGATTTCAAACGGAGTCCCTTCAGCACGGTTTACGCGACGCGCATCCCATTGCGGCGGCGTCTTGCCGACACGGATTGCCCGATCGACTTCGACGTTCTGCGCGATTTGGTTGACCATGGTGGAACCGACTATGCGGCGTTCCCGCTTTTATTCACCGACGGTTCAATTCACGTCGCGACCTTCGCGACGCAACAAGCCGGCGGGTTTAGCGCGGCGCAATTTTCCAACATCGAATCGATCATCTCTCCGTTGGCGCGCGTCGCCGAAATTCGCGCACTCCGCCGCACGGCAGGAAATCTCATCGATACTTACGTCGGGCATCAAACCGGCGAGCGCATCCTCGCCGGAAAAATCCGCCGCGGCTACGTCGAGGCGATCCGCGCCGCGGTTTGGCTCTCGGACATGCGGGGATTTACCGCTCTATCCGAACGGTCGCCGCCACAGGCCGTCATCGAACGCTTGAATATCTACTTCGGCTGCCAAGTTCCAGCGATACTGGAGCACGGCGGTGAAGTACTCAAGTTCATGGGCGACGGGTTGCTGGCGATTTTCCCGATCGACGGCGGACAAGACGCCGGCGCGGTCTGCCGGCGCGCGTTGGGATGCGCGCGGGCGTTTCGCGGCCGTATTGCCGCGCTGCCGGGCAACAATGACGCCGACGCCATCCGCTTCGGTCTTGCCTTGCACGTCGGTGAGGTGATGTACGGCAATATCGGCGGCGGTAATCGACTCGACTTTACTTGCATCGGCCCGGCGGTGAATTTGTCGGCGCGGCTGGAGAAAGTCGCAGCCAAGCTCGGGCAGGCGGTGGTCGCCTCGGCGGAGTTTGCCGGTCACTGTCCGGGACAATTCCGCTCGCTCGGCGAGCACGCCGTGGCGGGCTTTACCGTGCCGCAACCCGTTTTCGGCTTGATCTGAAAAAATCAAGATGACTTTCATGTATCATGACATTCCGCAGCAAGGAAAATATGTGTCGACGTTATGACGTGTCTATTCATCTGATACACTCGATCAGCCGCAGGTAGGTCGATGGTTTGGCGCTTGCTGACTCGTGGTCGCAAATGGTTCGCGGTGAGTGCCGCCGCGCTCGGTTCGATCGCACTCCTTTTATCCAACATTACGTCGATAAGGACATCACTATCGGACCTGTTTGGATACGGCGATCCTCAACTTCTAATTAGAGACGCTCGAGTCCTGAATGCGCCGACGGCGGGTGATCTGGTAAATATTGCCACGGTCGGTGATCAAGGAACTCAGACGCACAATACAGTAGTATTTGTGGCGCAAAAAAAGGTCGGTGTGCGGGTTCGCAGCTGCAACGTAAGCTCTGTTACGTGGGCTTCGCCTGCTATTGAAGGGTGGTACACCAGGCCCGATCCGGAGCCGCAGCCTTTTGACCTGAACAGAGATCTAGCGAGTACTGAAGCCTTGTTCGTTCTGCGGGTCGTAAATGAAGACATTGGGCACGAGATCGGTTTTTTCCTTGTCTGTGATGGAGTGGTGTCAAACACCCTAAAAGTGACCCTGGTCGGCTTCAGCCTCTAATACGGTCTTCGGAAGCTAGGGCGGGTGGCAGGCTTTACCGTGCCACAACCCGTTTTCGGTATGGCTGATTGACGTTTAGGATGGCGCCCGCCGCAGCACTGGTTGCAGAACGGCCCAGTCCTATATGTGGCTGAGCCTCTCTCCCCTGGCAGAATCGGGGGTGCGGGGGCAAACTGGGGCCGGAGTTCCTCGATGCCGCTTCGCGACGTCAAGCTCGACGACAAATACGATCTCGGCCGCAACCAGGTTTTTGTCACCGGGTTCCAGGCGCTGGTGCGGCTATGCTTGATGCAAAAGGAACTCGACCGGCGCAATGGCCTCAACACCGCCGGCTACGTCAGCGGTTATCGCGGCTCGCCACTCGGCGGCCTCGATAGTCAATTCCTCCGCGCTGCACCGTTTTTGGAGAAAAGCGATATCCGCTTTCAGGGCGGCATCAACGAGGATCTTGCCGCCACCGCGATCTGGGGCACGCAGCAAGCCGAACTGCGCGGCGAGGGCAAGTACGACGGCGTCTTCGCCATGTGGTACGGCAAAGGTCCGGGCGTCGATCGCACTGGCGATGTCTTCCGCCATGCCAATTTAGCCGGCACCGCCAAACGCGGCGGCGTGCTCGCGCTCATGGGCGACGATCATACCGCCGAGTCGTCGACCACGGCGCACCAATCCGAATATCACTTCATCGACACGATGATTCCGATCCTCAATCCGGCAGGTGTACAGGAGGTGCTCGACTACGGTCTCTATGGCTGGGCGATGTCGCGCTTCACCGGCACCTGGGTCGCCCTTAAAACCATGCACGAGACGATCGAGTCGACCGGGGCTATCGACGCGAGCCTCGATCGCATCAATATCGCGCTCCCGACCGATTTTCGGATGCCGGAGGGCGGCCTCAATATCCGGCTCTCTGATCCTATTCTCGCGCAAGAGGCGCGGCTACATGACTATAAGCGCGACGCCATGCTTGCGTTCGCGCGCGCCAATGGGCTCAACCGCATCATCACTTCCGGCGGCCGCGAACCGAAGATCGGCATCATCACCACCGGTAAGAGCTATCTCGATGTCCGGCAAGCGCTCGACGAACTCGGCGTCGACGAGGTCGCGTGCAACCAGCTGGGCATTCGCCTTTTCAAAGTGGGTTGCGTTTGGCCGCTCAGCCGGCGGGAGCTTGCCGAATTCGCCGCCGGGCTCGACCTTGTTATTGTCGTCGAAGAGAAACGCTCGCTCATCGAGGTGCAGGTCCGCGAGGAGTTGTACGGCACCGCCAATCAGCCGCTTTGCATCGGCAAGCGCGATGAGCAGGGCAATTGGCTGTTTCCGGTCAAGGGCGCGCTCGATTCCAACGAAGTCGCGATCTGCATCGGCGAGCGAATCCTGAAATCCCACCGTCACGACGAAATCGCGCAGCGCGTGGCGCGCTTGAAGGAATTCCAGCGCATTGCCGCCGAAACGCGCGATATCGCGCAACGCATTCCGTATTTTTGTTCAGGCTGTCCGCACAATTCATCGACCGTGGTGCCGGAAGGCATGCGCGCTTACGCCGGTATCGGCTGCCATTTCATGGCGCAATGGATGGACCGCTCGACGCTCGGCTATACGCAAATGGGCGGCGAGGGCGCGAATTGGGTCGGCGAAGCGCCATTCTCCAAGCGCGAGCATGTTTTTCAAAATCTCGGCGACGGCACCTACAACCATTCCGGCTATATGGCGATCCGCGCCGCCATCGCGGCCAAAACCAACATCACCTACAAGATCCTGTTCAACGATGCGGTGGCGATGACCGGCGGCCAAAGGAACGACGGCGGCCTTACGGTTCCGCAGGTGGCTCGTCAGGTGGCTGCCGAAGGCGCCAAGCGTGTCGTTGTCGTGACCGACGAGCCGGACAAGTACCCGCGCGACACGCAATGGCCGAGCGGGCTTACCGTTCATCACCGCGACGAATTGATTGAGGTGCAGAAACAGCTTGCGGAAATACCGGGCGTTACTGTGCTGGTCTACGACCAAACATGCGCCGCCGAGAAGCGCCGCCGCCGTAAGCGCCACACTTATCCCGACCCCGAAAAGCGCGTCATTATCAATGAACTCGTCTGCGAAGGCTGCGGCGATTGCGGGGTGCAATCGAACTGCGTATCGGTGCAGCCGCTGGAGACCGAGTGGGGCCGGAAAAGGATCATCGATCAGTCGAGCTGCAACAAAGACTTCTCCTGCCTCAAGGGATTCTGTCCGTCGTTCGTGACCGTACACGGCGCGAAGCTCAAGAAGGGCGCCGGCGTTGCCGCCGACCACGACCTGCCGGCCCTGCCCGATCCGAAGCTGCCGGCCATCGACCAGACCTACAACATCATCGTCACCGGGGTCGGCGGTACCGGCATTGTGACCATCGGCGGCATATTGGGCATGGCAGGGCATCTCGAGGGTCGCGGCGTCGGCGTCCTCGACATGGCCGGCTTGGCGCAGAAGGGCGGCGCGGTATTCAGCTACATTCGTTTTGCCGAGCGCGCGGACGATATTCACGCCATCCGCGTCGCCGCCGGCCGTGCCAATCTCGTGCTGGGAGGCGACATCGTCGTGGCCGGCACGCGCAAAATCCTGGCCGCGGTCAAACACGGCACCACCGTCATGGTGGTCAACACCGCCGAATTCCTGCCGGGTGAGTTCACGCGCAACGCGGATTTCTCGCTACCCAGCGAGCGGCTCAAGCGTACTATCACCAACGACGCCGGCCCCGACAACACGCACTTCGTCGATGCCACGAAATTGGCGACCGCATTGTTCGGCCAATCCGTCGGCGCCAACATGTTCCTCGTCGGTTACGCGTACCAGTTAGGAGCATTGCCGCTGTCGGCTACCGCCGTCGAACGCGCCATCGAACTCAACGGCGAGGCGGTCGCCATGAACAAAGCCGCCTTTCACTGGGGGCGTCGCGCTGCGGTCGATCAAGCCGGGGTCGAAGCGTTGGCGAAACCGGCGGCCGCGGTCACGAGTGACGCGCAGCACCTTTCCGACTCGTTCGCCGAGGCGGTCGAGCGGCGGGTAAAATTTTTGACCGATTATCAGGACGCGGCTTACGCGGCGCGTTATCGGGCTACCGTTGAAAAGGCGAGGGCCATTGAGGCGGAGCGGTCGCCGGGCAAGTGCGGACTGGCGGACGCGGTGGCGCGGTATTTGTTCAAGCTGATGGCCTATAAGGATGAGTACGAAGTCGCGCGCCTTTATACTGACGGCTCATTCGTCAACCAGGTCGCAAGCACGTTTGGCGGCGAAAATCTCAAGCTGGAATTTCATCTGGCGCCGCCGCTGTTGGCGCGGCGCGACAAGACGACCGGCCTGCCGCGGAAAATGAGTTTCGGGCCGTGGCTGCTGCCGGCATTCCGGTTATTGGCGAAGTTCAAGTTCCTCCGCGGCACAACCTTCGATCCGTTCGGCCGCTCGCTTGAACGCCGCACCGAACGCCGGTTGATCGCCGACTACGAAGCCTTGCTCGACAACGTACTCATTTCGCTCACGCCGGAAAACCACCATCTCGCCGTCGGGCTTGCCGCCATTCCGGAAAAGATACGCGGCTTCGGCCACGTCAAACAGCGCCATCTCGCCGCCGCCAAGGCTGACGAAGCGGCGCTGCTCGAACAATACACGGCCGGTTCGCCGCTCCTGCTGAAAGCGGCCGAGTAGCGGTCGCGAGGTGACGCCCGGAAGAAGGTGGAAACTCCACAGCCCTGTTGGGCGCCGGACATCAATGCGCCGTTTTTGGAAGCGTTTTCTGGCAGGAAGCGTCCCGCGCATGCTAGATTTTCGCCATTCGCCTGACGTCGCATTGTTCAAGTGCCGAGTGCTATGACGGACCATTCCAACGTTTCGCACGATCCCGCCGACGAGCTTGTCCCGTCGGTTTTGCCGCGCGAACCTGAACCGCCGCCGCTCGCACCGGCGCTCGGCGAAGGGTCGGCGCGCGAAGAAGCGTCCGACGCGCTCGAAGCCGCGCCGGGTACTGCGCGTATCGGCGTCCTTTTGGTCAATCTCGGCACTCCTGACGCCGCCAACGCCGCGGCCGTGCGGCGCTACCTCAAGGAATTCCTCACCGATCCGCGCGTGATCGAGAAGAATTCGCTGCTGTGGAAAATACTCCTCAACGGCGTCATTCTGCCGTTTCGCTCGCGACGCAAAGTCCGGGACTATCGCCAAATCTGGAATCGCGAACGTGATGAATCGCCGCTCAAGACCATCACCCGCTCGCAGGCCGAACAGCTCGCAAACCTGCTCAAGCCGATTGGCAAGCACATTATCGTCGACTGGGCGATGCGATACGCCGCGCCATCTATCGCTTCGCGGCTCGCGGCATTCGCCGAACGTGGCTGCGATCGCATTTTGATCATGCCGCTCTATCCGCAGTATGCGGCACCGACCACAGCTACGGTGGGTGACGAGGTCTTTCGTTTTTTGATGAAGCTGCGCCGGCAGCCGGCGTTGCGCATCATGCCGGCTTATTTCGACGATCTGGATTATATCGGGGCGCTCGCGTCTTCGCTCGAAACCGGTCTGGCAGCGTTGCCTTTCAAGCCGGACTTGATCGTGGCTTCGTATCACGGCATGCCGCTCGAATATGTCCGTAAGGGCGACCCCTACCAGACCCAATGTGAAGCGACGACCGATCTCCTGCGGCGGCACCTTAAACTCGACGACCAGAACTTGATCTTGGCTTACCAATCCCGTTTCGGCCGGGCCAAATGGCTGGAGCCCTCGACGATTCAAACGGTCAAGAAGCTCGCCAAGAACGGCGTCAAGAACCTCGTGGTGATCACGCCGGGTTTCTCGGCGGATTGTCTGGAAACACTGGAGGAGATTGCCGTCGAAAACGCACGCGTGTTCAAGCGATATGGGGGTGAGAAATTCGCCGTTATCCCCTGCCTCAACGACAGCGAACCGGGGATGTTAATGATCGCGCGGCTTGCCGTGCGCGAGCTCAAGGGCTGGATTTAGGAAGCTTTCGGGGGCACCGGTCCAAAAAATCACGATTTTCGTTGGGTTTAGAGTGCCTCGCATTGCGCCGGAAGACCGCCGCAGGCCGCCTAAATCAACCACTCGTTAACCATATCCGTTCTAATTCCGTTAACCATCGGGACGCTCGTTTGCGGCCCGCGCCGGCCGTCATGAGGCGGCCGGCCGGGCGTGCGGCGCGGCTCAGGTCCCTGACGGTGGTTCGCTTTGGCAGTTTCGGGGGTGACGCGGACGGCGGAAACGGCGCGCACTTTGGCGGCGCGCGCAACCGCGAAGCGTCGTCATTGGGCAGCGGACCTCGCCGCCCGCGCGTTGGCTGCCTCGCTTGGATTATGTTTTCCAACTTATCTCCTGGCGCAAGCGCAGACTCAAGCGCAGACGCCCAGTTCCTCCGGCGATCTTTTGCTGCCTTCACTGCAAGGGAATCCCGCGACGCCCCCACGCTTTAAGCGGCCGAGCCAAGGGACGAATCCGCTTGGAAACGAAGCGCTGCCGGTCGGGACTTTCGCGGCATCGTCAATCGGTACTACTCCGACTTATGGTAGTCCAAATGGATTTGGCGCCGGCAACACTGGTTTTGATTCTGCGAACATATCGCAGCGCAGGAAACGCGCCCGCCCGGCCACGGGCCGCACGCCGACAACCAACCAA
>Ga0302325_10006858_pt1 | contig 25477 bp, 28 predicted proteins | sample Palsa_T0_2_FD_201948 | JGI IMG/M metagenome (GOLD analysis project Ga0302325, IMG submission 201948) | Peat permafrost microbial communities from Stordalen Mire near Abisko, Sweden - Palsa_T0_2 | ecosystem: Environmental > Terrestrial > Soil > Palsa > Peat permafrost | place: Sweden: Abisko... | reverse complement strand
GCCAAGCGTGGCATCAAGAAGGGCGACACGGTCGCCGTGATGCTTGCCAACACTCCTCCCATGCTCGAAGCGCATTACGGCGTGCCGATGTCGGGAGGCGTGCTCAACACGCTCAATACGCGCCTCGACGCGGCGGCGCTTGCCTTCATCCTCGATCATGGCGAAGCGAAGGTGCTCATCACCGACCGCGAATTCGCGGGTACGATCCGGGAGACCCTGAAGCTCGCCTCCGTGAAACCCTTCGTCATCGACTATGACGATCCCGAATTCCCCCAGGAAGGCGAGCGGTTGGGTTCAATCGAATACGAGGTGTTCATCGCGGCCGGCGATCCGGAATTCGCCTGGGAAATGCCCGGCGACGAATGGGATGCGATCTCGCTCAATTATACCTCCGGCACAACGGGCAATCCGAAGGGCGTCGTGTTCCATCATCGCGGTGCGGCCCTGATGGGCTACGGCAATGTGATCTCGACGGGTATGGGCCGGCACCCGGTCTATCTGTGGACCTTGCCGATGTTCCACTGCAACGGCTGGTGCTTTCCCTGGTCGCTGTCGGTGGTCGCCGGCACGCATGTGTGCCTGCGCTGGGTGCGCGCGAAGCAGATCTACGATTTGATCGTGGAGCACAAGGTCACGCATATGTGCGGCGCGCCGATCGTGATGTCGACCCTGATCAATGCGCCGGAATCCGAGCGCCGTCCGCTGCCGCACAAGATTGAATTCATCACGGCGGCAGCACCACCGCCGGAAGCCGTTCTCGCCGCGATGAGTGAAGGCGGCTTCAATGTCACCCATGTCTATGGGCTGACCGAAACTTATGGTCCTGCGGTGGTCAACGAATGGAAGTCCGATTGGGACGCGCTGGACCGCGGCCACCGCGCCGCCAAGAAAGCGCGCCAGGGCGTGCGCTATCACGCGCTCGATGCGCTGACCGTGATGGATCCCGAAACCATGGAGCACACGCCGGCCGACGGCGAAACGCTGGGCGAAGTGATGTTCCGGGGCAACGTGGTGATGAAAGGCTATCTCAAGAACCCCAAGGCGACGCGCGAGGCGTTCGAAGGCGGCTGGTTCCATTCAGGCGATCTCGGCGTAATGCATCCGGACGGCTATGTGCAGCTCAAAGATCGCTCCAAGGACATCATCATATCCGGCGGCGAAAACATCTCATCGATCGAGGTGGAAGACGCACTGCTCATGCATCCGGCCGTGATGTTCGCAGCCGTCGTGGCGCGACCCGACGAGAAATGGGGCGAAACGCCTTGCGCCTTCGTCGAGCGCAAACCCGGCTACGAGACCACAACCGCCGAGGAACTGATCGAACATTGCCGCGACCAGATCGCCCGCTACAAATGCCCGCGCCACGTGATTTTCACCGACCTTCCCAAAACCTCGACCGGCAAGATTCAGAAATACAAACTGCGCGAACAGGCGAAGCTGGTGGCGTAAAGCGAGACTCGACCAAAGGATTTGCACGCGGAGCCGGAGCGCGGGCCCGCTTTTCTGCCAGACCAGGCGCGCAGGATGCGCGCGCTCCGATATAAATTAATCTCCGCGGCGCCGCGTGCCGAGATTTCGTCACGCGCTCGCCCCCTCTACGTCCTCTGCACACCCTTGGCGTCCTCTGCGCTAAAATGTCGTTTCTCATCCCGGGAAAATTTTTCCAAGACGCGCCAGGCAAATCGCCTTACGTTCGGTCTGCATGGACGAGAGCGGGGCAGAGTTGGATCAGCCGCAGGCGAGCAGGTTTGCTCTGCTCTTCATTTTCATCACCATGCTCGTCGACACGATCGGGCTCGGTATCATCATTCCGGTGATCCCCAAGATCATCGCCGAATTGACAGGCCACAATCTTCCCCCTGCGCAGGCGTTGAGCGAAGCCGCGCGCTATGGCGGCTGGCTGTTCTTTGTCTATGCGCTGATGCTGTTTCTGTGTGCACCGCTGATCGGCAATCTGAGCGACTGCTTCGGGCGCAGGCCCGTGCTGATTCTCTCGCTTCTGGCGCTTGGCCTGGATTATCTCCTGACCGGTCTCGCGCCCACCATCGTCTGGCTCCTTGTAGCGCGAATCCTGTCGGGCGCGGCCGGGGCATCCTATTCGACGGTCAACGCCTATATTGCCGACGTATCCCCACCCGAAAAGCGCGCGGCCAATTTCGGGTTGACCGGTGCTGCGTTCGGCGTGGGTTTTATCGTGGGGCCCGCGATCGGCGGCACGCTGGGCGAATATGGTTCGCGGCTGCCGTTTTTCGTGGCTGCCGGATTGGCTCTGGCCAACGCCCTGTTCGGACTCATCGTGTTGAAGGAGTCTTTGGCGAAAGAGCAGCGCCGTCCGTTTGAAGTCTGGCGCGCCAATCCGTTCGGGGCCTTCAAGTCGCTCGGCCGCTTTCCCATGATTATCGGGCTTTTCGGCGTGGTGATCCTGATGCGGCTCGCGCATGACGCGAACCCTTCGGTGTGGACCTATTACACCATGCTCAAATTTCATTGGTCGCCGAAAGAGGTCGGCTATTCGCTGATGGCGGTGGGCGCGATGACGGCCATCGTCTTCGGATTTCTCACGCGCATCATCATTCCGCGGATCGGAGAGGAGCGTTCGGTTTATGTCGGACTCGCCTGCGGCGCGATCGGGTTTACAGGCTATGCGCTGTCGACCCAAGGCTGGATGATTTTTGCGTGGATGGTGCCCTGGTCGTTCATGGGACTCGTGAACCCCTCCCTCAACGCGATCATGTCGAAAATCGTGGGACCGAACGAACAGGGCGAATTGCAGGGCGCGCTCGCCTGCCTGGGCTCGCTCACGTCGATCGCAGCGCCGCCTTTGCTGACGAATCTGTTCGGCTATTTCACCGGCACATCGGCGCCGGTCTATTTTCCCGGCGCCGCGTTTCTTGCGGCAGGATTGTTTCTTGTCCTCGCCGCACTCGCATTCGCCCGCTCGAGGCACGCGCCCATCGTTGCGGTGGCGGAATGAGAATCACGCAAACAACCCACCGCCGGCAATGCACCGGAAGCTTTGCAACCCGGACGTGAAGGGTGTTTAGTGGACGCTGCTTCGCAGTCGTTCCAATTCGTCTTTTATTCGGAGTTTTTCTTTTTTGAGGGCTGCAACCCTCACCTCATCCCAGTCGGGATGATTCATTTCGGACTCGATCAAGTCCTGCAATTTCTTATGCTTTTCGGACAGTTCCTGCATGTGTCCCTGCAGTGCCATTGCTTACCTCGTCACTAGAAGGGATTGTAATTGAACCACCAAATGGGCCATCTGTCACGGCCTAACTCCGGGCGTAGCTTCCAAACTGTAAATCGATGCCATGGCAGAACAGCCCAGAAAAAAGGCGGCAAAATCCCGGCTGGTTGTGGGTCTGAGCGGGGCCTCGGGGGTCGCCTACGGCATCAGGCTGCTGGAAGCCCTGGGGGAACTCGGGGTCGAATCGCATCTGGTGATGAGCAAGGCGGCCGAGATGACCATCGGCTACGAGACGGCGCTCTCGCCCAAGCAGGTCGCCGCCAAAGCCGACCAGATTTACGCCATCAGCGACATCGCGGCGCCCATCGCATCGGGGTCGTTCAAGACGGGCGGCATGATCGTGGCGCCCTGCTCCGTGCGCACTATGTCGGAGATCGCGACAGGCGTGACATCGAGCCTCTTGACGCGCGCCGCCGACGTGACTCTGAAGGAGCGCCGGCCGCTCATTCTCGTCGTGCGCGAGACACCACTGCATCTGGGCCATCTGCGCACGCTCGTGCAGCTGGCCGAAATGGGCGCGATCATCCTGCCGCCGGTGCCGGCATTTTATGCGGAGCCGCACAAAATTTCCGACATCGTCGATCAGATGGTGGGGCGCATGCTCGATCTTCTGGGCTATGATTGGCCGGAGGTTCGGCGCTGGGGCGAAGATCTGTCGAAAGGGCGGCGCCGGGCGAAGAGCGGTAAGACGCCCTCATGAACGAGAACGACGAAGATCATGTGCTGCGAGCCCAGCTTGCGGCGTTGATGCAAGAGCATCGCGATCTCGACACCGCAATTGCCGCGATGATCGATTCCGGCGTGCGCGATCAGCTTCAACTATCGCGTTTGAAGAAGCGTAAGCTGCAGCTCAAGGATCAGATCGCGCGCATCGAAGACGCGCTGCTGCCGGATATTATCGCGTAACGCGCGCTACTTCCCGCCGCGCTTCTGGCGATACATCGCTTCGTCGGCGCGGGCGATGGCCGCGTCCGCATTTTCGGCTGCTTCGAGTTCGAACGCACCGTAGGAAAACCCGACAGGCAACAGCCGCCCTTCCCACATTGCGGGACTTTCCGTGAGACGGTTCATCAGCACGGCTGCCTTCTTATGTGCCTGTGTCTTATTGGCGTGCGACAGAATGATGCCGAATTCGTCGCCGCCAAGGCGGCCCACCACGTCGCTGTCGCGCACATGCGCCTGGAGCGTGGTTGCGAAATGCGCGAGCACGGCGTCGCCCGCCGCATGCCCATAGGTGTCGTTGATCAGCTTGAAGCCGTCGAGATCGAAATAGACGAGGCTTGCGGGCGTTCCGTAGCGCGCCGTGAAACCGATATGACGGGTGAGCTCGCGCACGAAAGCGCGGCGGTTCAGAAGCGGCAGAAGATGATCCTGGTCCGCGGCGCGCTCGATTTCCTCGATGCGCGCGCGGCTGTCCAGGAGCGCCTGTCGGAGACCTTCGGCTTCGGCCACCATTTTCAACATCGCGGCCCGCACGCGCGGGGTGAATTCGGCGTCGGGGATGCCCAGCAGCTTCGCGCTGGGAATTGGCGAGGGCGGCTCGACAAGCGCCGTTACCCGGCGCGTGCGGCCGTTGCCGTTCGCCGGCCTGGAGGCGCGGTTGATCCGCTCGAGCGACATTCCTGCGACCTGTCCTGATTCGGTACACCCGCACCGATTAGGCCCACGGGGGTTTAACAAAGCGTTTATGTCGATGAGCGAACCGTTAAAGAAAACGCTTCTTTCCTTGGGATTTTCCGGCTCTATAATGGGCCGCTTCTCGCGCCGCGCGCCCGCGGCCTCAAGGCAAGAAGCATGACTACCCCCCTCATCGGCCTCATCATGGGAAGCCAGTCCGACTGGGCGACCTTGCGCGCTGCGTCCCAGATGCTGGATGCGCTGGGCATTCCTCATGAAACCCGCATCGTTTCGGCCCACCGCACGCCCGAGCGGCTCTATGCCTATGCGAAGGGCGCTGCGGCGCGCGGGCTGAAAGCGATCATCGCAGGCGCCGGCGGGGCGGCGCATCTGCCCGGCATGGCAGCCTCGATGACCACCCTGCCCGTGCTGGGCGTCCCCATCGAATCGAAAGCGCTGAAGGGAATGGATAGCCTGCTCTCGATCGTGCAGATGCCGGGCGGCGTGCCGGTCGCGACTTTCGCCATCGGGGAAAGCGGCGCCAAGAATGCGGCGCTCCATGCGGCCGCGATTCTCGCGCTCTCCGATCCGGCGCTCGCCAGGCGCCTTGAGGCGTGGCGCAAGAAGCAGACCGATTCCGTTTCCGAAACGCCCTCCGACACCGCGCAATGAGTATCACGCCATCACACGCTGCTCCCGTCGCTCCGGGAGGCACGATCGGAATCCTCGGCGGCGGACAATTGGGCCGTATGCTCTCACTCGCCGCCGCGCAGCTCGGATTGAAGACGCACGTTTTTTCGGATGACGCGGAAGCGCCCGCATTCCAGGTTTGTGCGGCGCGCACCCACGGCGACTATCGAGACGCGTCTGCCTTGGCGGCTTTTGCTGCGACCTGCGACGCGATCACCTACGAATTCGAAAACGTACCGGCCGAAACGGTCGCACAACTTGCACGACTGAAACCCTGTCATCCCAACGCACGTGCGCTTGCCATTGCGCAGGACCGGTTTGATGAGAAATGTTTTGTGCGAAGCCTCAGCATTGGGACGGCGAATTTCACAGAGGTAAACTCGCCGGACGAGGCGAAGGTCGCGCTTATGCGCACAGGGGCGCCTGCGATCCTCAAGACGCGCCGCCTCGGTTATGACGGCAAGGGCCAGGCAAAAGTCGCGAATGAAGCCGAGCTACGAGCAGCATTCGCAAGCTTCAAGGGTGCGCCGTCGATACTCGAAAGCCTGGTCGATTTTCGCTTCGAGGCGTCCGTGATTGCGGCGCGGGCAGCGGACGGACAATTCGTGGCCTACGACCCGCCAGAAAACCGGCATGAAAACCATATCCTGCGCCGATCGACTGTTCCGTCGCGCCTGACCGAAACGCAGGTCCGCGAAGCACGGGACGTTGCGCGGCGTATCGCCGATGCACTCGATTATGTCGGCGTGTTCGCGGTCGAACTGTTCGCCACGCACGATGGCGCGTTGCTGGTCAATGAGATCGCACCGCGCGTTCACAATTCCGGGCACTGGACCTTGGAGGCCTGCTCCATCAGCCAGTTCGAGCAGCATATCCGGGCCGTGGCCGGCTGGCCGCTGGGCGATCCCGCGCGCCATTCCGATGCCGTGATGGAGAACATCATCGGCGCGGAAGCGGCCGACTGGCAGACACTCGCGTCACGCCCCGGCGCGCTCCATCTCTACGGCAAACCCGAAATCCGCCCGGGCAGGAAAATGGGGCACGTCACGACCTTGTTTCCGAAATCACAGCGCTGACATTTACTTTTTTCTGCAACGCCGCTATATGGTGCCGCCATGTCGATGATGAAAACGCTCAAGACGAAGACCAAGACGCCCGCCAACGGGGCGTTGGGATTTGTCGCGAGCTGAACATCGGCAGCACAGCGAAGACCCAAGGCCCCGGCGGAAACGCGAGGGGCCTTTTTGTTTTGGGCTTTTGGACCTGACAGGAGAGTGAGATGAGTGCGAGACAACCGATCAAGAGCCCTTGCGTCGCCGTTGTCGGCGCGACGGGCGCCGTGGGCCACGAACTGATCGGCTGCCTGGAAAAGCGCAAATTTCCGCTCTCCAAGCTGCGTTTGTTCGCGAGCCCGCGCTCGGCCGGCAAGACGCTGCCGTTCCGCGGCTCGGAGATCGAAGTCGAAGTGCTGGACGAAAATTCGTTCGCGGGCATCGACATCGCGCTGTTCTCCGCCGGCGGCGACACCTCGCGCAAATTCGGACCCATCGCGGTCAAGGCGGGTGCGGTCGTGGTGGACAATTCCTCCGCCTTCCGCATGGACAAGGACGTGCCTCTCGTCATCCCCGAGATCAACGGACGGCGCATCGCCGAACACAAAGGCATCATCGGCAACCCCAATTGCGCGGCGATCGCAGCCATCGTTCCGCTCTGGCCGATCCATCGCAAGAACCGGATCAGGCGGCTGATCCTTTCGACCTATCAGGCGGCGTCCGGCGCCGGCGCCGCCGCGATGGAGGAGTTGCGCGAGTCCACCCGCGCGTGGCTGGACGGGCGGCCGTTCGAAAACCGCGTCCTGCCGCATCCCTATGCCTTCAATCTTTTCAACCACAACACGAAGGTCGACCCCGAGACGGGCTATAACGACGAAGAAACGAAAGTCATTCGCGAGACGAAGAAGATATTCGAGGATCCCGACATCGCCGTGAGTGCCACCTGTGTGCGCGTGCCCGTGCTGCGCGCACATTGCGTTTCGGTGACTTTCGAATGCGAGCGGCCGATTTCACCCGCCGACGTGCGCGCGCTGCTGTCCGACGCGCCGGGCGTGAAGATCGTCGACGATTGGGAGCGCAACTATTTCCCGATGCCGAAGGATGCCTCGGGCCAGGACGACGTGCTGGTCGGCCGCATCCGCCGCGACCTGAGCGACCCGAGCGGCCATTCGATCTCGCTGTTCACGGCGGCGGACCAGTTGCTGAAGGGCGCGGCGCTCAATGCCGTGCAGATCGCGGAGCGGCTTTTGAAATAAAATTGCGAACAAATGGGCTGCCGATGGCGCTCGCTCCACAGAGATAGAGTACATTTTTCCTCTTTGCACGCTTCTTGTTCATGATATGTTCTCATCTGTCGCGTTCTTAGGAGTCAGCGTTGGACGAGAGCATTACGCGGGAATTCAGGCTGTCCCAGCCGGCAAACGGCTATGGGGTCTGTTGCGATAAAGACGGCGTGTACGTGGACGGCATCCCGCTGCTTAAGCGGGCGCGAGCAAGTGGTGGCGAGTGTTGGGTCGCACGCAATTGCAGTGAAATATCCGAATATCTGGGCGCTTATTACGGTCTGCCGATCGACGTTTCATCAAAATCTGCGGGCCTCCACGCCGTCGCCCGGGCGCTGAATGCGGGAGACATCGCGCGGGCGCAGATTCTCGCAGTGCATTTGGATTTCCCCAATTCGCCAGCACTCCTGAAGTCGTGTGTATCGCGCGACGAGATCGTCAGGTTTATTCGTGAACTCTATTTGAGCCGCCTCATCAAGCAGGATTGGGATCCGGATGAACATCCACGTTGGCCGGCCGGTTCACCAGACAGCCAAGGCGGCGAATTTGCACCAAAGGGAGAAGACGGCGAGTCGGATGGCACCGCGATACTCGATGGACTCGCCTATCATCCACTTGGCGATTCCACCCAACTCGATGACGGAGTGTACCGTCCGGATTCCAACCCGGCAGAAGTCGAGGACGTTGGCGACCCAAGGCAGCTTCTGCTCAATCGCTTGATACATGACAGGCAAGTTATGCGCGAGATGGCTTGGTGGCGTAAGAAGGGATTTATTGTCGTTCCCAGTGTGACCTTCGAAGATCCCAGAAATCACTTAAGGATCGTGGCCGACTATGCAGTTTCGTTGTGGGTTCCGGATCCTGACAGTTTTTTCGCATTTCCCAAACCTGAGCCGGTTCTCGTAAGAGATGTAAAAACTGGTGATGGCGGACTCCAGGACAATCAGAAAATTGTCTACCCCTATATTTTGAACGGCGGAGCGGTGATCCCGAGAGGTTTCAACGCATGGCTCGCGGGTTTCTACATCGATGAAACAACATATATTGGCAGGATATTCTCGGTGGGCAAGGATATGCCCAGCACAACGATACATTAGATGTCGATCGATTGGTGGACGTAATGGACGAAGATGCAGATAAAGTAGACGTTCCGCAGGACATCCGCGACCGGCTGAATGAACTTCTCGAGCCCGATGGATTTCGGCAGCCAATCCCGGGATTGTTTGTGCAAAACCTGGACTCGGATTGGCGCGCGTGGTTCGGCGTTTCCGGGAACCCGTTTCTTCTCTGCCCGCACGTCGGCGTCTACAACGAAGACGTTCGGCGTATTGCCATCGCGGCGCGACAAAAGACTGGTCAGGGAAATTCGCACCAGATCGACGCGGGGCCGCCGCTCATCATCGTACCGATCGAAAGGCTTATCGGGGATGACGCCGACTGCCTGGAGCGCATCTCGTGGAACTATACCGAGGATAAGCCGCCGATCGAGCGGATATTGAAAACCAGCGTCGCGGACGACCTCGTCTATTGTTTCCGTAAGAAGGCGTATCCTTTTTTTGCAGCACACATGTCTATCGAGAGTATTTTCGACGCTGCTCGTGCGGGAATGTCGAGCTTTGCGATGGAATTTTACATTCCGATCATCCTTGTCAAGCTTGGCAGGTCCGCCGATGTAGGACGATATGTTCAGGAGCAGATCAAACGTCATCCGCAATCGGCGCAGCGATACGAAAACTATGCAAATGCGATTCTGGAGATCATGGCCGCGTAATCATACCCTCTTCCCGCCGCGCAGGATGTCGGCGAAGGAGGGCCAAGTTTTCGTGCGTTCGCGAATATCGGCTTTGAGCTTCTCGAACTGCATCACATTGTCGATGCGGTGCGCGAGGAATTCCTGCGTTGCCGCTTCGCCCTCACTGTCGTCGGTGAACCATCGCATCAGGGTTGCCGAATAGACGGCGGCCAGGATCGCGCGCTTGGTGTAGAAATTGAAATCCGTCGAGGTATCGCCGATTGCGCGCCAGATCGTATCGACCGTGCGATAGAGGAGTTTTGCGCCCATTGGCGCGTGGGGCGGCAGAGTGAGAAACGCGGCCGCGCGGCGCGCCGCTTCCTTGTGCGGCTTGAGCAAAGCGAGCCGGGCGGTCACCGCAGTCCCGATGCGGTCGCGGATTTTCATCTGCGCCAGCTTCAGCCTGGCGAGGCGCTTTTCCATTTCGGCGTCGATGCTCTCGGAGATCGCTTCGACAAGACTGAGCGGGCCTTCCGGAAACAAACGCACAAGCGAGATTTTGTCGAGGCCCGCTTCGGTTGCGGCATCGGCCAACACCTTGTCGGTGAATCCATCGAACGGCACATGCGGCAGCGCGGCATCGAGGACGGCAACTTTGAGCGCGGCATCGTCGCGCGCGCCGGCCTCTGCAGCAGGTTTGCGCTTCGTACGCGGCTTGCGGGCTTCGGTCATTCTTCGCCTTCCGCCGGCATCCAGTGCCGCGCTTCCGATTCGAAGATGAACTTCGTCATGTCGCGCATACGCTGGGGATAAAGGATGCCGTCCAGATGATCGCATTCGTGCTGCACGACCCGGGCATGAAAGCCCTTCGCGGTCCGCGCGATGGGTCGTCCCTCGGCATCGAAGCCGCGATAGCGGATATGGGCCGGCCGTTCGACCAGCCCCCGCAATCCGGGCACCGACAGGCAGCCCTCCCAACCGGCCTCCACGCCCTGATCCACGATTTCGATCTCGGGATTGATCAGGATGGTCAGGGGTGCGGTGTGGTCGAAGCGCTCGGCCTCGTCCACATTTTGATCGGCGCGTTCGTCGGGTGCCTGGAACACCACCACCCGCAGGGGGACATGGACCTGGGGCGCCGCAAGCCCGGCGCCATTGGCGTCGATCATGGTCTCGACCATGTCGGCCACCAGCCGGCGGATTTCGGGTGCAGCCGGGTTGGCGACGGGGTCCGCCTTGCGCGCCAGCACCGGATGGCCCATGCGGGCGATCTTGAGGATAGCCATGGGCAGAATATGGGGTGGGTCCCGGCCTTGGTCAAAGCGGCCAAATCGCGGCTTTTGGCCGGGGTAGACACCCCAAAGGCCTTCTGGTAATTAGCGCGCCCTTACGAAAATGGCCTTCAAGGAGCTGCCTTTGCAGATCATCGTTCGCGACAACAATATCGATCAGGCGCTGAAGGCGCTGAAAAAGAAGATGCAGCGTGAAGGCATCTTCCGCGAGATGAAGCTGCGTGGCCATTACGAGAAGCCATCCGAGAAGCGCGCCCGCGAGCGGGCCGAGGCGATCCGCCGCTATCGCAAGCTGCAGCGCAAGCGCCTGCAACGCGAAGGCGTGCTGCCGCGCTAAATCGAACGCACAATAAATGCCGAGGCCGCCCCATCGGGCGGCTTTCGCATTTTTAGGCCTTGGGCGTCACCCGATAGGCGCAGCGATTGGCGCCCGCAACGATGTGCGACACGCGCTCCACGCATACATCGCTCCCCAGCACGCGGTTGAACAGCGTGAGTTCCTCGCGGCACAAACCCGTGCAGAGCCGCGCGGCGGCGCAGATCGGGCAATGGTTCTCGACGAACAGCCAATCGCCCGTCTCGGGATCGCGCTTCACGTCGGCCATATAGCCTTCCTGACTGCGGATGCGGGCGAGCGCATCGAGGCGTGCCTTCAGCGAGCGCTTGTCCGCTACCCGCGCGCCATAGGTTTTTTCCTGCTCGGCGGTGCGCAGTTTGAGAATCTTGTCGAGCCCCTCTTCGCCGAAGGCCTTGCGCATCTGGACCACCAGATCGGCTGCCAGCGCGGAATGGGAATCGGCGAATCGGCCGTTTGCGGCGGGAGTAGCTTGCCACAGCTTGGCCGGACGCCCGCGGGCGCCGGCGCGCGCTTCGTGCGTCGCGAGGCCTTCGCTCTCGAGCGCCGCAAGATGCTGACGGACCGCCATGGCGGTGATCCCGAGCCTGAGCGCCAGATCCTCGGTCGCAATGGGGCCCTCGCGCTTGATCAAATCCAGCACGGCGGCGCGGCCTGTCGGCGATTTGGGGGTAGATTCGGGAAGGACCTGCCTTTCGCGCATGACCGGAATAACTAAAGGAATGACTTGCGAAATACAAGCGCGCGGGTCTATGCTTTTAGAAAGGTGAAACTTTCGAAAAGGAGCACTCCATGTTCACAGCCAGCGGCGTGACACGCGTGGAACTCGAGAGCAAGACGTGCAAGCTCGTGCGCAAGGCGGCCAGGCAGGTGCTTCTGATCTCCAGCGAAGGCCGTGTCTTCGCCATCGCCAACCGCTGCCCGCATGAAGGTTATCCGCTGAGCGAAGGCACGCTGGGCGCGGGCTGCGTTCTCACCTGCAACTGGCACAATTGGAAATTCGATCTTGCGCAGGGAACCGCGCTTGTCGGCCGCGATCCCGTGCGCACCTACCCGGTCGAGGAGCGCAACGGCGAAATCTTCCTCGATCTTTCGGACCCGCCGGCCGAGGCGCTGCGGGCCCGCGCGCTCGCGGGTCTCGATACCGCACTCGTGGACAATGACGGCGCACGCATCGCCCGCGAAGTGGCCCGCCTCGAACGCGCGGGCTTCGATGCGCAGGAAGCGGTCGTCCATGCCTTCAAATCGCGCAATGACCGACTCGAAGAGGGCATGACGCATGCCTATGCCGCAGCGGCGGACTGGCTTGCCCTATCCGAGCGCGCGACATCGCCAGAAGCGCAGCTTACGGCGTTGCTCGAACCCATCGGACATATCGCATGGGACACGGAGGGCGCAGGCAAATTTCCCTATGCGGCAGGAAAATCCGCCTGGGACGCGGCCGCGTTCGTGGCGGCCGCCGAAGCCGAAGACGAACCAGCTGCGCTCGCCCTGATGCGCGGCGCGTTGGCCGAACATGTTCCCTATGCGAAGCTTCGGCCCGCGATCGCGGAAGCTGCCCTTGCGCACTATGCGGACTTCGGCCATTGCGCGATCTATGCCTTCAAGACCGGACAGTTGATCGCGCGCCTGGGCGAAGGCGTCGCTGAGCCTGTACTGCTTGCCCTTACGCGCAAGATCGTTCTGGCGACTCGCGAGGAAAGGCTGCCGGAATTTCGCTTCTACGAGAAGGCGCTCGCAGCCTGGGACGGCACAGGCGCCGAGCCCGCACGCGCGCAGGATTTTATCGGTCACTCCATCGACGGCATTCTCAAGCGCGTGCTGGCATCTGCAGGCCGACCGACACGTGAAATCTACGATGCGCTGATGGGCGCCGCGGCCTGGAACCTCACCCATTTCGATCTTGGTTACGACCAGGCCGCCGACAACGCCATCGCCGACAATATCGGCTGGCTCGATTTCACCCACGCGCTCACCTTTGCCAATGCCAGCAGGCATATCTGCGAAGATCGGCCGGATCTGTGGCCTCGCGCATTGCTGCAACTTGCACTTTTCATCGGTCGCAATCGCAAATATGTGCGCGGCGACGAAGACGCATCGCAATGGCGGGTGAGCGACCGTAGCGCGTTCCTCGCGCGCGAGCAGACCGCGCTTTACGATCACGGCATCGTCGAGCCGATCATCGCCTGCCATCATTTGAAGGTGCTGTTTGCGCTGGAAGACGAATTGGCGGCCGCGCGCGATGCGCCCTGGGCCGACGAGATGCTCGCGGCCGTCAATCGCTATCTCTCCACGCCAATGAAACGGCATCATGGACTGCGCACCGCAACCCAAGCGCTCGATTTCGTCGCAAAGGAAGCTTAGGGCGCGGCGCAATCCGCGCAGACGGTTACTTCCACCGTCACATGACTCAGATCGGGGTGGCGCTCGCGCAATGCGTCCTTGATGGCTTCGGCGGTCGTGGCGTCGGGGCTGACCAGCGAGACGATCAATCCCCGATGGCCTGGTCCCAGCCGCCACAAATGCAGGTCGGCGACACGCGCACCAAGCTCGCCTTCGATCATGGCACGGATATTCTTGGCGAGCTTCGGGTCGGCTTCCGCGTCGAGCAGCACCATGCCGCTGTCACGCACAAGACCATAGGCCCAGGATCCGATCACACCAGCGCCGACAAGGCCCACAAGCGGATCGAGCCAGCGCACGCCGTAAACAAGGCCCGCGGTGAGAGCGAAAATGGCCAACACGGACGTGGCGGCGTCCGCCAGCACGTGGACATAAGCCGCGCGCATATTGTGATCGCCGTCCGCGTGGGCATGCGCGTGCTCATGGTCATCGTCGTGATCGTGCGGATGCGAATGGTCGTGCGAATGCCCATGCGAGTGTCCGTGAGAATGGTCATCGCGCAGGATCAGCGCACAGATCACATTAACGCAAAATCCGATCGACGCGATGTAGAGAGCGCTACGGTAATCGACGGCGATGGGCGATGCGAGCCGCTCGATCGATTCGATGGCGACGCCGAGGCCTGCAGCTCCCAATGCGATGGCGCTCGCAAATGCCGCAAGATCGCCAAACTTGCCCGAACCGAAGCTGAAACGCGCATCGCCGGCATGGCGGCGCGCGAGCCAATAGGCGCCTGCCGCGAGTCCCAGCGCGCCCACATGGGTCGCCATATGGACACCGTCGGCGATGAGGGCCATCGAGCCGAACGCAAGGCCCGCAATGACCTCCACGACCATGAACACGGCCGTGACGATGGCCGCGAGCCGCGCGCGCTTCTCGCTGCGCTCATGCCCCTCGCCCAGGAAGCGGTGATCGTGGGTCCAGAGCCCGTGTTCGTGGGTATCGTTGATCGCCATGGCGCGACACTAATATAGGGTGCGCGGCGAAACCACCACAGGTGCTAAAATCGCTCCTCGCCTTCGTGCCGCACCGGATCGGGAAAGTCGCGGTAGAGCGCAATGGTCAAGTTGCAGACCTGCGAATTGACCCCGAAATGCACGGATTCCGTAGGGTCTCGTCGCGCCGCCGCAAGGTTGAAGGCGCGGTCGAGTTGCGCCAGATCGCGCGTTTCCATGACGACATGGAATTCGCCCAGATCGCGCGGTCCAAAACCCAGTTTGCGGCGCGTGAGCCGCCAGCCCTCGATCGACCCGCTCTCTTGCAGATGCTCCATATAGGTGCGAAAGGCGCGCGCGAACTCGATGTCCTTGGTGCCTGGCTTGAGATCGAACCAGGTGTGGTAAAGATCCATCGGCGTCCCCCATTTCGACTTTCACCTTACCGTGTCGATAACGATATGCGCGTTGCCTTGCACGCGAGGCACCAACGCGTCCGTTGCATGGCGACAGCGAACCATTCGCCGGGGCGCTCGCCGTCAGCGAACGAAAGCGATGGCCGCCAGCGCCAGGAGAATGATCGAGAGAAAGGTCAGATAGAGCGCCACGTTGAACCGCAGCGAGCGGCGCAGGACGAGACTAAAGACGGCATGGACCGGGTCGATCTGTGGTCCGCCGGCTTTCCCGCGATAGGGCCGGAGCGTGCCCCTCAGATTCGTCATCACCAGGAGCGATCCCGCCAGCATCAGCAGCAGCGCGGCGAGAATTGCATCCCTAGGCCAGCCATGGTCGATCGCGAAAATGTCGACCACGACAAAGATACCCTGCGCACCCAGAAGCGCGCCCGATTTGGCGGTATTGTGCGAAGCGCCGTCGCGGAAGAGTTCGATTGCGCTTTCCTTGGAGCGGATGCCCACCATTTCGGCGAACACGGCTGCACGATCCTCGGCGCCGAACGGAACGCCAAAGAGTCGCCAGAGAAATTTCAGCATGGCCTAATCGAGATTCTTCACGATCTCTTCGGTCATTTTCTTGGCGTCGCCGAAGAGCATCATGGTGTTGTCGCGAAAGAACAATTCGTTCTCGATGCCGGCATAGCCGGAACCCATGCCGCGCTTGACGAAGAGCACGGTCTTGGCCTTTTCCACGTCGAGGATCGGCATGCCATAGATAGGGGATTTCGGGTCGGATTTCGCGGCCGGGTTGGTCACATCGTTGGCCCCGATTACATAGGCGACATCGGCCTGCGCGAACTGCGAATTGATGTCTTCGAGCTCGAACACTTCGTCGTAAGGCACATTCGCTTCGGCAAGCAGCACGTTCATATGGCCCGGCATGCGGCCGGCCACGGGGTGGATCGCGTAGGAAACTTTAACGCCTTCCTTCTTGAGCTTGTCGGCCATTTCGCGCACGGCGTGCTGCGCCTGCGCCACCGCCATGCCGTATCCGGGCACGATGATCACGGAGCCCGCATTTTTCATGATAAAGGCCGCGTCTTCCGCCGAGCCCTGTTTGACCGGCCGCGTCTCGACCTTGCCCGCCGTCGCTAATTCGCCGCCGAAGCCACCCAGGATTACCGAAATAAAGGAGCGGTTCATGCCCTTGCACATGATGTAGGAGAGGATCGCGCCCGAGGAGCCGACGAGCGCCCCGGTGATGATGAGCGCGGTGTTCTCGAGCGTGAAACCGATGCCGGCCGCCGCCCAACCCGAATAGGAATTGAGCATCGAGACGACGACGGGCATGTCCGCGCCGCCGATGGGAATGATCAGCGTGATGCCGAACACGAAGCTCAGCCCGGCGATGGCCCAGAACGTCCAATGCGCCTGCACCATGCAGAAATAGACGATGAGCGCGACGATGCCGGCGAAAATCAGGATGTTAAGCAGGTGTCGGGCCGGCAGCAGTATTGAAGCGCCGCTCATATTGCCGTTGAGCTTCGCAAACGCGATCAGCGAGCCTGCAAAGGTAATCGCGCCGATGGCGACGCCGAGGCTCATCTCGATCAGGCTTTGCAGCCTGATCGCGCCCTCCTCGCCGATGCCGTAAGCGTGCGGCGAATACATCGCAGCGCCCGCGACGAGCACGGCCGCAAGACCAACAAGGCTGTGGAATGCAGCGACAAGCTGCGGCATGGCCGTCATGTGGATGCGCTGCGCGATCACAGCACCAATAATGCCGCCGATGGCGATGCCGCCCAGGATCAGGCCCCAGGTGAGCGCATCCGTGACGCCCGCCACCCACAGCGTCGTCGCCACCGCAATCGCCATGCCCAGCATGCCGCGCCGGTTGCCGGTGCGCGACGTGACCGGGCTGGAAAGCCCGCGTAATGCGAGGATGAATAACACGCCCGAGACCAGATAAGCGAGCGCGGCAAGATCGGCCTGCAATCCCGGGCTCATTTCTTGTCTTTCTTCTTGTACATCGCGAGCATGCGGCTGGTGACGAGGAAGCCGCCGAAGATGTTTACGGATGCAAGGATCAATGCGACGAAGCCGAGCCCTTTCGAAATCCACCCGCCGCTACCAAGTGCCGTGACCGACACCGCGATCAACGCGCCGACCACTATCACCGACGAAATCGCATTCGTCACGCTCATCAGCGGCGTGTGCAGTGCGGGCGTAACGGCCCACACCACGAAATAGCCCACGAAGATGGCGAGCACGAATATCGAAAACCGGAAGACAAACGGATCGATCGCTGCCATCGTTTTATCCTTTGAGCGCCGGGTTCACTATTGCGCCGTCGCGCGTGAGGCCTGCGCCTTTGACGATTTCGTCATCCCAGTTGAGCGCAAGCGCACCCGTCTTCTTGTCGACGATGAGCGACACGAAAGCGAGCAGGTTGCGGGCATAGAGGCTCGACGTGTCGACGGCGAGCCGCGCGGGCAGATTGGCGTAGCCCATGAGCGTGACGCCATCGACTTCGATCACCTGGTCGGGCTTCGACAGCGGACAATTGCCGCCCTGCTCCACCGCGAGATCGACGATCACCGAACCGGGCTTCATCGTCTTGACCATCTCTTCGGTGACCAGCACCGGCGCCCTGCGGCCCGGGATCAGCGCGGTGGTGATGACGATGTCCTGCTTCCTGATCGTGTCGGCGATCAGTGCGGTCTGCTTCGCTTGGTATTCCTTCGACATTTCCTTGGCGTAGCCGCCCGCCGTTTCCGCCTGCTTGAATTCGTCGTCCATCACGGCGACGAAGGTGGCGCCCAGTGATTCCACCTGTTCCTTGGTGGCGGGGCGCACATCGGTCGCAGACACGATGGCGCCCAGCCGGCGCGCCGTCGCAATCGCCTGCAGGCCCGCCACGCCCACACCCATGATCAGCACGCGCGCGGGCGCAATGGTGCCCGCGGCCGTCATCATCATCGGCATGGCGCGGCCGAATTGCGCGGCGGCGTCGATCACGGCCTTGTAGCCCGCAAGATTGGCCTGGCTGGACAATACGTCCATCGCCTGCGCGCGCGAGATGCGCGGAATGAATTCCATCGCGAAGGCCGTCACGCCCTGCTCTGCCAGCTTGGCAATGGCCTCTCTTTCGGTATGCGGTGCGAGCAGACCGATTAGGATCGCGCCCTTTTTCATCAGCGAGATTTCGGACGCATCCGGCGAACGGACTTTGAGCACGATATCCGCATCGCGCAGGGCGGCTCCGACATCGGGCGCGATTTCGGCGCCGGCAGCGGCAAAATCCGCGTCGGAGATGCGCGCACCCGCGCCTGCGCCCGTCTCTACACTCACCGCAAGGCCAAGCGCCTTCAGCTTCTTGACTGTGTCGGACGTCGCCGCGACGCGGGCTTCGCCTGCGCGGCGTTCCTTGAGGATGGCGAGTTTCATCTGGATGGGATCGAGGCCTTCGCCTCAGTTGTGGGTGCGGAAGATGAACAGGAAAACAAACAGGACGGCATTTCCGATAACGATCCACTTCACGAGCTGCAGAAAACCGTGCCAGGTCTTCAGGTGCTCCTTCATGTCCATGTCGCTCATATTCGTGCCATGGCCCGAATCAGCCGTCATATGCGTCCCCAGAATCTCGATTGCGAAGCGGCCGGACTATAGCAAACGGAAGTTGCCCGGCAACCGCCGGTTCAGAGGGGCCGCGGCCGGGGAACCGAATGTTCCCAATCCGCCAGCAGGGCGCGCAGCGCTGCCACCAGCGCGAGGGGCTGGTCGAGCAACACATGGTGCTGGGCCTGGGGGATTTCGACCACGGGCGCCGCACGACCCAAGAGATTGAACATGTACTCCCCGATCTCGGCCGGCAGCAGGATCGAGTTCTCACCGCGGAAGATCGCGATCCGGCATTTGGTGGATTTGAGCCGCGAAGCGGTATCGCCGATCGAAAAGCTCTGCCAGATGGCTGGATCAAACTTCCAGGTAAAGCCGCCTTCTACCTGCTTGAGCGAGTGCCGACCGACCCAATCCACGAGGAATAGATTGTCGCAGGTCTGCGGCGGCATCAGCCGGAAGCGCGCGAGGGCGGCCGCCATGGTCGGATAGACATGATGCGGCTTGGGATCGCGCCGGGGCGGTCCACCGGGACGACCGGGCGGGTTCACCGGCGAATCGACGATGACGGTGCCCGCAAGCCGATTGCCGTAAAGCGCGCCCGTCAGGATGGTGACGAAGCCGCCGAAGCTGTGGGCGACGATAATGGGCGGCTCGCCCACTTCGAACATACCGGCGTCTTCGCAGACGGCCAGCTGCTCGTCGACAAACGTCTCCATCGTGTAATTCGTGCGCCAGTCCGAATCACCCATGCCTGACAGATCCATCGCGGCGACGTTGTAATCGCGGGCGAGATAGGGCGCGATGAACGACCACCAATAGGCATGCGCAGCGTTGCCGTGTACGAGCAGAAGGCCGGGCTTCGTGCGTGACCCCCAGTGCAGATAATGGATGCGCGCGCCCTCGACCTCGACGAATCTGCATTCGGGCTCAGTGGCCGTGACCGTTTCGAACCATTTTGGCGCAGGCGGCAGTGCGCCGTCGAGCGGCGCAAGTGGCCCCTCCGTGGACGCGAATTTTTGCGAGAAAGGTGCTTTCGGATCGACCATCAGTGCCGCTCGGGCCGCGGGCCCAAAGTCTTGAAGATGCCTGTTCCCGTCATGATCGTGCGCTCGCCGCACCAGATGCGTCCTTCGACCGTGAAAACGTCGTCATCCTGCCCCACGACCTTCGCGGAACCTTCGACCCAGTCGCCGAGCTTCGCGGCCGAAATGAAGTCGGTGAGCAAGCGTACCGTCACCCAATAATGATTGCTTCTCTGCATCGACACGGCGTGGCCGAAGGCCGTGTCGGCGAAGGCCATCAGCATGCCGCCATGGCAGTTCATCATGCCGTTGGTGTGATGCTCGCAGACGAGAAACGCGCGCGCATAGCCGCCGTCGGCGTCTTCGCGCTGATAAAGCGGCCCGATCTGACGGCCGAAACCGCGCGACCAGCGCATCTGCACATAGCCGGGCGGAATAGGCGGTGCATCGTCTTCAAGAAGGTCGTCGGTCATGGGCGTGCAGGCCTGCTCAGCCGAACCACTCTAGCCACGCCCCGTGGGGATGGCAAAGCGCGAGCTTGCGCGTCTCGCGCGTTCCGTCGTGGTAGCGACGAAGTATAAGCGGGTTCTCTCCGGCAAGCGTTCCCTCGGCGCTCAGGCGCCAGACCGTGCGCCTGAGGCCCGCGGCCGTCAGAAGATTGTCGAGCGCTTCGCGCATGTCGCCCGAGAACTGATACGTGACGTAAGTGTGATAGACGCAGACCGGCTGATTTTCCGGCACGTCGCGCAACGCGTTCGGTAACAGCGCGAGCGCATCGCCGATGCGGATTTGCGGCTTTGCTTCGGCATATGCTTTGAGGGCGGCATCCAGACGCTCAAAGCGGTGTCTGTGCTCCGGGAAGATGAGCGCCTTCAACCAGTCGCGCGCGTCGGGATCGCTGAGATCGACGGGATTGAGTTCGAGACCGACACGGCTCGCCACTTTCGGCGCAGGTCCCAGCGGCGGCACTTTATCGCCCCGCAACTCCACATCGATGACGAGCGCGCGATCTGGCGTGTCGACGGCGAATATCTGCGACCCGCGATGATAGCGCACGCTATAACGATCCCAGATCAGATTGAGGCCGGCGCTGGGACCGATTTCGATCAGATTGAGCGGCTCGCCCGCTTCGGCTGCGACGGCGCGGAACCCCGCATGCAGCACGCCCGAGCGGCCGACCTCGTTGGTGTTGGTGATACGGCTCGCAATGATCGGCGCAAGCTCCGCGCGATGCGATTCCACGAATGCCTTGAAAACCGGAAACGGGTCTTCGCCTTCGATCGTCTTCCAGCCGTTCAGATCGGGATAGAAGCGCCGGAGCGGATCCCGGGCGCCGCGCAACAGGAGAAAATGCACGGCGGCGAACAGAATGTTCGCGTGCGGCTGACCTTCCTTCGCCGTCGCGGCAAACTCGCGCAATCCCGGATCGTGGCCGACGCCTTCGGCGAAGCGCGCATAGAGAGGTGAGTTTGCACGTAGCGCCTCGCCCACGAAAAACTCCCAATAATCGAATGATTTCGTCCCACTCATGCGCCCTCCGGCAGCGGTACACCAGCGCGAGAGAATGCAGCCTTCTGTCGCCTGGCGAGGGCCGCGACATCGAAATCGGCAATTTCTTCCTCGAACAGTTTTTTGAAGTTGAGCCGCGCGCCCATCCGGATCATCGCGCCACCGAGGCCCACGGCGGCGCGATCCATGAACACGAACTCGCGCGGCGGCTTGATGCCGCCGAGTTTCTTCAGTTTCGCATGCACGTCATTGGCCTGCTTCATACCATATTCCGCGGCGGGCACGCCGTCGTCCACCAGGCGCACGCGATCGTCCAGCAGCGGATTGAAGATGAAACCGGCCCAAAGATTGAGTACACCGACCAATTCCGGCGTGAGTTTCCTGAATCCCCAGGCGCGATAGGACTTTGCGGCCAGCGCATCGTCTTTCTTCTGGAGCGCGCGGTAGAGGCCGATCACGCCCTCGACGAACTCGGGTGTAAATGTGCGCACGCAACCGTAGTCGAGAAGGTTAATCCCGCTATCGGCGCGGACCGCGTAATTGCCGAGATGCGGATCGCCATGGATCACGCCGTGGCGTGCGAATGGCCGCCACCAAGCTTTGAACAAGGCCGTCGCGATTCGGTTGCGCGTCTTGAGATCGGCATCGACATAGTCGGCGATTGGTTTGCCGTCGAGCCAAGTCATCGTGAGCAGCCGCTTGGTCGACAGGGCCGGCACCGGCTCGGGCACCGCGATGTCGTCCCGACCGGCGAGCATGATTTCGTAGAGGCGCATATGGGCCGCCTCGCGCACATAGTCGAGTTCCTCCGAAAGACGCGCGGCGATCTCCGCGCCGATCTCGCTCGTGTCGATCGTCGAATCGAAACCGCGCTGCAGCATCAGCAACGCCTTGAATTGCTGTACGTCATTTTCGACCGCTGCACCCATGTCGGGATATTGCAGCTTGCAGGCGAGCCTTCGGCCGTCCTTGGCGACCGCGCGATGAACCTGGCCGAGAGAGGCGGCTGCAGCCGCCTCGCGTTCGAAGGATTTGAATTTCCTTTCCCAGTCGGGCCCAAGCTCCGCCGACATGCGGCGGCGTACGAAGCCCGCGCCCATCGGCGGCGCATTCGCCTGCAGGCTCAGCAAGGGTGCAGCAACTTCCGGCGGCATCACGCCGGGCACAGTCGCGATGAACTGCGCAACCTTCATCACGGGTCCGCGCAGATTTCCCAGCACCGCGGTCAGGTCGGCCGCATTGGCCGCGCTCACGACTTTCGTGCCGGTGAGTCTACGTCCCGCGCCGCGTGCGGCCACGCCTGTGAGACCGGCCGAAACGCGCGCGAAACGGGACAGCCGCCGCGCGAAGCTGTCCTCGCGAGTCTCATCGCTCACACGCGCGACCTCGCAACCAATGCGTTTGTCTCTTGTCGTCCACGTGCATTCACCGATTGTTCACCATGTTCGCCTTCGATGGTGCAATCTTCCGCCGGATTCGCGCCCGCGTCCATTCCACACCTGTCTTAAAGCGGGACCTTAATCCCACCTTTACCGATTTCGGGCGACCATCGCCTCGCCGCAGGGAGCGGATTCCACATGGCGCAGACAATTCTCATTGTTGACGACGATCCCGTACAGCGTCGGCTGCTCGAAGCGGCCATTTCGCGCACGGGTATGCATGTCGTCACCGCGCCGGGCGGTCAGCCGGCTCTCGACCTTTTGAACGGTCCGCGCGGCGAACAGATTCAACTCCTGCTTCTCGATCTCGTGATGCCCGACATGGACGGCATGACGGTTCTCGCGAAATTGCGCGCGACGCATGAAGGTCTTCCCGTCATCGTGCTGACAGCCAAGGGCGGAATCGATTCTGCGGTCGAAGCGATGCGCGCGGGAGCGAGCGACTTCCTTGTGAAGCCCGCAAGTCCCGAACGCATTACGGTCTCGATCCGCAACGCGCTCAAGATCGGTACCCTGGCCGGCGAAGTGACGCGCCTCAAGAAGAAGGCCGAAAACCGCCTGGCGTTCGACGACCTGATCGGCAAAAGCTCGGAAATGCGTCAGGTGGTCCGGCTGGGCCAGCGCGCGGCGCAATCCAACATTCCCATTCTGATCGAAGGCGAGTCGGGCGTCGGCAAGGAACTGATCGCGCGTGCGATCCAGGGTTCTTCGGAACGCGCGGGCAAGCCTTTCGTCACCGTCAATTGCGGCGCGATCCCCGAGAACCTGATCGAGTCGATCCTGTTCGGGCATGAAAAAGGTTCGTTCACGGGTGCCAGCGACAAGCATCTGGGTAAATTCCAGGAAGCCGATGGCGGCACGCTCTTCCTCGACGAGATTGGCGAATTGCGCCTCGACATGCAGGTGAAGCTGTTGCGCGCGCTGCAGGAAGGCGAAGTCGACCCGATCGGCTCGAAGCGCCCCACAAAGGTGGATGTGCGCATCATCTCCGCCACCAATCGCGATCTGGCAGAACTCACGCGCGAGGGCCAGTTCCGCGAAGACCTCTATTACAGGCTCAACGTATTTCCCGTCTTCATTCCGCCGCTCCGCCAGCGCCGCGAGGATGTGCCGGCCCTTGCGCGCTTCTTCATCGCGCGCTTTGCGGCCGAAGAGAGCAAACCGGTTGCAGGGCTTTCGCCCGAGGCGACCGACCTGATCGAGAATTTCGACTGGCCGGGCAATGTACGCCAGCTCGAGAACACGATTTTCCGCGCTGTCGTGTTGTGCGACGGCACGACACTCGACGTGTGCGATTTTCCGCAGATTGCAGCCGCGATGGGCGTGGACGCACAAACACGGCGTTCGCCATTCCTTCCAGAAACCTCGGTCCGCGCCGGCGCACCGATGACGGCAGCCGCTATGTCGGTGCGCGAGGACTCGCCCTATGCGCTGTCGGCCACCGATCCGGCCGGCCATATGCGTCGGCTCGAAGACGTCGAATCCGAAATGATCCGCATGGCGATCTCGCGCTACGAAGGCCATATGTCGGAAGTGGCGCGCCGCCTCGGCATCGGACGCTCGACGCTCTACCGCAAGCTCAAGGATTTCGGACTGGAGCACATCGCGCAGGAATCCGGCCACGACGCGGACGAACCGCGGCAGGCGGTTTCGTAAGACAGCGCCGCAGCCGGCATCGAGCTACAACTCTTCGGCATTGAACCCGTACGGGCTTTTCTTGAGCCTGAATGTTTGGCATGTGTCTCCCGCCTTTCGCGGATGCGCCACATGAACGATTTCGCCAAATTGCGCCTTCGCTTTGCGTCTGCGCTCGCCGCCTTTGTTGCCATGACCGACGGGGCCGGTGCGGGAGCCCGGATTATCCTGCCGTCTAATGTGGTCCCCGATCATTACGACCTCGCAATATCCACCAACGCCGCACATATGACCTTCATAGGAACGGTCAAGATCGATATCGAGGTCAAGGCGCCGAGCCGCAAGATCGAGCTGAATGCCGCCGATCTCGCGTTCCGGCGTGTGACACTGTCCGGCACCGCGATGCCGCCGACCGTCACTTATGACGCAACACAGGAAACCGCGACGCTCACATTTCCCGCAGACGTCTCCGCGGGCGCTCATCGCCTGATGATCGAGTACAGCGGCAAGATCAATCAGCAGGCAGCCGGGTTGTTCGCGCTGGATTACGAAACGCCGAAGGGCAAGGCACGCGCGATCTTCACCCAGTTCGAGAATTCCGATGCGTGCCGCTTCATCCCCTCCTGGGATGAACCCAACAAGAAGGCGACCTTCACGCTCTCCGCCACCGTACCGTCGGGTTAGATGGCGATATCGAACACGCCCATTGCATCCTCGCAGCTACTTTCCGGCGGTTTAACGCGCGTTGCATTCGCGACATCGCCGAAATTGTCGTCATATCTCCTGTTCTTCGGATTGGGCGATTTCGAGCGCATATCGCGCAAGGTCGACGGTGTCGATATCGGCGTCATCGTCAAGCGCGGCGACACGGACAAGGCGCAATTCGCCCTCGATGCGGCCTCCGATATACTGCCCTATTACGAAGATTATTTTGGCATGAAATATCCGCTTCCGAAACTCGATCTGATCGCGGGTCCGGGCTCGAGCCAGTTTTTCGGTGCGATGGAGAATTGGGGCGCGATCTTCTATTTCGAAAGCGATCTCGAAATCGATCCCAAACTGTCGACGGAATCCGACCGCCGCGGCGTCTACGTCACAGTCGCCCATGAGATGGCGCACCAATGGTTCGGCGATCTCGTCACGATGGATTGGTGGGACGATCTGTGGCTCAACGAAGGCTTCGCGTCGTGGATGGAGGTCCAGGCCACCGATCATTTCCATCCGGAATGGAAATTATGGCTCGACGC
>Ga0302325_10006856_pt1 | contig 25483 bp, 43 predicted proteins | sample Palsa_T0_2_FD_201948 | JGI IMG/M metagenome (GOLD analysis project Ga0302325, IMG submission 201948) | Peat permafrost microbial communities from Stordalen Mire near Abisko, Sweden - Palsa_T0_2 | ecosystem: Environmental > Terrestrial > Soil > Palsa > Peat permafrost | place: Sweden: Abisko... | reverse complement strand
GACCGCCGGCCTCGTTGCCAAGGCCGGCGAAGTTGATGGCACCGTCCAGACCAGCGAGCAAGACGACGGGTGGCTTGAGGTCGCCCGCATCCTCTGGGAAGGGGGCCAGGGCGCTGAGGACGTGCGCGAGATCCTGCAGTGGGCGAGCAGCCGGGCGCCGCGAGAGGCGGAGAAGCTGGCTCCGCTCCTCCCGGCGATGGAGACCTGGGAAGCCGCGGCAGGTGCCCGGTGACCGCCCCGGCAACAGAGACGCGCTCGCTGCATGACATCTGCGAGGATGCCCGCCGCGCCAACTGCGGGCAGTGCTGGCAGGTCCCGGGCCTGCCGTGCACCACGTCCACCATCACTGGCTGGGACGGCTACCACGTCGCCCGGTTCGGCCGTGCGATGCGCCGAGGCCTGATCTCGGGCGACGACCTGATGATCGCGCTCCGGACCGCCGGTGTGTTTACGAGCGCCACCCTCATCTACGACGTCATACCGGGCGCGGGAGGTGCGCGATGACCGGGAAAAGGCCGATCACGTACGACGAGGCCACCCACGGCAACCTCCCCGGCCAGGAGGACCGCTACCGCGAGCTGGCCCAGCGCGACGCGCTGGCCAAGGCCATCGCGATCAAGAAGACCCGGGGCGACTATCAGCCCGGCGGGCATGTCAGCGAGGAGAACTTCCCGCCGCTGACCGTCGCCGAGCACCTGGAGATGATCGCGCTCGGCGAGCGGATCGCCCGCTACTACGCACATCCGAGCCAGGTAGACGTGGCCGTCAAGGCCGGGGCGACCTGGGCCCAGATTGCCGCCGCACGTGGCACCGATGAGGCGGCCGTGCGGCAGCAGTACCGGGAATGGGCAGAGGGCCAGCACAAGTACGCGGGCATGGGTGATGAGGAGTACGCCGGCGCGATCGCGCGTGCCAGCGCCGGCGAGGACGGCACCCCGGGCGGTGCACGGTGACCGGCCCCCACGGCCTGGACGACGCCGCGGCCGGGCTCGAAGAGCTGGCCGGGCTGATCAATTTCCGCGTCGGCGCCTGGCAGGACTTCGGTTACGCGGAGCCCCCCACGCCAGAGTGCGCGACGATCCCGCCATTGGGGCAGCGCAGCGCCAAGGCGATCAAGGCTGGGCACGAGGCGATCAAGGACATTGACCGGCTGATTGCCCGGCTTCACCAGGTCCGCGCCCTGCTGGTGAGCGAGCTTCGCCAGGACGAGGACGTGCGCACTGCGCGCATCGACAAGATGCTCGGCGGCGAGTCATGACCGGCCCGGAGCACTACCAGTACGCGGAGAAGCTACTCGACGACGCCGGGGATGACGAGCTGGGCAGCGACGCCGAGCGCTACCACGTCGCCAAGGCACAGGCGCACGCCACGCTCGCGCTCGCCGCCGCCACCGGGCTGAACGACGCCGAATCTGGCATGCCGCCCGGTGACTGGGCCGCATGGCGTGACGCTGCCGCGGTGACGTCGTGACCGCCCCGGACGGGAGCCGCGCCGTCCGGCACGCTGCCGCCCTGCAGGTCGCGCTGTCGGCCGCCGCGAAGGCGTGCGCGTGCTACACGAAGGGCCTCACCCGGCTCGGTGACGAGGCCCTGCTGTCGGCAAGCGAGCTGGTCACGGTGGCTTTCGACGGTGGCGCCCCGGAGGCCATGGCCCTGTCCATCCTGCTGGACGCGGTGGAGTCAATTGGTGACGGCGCCAGGTTCGAGGCCATCGTGAGCCAGCTGAACGGGAGTGAGCGATGAACATCAACGTCAGCCAGTCAGTCGGCCTGACGCCGGACAGCATCACGTCCCACGTCTACGGCAACGGTGAGGCCTACCTGCAACTGGGCACGGACAGCACCATCGGCCAGTCGATCATGATCTGGGCCGGCAAGGACGGGGCAGACCTCGGCGAGGACGCCCGGGCGCTGCGCAAGCTCGCTGAGGTCGCCTCCGAGCTCGCGGCCGGGTTGGAGCCCCGGGCCGGAGGTGCTTCGTGAGCGCCGTCATGGAGCTGGCCTGGCCCGACCTTGGGCCCGGCTACGAGTGGTATCGCGAGGCGGCGCTCGCTGAGGCCGAAGAACCACCGGCCATCCTGCCGGCGCCCGTACTCACCATCCTGGCCGTCCAGCGGCCGGTGCGGTGCAGGCGGTGCCGGTACCTCAAGACCTGGTGCTGCTGCCCGGGAGGTGTCCGGTGAAGATCCGGCAGCGAGAAGAGGGGACCTTGCCTTTGCCTGTCCCCATCGCCACCGAAGACATCGAGGCCTTGTCCCGGCGGGTCGCGGCGCTGGAGACGCTGGTCGGGTGCCTGTTGTGGGTCATGGCCAAGGGTGAGCGGAGGAGCGTATGAGCGACAACGACCACTGGCACTATGCCAGCGATATCCATGGCGGCGCTGAGCAGCACCACCGGCATTACGACCTGGAGAACGGCGACGAGGCCGCGCAGCGGGACATCCGGCGCCTTCAGGAGGACGTGCGCGAGCTGCGTTCGCTGCTGGACAACGCGCTTGACCGCATCGGCGAGCGCCAGGCCGATGTGCAGCCGGACGACGACCCGGAGCCGGAAGCGTACGACCCCGGCCCGGAGGTCGACGACGAGGGCGGCACGTCCGAACACCGGTATCTGGTCACCCCGGAGGAGCCGTGGTGACCGGCCAGTGCTGCGCGTGGCCCGGCTGCAAGGTGACCGCCAAGCGCGGGCAGCTCATGTGTCCCCGGGATTGGTACAGGGTGCCCAAGCGCCTGCGGGATGCGATCTGGCTGCACTACGTGCCGGGGCAGACCGCGGTGACGTGCTCGCCGGAGTACCGGGATGCGCTGCATGAGGTGCTCGTCTACGCGCGGCGGGTCAACACGGAGGCCGCGGAGGCCGCCGGGCGTGAGACGGACGTCTATTGCGAGCCATGCGGCGTCTGGCACAAGCCGCCCGCGTGCAATGCGGGGCTCCGTTGACCGGCCAGTGCTGCACGTGGCCCGGCTGTGAGGCGACCGCCAAGCAGCTCCTGTGCGGGAAGCACCGGGCCAGGCTGTCGAAGCGGCTGCGGGATTCCGTGCCTGCTACCGCGTCGATGCTGCCGGAGAGCGTGCTGGCGTTCATCCGCCAGGCGGTCGCCGATGAGGAGGCCGCCGCGCAGCGTGAGGCGGACCTGCGGCGCCGGCAGGAGGTGCTGTTCTGATGATCACTGCCCGCAAGATCGCTCTTGCCTCAATCGCGTTGATTGCCGCCATCCCGCGCGCAAGCCGCTGGGCTGCGCGCAAGATGGCGCCCGGCGCCCATCCCGCGCCGCGACAGCACCCGGGCATTCTGCGTGCTCCCCGCGTGGCCGCCCTCGCGGCTATCGCCGTCCTGGTCGCCGCGGCGTCGCTGGTGAGCTTCGCCGAGTCTTACCGGGGCCTGTACGACTGGGCCCGCGAGCATGGCCTGTCCGGCATCTGGGCAGCCGTGTGGCCGCTGCAGATTGACACGTTTATCGCGGTCGGCGAGCTGGCGCTGTTCGTCGCCCTCGTCGACGCCTGGAAGCGGCGGTCCCGGATCGCCGCCTGGACGGTCACCCTGGCCGGCCTGATTGTGTCGGTTGGGGGCAACGTCGGCCATGTCCACGGCCACCAGCTCGCCGACCGGGTGACGGCCGCTGTCCCGCCGCTGGCCGCCGCGGCGGCGCTGGCGGTCGGGCTCGGCGTCCTCAAGCGCGTCGTCGAGCACCACCATCAGGCCGCCGGGACGGCAGAGCCTGACGTCCCTGCAAAGCCTGACGTTCCGGCCCCTGACGCACTTCCGGCGGCCGTCCCCACCGACGCCCAGAGTGCGGCGCTCATCGCGCTGCGCGCCACCCTGGCCGCCGGCAATCCATTGTCTGGACGGCAGCTCGAATCGCGGTTTGGGCTGAGCCGGGCGGAGGTCGCAAAGGTGCGCGAGATGGCCAGCGCGGAGATGAACGGGCACGCGCCGGAAACGGCAAGCAGCGAGGACAACTAAAGAAGCATCCCCGGCCCGACGGCATCTTTCCAGGGAGGACGTCGGGCCGGGGAACCGACTAGGCCGAAAGGACGGGCCTGCCTTGGTTTACCGTAGCCGCCGGCGTCAACGCGTCAACGCCAAGTTCGTGGCGTCCGCTGTTGTCGCGGGTCTGCTGCTGGCCGCTTCCCACAGTCACACCTTGACCGGCGCTGCGGCCAGCACGGCACCGTCCCCGGCCGCCGCAACGGCGGTCGCCTACGCCCGCGCCCAGCTCGGCAAGCCCTACGTGTACGGGGCGACTGGCCCGGACGCGTTCGATTGCAGCGGGCTTGTGATGGCGGCCTGGCAGGCGGCTGGGGTCTCCATCCCGCGGACCAGTGAGCAGCAATGGGACGACCTGCCGCACGTCAGCTCACCGCAGCCGGGTGACCTGATCTTCTACACCGGCAGCCCGATCGACCCGCCGCCTGGTCACGTCACGATGTATCTCGGCGGCGGGCAGATGATCGAGGCGTACGGGACTGGTGTCCCGGTCCGGGTCACCTCCGTCCGGTCTGGTGTCTGGGGTTACGCCGACCCGGGCGGCACGTCGTGAGGCGCGGCCTGGTGGCGGGAACCGTCGTGTCGGTCATCGTGGTGGGGGCCTGGTCGCTCCTGGCCGATGCCACGATGGGGCCGGTCCCGCCGCTGCACCTGAGCATGCATCATCCGCTGGCGTCGTATCTGGCGCTGGCTTCCGCGCCAACCGGGAACGGCCTCGAGCTGTTCGCCGTGGTGGCGTTCATCTACACGCTGTGCCTGTTCCTGGTCGGCTGGCGTCGCGCCCGGCGGGGGGCCCCCGGTGCGTAGGCGCAGGGACAACCGGAAGTTCGTCGCGACCGCGGTCGCGGCCGGCGTGCTGCTGGCCGCCGCCCATGGGCACACGCCACCGGCGGCGGTTACCGCGAGCACCGTCAGCCCGTCCGGGAACAGCTATACGCCGTCGTCATGGGCGGGCGCCCTGCTGTCCGCCGGCGGCTGGCCGCAGACCTCCTGCAACCTGGCCGCGGTCACCGCCTGGGAACAGGCCGAGGGCGGCAACTGGCACAACGGCGCGGCTTTCAATCCCTTGGACACCACGCAGCCTGAGCCGGGCAGCTGGGGGATCAACAGCGTCAACGCGCAGGCCTACCCGTCGTGGCGGGCCGGTTTCACCGCCACCCTGACCACCCTCGGCAACGGGAATTACGGGCCGATCCTGGCCGCCCTGCGGTCCGGTGGCAGCGCTCAGGCGGTCGCTGACGCGGTCGCCGCTTCCCCCTGGGGGACCTCTGCATTCCAGGCCAGTTGCTGAACTACCCGAAAGGACCCCTATCCCCGTGAGCAAGCCCGAAATCATCGCCGTGATCATCGTCGCGGCAACGCTGTTCCTGCTGGTCAAGTACACCGCAGTCGCGGCCTGGCACGTGCTGGTCATTCTCATCGCCGGACTCGTCCTCGCGGCCTACGTGCCGCAGCTGCCCGGCCTGATTTCCACGTTCACCGGCTGGCTGTCGGCGCAGGCCACCGACCTGACCAGCCATCACTGACCCCCCGGGGCGCATCAACGCGTCCCGGGCCCGTCCAGGAGAAGGAGAACACCCGCTTATGAGGCTCACTGACTTGTTCCGGCGGCGGCGTCCTAGCCGCCGGATGGCCCGGCGGCAGGTCGCCGCGATCCGGGCTAAGACCGCTGCCGCCCGGCAGCAGGTCAGCGACACGGACGCGCTGCTCGCGCGCCGGGAAAGGGGCACGAAATGAGAGGACGTTTGCTCGGGTCGCTCACGCTCGGCGCGATAGTTGCCGTCGTCGTCGTCATCTACGACGACCAGGCGAATCATGCCGCGCTGGTGGCGTCAGCGGCCCGGAACCATTCGACGGTGATGGCGAGCCTGGTGTCCGGGTTCACTGCGATCACCTTGGTGGTGGCCCTGATCGTGTTCGTGGCCGCGACGTTGCGGGCACGTCGCCGCAGGGGCCGCGCTGAGCGGGCGTGGCAGCCCGGCCCGGCCCGGCGCCGCAGCCGCGCGGGCGCAGGCTGGTAGCCGGTCATGGCGACCGCTACGCCATCCAAGGCGACGGACAGCAGCGCCCCGGCCAAGGTCCCGCCGCTCGGCCGGGTCATGACCTGGATCGGCCTGGCGGCCGGCACCGCGATCACGGTCCTGGCGGTGCTGCACGGCATCCGGATCCCGGGGCTGCAGGTGGTGCTGTCGGTCCTGGTCACCTGGTTGCTGCTGATCGTCCTGGCGGTCACGGTGGCCGAGCTGGCCCGCCGTCATCACCGGGCCGCTGCCCGGCACGCGTGGCGGCACAGCAAGCGGGGCGCCCGGTTCGCCCGCCATCACACCGGCCGCGGTGCCCGCTGGCTGACCGCCAGGGCGGCGGACCGCTGGCAGCGCCGCCAGCGCCGGCCACCGGCCAGCGACCCGCCGCCGCCCTATGTGACCGCCGGGCCCATGCCTGCGTCCGGCCCGCCCGCCGCCGATCCCGGCGCCGGGACATCCCCACAAGGAAGGACATCCACCATGACTGACACCAAGGTCGTCGACGACGGCCACTACGACCTGCCCGCCGCCCAGGCCCGGGCGGCGTCCCAGCGCCCCGGTTGCCGTATCCGGCCAGCGCGCCGCGCCCAGCACACCGCAACCAAGGCCGGCGGGGCCATGCCAGCGGAATGGGGCGGGGTGATCGCCCGCGCCGCTGATTTCGAGCCAGACGACGACGGTGAGCTCCTCGGCTGGATGGGTGATGAGGTCAGCGGGGTCGCCGGATACGCCGAAGCCCTCGTCGATCTGTACGAAAGCTGCACGGCCGGGATCGGCCTGGACCCGGTCGCAATGGCCGCGTTGCATGACGTCGCTGACGCCGCCGCGCACGCCGCGGAGACCATGTCCGGGGCCCGCCACCGGTTCGCCGACCATTACGAGCTGCCGCGGGAGTTCGCCGCCAACGGTGGCCTGATGACCCATGACGGCCGGTGGGTCACCGGCGACGGCGACGCCTGAACATCCCTGGCCCGGGGGCCGGGATTCCCTCCCGGTCTCCGGGCCCCCTTCCCTGCACGGAGGTGAGCGATGGGCGAGTGGCCGCGGCCCTGCCCGATCCCGGGGCATCCGCACGATGACGGGGACGCAGTGGTGATCACCGATTCGGTGTGGGCGCGGCTGCGGCGCTGGCATCTGCACGCCCCGGCCGAGCGGCTGCCGCTGCCTGCTGTGCTGCTCACCTGGCCTGCGGCGTGGATGATGCACGGGGTTCACGTCCCTGCCCGTGCCGTCGCCTGCCTCGCCGCCGCGGTCGCTGTTGTGACGTGGCTGACGTGGGCGCGGCGGAACCGGCGAGCGCAGGCGCGGGACCTGTTCCTGCCCACGGAGGCGGCGATGGTCGCCGCGGCGTGGGGCGGATGGGTCACTGCCGCCACCATGTTCGGTCCCATGGCCCGGCCGGACCGGTGGCCGACCCTGATCTACCTGGCGGGGGTGGCTGGCGGGTACTGGTGGCTGCGCCACCATGACGCTGTCCGGGCGGCCCGTAAGCGCCGCGACGACCTGGCCGCCGAGATCGCCGACAAGACCGCCTGGCACCAGCACCTGTCCCGGGCCGGGCTGGGCGGCTGGCACATTCAAGAGCGGGAGAAGACCCTGATCGGTGAAAAGCGGCTGATCACCACCTCACCGGAGAACGCCTCAGCCAAGCGCACCGCAGCCAGCAGCGCCGTGATCGCCGAGAAGCTCGAACACATCCTCGGGCTGCCATATGGCCGCGTAGACCTCACCACCACCGGGGAGCCTGGTCAGCTGTGGATCGGTATCCGCACGGTGGACCTGTCCGTCCGGGACGCCGCCTACCACCCGATGACCCTGCCGTGGCCCGATAAGGAGCCGTCCCCGTTCGCCAGCTGGTTCCCCCCGGAGGCCAGCATCCGTGACCCGGTCATCTGGGGGTTCTGCCCGGAGGACGGCACCCCGCTGACCGTGGAGCTGATCAGTAAAATCGGCGGCCGGGCGGTCGGCGTGTTCGGCATGACCGGCTCAGGGAAATCCAACCTGCTCAATGGCATCCGTGAGGGTGTCACCCGCTGCCCCGATGCCCGCCTCGTACAGCTCAATGGCGTCCACATGGGTGATGAGCTGACCTGGGAACCGCTGTCGGCGCTGACAGTCTGCGGCCCGGTCCAGACTGACGAGGGCGTGCGCGATCGGATCGGGGCCGCGCTGTCCGCGTCGTGCCTGCTGGTCACCCAGCGGTCGGCGACGCTCGCCGCGACCGGGCACAGCACCTTCCAGGTCTCCGAGGAGCACCCCGCCGTCGTCATCATCATTGACGAGGCCGACATGATCTCCAAGCACGTCCCCGGCGCCAGGGCGGCCCTGGAGGAGCTGGCCGGCAAGGAGCGCAAGTCGGGGGTGTCCCTCGTGCTGGCCACGCAGAGGGGCACGATCGCAGATATCGGCGGTGGCGGCGTCCGCGCCAACATGAAGGAAACACTGGTTGGCGCGACCGCACGGGCCAGCGAATCCCGGCACGTCACCGGGGCGGAAACCGACCTCCCGGATATCAGCGAATACAGCGGGGGGGCGCCCGGCTACTTCCTGGATTGGGACCCCGGCTCTAAGACCGTTACCGGGCGCGGCCGGGCGTTCCTGCTGGGTGTCGACCCCGACGAGCTGGCGTACATCGGGCGTCTGGTCGCGGCCCGGCAGCACGTGCGGGACTGGAGCATCCCCGACCTGCCGCCGCTGGACCTGGACGCCGCACAGGACGCCGCGCAGCCCACCATGAGGACGGGCACTGACGACGTTGCCACCCAGCAGATCAGCGGCCTGCGCGCCAAGCTCGCCAGTATCACCCAGACGGCCACCCAGACGGCATCCGCGGCCCCGGCTACGGCTGCTGCCACGGTTCCCCTGCCCATCCCGCTGGAGATCCCCCAGGCAATCGGGCAGACGCTCCTGGAGCTGCTGGCGGCTCCCGAGGGCACCACGGCGGAGGCGGCCGGGCTCGCGATCGGCAAATCCAAGGAGACCGCCCGGAAATACCTGAAGCTGCTGCAGGGGAAGGGCATCGCCCGGCTAAACGGTGCCGGCCCGGCAGCGCGGTGGTACCGCACCGTCCCTGCAGCATCCAGCCCGAAGTACACCACCATCGAGGACCTCGCCGACGCGGCGCACAACGGCCAGGCCGGCGACCTCGGCGAGGAGCAGCGGGCGGTCCTGGAGCAGGTCCACCAGGTCACCGAACGGCAGCGAAACCGGCCGCACCTCGCCCTGGTGCCACCCCCTGACGAGGTGACAGAACGTGATGGCTGACCGTTCGGCGGATCGCCCAGAAAACGCCCAGAAATCGCCCAGCTATCGACCAGTTACCTGCCCAGGAGTCGGGGTGGGCGATCCGCTGGGCGATAACGGCGGGTCGCGTACCCGTCCCCTCTCTTTGACCCTGAGTAGCGAAAGGACCCTGACTGTGAGCGGCTACGAGGAGCAGCTTCACGCGCGTGCGGAGATGCTGGAGGAGACCAGCGAACTGGCCGCGGCCGTGACCGCGATCCTCGATGGCGCATCCGGTGCGGGTATCGACCCGCGCGCCATCGTCAGCCTGCGCGCCGCGGTCACCGAACTGGATCCGGCCGGCGGCGCCCCGCCCGGTTATCAGGCCGGCGACCGCACCGACCGGCACCCCGGCACCGGCTACCGGTCGGACGGGGAGTTCCTGGAGGCGGTCAGCGACGCCGAAGACCAGGTCCTCGACTGGGCCCGCGACACCGGGCAGCTTCAGGAACAGGTCATCGCCGCGCTCGATGTGGCACGCGGCGACCGGGGCCGCGCCCAACGAGACCTGCAGGCCGCGCGGCAGGACCTGGCCGCCGCGTACGCCATGCCCACCAGCAAGGACTGTGATGGCTGCCACGGCCGCAAGGCCGCCGCGATCAGCGCAGCTGAGGCAGCCATCAACGAGGCGGAGGAACGGATCAGGGACGCCGGACGGCGGATCAGTATCTGCGAGTCAGCCGCCGAGATCCTCGACTCGCTCACCCGCCGCCTCCAGGCCGCCCTGCAGGCGCTCCGCCAGGTCCCGCACGACCTCGGCGAGGTTTACGAATTGATCTACGCGTTCATCCGCCGCGGCGGGAAGATGCCCCACCTCGGCCGGTGGATCGAAGGGGAGACGCTGACCCCCGCCTGACCCGGGCGGGCGCCAGCCGGCGACGACTTCCGCGCCCGCCCGCACCAGCCCATCAGGCCGTAGTTTGGCCGCAATCCCCTCAACCTTCCCCCGGAGGCCCTGTCATGACGACGCAACTCGACGACGACATCAACATGGCGAGACTCAACGCAGGTAACTGCCTGATCCTTGAGGAACGCGACGGTGTCCGCGACCGGGGCGACTTTGCGTTCAACAGCTCCGGTGAGATCGACTCCTGGCCCGTGGCTGAGACGTGGCAGTGCAACTACACGCTATGGACCCTGGCCGAGCTCGGCGCCGACCGGGAGCGGCTGACCGCGGCTGCCCGCAAGTGCCGGCAGGACGCCGCCACCGCAGTAGCGCGGAGGGAACCAGACTGGGTTGCTCCCGAACTGTCCCGGGCCGCCGACCTATGCGAGCTCGCGGTCCGCATGCTCGAAAAGGCTGGGGCCATCTGCGACGCAGAAGCTATCCGCTCGCTGCTGGCCAGTTGCAAGGGCACGGAGGCGAGGCGCAGCGCCGAGGCGGGGGTCATGGACCTTATGCGCTCTTTGGTGCCGCCAACACGAGAGCGCCCCGAAGGTTTCTGATCCAGCCACCAGCCCATCGGGCGGGCTTGACCCGCTGGCCAAGCCCGCCCGCACCAACCCCAGCCCATCAGGGAGGTACCACCATGCTCGCGAGGGACCACGCGCTGAGCGGCGCGCTCACCTTTACCGCGGTCGCGCCGGTGCTGCACGTCACCGGGGCCGGTCTCCTCGCCGGTGCGGTGTTCACCGCCGGTGCGGCTACCTTGCCCGATATCGACGAACCGGGCTCTACGATCTCCCGGACCCTCGGGTTCTTCACTGAGGCCGTGTCATGGGTCGTGCACAAGGTCAGCGGCGGCCACCGCAAGGGCACGCACAGCATTGCCGGGGTCGCTGTGTTCGCCCTGGCCGCGCTGGCGGCAGTCCACTACGCCACGGACCTGGCCGGGAAAATCATCCTCGGGCTGATCCTCGGCGTCCTGCTGGCCGCCGGGGTGCGGGCGCTGCGGATCGGCGGCCACCACGCCGACGTGATCGGCCTGGCCGCCGCCGCGGCGGCCGTGTACTGGCATGCCGGGCTGTCGCTGGTGCCGTTGTGCATCGCGCTCGGCGCGGCAGCCCATATCGCCGGGGATGAGCTCACCCATGACGGATGCCCGCTCGCGTGGCCGGTCAGCGGACATGAGTTCCACCTGCTGCCGCACCGCCTGCAGATCACCACGGGCCGGTTCGCCGAGCACTGGATCGTCTCCACGCTGCTGCTGGCGGGGCTCGGGTATCTGCTGTGGCGGGACACCGGGATAGCCGGGATCGTGCACCACCTGGACACCATGGACAGGACTGGCACCTGATGGCTGCCTACGTCGACGATGCGCGCATCCCCGCCCGCGTCGGCCGGATCCGCGAGTTCCGCGAGATCATCGACCGCCGGGACGGTGTAACCCGGGGTGCACATTGCCTGCACGGGCGTGCGCGGTGGTGTTTGCGCACTGTATGGCTGGCGTGTGATCTGCTCGACCGCAAATCTGGCTGGGCCATGTCAGAGATCGAGTCCGACAGTCAGGTCGTACCTTACAAGCGAGAGACCGGGAGCCTAGGCCTGTTGATCTTCAAGCGTGTCTCACGCTGGCTTTACGCTTTTAGCCTTCTCAATCTTTGCTTGCCGCGCATCGTTCGCTGCTTTGGGGTTGAGTACGCGGTACAGGTCGTCGAATCGTTCGCGGAGTTCGGATCGTTTCATGTCCATGACTTTTACGTCGGGTACGGCCCCGCCCTGGTAGTTGTAGACGACGATTACGTCGCCGTTGGTTGTTACGTAGTAGGCGGGTTTTACCCAGAAGGCGTAGCTTTTGGCCTGGCCGGTCCCGGCGTCGGGCTTCTGGTCCGTGGCCTTGGCTTCCACGAGGATGAGCGGCGCGCCGTCGGCCAGGGAGTGGCGGTCGTCTGCGAAGTAGACCAGGTCGGCTTCGACGCGCCGGTGTGCCACGCCTTCGTACATGTCGAACCGGAACCCTGCGGCTTCGTGTTCTGAGGTGTACCCGAGCCCGTGGAACAGGGGGCTGGCGAAGTACATCTCGACTTCTCGTTCGGTGTCGAGATGCACTGAGGTCAGGTGGTCGAACCATTCTTGGGAGGGCTTGGGGTCGGGGCTGGAGTTGTTCGGCGGGGGCATGACGGGCATGCTCAGGGTTATCCAGTCGTGCAGGTCTGCTTCGCTGATGGGCGGTTGCGCGTGGATTCCCCGGCCTTCCAGGAGGCTGGTGATGAGTTCTTTCCGCTGGGCTGTCCAGGCTTGGAAGCCGAACAGGGAACGCAGGGTGTGGCAGCGTACCCGCCGTGAGCCTTTGGGGCCTTCCTCGATTGATCGCTGGATGGTCGCGGCGACGTCTTCGGGGTCTTTGTGCTTGGCCATGTTTTCCTCCCGTCACTTGACAGCATGCACCCAGATGGCTGCTGCCGCTAGCGGAAAGTAAATGCCTTGACACATTCTGTTGCGGTGGGTCGGCCCCGATTTCAGTTGAGCGAGGGCGGCCGATACCGCGACGCTCGGGGCGGGGCGGTGTGCCGGAATGGGCTGGATTCCCCTAGCCTGCGGAAACGTCCACGAGGGCATGCCTTCTGGTTAAGTGAGACAGGTCCCGCGCTGCACGAAAACATTGGGGGGGAACCCAAATGGGAAGCGTGACGAGTATCCATGCCCGCGCTGCGGCGGCCGGCGGCCAGCCGCGCAGGGCGCACCATGGGCGCCGCGGCGGCTTAACCGGCGAGATTGAGGCCCTCCGGGCTGAAGTGGCCGCGCTGCGTGCGGTGATCCAGCGGCAGGCCGAAGGCGGCGACGGTGCCGATCTGGCCGTCATAGGCATCGCTTTTGAAGCCGGCCGCGATAGCGCCCGCCGGGCTCTCGGGCAGTAGTGCGCGCCTACCGGTCCGGGCGGGGCACGTGCCGCCAGGACAGGCCGGCAGCAGCCTCACGGGCCGTGTCGCCGCTAACCCCGAACAACTGGCCGATGCTGGCCGTGTCTTCACCGGCACGCCACCGGCGGCGTATCTCAGGGATGTCCGCCTCGGTCAGTTTCGCGTGGGCCAGCTGGCTGCCATGGCGGTGGCCCAGCGGAAGCAGCGGTCCGTCTTCGCTGGCCCAGCCGCGCCCGCTGGCGATGCGGGAAACCGTGCCCGGGGAGACACCGTAGTCGGCGGCGACCGTGGCGACCGGCTCGAACCGGGACCGCCGCTCCCGGATCTCGCGGACCTGCGCCGCGGTCAGCTTGCGGGGCATTCAGGGATCGTAAGCCGGACCGCCTACGCTGTGCCATCGTGCTGCTCCTCCAGGGCCTCCCTGAACATGGCCCGCTCGGAGGTGGTCAGGCGCCACTTCGGGTAGGTGCCATCCAGGCAAGATTGGACGTGCTCCCCGAACTTGACCTGCTGTGCGTCTTTTCTGGCTTCACGGCCCGCGCGCATGTCTTCCAGGCGTTCCTGGTTGCGGGCGGCCGAGGCTGCCATCCTGGAAGTCACCTCGTCGATCCGGGTGGCCACCGGAACCTGCTGAGCAGGGGCGGTGGGCAGGGTGGCACGCTTGAGTGCCTTCCGTTCGGCCTTGGCCAGCTTCGCCTCTTCAAGCGAGGCCTTCGTCTCCGCTTCGCGTTTGCTGGTGTACTTGACTCCACCGAGCGTTGAAGCTGACATGAGCTTCCTGGTGAGTCCCATTACCTGTCACCTTTCCGGTGGTGTACCGGCGGGCTAGGTTCAGCCGCCGAGGGCGTGCGGCGGGGCGCAGGCAGGTGTGAGCTTGCTGGCCGGCCGTGGCCGGAACCTGCCTTGGATCTGGCCGGGTCGCAAGGAGCAAATCCCGGCCAGCGACTTTGACGCCCGCCGCACACGATCATCAGCGAGGGAAGGGCGTCCCCGGTGAATAGACAGCACCTGGCACGACGGCGGCATTGGGCGGGTACACCGTGCCGTTCACAGCGACCGGCGCAGCCTCGTCCTTACCGGGCCGGCGCTGGGACTCCAGGAGCCGCTGCTGGGCCTCGGCCGCCATCTGCTTCAGCGGGCCGGTGAGCCCATCGTCGGGCTGCTCGAACGTGACTTGCACCGACGGGTCGCGCAGCTGCTGGACGGCCAGCACAGCCCGGTCACGGGCGTCCTCCAGGGCCGTCGCGTTCCCCTCGGCGGCGGCGACCCGCGCGACTGCTGCCTGCCTGGCTGCCGCGGTCTCCTCCGCGGGTATCCGGTAGCGGGCCAGGACCTCTACCGCCGCGTTCAGGCGGGCAAGAGCATCCGTCTCGGCAGCGGGGCCAGCTTTGCCCCGCCGGGCGCCTTCCTCGGCCAGGACAGCACGGCGGTGCGTCTGCTCCGCCTCATCCAGCTGCCCCGCCGCGGCGTCCGCGACCCGGCCGGCTTCGGTGAGCGCGACCTCAGCCGCGTCCAGTTCGCCCAGAGCGGCATCAAGGGCCACCTGCGCAGCATCCTGATCCTGCACTGCCGCGTCGGCTGCGAGGACCCGCTGAGCGGCGCTGAACCGGGCCGCTGCCTGTTCCCGGAAATGCTCACCCTCGCCGATGAGCCGTTCAGCCTCAATCCGGGCGAGAGTCCCCGGCGCGGACAGGGTCTCCGCCAGCTCGGCCCGTGTCGTCTCAGGCAGCCACCCGCACGCCGCACACTGGGCACCCTCAGGGGCAGATCGGTGCCGCAGTCGGTGCAGTACCGGGGCAGCTGCTCGTCCAGGACCTCATCAAGGGTCAGCGCCATCAGTAGGAGCCCCCGATCGTGCCCGGCAAGTACGACGCGCCACCATGAACGGCGGCCTGCGGGGCGTTCACCCTGAACTGGGCACCTACGCCGGTCGGCGCGACCCGGTCCGGCCCAAGCGCGGATGGATCACCGGACGGGCGCCGCTGGCCCATCTGCTGCAGCGCGTGCCCCCGGTCGGCTGCCTCCTGGTAACCGGCCTGCTGCACGGCGATGGTCATCCCCGCCGCGTGGTCATGGAAGCTCGAGGCGAGCGGCGCACCAGACGTGTCACTCCGCAGCGTGACCCCCGGCGCCGCAGCCAGCGGCCCCTGATAATCCGCGTACTCCGACATGGTCGTCAGCGGGCCCGCCGCCTTCGCCACGACCGCGGCGTTCTGACGGTCCCGCCCTTCCTGCGTCACACAGAACATCACTGGCCTCCATCCGGCGCCGCAGCGCCAAACCCATTGATATACGGGCCCGCCACCGGCGGCCCGAAACTCGCGTGGAGCGGCGTCTCCCCCAGATCCACCGGCATCAACTGCGGTTCAGGGGCCCTCGCCTGGGACGGCATCTGCGCCCGGGCCGCCCACCGCGCATCGCGCTCGTCGACCAGACGCTGCACCCTCGCCAGGTTCCCATCCATCTGCTCACCGATCCGGGCCAGCCCGCCGTCCACGCCGGCGAGCGCATCAGCCAGCGGCATCCACGCATGGGCATGCGCCGCCAGGTGACGCGAATAGCCGCCAGCGCCCTTCGTGATGCCCTCAGCGGCCACGGAACGCGTGGCGAGCCGGAACGTCATCGCCAGGACCTCAGCCCCGTAACCGTACTCGTCGCTCATACCGCTCATCATTCCAGTCAAAAGCCGCAGCAAGAGGAACGACGCACCCCCTCAGCCCCACCCCGTCACCGTGCACGACGATGAGCCAGCCGGAACCGGCTCATCATCACGCTGATCAATGTTCACGGTCACCGAGTTCCCAGCCGTGATGCTCTCAGCGAAGACAACACCTGTGTCGCTCCCCGTCTCCTGGCCGCCGGCGTCGTAAAAGGCGACGTTGATGGAGAACGAGTCCGCCGTGACACTGCCAGGATTCGCGGCCGTCACAATGAACTGCTCAGGCGACGACGGCGCCGGCGGCTGAAAAATTGAGCAGGTAAACGAAAGCACCGCAACCGGGGCAGCGGCCGACGTCAACCACCGGGGCCGCGGCGGGAGTCACCGGGGCGTCCGGATCACAGACCCACGGCCCGCCCGCGCTCTCCTGCGCGCGAGGCTCACCAGACGGGCACGCAGCCAGCGGCACCACCACGCGACCCGGCGGGCTACCACATCCGGCCAGCGCAGCCAGCACCACCACCGCAGCGGCCACCCAGACTCTCACGCGCACATCATCCCGCAGACCCCGCCAGCCCAGCATTCCGGTTAACGGTTAACCATCACCGCCGCAGCGGCCCCAATGCGAGGAAAAAATCCTGCCGGAAAAAAATGCGGGAAAGGCGCGGGAAAAGGCCACCCAATACCCCCGGAAAAATGGTGCAAATAAATCTGCGTACCAGTCGAGGAAAAAACCGCGATCGCCCGACCTGATGATTTCGCACCGACCGGCCCGACCGGCCCGCGCGAGCGTCCGAACCGCCTCTGACCTAGGCATACGCACCGGACAGGGCCCGGAGTGTGCAGATCACGATTATGTCTCAGGGAGAATTTACCACCATTTTCTGTTGCGCTCCCCCCGCCATTCCGGTAGCGTCGGTGACATCGGTTGAGGCGGGCATCGGCCCGAAAAGGTAGGCAGCCTCCCGCGCACATTGATAAATCCACAGCGGTGATAGATGGCGACGCACGCGTGCTCGATTGAGCTAGCGCGTGCCTTGCCCGGAGCTGCACGCCATGAGGGGCGCGCGGTTGCGGGTGAGAGGGGCAAGTTATGGCGATCACGGTGGCCGTGCGCAGCGTGTACGGCAAAGAGCTGGTGTATCCGGCGGATGACCAGGCGGCGCTGTTTGCGGCGCTGGCCGGGGCTAAGACGTTCAACGCGCTGCAGCTGCGGACGATTCGCGCGCTCGGGTACGCGGTGCACGTCGCGGCCGGGAAGCTTCCGGCTGGGTTCTAGGTGTGAGTGCAGGGGCTTGGGTCCCTGCCTCGCTCAGAGCTGCACGTCAGGAGGGCGTGCGGTTGTGGGTGAGAGGACTTGTGATGGGTGAGCACGAGGGTAAGCACAGGGGCGCGCCGGCGGGCGAGTGGATGGCGTACGAGCCGAAGCACCGGGCACCGGGTGGCGAGATGAGCGCGGTTGGATACGTGCTGGTTCCGCTCGGGGATGCCGAATGAGCGGGCACGTGGTCGACCCTGAGCCTGACCAGGGCGCATACGACGTGTGCGAGCGGTGCGGGCAGGCGATCAACGATTACGCGGACGGGCGCGGCCTGGTCGTGATGGTCACCGGTAATCCCGAGTGTTACGGGCGCTAGCAAGCAAAGGACGAAACGTGCTGCGGCGCGTCGGACGGTAGAGCCGTCCCTGATGAGTCCAGACGCTCACCCGCGCGGATTAGGGCCCGCGCGGGTGAGCTAACCAGCTGCAAAGGAGCTGGCTAATGAACACAGTAGAGCGTGGCCGTAAGCCGCGGCGGAAGCCATCCGCGGCACGGCAAGAGAAGACCGCGGCACGCAAGGCGGAGATCGAACTTGCGGTTGAGGCGATCCAGGATGACGCGCCCGATTTTATGGCGTTTCTCGCCCGCTGGGGTGACCGGTACAACGAGAACAACCTCCGGCGCCTATGGGTGCAAGCACCCAACGCGACGTGCCTGCACAAGTTCCCGACCTGGCGGGGCATGGGCCGCCAGGTCCGCAAGGGCGAGACCGCGATCCTGCTTATGCAGCCCCGGACGGGAACCGATCCCGAGCGTGTCAGCGAGCAAAACCCCGACGGCAAAGTCTTCTACGGCGCCTCGTGGATGGCGCTATTCGATTTCGCCCAGACGGATGAACTCGGCGCCGACTTCACCGAATCTGCCAGCCCGGACACTGACCCTGATCTCGTCGCAGAGGTGAAGCGGCTGCGGATGCACGCGGCCAGTCTGCACCCAGACCGCGGCGGGGATCCGGCCGACTTCATGGCCGCATGGGCACGGTACGAGGTCGCACGGGACCGGCTGAACGGGACGCGCGCGTCATGACGGCCGCCGCGCTGGATCTGCGCGGCACGTCGGATGAGGAGCTGCTGTCGCTGTATCGCTCTGATGAGGATGCAGCGGCGGCGGCACTCGCCGAAGCCGCACGCAGAGACCGTACCGACCGGGCGGCGGCCAGCCGGGCCGCTATCCGCGCCGAATGGTACGACGCCGCGTACGCCCAGTATCTGCAGGCCGAGGCCGTTTGCCGGGGCAATCTGCTCAGCCGCGACGGCCTGGCCGCGGACATCGCGGACCCGTTCAGCCTGTGGCACGGGCCGGCCGCGGTCGCCATGAAGTACGCGAGCGAGGAATTGCGGGATCTGTGGATGATCTCGCCGCGCATCACCATCAGCGAATACGAGCGGCAGCGTGCCATGGCGCAGCGGGCCGCACGGGAAGACGCCGGCATCACGACCAATGAGGGGGTCACTGATGAACAGCACGACATGGACGCCGACCGGCGGACAGGACTGGACGCAGATGCAGGCCAGCGACTTCGACCGGGCGGCGACGCCGGAGCAGACGAGCCTATTCGGGCCGACCGTGGAGCTCGTGAAGCCGGCCCCGGGCCCGCAACTGGACCTATTCAGCGAGGAGAGCAGCCGATGAGCGTTCTGCAGGGTATCCGTGTCGCTGAGCACATGGCCCGCGCCGTCGCTGGCAGCAATGATGCGAACCAGCGGCAAACGGTCCCGCCGCGCGTGCGGCAAGCGGGCACCGTAGCTGTCCCTGCCAGCCAGGCGCCGGTGAGGCCGCCAGCCAAACCGGTTGACGGCGGCCTCATCCTGAAGCTCGCGGACAGGTGGATGTGTGAGCACACCTGGATGTCTCCAGCGGCCAGGCACACCGTTGTCCTGTACGTCGCCGCGCAGCATTTCCGTCTCAGCGACGATGCCCGGACGCTGGCATGGCCGCGCGCCTTTGGCAGGGTCATGCTGCTGGCGGACAAGCCGGGCTCGGGTAAGACAACGACGATGACCCTGATGGGTTACCTGGCGGCCCCGTTTTATGCGGCGAACGATTCGAATCCCACGGCGCGCGGGCTGGGATACCGGATCAAGGACCAGCACGTCATGTTGTGCATTGACGAGGTCCATCGGCTCTTCGGCCCTAAAGGGACTCGCCGCCCGGACGTGGTCACGATCCTGAACAGCGGCTATGAGCGAAACGGGTCCACGGTCGACGGGCGCGGCGGGAAAGCCAACGAGCTGCGGACCTACGGGGCCGCGGTCATGGCCGGGAAGAGCGACATACGCAAGTCCGGTGCCGAGGAGCTCAGCGACCTGCTGGACCGGTGCGTCGCCGTGATCGACATGGAGCAGCCCCCAGACGATGTTGAGCTCGCCGAACTCGACGAGGAGGCGGAAGCGGACGGCCGGAAGCTCGCCGCGGCGCTTGCACAGTGGGCGGCGCAGGAGATGGCTAACCCTGAGCGGTTCCGGGAAGCGTACAAAGTCGCGTGTGATGCGGCGAAAGAGGACGGGCTACGCGGCCGGGCGAAAGACATCTGGGTACCTTTGCTGGCCACCGCATGGCTGGCAGGCCCTGACTTCCTCCTGTCGGCCCGGGAGGCAGCTGTTGAGTTTCAGCTCAACCGGCCCGTTCAGCGGGAAGACCCGGAGCAGCCGGACGAGGTCGCGGATCCGCTCGCCGGCCTCGAGGCCCGCCTCACCGGCGGCGCTGATATCCCGTCCTGGGGCTGAGGGCACATGAAGAGGCAACCGTCCGGCCTGCCATGGGTGGCCATGATCCTCGCAGGGATCATGGTCGCCTGGCCGATGACCGCGATCGAGCACCACGGGACGCAGCGCGGCGCCGCGTTCCTGATCGTTTTCCCGCTCTGGTTCCTGCTCGCCGCGGTGTTCCACGCGGTGGGCCGGAAGCACTGAACGGCTCATAACAGAAAATAGGTGGGAGTCGCCCCGTCTGGTGCGGGGCGCTCCCGCTGGTCACTCACCCGCAACCATCCGCGAGATAACGGAAAATGGTACATTTTCTGCCACCTAGGGAGTCTTGATCATGGGAACCGTCCGGAAACTGCGGCAGGCCGAAGGTGTCCGCCTGGCCGACGCGATAGACCTCTACCTCACCACCGAACAAGGCCGCCCTGAGAACAAGGGCACCCATCGCGTCTACGGCCAGGTCCTCGGCGCGCTACGGCAGCAGTTCGGCGGAGACACTGACGTGGCCGAGCTCACGGCCGCCGCGGTCGCCGAATGGTTCACCGCCCGATGGGATGTCACGGCAGCGTCCACATGGAACGTCGCCCGGCAGGTCCTCCTGTCCGCGGCCGGCTGGTGGAAAGACCAAGGGTGGATCACCGCCAGCCCGGTTGCCATGATCAGTTACCGGAAACTTCCCCCGGACCGGGACCGAGCCCTCACCCGGGCCCAGATCGAACGGCTCCTCACCGATGAGAAGATCCCGCTACGCGAACGGCTCCTCTGGCGGATGCTGTATGAGACCGCCGCACGGTCGGCCGAGGTGCTCCGCCTGGACGTGCAGGACTTGGACATGCCGAACCGGTCCGCACGCGTCACCCGCAAAGGTGGCGCCGTCGACGTCATCGGCTGGCAGACCGGAACCGCACGCCTGCTTCCCAGATACTTGCAAGGCCGCAAGACCGGGCCGGTATTCATCACTGAGCAGCGCCAGCCATCCTCCGGGAAGCATGCCAGGCCGCTAACCGACCTCGCCGAGGATGGTCACGCCCGGCTGTCATACGAACGGGCCGCGGCGCTGTTCAAAGCCGCATCGAAAGGGAAGACATTGCACCAGCTGCGGCACTCGGCGCTATCGCACGCGGCTGAGGACGGCGCGAACGTCCCCATGCTCATGGCCCGGTCCGGTCACACGACGGTCCGCAGTCTGGCGAAGTACGCGCGAGTGAGCCCCGAGGCGATGCTCAGGCACCTCGCCGAAACCGACCCCGCGCGACGCGGTTAACGGTTAACCAGAGCCCCGGCCGCCTTCGGGTGGCCGGGGCTTTTTTTGTGCCCGAAACTACTACGGCTCGTCGTTGCCGGCATAGGCGCGACCGTTGAAAGCGCCAGACGTTGACGGCGCTCCTCGTCAGGCGCTTGGCGGATCGTCGTCTACGGTGCCGGGGATCGCTGTTCTGGCTTCCAGTTCGGCGTATCCCTGCGCGAGGGCTTCGCGGACTCGTGCGGGCTGCCAGGCGGCCATGCAGGCGCGGATCTCTTCGACGGTGGCGTCGCTGTGCCCGGTGATCGCCACTGTGCGGCGTGCCGATTCCGTGCCGGTCAGTTTCGCGGTGCGTTCGTTGGCTTTGGTGATGGCGGCGAGGGCGCCGAGGATTATCTGCCCATCGGGGACGACTTCCCCGGTGTCCTCGTTGATCACTACTTTCCCGGTGCGGGAGATCGCGGGCAGGGGGTTGCGGAGGAGCTTGTGGGCGGCTTCGCGGACGGTACGTAGTTCTTCGATCTGGTCGAGGCGCCGTTCTGTGGTTGTCGGGTCTTCGATCGCTGCGGCGAGCCGTGCGCGTTTCACCGCATGGTGCGCGGCTGACCGGTCGGCCATCCCGAGCTGCTCAGCGATGGCCGACAGGCTGAGACCCTGGACAGCTAGCTCAGCGGCCTTGCGATCCCGTTCGATCGTTGACAGTGAGGTGACCCACTTCCCCCGGCCGTTCCTCGGTCGCCAGAGGGGGTCACGCTCATCCCCTGCTTCCGGTGTTTCGGAGGGTTCGGCGGTCATGGAACCAGTGTGACTCATGCGCGGGGGGAATGGGTTGATGCCGGCTGGTCAGGCTGGTTCGGTTCGGTCCTGCTGTGCTTGCTCGGCTTGCCTGAGTTGCCGGGCGATGGGTTCGGCGAGTTGGTAGAGGTGCCATTCGCAGACTCGTTTGTCTTCGGGGATGATCATGTTGTCGATGGCTTCTACGGGCGGGTGGGGGCAGGGGCTGCCGTCGGGGAGGCCGTGGTGGCAGCCTCGGTAGACGCGGGGTGTGATCGCGCATAGGTCGCATTCGGCGAGGTGTGCGGCTTCGGTCTCTTCCCGGGTGCTCATGGGCTCATGGTCCCGTGGCGGGCCTCGTGTGCGGGGCGTTCTCGTAAGACGGGTGCCCGGGTGGCCAGGCGGTCAGGCGGCGCCGCGCATGATGCGGGCTGCTCCGGGCGGGGCCTGGCGCTGGTAGGGCTTGCCCTCGAGCGCGGCGGCGCAGCCGGGGCAGAGCGGGAGCTCGCGGAGGCCGTAACGGGAGGTGTCACGCTGCCAGCATCCGGGGCCCATGCAGATCACGCCGGGGCTCGGTTCACCCTGGCCGAGGTCAGGGATGGCGCCGGCGGGAGATCCGGCCGGGCCTGGTGCGGGTGTTCCGGTGCCGTCGTCCAGGAGCTCGCGCTCGATCAGGGCGAGTATCCACGCGGAGCGGTTGCCGCCGCCGAGTGCGCCGTCGATCGCGGCGAGCATGTCTTCGGGGACGCGGAGCTGTACTACAGGGCTCGCCATGGGGGGACCTGTACTACAGCCCGGGACGTCTGCGCGGCATGCCTCAATTATCCCATGCGGACGCCCGGCGCGGCGGCGTTCGGGGCGGTTTCACCACGCTGAAGCCGGGCCATTTCCTATCCCGTGAACTCGTTGAGGTAACCGTCCGGCCTGCGGAGCCATCTGACGCCGGCTGCGTCGCTGAATCTGAGGACGGCTCCGCTGACGGCCATGTTCGTGCCGGGCGGGAAGTCCCGCATCCTGCTGACCTCGACCCCGGGCATGATGGTGCCGAGCGGTTCGGGGTTAGGTTCGCCGTAGCCTGCAGAGCCGCGGTGCCAGCGAAGCTCCGCCTCATAGATGGGCTGGTCGCTGCTGTTCTTCACGTGTGCGGTTACCAGCGGCCCCGCGACCGCGCCTGCTGCGCGCTGAGCCTGGCTGACATGCTGGTCGCTTCCCTCCTCCCATATGAACACCCGTGAAGCCTGCGCGCTTCTGCGCTGTTCCGTTTCGCGTTTGCGTTCGTCCAGGGATTCCCGGAGCTCGGCCGCCTGGAGCTCAAGCACCTCAGCCTGCCGGGTGTTGGCCTTCCGCTGGTCGTCCAGCTGCTGGCGCTGCAACTCGAGCTGGCCGGACTGGACCTTGAGCAGCTCGGCTTGCTGCCGGGTCAGTTCCTGCTGGTCCGTCACCTGCTGCTCGATCGCGCGGACCTCTCGGGACTGCTCGCGGAATGCGCCGCGCGCGTACCACGCCGTCACGGCGGCCAGGATGGCGAGCAGGCCGGCCGCCACAGCCGAGATCCAGGCGGCGGTGAGCATGGGCGTAGCTTATGGCTCAGGTGCAATGCTGCACGGGAATGGCACCCTTGACTGCCGCTCAGTCGGGACTAACTCCACTTGACAGATGAGCTGAGGCCATCCTTGGAAAGGCGGATCGTCAAGTCGGATTGCGCTTCCATCCGGTCCGCAACCTCATCTAGGTGAACTTTAAGCAGGTCAGATACTTCCCAGTCGTGACATCGCAGCCAGAGATGACGCCCGATCGCATGTCGCCACCGTCTCCGGCCAAACTCCTGATCAGTGCTGACCACCACAGCATGATGATCCGATGCCCATACCGTGAGGGCATCGTCCGCCGCTGCGGCAAGCCCCGCCTGACGAGCGCTTACGCAGACATGCTTCTGGCGTCGCAGCATCCTGCCGACTGCGGCGTCCACGTCATTGTCGAGCATGAAGCGCACTACCCGGCGGCGGAAATGAGCCGCTGGGCTTCCTCGATGTCCTGGATGGCCAGGTCGGGGAATGCCTTCTGTATGGCTTCAGTTCCGAAGCCGTGGCGGAGGTAATCCTGCACAGTCGAGACCCTGATACGGGTTCCCACGAACACAGGGGCGCTGGCGTGAACGCCCCGGCGCTTGACAACGTGGCCCGCAGCGTCAGCTGGACGTTTTGCGGCGCTCTCGATCCGCGACCGGAGAGGGGCGAGCCGGATGGTCTCCTCGAGCACGATCTGGTCAGGCTGCAGGTCGCCTTCCCATGAGCCGTCCGGGTGCTGGAAATAGATCTCGCGGCCGAGAGTGGCGAACTTAAGCTCACGTAGGGGGGCGTTGTAACCGCGCAAACGAAGATGCTCAACAACGCGGCGGATGTGCTGCAACGGCATACGCCGGTCAATTCGGAGCGCACTGACCACCAGGAGCGATAGCAGATCCTGGTAGCTGTAAAGCCGGACAGTATTACCGGGGCTCAGCTGACGCTTGATAGAAGGGGCAACCAGGCCAGTCTCTTCCCAATACCGCAAGCGCCGCAGTGACACCCCGGCGAGTACCGCCGCCCGGGTATCCGGGAACGCGAGAAGGTCCTCCATGCCCCCCCTTCCTCAAGATCTACCGTCCAGTATGCCCGCAAGGGCGCAACAGCCAACGTGATTACAGCGGCGTGGCCCGCCTGGATGTCAGCTCAGAACGGCGGACACTCGCCACGAGCCCTGAAGTCGTGGCGCGGGTCGTACCAGGTTGACCGGCACCCGGGCTCGCGGCAGCTGACGGTCGCGTGTCCGCCATAGCTGGCGCCTGGGCAGCTGCAGGGCAGCCATCCGCATGTCACCTTGCCGGGTCCCCAGCGGTGACCGTGCTGGCAATGGACCGGATACGACCACCAGTCTGGCAGTGGCTCGGCATCCATCCATCTATTAGAGCGCCGTATCGAGTCCGGGGCAGTGAGCAGGGTCAGCTACCGAACGGAAGTGCCGCCCGTCTTCTGCCATCCGTGCGGCATGTTCACGCAGCGGGTGCGGCTGCTAATGTCCGCCCAGCTGTGGCCGGTCCACCACCACAGGGCAATGGCACCGGTGTTGCCGTGCCACATGTTGGCGCGAAGCTTGAGATAGAGCTTGAGCAGGTCGTCGCGGTGGATGGTGCCGAACAGGGCGAGGGCGGGCGGCAGGCCGGTCTGCGCCGAGTAGGCGAGTGCCTGCCTCGCGCCGTTCCGCCACGTGCGGTACCGCTCGACCTCGAACACCGCCTTGGCGGTGAGCACGTCGGCGCGGCCGTACGGCAGGACCGCCTCTGTGATGCCGTGGAGCTGTTCGGCGAGCTTGTCCCTTAGCCGGTGCTCTTCAAGCTGGCCGCCCGCCGTTCCCGGCTGCTGGCCGGTGATCTGGCGGCCATCGGGAAGGGCGATCTGGCCGCGCACGTAGTGGCGCGCTGTACCGGCGGTTACCCCCATCAAGCCGGCGAGTTCGCTCCAGTCCGGCGCGGTGGAGTCAGTGGTCACGGGGAGATCATCACAGATGGCCAGGTCAAAACGGTGGCTCGTCGGAGAAGCCGCCGGGCCGCCGGGCTCCGCGGTGGCCCATCGGTCATTTTGTAGATGCCGGCAGATGAGCCACTACTGCTCAGCTCATGCTGTTTCGCATAGTCAGTTGGCCGGGGTTTG
>Ga0302325_10006854_pt1 | contig 25491 bp, 15 predicted proteins | sample Palsa_T0_2_FD_201948 | JGI IMG/M metagenome (GOLD analysis project Ga0302325, IMG submission 201948) | Peat permafrost microbial communities from Stordalen Mire near Abisko, Sweden - Palsa_T0_2 | ecosystem: Environmental > Terrestrial > Soil > Palsa > Peat permafrost | place: Sweden: Abisko... | reverse complement strand
CGCATTCACCGTTCTACTGGAGGGAGAGGTCGTTTGCCATGATCTGACCCGGCGTGTCGCCAGTTCAAGAATTACAATCGTGCAACTCTATCTAATAGATAGAATAGCGGGTTTTGCATAAGCCTCCCGCAGTCGTTTACGTTGATCCCTAGTCCGACCGGCCTGCCTCTTAATTCCGATGGCTTCCGTCATCGCCTGGGCCACACACCTCCGCCGCGCGACGTCCACGACGCCATGCTCGTCCGCGGAACCTCTCGAGCGCGCGCCCTCGCGCACCTCACCACGCCAGACGCGAGTCTTGGAACCCGACGTCGAACTCCCAGGGCGGCCGCAGCGCCTAAGCGCCGTCAGCAGATCTAGCTGCGTCGGCAGCCGACACGCCGGGAGGTTAGCGATACCGTAGCCGCCGACCGCGCGCGCCCCTCAGTGGTCTTCATGTGGATCCCTAACCCGAGGTTCCCGCTGCACGGGGGAACCTCGGCTTAAGGAAGCCATAAGAGCGGAACTTCCGGTCCTACCTTCCGGGACAGTAAATCTCCGAAGGGGTAACCCTGTGCATGACTGAATCGAACAGCCGATCACCAGTTTCTCAGCTAACGTCGCGGTAGCGATCGTGACAACTTACGGCCTGGGTTCTGCGCTCGTATGCAATAGTACCTATGAGTTGCTGTATCTTGCTATACAGGTGGCGGACGCGAGGACCGCCTTGTGCAAAAGAGTTAGTTACGGCTGCAGGTCATGAGGGTCCGGATGAGCCAGAAAGGAGTGTCATCTGATGTCAAGTTTCGAAACGCGCACTGCTCGCACGGAAATGTCTAAGTCTGAGATCCGAAAATATGCTGGAGACTTCAATGGAGCTCTCACGCAGCTAAAACTCGCTCGAACCCACGAAGTCGATGCTGAGATCGAGGGATTCGTTCAGAAATTTGACAGTATCGGGGATGGGCTTGACTGGGGGAATGCCGGTCAACTGGGTGCCGTCGGGGTCGATATTTCGTGGCTACGCGATGTTCAGCTTCCTCATCGTGTGGTGATGCACCCGGATTTCATAACGCTTGACGCTAGGTGGCGGCATGTGCGCGACTACCTTGCTATCTCAATGGTTAGCGACAAGATGACCCAGATTATATTCCCAAATCTACGGAAAAGGAGAAAGCCGCGAGATGTTCCCCGTGGGCAGCTCATGGACGAGGCGAGGCTTCTCAACTACTACCTGCGCCTTGTTGCGGAATCGGGTTTCTCCGGAGGTCGGGTTATCGCCTATAATGGTGACCTTAAAACAGATGGGCAGAACCGAAACCATACCGGGGTAATAGGTGCTGCTGGTGCGGTAGTTGCTGTGTGGGATGCGCTGGCTGAGATATCGCCAAGCGCCGTGGTCGACACGTACGGGACGATGCCACCCTATGCGGATAACTCTCCCGGCGGCATCGTGCGTCAGATTACCTCTGTCGGATACGTTAAGCCAGAGTCGATTCTGCTGTCCTCGCAGCGAGCTGTAGTCTTTTCTGCCGATCCCGACATCGCGATAATTTCGAGGACTGGCGGCCAGCGTTACGAGTCAGCCCAGGAAGCCGCTGAAGACTGGGCCAAACTGAATAAGGGCACTGGCGCAAACCGGAACGTGGGTCTGTACCAGGCTGCGGTTGGCGAAGTGAAAACCTCTCTCGATCCGTCTAATAAACATGAACGGATTGCCCTTAGCGCGCGTATTAATCGTGCCCCCGCACACGCTTTCCAATTCCTGCTTATGGCCATTCTTACACCAGACCTCGTTGATCCTAACATAGTTGGCCAGACGGGATTCTTTAGCTCCGATCGGCGCCTCCACGATGTTTTCAACCTGTATTTCGCATGGGGCTACGATTCTGGCCGGGCGGACCATCCCGAGCACTGGGAAGACTTTAAGTCTGCCATCAGGGAATGGGCGGATCTTTAAGGAGGCCATGTTCGGCCGTAGGGCCAGCAGGTCTCTAGGAATCGGCTACCGAAACCCAGCACCTGACTTGCCGCTTGATACTGCGGTCCGCGACGCTATTGAGCGCGTTGGCCTTGTCACTGCAGAAGAAGCCACGTTGTTCGAACTGCTGACCACTTTCCGCCTCGTCGATGAACTTGCCCTGGCGGGCTGGCGGCTGCGTCCCTTCTCTCTTTTCCATGGGCGTGTACATACCCAAGGCGGCCGGGTAGATAATCGGCGTATCCAGCTCTGGTACCAGTTGACGCCGCCAGGCCTTGCTTCGCCGTCGCAGTACAAGCAAGTCCTGGCTGCACACGGGTTCCCTCGCGAGCAAGATCTCCGGCCGGACCTGGTACTTCAATGGACCGATAAAGACCAACACGACCGGTGGCTCGTGATTGAGTGCAAGCTCAGGTCAACGGGCGTGGGACCCGCGGCCCGGGATGCCCTCGCAGACCTGCTCGCATACCGGCGCGGATTCAATACTACCCTGGCCGAGGCAGGTACCCCCCGCGGCTGACACCAGAAAGCGGGCGGCGGCACTGATGCAGCCCGTGCCGGCGGTGCTCCTGGCCCAGCCGCCCCTTCCAGACGTTGACGCCGGTCCGGCCCAGGCGACCTGGCAGCGATGGGGAACCCGCCCGATGCGGGGACAGCGGCCGGTTCGGCTGGCCTGCGGGCCCTGGCCGATCATCTGGACCAGGAAATAACGCCGCTCACACGTGAGACTCGTGCTCTGTCTGACCTGGCATCCGCTGAGGTTGCCCGGAGGGAAGACCGGTGGGCCCCGGTTGCCGTCGAGGTGGCTTCCTGGTGCGCAGACGCGGCCGGGGCCACCGACGGCATGGCCCCGGTAACGATGATCAAGACAGCCGAGAAATGGCTGAAGGACGCCACCGACGACATCCGCAACGAGCGTCTCGCTCCGCTCGCAGAGCAGGCCCGTGCCATCTGGGGGATGCTCCGCCAGGAGAGCAACGTGGACCTGGGCGCGATCCGGCTGTCAGGTTCGGCGACCCAGCGGCACGTCGAACTCGACGTGAGCGTCGACGGCACCCCCGGCTCTGCGCTTGGCGTGATGAGCCAGGGTGAGATCAACGCGCTGGCCCTGAGCGTCTTCCTGCCCCGCGCGACCCTGCCCGGCAGCCCGTTCCGTTTCCTGGTCATCGACGACCCGGTGCAGGCGATGGACCCGGCCAAGGTCGACGGCCTCGCCCGCGTCCTGGAAAGCACCGCGTCCGGCCGGCAGGTGATCGTCTTCACCCACGACAACCGCCTGGCGCAGGCCGTCCGCCAGCTGAGCATCCCGGCCTCCATCTTGGAAGTGACCCGCCGGCCCGGCTCCACCGTCCAGCTACGGACCTGCCTGGATCCGGTCGAGCAGGCCTTGCAGGACGCCAAGGCGCTGGCCGCCGATGATTCACTGCCGCCCGAGGTGGCCGGCCGCGTCGTCCCGGGACTATGCCGCACCGCCGTAGAAGCCGCCGCCATCCGGGCCGCCATCCGGGCCGCCATCATTGCGGCCATCAAAGACGTCGGCTACCTGCACATCCTCGAAGGCCGACGCGACCCCGTCGAAACCGCCCCTTCATGGCCTCGATTAGACAGAAATGGGACATTTACGGAACGCGTCGCAAGGAATCCTGAACTTCGTCTTGAATCCGAAAAACGGACAAGACGCACAGCAGGCGAGCAGTTATAAAGTAAGCCCGAAACAGCCCAAAACTATAAAAATCGGCGGCAACGGCACCAGGCGCCGACAGTGGATCGAGGCTAGGTCGCTTGCGGCGGGTGGTTCATGCATTGGTTCTGTAGGAATAGTATGAATTACAGGCTAATCGCTGCGGGAGGCGATCCGAGCATCGCCGGGCGCGCAGTTGGCCAGCTGGCCGGTCCTTCGAACACGTCAGCGGTTCCCGCACGATGGTCTCACGGCGTCATGCAGGAAATTACTTGGTACGCATGGGAAAGGCGGGTCCCTTGTCGATCGGCAGATCCCTGGAAGCGGTCGTTTATGCACAGACTCAGGAGAACCTCCAGGTTTACGCCGCTAGCCCGACACGAGTAGACGAAGACGCCGGGCAGGAAATGAACCTAGCTCATGGTGGCTATGGTCGACGGCAGCTCCTGGAGCTCGTGCAGAACGGCGCAGATGCAATGATCCGGTCACCCGGCGGGCGCATCGAAGTCATCCTGACTGCCGACTACCTGTACTGCGCCAATGATGGCGATCCCGTGAGTGAAGCGGGCATCAGGTCGTTGCTGCACGCCTACTTGTCGGACAAGCGCGGCGCTGAAATCGGCCGGTTCGGCCTCGGGTTCAAGTCCGTCCTTGGTGTGACCGACAAGCCGGAATTGTACTCCCGGCCCGTATCATTCGGATTCGAGGCGGCGTGGGCCCGCGAGCAGATCTCGCAGGTGGCACCGGGCCGTGACCGCTATCCTACCCTCCGGGTAGCACAGGTGATCGACCTGGGAGCTGCCTGCGCGTCGGATCCGTTGCTCGCCGATCTGATGGCGCACGGGACGACGACCGTGGTCCGACTCCCGCGCACTATCTTCGGGTCTTCATGGCTCAGCAGTGACATAAAGGGCTTCGACCCTGCTTTCATGCTCTTCTCGCCGCACGTGGGCGAGCTCGTCCTGTCAGACCGGACGACCGGCCTTCATCGGGAGATCGAGCTTAGCCAGGCTGGCGACGAGGTCACCATCAACGAAGGAAAGGACACCCGGCGCTGGCGGGTTTTCTCCTCCACGATTAAGCCTTCTGAACAAGCGAAGACAGAGGCGTGGGAACTGTCGGCGCGTGAAGAGCTGCCTGTGAAGTGGGCAGTTCCCATTGAGGGACGGGTGTCGGTTGGCCGGTTCTGGGCCTTTTTCCCTTTGCGGGACGAGACGACGCTGACCGGGATCGCGAATGCGCCATGGCAGGTCAACGACGACAGGGTCGGATTGCTGGAGGGGAGCCAGCTAAACAAGGAACTGCTGAACGAGCTATCCAGGCTCGTCCTGACCAGCATTCCGGCCCTTACCAGGAAGCAGGACCCAGGCTGGGTCCTCGATATCATCCCCGCCCGTGGCAGCGAGGCTCGATGCTGGGGCGATAGCTACCTCACCGCTACCTTCTACGAGTTCGCCCCCGGCTATCCCCTCGTACCCGACCAGGACGGGAGGCTGCGCCGAGTATCCGGGCTCAGGCTGCCACCGGCCGAGGCTTCCCGGTCGGCGTTGGAAGCCTGGGCTGACTCGCCGCGTCGGCCTGCACAATGGTGCCATTCCAGTGCCCTCAGCAGTACGACTCGTCGGTCGAGGGTTGAGCGCCTGTTCGAGAGTGCGGACAAGAGCGCCACTGATCCGGTGGAATGGATCGAGTCGCTCGTAGCGGCAGGCCACGCCCGGATGGAGGACTTCGCTCACGCGATCCGGACGGCCGCGGCCTTCATCAGGGGGAAAGACTCCGACGGAGAAGCCAGACGACGATCTACAATCCACCGATGCCGGATCCTCCTGGACGAGAGCGGAGCTCCGAGCCTAGCCAGTCCGTCCAGCATCTACCTTCCGCTGGTCAGCCACCAGCACTCCGACCTCCTTCATTTCGTCAGTGATGAGCTCATGGCCCAGCCGGGCGTGCCCGAGGCCCTCAAGCTCATCGGCATCGAGCAGGCTACGCCCACGCTCGAGCTGACCGCATTCATACGGGGAAGGCTTCGCTCCGCTCCGACTGGAGCCTGGGAAGGTTTCTGGACCCTCGTCCGCGGTTTCGCCGACGTCAATGACGCGATCGGCATAATTTCCCGCGAATTCGGCAACGAGACCCCACATGTCCGGACCATCGCGGGCGCTTATCGTCCGCTGTCGAGAACCCTGATTCCCGGTTCCGTCGTTCCGCGCGACGGATCGCGCGATCGCGAGGTGGCAATAGACGTCGACTTTCACGCTCCGGACCTAGAGGTTCTTCGTCTCCTTGGAGTCGGCCAGGGACCCACCGCTGGCTATCCGGTCGCGAAGGACCCGGTGGTCGACGAGTATCGCAGGGCCTGCGCCGAGGCCTACATTAACTCGCGTCGCGCCGGGGGCGCCAGGCCAGACCCTGGCTACCTGATCTTCGAGCAGAAAACCCATGTCGGACCGCTCGAGCCGCTGAGGTATTTGTCAGAGGAGGGCCGTGCGGCCTTCACGAAGGAACTGATAGGAAACACCAGCGACTGGAGCCACTGGACGCTCAAGCATGAGACCAGGGCGGCGGTATACGAGCCGTGGCATCTGCCGTCGGCTGCCGCCTGGGCCATCCAGGTGGATGGGCGCCTGCGAACGAGTAAGGGGATCGCCTCGGTAAAGATCGCCTGGGGGCGGCCCTTCGCGAGGTGGGCGGAAATAGCCAGCGTCGTGGAATGGCTTGACGATGATGCGGCGAAGGCCCTCGGCGTACCGCTGGCCGAAGCCGAACTGAAGCCAGAGCACTGGAACGACGCGTTCAGCGGGCTAGCTGAGAGCACCAACGATTCGGTCATCGGCGACTTCTACGCCTTTGCGGCCCGGTCGGATATCGCGGCCCCGCCCTCACTTCGGTGCAGGGTAGGCACCACTCACGAGATGCGACCGCGTCACGAGGTAGCGGTGACGCAAGATCGCGCCGCCTTTACGGCGCTCAAGGACCTAGGGCAAGCGGGAATCCTGGTGCCAACGGCCGACGACGGCCGGTTCCTTGTTGATACCTGGAACCTAATCCCCGAGACCGCGTTCGTTCGCCAGGAAACTAACTACGTGGCAAGCGGCGCGGCGGTCACGTTGGCCGACGCGTTCCCGACCCTACGCGCCGACCTCGAGGAAGATGACGAGCTGACAGGCGCGGAAATGGTGCCCTGCGCCGACATATTCGAGGTTGTCGCGACGGAACTCGGCACCAGGGTTGAGACCAAGGACTTCGCGAAGCTCGGGAACCGGTTCCTGTGGAAGGCCGAGCTCGGCCTGGAAGAAGCGCTCCGACGCGTGGCCGGGTTCCTGCCGTTCGAGCTGAGCGGCGAGGAGATAGAGGACCTGGCCCAGGGCCGGTGGGAACAGGATCGCCGTGACCAGCTCTCCGCGATACGTGACCTGCCTAGCGACGAGGATCGTTTGGTGAAGGCGCTCGGCGTCGACAAGCTCAGGGCTCGCCTGCCCCTCGGACTCTACGACGCCGTTACGGAGATTCACGGCTCGCTCGGCGAGCGTGAGGTGGCCCGTCTGATGCTCGCCGTTCAGGGTGACGATACCCTCCACTATCTGCGGGATGACCTGCGCAATGCGGGCCTAGAGCCGCCCGACCGCTGGGCCGGGAGCCGCGCTGCCCGGACCTTCGTCCGCGATCTCGGCTTTGCCGACGACTTTGCCGGCGCTCCCGGCGAGCGCCGAGATCCCGAGCTGGTGGTGCCCGGTCCTTCGGACCTGCCTCCGCTGCACGAATACCAGCAGAAGATCGTCGACCAGATTCACGAGCTGCTCCTGGATGCCGGCGAGCATCCGCGCGGGCTGATCTCCCTTCCCACCGGAGCCGGCAAGACGCGTGTCGCGGTCCAGGCCCTGGTGGAGGCGCTCTCGGAAAGAGGTCTGGGCAGCCCGGTCGTGTGGATCGCGCCCTCTGATGAGCTCTGCGAGCAGGCCGTGCAGACCTGGAGCGAGGTGTGGAGGGCCCACGGCTCCATAAAAGAACTCCGGGTCGGCCGCCTCTGGGGCCCCAATGAGGTACCGGAAGCGGTCGGCGGGAACCAGGTCGTCGTGGCCACCGTCGACAAACTCAAGAACCGGGTCGATTCTGATCGATACGAGTGGCTTTCCGAGGCGACGTGCGTGGTCGTCGACGAGGCGCACATTGCCACCACGCCCGAGTTCACGGAGGTGCTGCGGTGGCTTGGCATCAGCGCGCGAGGACGCACCCGGATGACCCGGGCTCCTCTTCTCGGCCTGACCGCCACGCCTTTCAGGGGCACGAGCGAGGAGCAGACGAGGCGGCTGATCACCCGCTTCGGCCACCGGCGGCTCGACCGGGTATTCGGTGAGAATGACGATTACGGCGCGACCTACCGCGTGCTGCAGGAAATGGGCGTGCTATCACGGGTGGACGGAGAGGAACTCGAGACCGGCACCACGATCGACATCGAGCACGAGCTCTCGCCGGACGAGAGAAACGCCTTCGACCAGCTGGGCGGCCTGCCCAGCCGTGTCTTCGACACGATCGCCAAGGACGTCGACCGGAACCGGCGCCTGCTCAGGTCCATCCTCGACCGCCCGCGTGACTGGCCGATCCTGCTGTTCGCCGTCTCAATTGAGCACGCTCACACTATGACTGCCCTGCTCACGCTGGAGGGAGTATCCGCCGCGGCCATTGACTACCGGACCGAGCCATCGGTCCGGAGGCGCTGCATCGACCGCTTCCGCCGCGGCGATCTCCACGTTCTTGCCAACTACGGCGTTCTCGCGCAGGGCTTTGATGCCCCTGCCACCCGCGCCATTTTCGTCGCGCGGCCGACGTTCTCGCCCAATGTTTACCAGCAGATGATCGGCCGCGGGCTGCGCGGTCCCCGGAACGGCGGCAAGGAACGCTGCCTGATCGTCAACGTGCGGGATAACTGGATCACCTACGGCGAGAAGCTCGCCTTCTATGAATTCGAGCGTCTGTGGCAGCGCGACGAATCGTCATGAACGACCTGGGTACAGCCGGGAATTTCACGACGGAGCAGGCGGCCGTCGTCAGCCTTCCGGTGGAAGCGCATGCGCTGATCAGCGCCGCTGCCGGGACAGGTAAGACGCATACCCTGGCCGGTCGCCTCACCCGGCTCGTCGAGGGTGAAGGGCTTAGCGCCGGTGACGAGCTTCTTGTCCTCAGCTTCTCCCGAGCCGCGGTGGCAGAGCTGAGGCGGCGAATCGCGGGCCTGGCCGGCGACGCGCGGTACGTCGGGGTCGCGACCTTCGACTCGTTCGCGACCCGGATCCTCGCGGCGGCCGAGCCCAGTGGTCCGTGGCCCGGCCTCGACTACGACGCCCGGATCCGTGCCGCTGCCACGCTCCTGTCCGGCCAGGACGTACCGGACGAGGTAAAGCTGGTCCGGCACGTCCTGGTCGATGAGATCCAGGACCTGGTGGGTCCGCGGGCCCAGCTGGTGATCACCTTGCTGAAGCAGGCCGGGGCGGGGTTCACGCTGTTCGGCGACCCGGCGCAGGCCATCTACAGTCACCAGGCTGGGCCGGATGGTGACGAGTCGGCCGAATCCGACCTCTTCGGGTGGGCTCGGGACCATTTTGCGGCCGATCTGGTCGAGGTCCAGCTCACCAGGGACTACCGTGCGGTGACGACGCAGACGCGCAACGTCGCTCAGGTCGGCATCAGCCTGCGCGAGCCGAAGCCGGATCACGACGCCGTGTCACACGAACTCCGGACGATTCTGCTCGGCCTCCCCGCGGTCGGCCTAACGGCCTCCAGACGGATGCTGATCCGGGAGGACGGTCAGACCAACGCGCTGCTGACCCGGACGAACGGCGAAGCGCTGGTGCTGTCCCGCGCACTCTTCGAGGCCGGGATCCCGCACCGCTACCAGCGGCGCGGAGAAGACAAAGCGGCCCCCGCCTGGCTTGGCGAGCTGGCCGCTGGCCTCACGGACCCGCGTGTTACCCAAGCGATGCTGGCTCCGCGGCTCCAGCGGACCGCCGCGGCCCTGTCTACGGACGAAGATGCGCTGTACCACTTGTTGCGAGCGCTAGGTTCTGGTCGTGGCCAGGAGATCGATCTACGGCTAATAGCGGACCGGATCCGCGAGGAAAACCTGCCGGAGGAACTCAACGCGGTCGTCGCTTCGCCAACTGTCGTATCGACGATCCACCGGGCGAAGGGTCTGGAGTTCGACCGTGTCCTGCTAACCGGTCCCGCAGACCGCGACGTGGGCGATATCCGGGAGGAAAACCGGGTTCTATATGTAGCGCTCAGCCGCGCACGACGGGAGATCTTTCACGTGGATCGGCCCAACACGTCGGGCCTCAGCCGGGATCCGGGGACGAGCCGGTGGGTCAGACGTGGATTCGGAACGGCCCGGTGGAAGATACGTGAATTCGAGGTCACGGGACGTGATACCTACGCAATACATCCGGCCGGTTCGTGGCTGCCGAACGCTGATGTACCGGAGATACAACGCTACCTGGGGACCGAAGTCAAGCCGGGTGACCCTGTTACCCTCAAGCTCCTCGACCCTAGGATCGGCGAAGCCTGGGTGGGTCACTATGCAATATGGCACGGAAACAGGTCCGTTGGGCTGACCTCTGACGAGTTCGGGCAACTGCTCGGTCGCGTGCTGCGCGGCCGCTATCTCGTCGGCTGGCCGCAGCAGATCGACGGCCTGCGGGTGGAATTCGTCGACACCGTGGCCGGCGACGGCTCGTCAGGTGCTGCCCACGGCCTGGGCAGCTGTGGGCTTTGGCTCCGCATCAGGATATTCGGGCTGGGCGTACTCCGGTTCGGTGACGCTAACACCTTGGAGGGGACTGACGATGCTGGATGAGTATTACCAGTTCAGACGGAATCTAGTTGACGTACTTGAGCGTGACCTGCTCGGCCCGGGAGCGGACGAGGAAGTGATTGCCGGTCCGCCGACCATGAAATACGTCGCCGGCGTCCTGTTTCCGCGCGACTCGGATCGCGTCGACCCGGCACAGGACCTTGACGAGGGATCGGCCTCGGATACAAACGCAGATGACTCCGGGGCATGGGATCCTGCCGTCTCCATGAGCTATGTCCGCTACCCGTGCTCGATGGGGCTTACGATGGCGGTGGATTCCAAGGCAGCGCAGCGGATCATAGTGCAAGTGAGCGGGGCCAGATACGTTCTCCTCGAGCAGGAGAGCGAAGAAGCGAGCCACGGGCAGGGTGCGCCCGAGTTCATCGGGCGGCGTGCGCCATCTAGCGAGCAGGCGACCTGGCGCAGATCCCCGCTTGTAGCCGATCCGATCGAGATCGACGTAACAAGGCCGACCCCAGGCAGATCGGAACCGGTCGGCGAGGGTCTGGAGCTCTTCCAGCGGATCCGTCCGGCGGACGAGCTTGGCCGGGTTTCCGTCACCCTCGTTCTCATCAATACCAGGAAACCAGTTGCCTTCGCGCGCGACGCCGACTCGTTCTTCCAGGCCGCTTTGCGCGTTGAGGCTCCGGCCCACAGGGCAGTGTTCGTGCACCGCACTGGCATGGACGTGACCACCCAGGACGGCGAGACCGATCAGCTTCTCTACAGCGACGTGGTATCGATGGCTACCGGTCACGGAACCGCTGTGGACTGGGAGAGCGACCCAACCGATCCTGGCCGCGCCTCAACGATCTTCACCTGCATGATCCCGCAATTCGAGCTCCGCCTGGCGGACAGCAACGCGGCCATAGACACTGCCCCGCTCGGGATGAGACACCTCGTCCGAGCCCCCCGGGGGCAGGCACTGGAAGGTCTCACGGGTCTTTGCGGCCAGTACGAGCAGTGGATTATAAAGACAAGCGAACAGGTTCCCCGGCTGCACTCAGCGCTCCAGGATCCGGCCTCTCGGCACCTGGCCAGGTGCCGAGAGGCGCTTCAGAGAATGCGGGCCGGTATTGCCCTGCTCGCCTCGGACAGCGATGCGTGGGAAGCATTCAGACTGGCCAACAGGGCTATGCTGATGCAGCGTGCCCAGTCTGAGTGGCTCGCCACTGCGAACCGAGCGAACGCGCCGGACCTTGACGGCGATCACCGGTGGCGACCGTTCCAGATCGCGTTCATCTTGCTTTGCCTAGAGGGAATCGCGGACCCGAAATCGGATGACCGCCAGCTCACCGACTTGCTGTGGTTCCCTACCGGCGGCGGCAAGACCGAAGCCTACCTAGGTCTCCTTGCGTTCACCGCCATGCTGAGACGGCTCCGCGAGCCTGGTCGCGGGCACGGGGTAGCGGTGATCATGCGGTATACGATGCGGCTGCTCACCATTCAGCAGTTCGACCGGGCCGCGCTATTGATCTGCTGCCTGGAGTCGATCCGCCGGGCCGACCCCCGCCAGCTAGGTGATCAGCCGATAGAGATCGGTCTCTGGGTTGGTCAGGGCGCCACGCCGAACCGGCTGGATGAGGCGAAGGTCGCGATCGACAAGCTTCGTCAGGGCGTCCGACTTCAGGAGCAGAACCCGCTCCAGCTGCACCGTTGTCCCTGGTGTGCTAGTCCCATCGGACCGAATAATGTTTGGATCGCCAAGTCCCCGAAACGACTGGTGATGGCATGTCGCGCTGAAGGCTGTGAGTTCTCCGCCGGACTTCCGGTCTGCGTCGTTGACGAAGACATCTACGCACGGCATCCTATGCTCATCATCGCTACCGCGGACAAATTCGCCAGCATGCCCTGGCGCGAGTCTTGCATCAGCTTGTTCAACGGCGACCTCCCCGGGGTCCGTCCGCCGGAACTGATCATCCAGGATGAACTGCATCTCATATCCGGACCACTCGGCACCCTCTCCGGACTTTACGAGACCGCGGTTGACCTGCTCTGCAGCCGAATGGGAGATAAGCCCAAGGTGATCGCTTCCACGGCCACTATCCGCCGTGCGGACGCGCAGATATCAGCATTGTTCGACCGCGGCGCAAGACAGTTCCCGCCTCCCGGCATTAGCGCAGCTGACTCGTTTTTCGCCGTCGAGGTACCTCCCGAGGAGAAGGGAACTCGCCTATACGTCGGCGTCATAGCCCCCGGTACCAGCCAAACGACCCTTTTGGTACGCACCTATGCCGCGATCTTGCAGGCTGTGGCCGAGCTGGATGGCCCGCCCGAGATCAAAGATCCCTACTGGACCCTGATCGGCTACTTCAACAGCCTCCGTGTCCTCGGCGGTGCCCGTATGCAGGTTCAGGACGACGTCGATGAACGCCTCGACCTGCTGAGCCGCCAGCACTCGGCCAAGAAGCGTGAAATAGAGAACCGGATCGAGCTAACCAGCCGCGAGCCGTCCAGCGACATTCCCGACCACCTGCGCCGGATGGATATCAAGTATCCGGATCCGGGGGCCCTCGACGTTATTCTCGCGACCAACATGATATCCGTTGGCGTTGACGTCAACCGGCTGGGTCTCATGGCCGTGATGGGGCAGCCCCAGTCGACCTCGGAGTACATCCAGGCGACGAGCCGTGTCGGTCGCCGCTACCCCGGCCTGGTCATCACGATGCTGCACGCGGCGAAGTCCAGGGACCGCTCACACTACGAATCCTTCCGCGACTTCCATGCTGCACTCTACCGGCAGGTGGAATCGAGCAGCGTGACCCCCTTCTCCGCCCGCGCTCGCTCGCGGGCCTTGCACGCTGTCCTGGTCGCCCTGGTCAGGCTGACGGTGCCGGCCCTCAGGCCTAACGACAGCGCGGGAAGCATTGAGAGGATGCTGGCCAGCATTGAGCCGGCCAAGGCAGCCATCCTTGACCGGGTCCGGCGGGTTGACAAACGCGAGGTGGAAAGTACCGCGGCCGAGCTTGAGCAGATCGTCGCCAAGTGGGTGAGCCGGGCCAAGGACGAGCCCGACCTCGTCTACTCCAACGCACGCCATCCCGACAAGGCACTGCTCGGTGACGCCGGGCTGGCTGGGGAAGACTTCCCCAGCACCTTCCCGACCGTTTGGAGCTTGCGTGATGTTGACCTGTCCTCCAATCTCTACCAGGTGATCTGACCATGCCACGCAAGCCCAAGGGCTCGATCCGCCGGAGCCAGCTCATCACCACGTACGGGATCGGCTCGATTATCGCCGTTGAAGATGAGTCCTTCATGGTGGCAGGCATCGACCGCTGGGAGCCGAGGCCACCAGACCTGCACGAACCACGCCTGGAGCGTCAGCTTCACGTGAACGGCTTCCGGATTCCGCCGGCCAGCGAGAATGGCTCCGACATCCCCGTAGTCCGTTTTCCCACGTGGGCGCATTGTCCAGTTTGCAAGCGACTCGATCAGCATAGCAGGCTCACCAGTATCTCCAACAACAAATGCAACGCCTGTGGTCTCGCGCTCATCCCAAGCCGTTTCATAATCTGTTGTACGAACGGACACGCCGATGACTTCCCATATTTCAACTGGGTCCACGTCGGCTCGCCTAGAACGGATGGCGACCACCGCATGTCGATCGAGTCAGCGGGAGATAGCGCGTCACTGGGCGACATTATCATCAGATGCACCTGTCGGAAGGTAGCGACGATGGAAAACGCTTTTTCCAAGAACGCGATGAAAGGAGTCAAGCAATGCTCTGGGCGTCGCCCGTGGCTTTCCGCGCCCGACGCCTCATGCGATCAGGTGCCCAGGACGTTGCAACGTGGCGCATCCAACGTGTGGTTTTCGCTCATGCACTCGGCCATCTCGATCCCGCCATGGTCAGAAGGAGCATTCTTGGTGCTGAATAAGCACTGGGAGATGTTGCGGCACCTGCGCGACCGAGCAGCATTGCGGGCAGTCCTTGAGAGCATGCGCCTCGCCGAGGGTACCGTCTTCTCGACGGACGACCTGGTAACGGCGGTCATCGAGCGGCAGGCAGGCGAGGAGACCGACGATGACGACGTGACCCGGTCGCTGAAGCGCGACGAACATACCGCTCTCCATCATGGGAGAGCCGAACAGACGATAGACCAGCAATTCGTCTGTGTACCTGCCGAAAAACTGCCCGATTCGCTTTCCGGAACTATCGAGCGCGTAATGCTAGTCAAGAAGCTCAGAGAAGTCCGGGTGCTGGAATCATTCTCTAGGATCACTCCGCCAGATGCCAGCCAGCCGATTTCCCGGCCGCCCCTTTCCGATACCCACTCCGGCTGGCTGCCGGCCATCGAAGTAAATGGCGAAGGCGTATTCATCACTTTGGCAAAATCTGCTCTCGAGCGCTGGGAGAAGACAGAACGCGTCGTCAAACGAGTCAGTCCGATTAACGAAAACTACCGGGCCCGATTCACCGAACATGGAGGGCTGCCCGACAGGGAGATCACGCCGAGGCTGATGCTTGTCCACAGCCTGGCTCACGCCTTTATCGACCAGTGGGCGCTTGACTCCGGATATCCTGCATCGGCCCTTAGAGAGCGGCTCTACGTTGATGACGACATGGCCAGTTTCCTTATTTACACCGCTACCTCTGACTCGGCCGGGAGCCTCGGCGGCGTAATCGCTGAGGCTGAGCCGGACCGTCTGGAGGCGTCATACCGCGAACTGGCGTCGAGGACCGCCTGGTGTTCCGCGGACCCATTGTGCATCGAGAGCGGACCCAACGGCGTCGATGCCCTAAACCTCGCGGCCTGCCATTCGTGTATTCTCCTTCCCGAGAGCAGCTGCGAGGAAATGAACATCCTGCTGGACCGGGCCCTGCTCGTTGGGTTGCCGGCGGAACCAGAGGTTGGATTTCTTCGGTTGAACGCATCAGAGGTCTGAAAACTTATGGCCAAAATGCTGCCGTCCGTGGTTCGCGAAGGGACAAGCAGTCCCGCTGAATACGCGATGTTCACCCTTATGCGGGACGAGCTATCCAGCGAGTGGACTGTCCTGCACTCGCTTGGCCTGACGACTCACCGCACGAAGCCGTGGGCGGAGATCGATTTTGTGTTGGTCGGGCCGCCGGGTGTCATCTGCCTAGAAGTAAAGGGAGGGCTGGTCAGCCGGAGGAACGGGATCTGGTACACGACGCCGCAGCGCGGCCCTCATGCCGGACAGCCCCAAAGGCTGAACGAGTCGCCGTTCGAGCAGGTCGGACCGGCTTCAGCGCAGTTGCACCGATTCCTTCAGCAGCGTTATCCGCGGGCGGCTAAGGCGATCACGGGTTATGCAGTGGCAGTGCCAGAGGTGGAGTGGACGATCAACGGCCCGGATATCGACCTGGCTCTCGTATACGACCAGCGTGATCGCCTGAGGCCATTCGCCAGCTTCATGGAACGTGTCACTAAGCGCTGGAACACCCGGTTGAGCGGATCGGGCCGGACTCTCGAGACGCTCAGCCGCCACGACAAGCAGGCGGTGGTCGAGAGTATCCGTGGTGACTTCCAGCTGGTTCCCTCACTTCGTGCAAGTGCCGAGATTGCCGGGCGGGAGCTGGTCCGGCTCACCGATGAGCAATGTAAGCTTTTCTCCCGGCTTGACGCAAACCCCCGCGTCGTCGCGAGAGGCGGTGCAGGCACAGGCAAAACTCTCATCGCAGTGGAGGAAGCAAGGCGACTGGGCAGACAGGGCCGCCAAGTGCTCTACACCTGCTTCAGCCGTAACCTGGCGCGATATGTCTCACATGCGGTGGTCGACGAGCCCGCCGTTACCGTACGGACCCTCCACTCGCTGATGAAGGAACTCGTGGACGGAGCAGGACGCAATTCCGAGCTTCCCAACGTGGACGAGAACGACCTGCTGGAGGTCTTCCTCCCTGAGCTGGCCCTGGACATTCTTCTTGAGACACCCGGCAGCAGGCGCTTCGACGCCTTGCTTCTCGATGAGGCGCAGGACCTTCTGCGCGAGCCTTATCTCGACGTGATCGAAGCACTGGTCGAAGGCGAGCTCAAAGAGGGCACGTGGAGATGTTTCCTCGATTCGTCCCAGAACATCGTGGGCGGCATTGCCCCAGTGGCCCTGCGTCGGCTCCAGGAAGCGCGACCGGTCGACTGGCCGCTCACCGTCAACTGCCGCAACACCCGGCCGATAGCCGTACAGGTCGCATTGTTGTCCGGTGCTCCCATGCTCGAAGTCCTCGCTCCAGAAGGACCTGCGGCCGAGCTAACCTGGTACACATCGGCCGACGATCAGCAAAAGGCGATATCAGGTAGGCTAAAGCAGCTGCGCCGTAAGGGATTCGCTGCGCGACAAATTACCATCCTGTCGCGATACCGCCTTGAAAGGTCAATAGCACTGGCAGGCCTCGGAATGCCCCTCAAAGACATTTCGCGGGGAGGCCTGGATTCCGCAAGTGACGACGAGATCACATTTTCCACGGTCTCGTCGTTTAAAGGACTTGAGGCCGAGGCTGTGCTTCTCGTGGATGTGGATGACCTCTCGTCTGCCGACGGGTTGGTCTCCGTGTATGTAGGTGCGTCGCGGGCACGGGTCGCACTTTATGTTTTCATCTCTGAACAGGTACGCGTCCAGTTCGTGGAGCATGCCCATGTGTTCGGCAAGCGCGCTGTGGAACACGATGGCTCGCAGTCATAGAGCGCTGATTCTCGGCTCTTTATGTTTTCATCTCTGACTAGGCCCGTGATGAGTTTATTGAGCTAGCGCATGTTCCCGGCCGCTAAGCCACGGAGGCTGGGGCGCCTGAGCGAATATCTACGAAGGGAATTTGCGCTCGCCCTTTGGTAAGCACGCAGATCCGCGTAATTTAGACAAAAGATGCTTTGTCTGTAATCCGAGGTCTGACGTAAAGCAGATGCGTGCGCTGGGGATCCGGGTAGTAACAGAGAGTGGTGCGGCAGTTGGGCAGGTGGATCGCCTGGCTGGGAGATGAGTGTCACAGCCACCTTCCTGTTGTCAGCTGTGGTCTGAATCCGCTCGGGGCTTCAAGGCCGCAGGGACTGGCGGTGCTGGCTGCTGCCTACTCTCAGTGGCAAGGGTTTGCCAAAAAAAACTACCCTGGGTTTCGGCCGTGCTAAGCCAAGATGTCAGACCGCTGGTCTATGGTAACTGCATGGCAGGCAGTGTGGTTGATCTCTTCTCCGGCGGCGGTGGCGCGAGCACCGGATTCCATGCCCATCCGGATTTTCAGATTGTCGGGGCCGCCGACGCTCAACTCGGCAAGCCTAGCAGTGGTAATGGAACATTGGACTGTAACGCCACATACCTTCTCAATATCGGAATTGAGCCCGTAGAAGCAGATCTCGGGAGTATAGATCCTTCGGCGCTTGCGGAAAAGCTAGGAATTAAGGATTCCCCTACCGTCCTAATAGCGTGTCCTCCATGTACCGGATTTTCGCGCACTCTTGCCAAGAATCATCTCGAAGACGATCACCGCAACAGCCTGGTTGGAAAGACGGTTGATTTCGTGGCTGAATTTGAGCCGCAAATACTGATAATGGAGAATGCGCGCGAGCTTGTGATGGGACGCTTTAATGTTCATCTCGCTTCTCTCGTGGAAGACCTTCAACATCGGCTCGGCTATGAGGTCAAGCCGGAGATTCACTTTCTGAATCGTTTCGGTCTGCCGCAGAAGCGTGAGCGGGCAGTTCTAATAGCTGTAAAGCGCGGACTTCCGCTGCGAACGCTTGACGATTTGTGGGAAGGATACACCGTAGATCCTAAAGCCACACATGTGAGAAGAGCGATATGGGAGTTGCCGGCTCTTAAGGCCGGCGGTGCGTCTACGGCGGATCCGATGCACATTGCTCCAGCAATTCGAGACAAAGTCGTATTTGAGCGTCTAAATGCAATTCCCGCAGATGGAGGTAGCTGGTTCGATCTGGCGACGCATCCTGAAGCTTCGCAGCTCCTAACGCCAACGATGCGCGATCGCCTTGCTAAGGATGATCTTGGTAGCCATCCAGATGTATACGGCCGGATGTGGTGGGATCGACCAGCGCCAACTATTAAGCGTGAATGTTCTCACGTGGGAAATGGTCGGTATTCTCATCCTGAGCAAGACAGGCTTTGTTCGGTTCGAGAGCTAGCAATCCTTAATGGCTTTCCCGCCAACTATACTTTTGCCGGAAGCATCAATAATATGTACCGTCATATCGGCGATGCTGTTCCGCCTCTCATCTCATTCCAGCTCGCGGCATTGGCTTCCTGGATACTCGGAGGCGCGCAGCCGAATCCTGATAATTTTATAATGCCAAATACTCATCTTCGTCCATCTGATGTAGTCAGGATTTGACGGAATTCGCTGCAGAGTCCTGCTGCTGGTGTTTACCGTTCTAAGTTACTGCCGCTTCAAGTACGTTTGCTCGGTCGGTGATGTAGTGAGATCATTCGCCATGGACGCGGTTGTCGTGAGATGTGCTGGCGAATCACGCTAGCCAGTTCTTCACGGTTGGTATGGTCGGTGGTGTCCAATACTCCGGTGGCGAAGGGGCGTCCTGGCCACTATCGTCCGCTTGATCAGGCGCGCACCAGCTGCAGCCAGATCGCGGACCCTAGCTTTTCTGGGTACGCTTCCCCCGGCACTCCGGCTACGGTCGCGGGTCCAAGAAGGGTCAGGTTCACCTCAGGGTCGATCGGGGCGTGGTCCGCGGGTCCCGCGTAGGATACTAAGAGCCTTACCTGGCGGTCGGTGATCTTCGTTACAGCACCGGTTTCTTGCTGTTACTTGGCCATCCGCAGTCCACCCAGCGATCTTCAGTCAGACATACCTGAAGTATCCCAGCGGTGGTCAGCCCGCTCAGACCCGTGCGGAGGGGTGGGGCATGCCTGCCCTATCGCTAGAAATGACAACAGCCGATAAGATTCCCGTAAGACCGACCCTTACCTAACCTGTCGCGATGGTAGCAGCTCGGCTCACGATCTCCCGTAAACTACGGCAATCTTTACCGCGGTAGGTGTAAGTTCTGTTGTGTGACGAGTGAAGATAGATTGCGAGCCCCCCTGCACGAGAAGATCGATCAGCTGACGGTTCGTGGAGTCGATGTAGTGTGGGCTTTCGTGGATGCTGTTCTTACACCACTACATAGCGAGTCTCTTCCGCCCACCTGGCTTGCCACGACAGCATGGAAAGATGCCTTTACTGCGTGGCTTCAAGGTTATCATGCATTGAGTACCGAGCCGCTTGGTACGCTTCAGTTCGAGGCAGCTTTCAATCATGCATGTGAAGCCGCAGGCTGGCATGTAGAAGCTGCAGAGTCAGCTACTCAGCGATTTTTCGACACAACTATCTCTGACGGAAGGGGCGTAGAGAAAAAGCTATCCCTAAAGGCCTCTTCGGCCAAGGACATGAGAGATGATAAGGTTCATATCTCTAAGCTGACTGAAGGGGCATGGATTCAGGATGCCCGTCGTCAGGCCGAGAGACGGGATAGAATCATCCAGCTGTTCCAAGAATACCAGCAGACCACATCGGCTATCTTTATGCTTCGCGGCTTTAGGGGCAGAGGTAATTTTCAAGTTTTCTACGAGCTTGTTGAAATCCCTACCTCAATATTCAGCCAGATGGCTGACCTAAGCACAGCCCAGGCCCAGCTTGGGACTATAAGCATCCCTCCGGGATCAACGGCGCGCAGCCGAAGCTTCGCCATTACAATTGATCGTAGCGATGCTAAGGTAACGCTTGCTGGCATAAGGCTAGATCAATGTGTAGTTCATGGCCGCTGGGGATTGCGATAGCCACCTGTCCACCGAGCGTCTGGATTACCGGAGCGGCCTGGCCGCCTAGCCAGCCACACCATCGCCTTGACACCGGTGTGCTTGCTGTCGGCCAGCACACAGATCTACGTGTCCGAGGCCTTGGCCGACGCCGTCCGCAGCGATTCTCTGGCCTAGTGTGGCCTTTGCAGCTCAGCGTGATCTGGGCGAACTAGGCCGCCAGGCGCGGCACGCTGCGACGGCTTCGCTCAAGCGCCTGGGTTGGTCTGGACCGATGGGGCACGATACTCGCGGCCCGGCTGGCCTGCGGCTTTGGCCTCGGTGGCCTCACGTCGCCGTCGGCGGCGGCGCGTGCGGGGCAGGCAGAGGCCCTGGCTGTGGCGCCGGCTGCAGTCGCCTTGATCGGTGCGCTGGTCCTGGATGCCGGGCTGGCCGCCCTTCCCGCGCTGGTTAGGTTCTTGCGGGCGGGCGGGCGGGCGGGCGGCTGGCGGAAGATCCGGCGCCGGGTCGGGTGGGCAGTGGGAGTGACCGGGGTCGTCGGCGGCGGCCTGGTTGCGACTTTTGCGAACTCAGTCCCTCCGCTTTCAGTCCTACCTCTCGTTTTAGTGGGCACCATGCCTTGAGTCCAGCTACCAAGGCCACCAGGAGATCCTCACGCCGTTCACTCCGAGCTGACGGTGTCCCGTACGAGGGCTGCGGCTTCCTGAATGCCCTCGACGGTCCGCTCAACAGCGCCGCCCGGCGACAGGAAAACGAGGACGCACCGCGTGACCGGTTCCTGCGTAGCCGCCTAAAGCGCAGTCGCATATGCAGCCATCTGTGGCCGGTAAAAGGCAACCCGCTGGTCCAGCGCGACAGCAGGCACGGTGTCAGTCTTGTAGTCAACGATCACAAGCCCGTCGTCCCGGTAAATAAGGTCGATAAACCCTTCCAGCACCCGTTCCCCGACCACGGTCCCGACGTAAGTCTCCCGCCAGTGCGGCATGCCGCCGCGCGCCGCACCGCAGCCGAACCAAGCGCGGCCCGAACTAGCTGCCCCACGATCCCGCCATGCTCCGCCACGCCTTCGGCCAGAACCTGAGCGGCCACCGCATCGTCGAGCCCCCGCCCGGTGGCCAGGTCCACGGTTTGCAGCACGCCATTGACCGCGCGCCCGATAGCAGTCCCGTACCGCCCCTTGTTCCAAGGCGGAAGTTCCAGGTCCCGCCCGTCCTTAGCGAGCCCGGCATCGGCCGGCTCACCGACCCGGTCCGTGGCGGCCGGGCGTGGCGCCGCGGTCAGCAAGGATCCCTCGAGCTGCGAGGCGCTCATCGCCGCCGGCCAGGCCGCCCGTTCACGCATCCGCGTGATGTCACGCAGCCAGTCTTCCCACCTCGGCGGCTGGTCCGCTGGACGCGAACCGGAACTGGTTCCGGACCTGCCCGGCGCTGCGTCGAGCGCCATCTGGGACGGCGCGCCGTCACAGGCCCCAGCGAGCAGTTCGGCGTTTGTCCAGCTGCTGTCAGCATCCGGCGCCACCTGCCGCTCCTTGCGGTGCAGCGAAACGACGAGGTGGTCCCGGGCCCGGGTGCAGGCGACGTAGAGCAGCCGTATCCGCTCGTGATAGTCCATCTGCTCGTCGATCGGCTTGGCCGTGTCAAAGTCGCCGGTCTGGATGTCCTTGCGGAGCTTGAACGCGCAGCCGCCCTCGGGCGGCCAGATTACCTCGAAGCCGCCCTGGAACCCGCCGGGCCGGCTACTCATCCCGGACAGGATCACGACGGGGAATTCCAGTCCTTTCGCCGCGTGGATGGTCAGGATCCGCAGCGTGTCGGTGTCGGTCTCGGGCAGCACCGCCTCGGCGACGCGGGTGGTTTCCTGTCCTTGCCGCTCGGCCCAGGTGAGGTAGGCGCGCAGCCCGCCGTGTTCGGCCTCTGACCAGGCGCGGGCCTGGTCGATGACGAACCGTAGCCGCCGCCAGACGTCACGGGCCCGGGGGCGGCCGACGGCGACCTCGAGCATGCGCCGGTCGACGGCGAGGCGCTCGAGGACCTCGCTGGGGGCCAGCGAGGTCCGGTCGTTGTGCAGTCGCCCAAGATTGCTGAAGGCGTCCCGGACGGGATGCCCTGCTGGCATGGTGTCAGGTAGCGGCGCGAAGATGTTCCACCGGCCGCCGGCCTGCTGCCAGGTCCACAGGTCGTCGTCCCCGCAGCCGAACAGCGGCGTCCTCAGCGCCGCGACCAGCGTGAGCGGGTCGCTGGGATCATCTGCCGCCCGGGCCGCGGTGAGCAGGTCGCGGACCTCGCGGGCCCGGTAGACCAGGGAGCTGGCTTCGGCCCGGTAGGGGATGCCGGCCGCGTCAAGGGCGTTTGGTGCTGCGGAAATTGATTTGCAGGACGAGCTGGTCGCCGATCCGCTGCTGCGCCTTGAGGTAGGTGGCGATGTCCGCGCGGCGGAACCGGTAGATCGACTGTTTCGGATCACCGACCAGGAACAGACTGCCCTCCGGCACGAGCACGTCTGCCCAGCCGGGCGCGCCGCCGTCCGGGCCGGCCGTGAAGCGGACGGCGAGCTCGACCTGGATCGGGTCGGTGTCCTGGAACTCATCAAGCAGCAGCCGCCGGTAACGCTGCTGCAGGCTGGTGCGGACGGCCGCGCCATGCAAGGGACTGCTGAGCAGGTCACGGGCCAGCACGAGAAGGTCGTGGAACTCGAGCTGCCCCTCGGCCCGCCGTTCCCCCGCGGCCTCAAGCGTCGCGGTGGCGATACGCCCGGCCAGTTGCCGCAGCGCCGCGTCCACGACACCGGCGCGCAATTGTGGCGGCCCGCGCCGCGACCTCGCGGCACTCGTCCTTGAGACACTCCAGCCCGTACCTGTCCCATTTGCCCTTGTGGCCGTAGCCCCATTTCAGGGCGGCGGCCTCGGCCAGGACGCCGATGCGGGCCGGGTCGTCCGCGGCTGTCTCCAGCCGTGCCACCCACCCGGCCAGCGCGTCGAGCTTGGCCAGGAACTTGTCTCTGTCGTCGGTGCAGTGACCGCGGAGCCCGGCCAGGCGGCGGGCCTCGGTGATCAGGCCTGCGACCTCCACTGCGGGCAGGTCAGGTGCCGGGGCGTCAAGCACCCGAGGTGGGAGCAGGTCCCAGTTGTCGGTGAACTCCCGGGCCATCGATCGCAGGTCCTCCAGGCGCATCCCGGCGGCCATGGCCAGCAGCAGCGCAGGCGTGTGCCCGGGGTCGTCGAGCAGCGCGGTGCGCAGCACCGTCCACCGGTCGTCGAAGGCGACGCCGGAGGCCACTTCGTCCCGCACCTCGATCAGCGGTGGCAGGCCGGCCTCGACCGGGTGCTCGCCGAGAATCCGTTCGGCGAAGGAGTGCAAGGTGCCGATGGCGGCCGCGTCGAGATCATCGAGGGCATCGGTGGCGCGGTCGGCGCGGTCCGAGCCGGGTTCAGCGGCTACGAGCTCGGATTCAAACGCGACGCGGAGCCGGTCGCGGAGTTCAGTCCCGGCCTTCTTCCTGAAGGTGACGGTGGCCACGTGCCGGAGCGGGACCGCCTGGTCCGGGCTGAGCACGGTCGCTACCACCCGGTCCACCAGGGATTGTGTCTTCCCAGAACCCGCGCCCGCCTCGACGAACAGGGTCCGGTCGAGGCAGCCGGCGATCTCCTTCCGGATGGCGGCGTCAGGCAGCTCCTGCGTCACGATGTTTCCGCGGCCGCGGCCGCGGCCGGGTCGACGAGCGCGAGGTACCGTTCCAGCCGCGGGTCGCGACGCTTGCGTTCCCACCGGCCGCGGACCTCCTTCACACCCAGGCCGTCGGTATCGCAGTACAAGCACTCGACATAACCCGCCCAGCCGTCCCCGTCAGGCGGCCGGTGCGGGAACAGGCCGCCCGCGATCCCGTCGGCGATAACCGCGAGCGCCGCACCGTAGGCCTGGTTGACCTCCGGGGTGAGCGTCAGGGCTATCCGCTTGCCACGGTCCTTGCGCAGGAACCAGTACTCAGCCGAAACCTCGGTCTCCGGCGTGCCGAGCCCCGCCTAGGCCGCATGCGCGTACACCGGCAGCTGCAGCTTCGTCCCGTCGGCGGTGGGGTTGGCCGCACTGATCGTCTTGAACGACCCAGCGCCGCCGGTCTTGTAATCGACCACCACGAGCGCGCTCCCGGCGCGGTCGACCCGGTCGGCGCTGCCGCGGAACCAGATCTCGCGGTCATCGGGCAGCCGCACCCGCACCGCCGCGTGCTCCCGCATCCCGAACGTAAGCTCCGATTGCACATGGACCCGCCCGGTCTGCTCCCGCAGCCGCTCGTCGTCGTCGAGCAGCAGCCCGAGATCGACGACAAGCCGGTTACGCTCCTGCCGCCACAGCAGCGGATGGCCGGTCACTCCCCGGCTCTCGAACTCCGCGGCCACCTCCAGCACCACCCGCTCAAGCTCACAACGTTGCGCGGCGATCCACCGCTGCCCGCCACCGGGCACGGCGCCCGCAAGTGACTGCCGGGTGAAGAACCTGTCGAGTACTACATGAATCAAGCTGCCCGCCTCCAGCGAGCTGATCTTGACCAGCTCTTCAGGTGTACCGGGCGGCTCCACTCGCAGCAGCCGCCGGACGAAGCAGGCGTGCGGGCAGCGAGCCCATTCTTCCAGCGCGGTCGGGGAGACCACCTGGCCGGCGTCGGCCGGACCGGGGATGCCGCGCCCCGACACGTCACCGTCGAACCGGGTCAGCACGTCGCTCGCCCAGCCGCGGATCATCGCCATGGCGCGCCCCGCGACCTCGTCCCCGGCCAGCACCTCATCGACCGTCATCCCAGCTCCGTGGCCGGCCAGGACCGCGCGGATCCGCCATTCCTGCTCACTCGCGGGACGCTGCCGCGGGTAAGACCGGCCGCGTAGGACGGCGATCCGTCCAGCCAGGCGCCGCTCACCGACTCCCACCTGGTGGCCTGCAGCCCGGGCTGCCCGGACAGCACCCGCAGCGACGGCAGCAGCCACCGGGACGGCGGTCAGTCGGCTCATGTTCCGATACCCTGAAGTCAGCAATCTGCGAAGGAGAGCCCGGTCATGACAGTCCTGGTGCCGATGACCGTCGAGCAAGACGAAGACGGCTGGTGGTGCGCTCACGCCCGGCTCGGTCCGAACGTGGGGGCGAACGGCCAGGGGCGGACCAGGAAAGAGGCTCTTGACGATCTGCGTGAGGCTGTGCTGGCCTCGTTCGAGGCCGACGGCGGTATTCCGGAGTGGCTAGTGCGTTCTGACTTGCTGGCGGTGGACGTCGACGAGGTTGCCTGATGCCTCCGCTGCCGGTC
>Ga0302325_10006849_pt1 | contig 25508 bp, 17 predicted proteins | sample Palsa_T0_2_FD_201948 | JGI IMG/M metagenome (GOLD analysis project Ga0302325, IMG submission 201948) | Peat permafrost microbial communities from Stordalen Mire near Abisko, Sweden - Palsa_T0_2 | ecosystem: Environmental > Terrestrial > Soil > Palsa > Peat permafrost | place: Sweden: Abisko... | reverse complement strand
CGCTTGTCGGCAGGGATTTTTTCAAGATCTTTTCTTATCGCTTTCTGGAGGGGGACAGGGCTGGCGCGCTTTCCGATCCATCCGCCGCGGTGATCTCGGATAAGCTGGCCCTGCAACTTTTTAATACCACAAAAGGCGTTATGGGTAAGCGGATCGAATGGGGTGGGGAAGGGTACAAGGGGTCCTACAAGGTGGCCGGGGTCTTCGAGGCGCCGCCGGCCAACGCTACCGATCAGATCGAGTTGTTGTTACCGTACGCGATATACGAGAAAAAAGAAGCCGAAGACGTAGCCAATTGGGGCAGTAACGGGGTGGTGACCTACCTGCTGCTCAAGGAGGGGACAGACACCCGTCATTTTAACGCCAAGATCAGGGATTATGCGAGTTCCCATCAGAAATGGGAAGGGGACATATTCCTGCAAAGATTTTCGGACAGGTATTTATACAACCGGTATGAGAATGGTAAGCAGGCTGGCGGCAGAATAACATACGTCAGGCTTTTTTCCATCATTGCCATTTTTATACTGGTCATCGCCTGCATCAATTTCATGAACCTGTCTACGGCCAGGGCATCCGGGAGAATGAAGGAAGTTGGTATCCGCAAGGTCATCGGCGCCCGCCGGAGTTCGCTGATCCTGCAATTTATGGGCGAATCGGTATTGATGGCTTTTTTGTCCTTGTTACTGGCCTTGGTCCTGGTATCGGTATTCCTTCCGGTCTTCAGGGGTATTACGGGAAAGGAACTCCCGCTGGTACTCAATTCCCGGCTGATCCTTACCGCAGGCAGCCTGACCCTTGTCACCGGCCTGATCGCCGGCAGCTATCCGGCCCTGTATTTGTCGGGTTTCAGACCCGTTGCTGTGTTGAAAGGGCGGTTAGCTTCGTCTCTTGGCGAGACCCTGGTACGAAAAGGGTTGGTCGTATTTCAATTCACTGTTTCCGTGGTCCTCATCATTACGGTATTGATCGTTTACCGGCAGATGGATCTCATACAGACCAGCAACCTTGGCTACAACAGAGATCATATTTTGCACTTTACCACCGAAGGAAAGCAGGCAGGCGGTGACGAAGCTTTTCTAACGGAGGTAAGGAATATACCGGGTGTCGCCGGCGCTTCCACCATGGACGGGGACATGACGGGCGGTTATAGCCAGGGCGGCGGGGGGATCGACTGGAAAGGTAAATACCCCGGGGAGGATGTCGAATTCGAAGGATTGGATATGGATTACGGGATGATCGAGCTGCTGGGGATGCGGATGAAAGAAGGGCGTCCTTTCTCCCGGGCCTTTGGCTCGGACACCGCTTCAGTTATCTTCAACGAGGCCGCCATCACAGCCATGCGTTTAAAGGACCCCGTTGGCCAGGTTGTGACGGTCTGGCGCCATAAGATGCGGATCATCGGCGTAGTCAGGGATTTTCACTATGAATCCATGTATAAGCAAATAACGCCTTTCTTCTTTCGCTTTACGCAAAAGGATAACAACTATGTGTATGTAAAGCTCAAGTCCGGCCGCGAACGGGAGACGATGGCCAGCCTGGAGGCCGCTTATAAACAGTTCCACCAGGGCCTTGCCTTTGAATACAGATTTCTTGATGATGACTATCAGGCACTTTACCTGTCCGAACAGCGGGTCTCGATCCTCTCGAGATACTTTGCCGGGATCGCTATCCTGATCTCCTGTCTTGGTCTGTTTGGGCTGGCGGCCTTTACCGCGCAGAAACGAAAGAAAGAGATCGGGATCAGGAAAGTCGTCGGTGCAAGTGCTCCGGACGTCGTCGTGCTGCTCTCCAGGGATCTGCTGCAACTCGTGCTGGTGTCGATGCTGATCGCTTTTCCCCTGGCGGCATGGGCGATGCACCAATGGTTAAAGGGATTTGCCTACCGCGTGGAGATAGGATCACTGGTGTTTGTGATAGCCGGCGCTTCGATCATTGTGATCACGCTGGTCACCATTAGTTTCCAGGCCATCAAGGCGGCGATGGCCAATCCGGTCGACAGTCTGAGGGCGGAGTAGGCGGGAGAAGCTCTCGGATGCTTATCTTTAGGCCCGATCATGACTCCTTCGATCATCCAATGTATTGGCCCGCAACTGAAACGCTTCGAAGCATACTTTGACGACGCGCTGCGAAGTTCTGTCCCTTTGCTGGATAGGATCCTGAACTATATAGGCTTGCAAAAGGGGAAACAGATGCGCCCGATGTTCGTGTTGCTTTGCGCCAATTTGGGCGGCCCCGTCAATGACAGGAGTCATAGGGCGGCCTTATTCGTAGAGCTCCTGCACTGTTCATCGCTGGTACATGACGACGTGGTGGATGAAGCCATGGAAAGAAGAAACGCTTTTGCGGTCAACGCGCTGTGGAAGGACAAGGCGGCTGTTTTGACCGGGGATCATCTCTTTACCAGAAGCGTACTGCTATTGCTGGAACATGCAGACCACCAGGTTTTGCGCATCTTCTCGGCTGCTATCGGAAAGATAATAGAGGGCGAGCTCCTGCAAATGGATCAATCCAGGAAGCAGAACTGGAATGAGGATGTTTACTATGACATCATCAAAGGTAAAACGGCGACACTCCTCGCCGCATCCTGCGCCGCAGGCGCCGCTTCGACCTTTCATGACGAAGCACTTATACAAAAACTATATTTGTTTGGCGAAAGACTTGGTATGGCCTTCCAGATCAGGGATGATCTGCTTGACTATAGCGGTGTCGACATCGGCAAACCCGTAGGCAATGATATCCAGGAGAAAAAAGTAACACTGCCGCTGATCTATACCCTTCATCACTGCGAGCCCGCGCTACGCAAGACCCTGCTTGGGATCGTCAGGCACCATAATCGTGACAAGGAGAAGGTGGCGTGGCTGGGTGCGCAGGTGCGTGAACACGGTGGCATTGCCTATGCCGAAGCAAAGATGTATTCGTTCAGGGAGCAAGCGTTGGCGTTGCTGGCCGATTTTCCGGAATCGGCGGCCCGGTCGGCCCTTCAGGAGCTGGTAAGATATACGACGGATAGGTCGTTTTGAGCTGTCATTCAGTCCTGAGGCTTTTCACCGGATTGGCCAGGGCGGCTTTTATCGCTTTGGCCCCAACGGTGATCAGCGCTATTACCAGCGAGGCGGCGACGGCCACGGCAAAAACTTCCCAGTCGATGTCCATGTGATAATAATAACCCGACAACCAACCTTGCATAAGAAAATAGCCGATCGGAGCTGCTATCAGGAAGGCGAGCCCGATCAGCAGGACGAATTCTTTGGAGAACAGGTAGATGATCCCCGTCACTGAGGCGCCGAGCACCTTCCTGATACCCACCTCCTTCGTTTTTTGCACGGCCATAAAAGAGACCAGTCCATACAAGCCAAGACAGGAGATAAAGATGGCGAGGATGGCGAAGGTTTTGAAGAGTTTTGACTCGATGGCTTCGGCATTGTAGAAGTCTACTACGGTATCATCGAAAAATGGCGCGACAAAAAATTGATCGGGGTAGGTTTGCGTGAACAGTGTCTGCAACCGGGCCATGGTAGGTTGGATCTTGTCTGGCTCCAGCCTGACGGCGAGTTGGTGATAGAAATTTGGAAACGGGAGGACCACCATGGGCCTGATCTTTTCACGCAAAGAGGTGCCATTGAAATCCCGCAGGACACCGACTATTTTTATATGTTTTCCGTCCTTGTTCCAACTGAAAGTCTTTCCAATAATGGCTTCCGGCGACCTGATGCCGAGCATCCGCACGGCGGTCTCGTTGAATAGGGCTTCGCCCGTCGAATCGGCAGGATTAGGCGCATGGCCGGCAACCAGACCGAGATGAAAAACCGACAAATAATTGGTGTCCGTATATCGTTGCACCAGTTCGAAATTTTCCGGGCGCGGGTCATTCTCAAAGATAAAATTGCTTTCGCCCCAGTTGCTTGTGGATGGCGGCGCATTGCATAAACTGGCGGATATCACACCCGGCAGCTGTAATACCTGGCTCCTGAACCAGGTGTTCTTTTGGAGCCTGCCATCGCCATTGGGCAGGTTGATCAATGTGATAGCCTTCCGGTCGAAGCCCATCGGGCGGTTGCGGAAGAAATCCATCTGTCGCACGATGACCAGCGTGCCGATGATCAGCAACTGCGCGATAGCGAACTGCAATACGATCAGGCTCCTGCGAAGGGAGATGCCGCCGACCGTCTTTGTGTTGATCTTGCTCTTGAAAGCCGCCACCGGGTCAAACCTGGCGAGGACCACGCCGGGATAGGAACCTGCAAGGAACGTGACGAGCAAGCCGGTCCCAAGAAGGAAAAGGATGGTTGCCGGAGCAGTGAACAGCTCCAGTGAAACGGGTTTTTCCAGCAACTCGCGCAATGGTGCCAGGGCCAATTGAGCCAGGAAAGAGCCGACTACCAGCGCGAGCAGCACCAATGTCGCCGTCTCCCAGAGAAAGCGGCTCAGCAACTGTCTCCGGCTGCTGCCCAATACCTTTCTGACGCCTATTTCTTTCGCGCGGTTCAGGGATTGGGCGGTCGCCAGGTTGATAAAATTGATACAGGCAACTGCCAGCAGGAAGATGCCGATCAGGCCCATGGACCACAATTCGGAGTAGGTCCAGCCCCGTTTTCCAGGCCGGTCCCACAGGCTGTTGAAGTGCATTTCCTTCAGGGGTTGAAAAAAACAGGAATCCCGCGTGTCGGAATTGGCGAACAACGGCGTAAAATGCGTGGCTACAAAACCCGGTAACAGGGCGTTCATCGATTCGATATGCTGTCCCTTGCCCAGCAGGAAGAAACATTGTGATTGCAGGCTGAAATTATCCCAGTTCTTAGGGTCCGCCAGCTCAATTGCGTGCTGTTCGCGGAAAGTGGCATAGGACAGGGCGACTTGTACGGGGATATCTGTGTTGGCAGGCGGGTCTTCGAGGATGCCGGTGATCTTGTATGGTTTTTGGGAATCTCCCCACACGATCGTTTTGCCCATGGCATTCTCCCAGCGACCATACCAGTTCGCGGCAAGGGACCGGGAGATGGCCATCGTATAGGTATTTTGCAAAGAAGTGTGGGGATCGCCTGCGAGCCAGGGAAAATCAAAAATGGCAAAAAATGCGTCGTCTGCAAAATAGACCTCGCTGGCCAGCACCTGCTTGTCGCGTCCCCCGTCGGTGGAGGGAATCCCAAACTGTGCCTCCCCGACTCGCCAGACAGCTGCCACTTTCTCCGGTTGCGGGAAGTCCTTTCGCAGACCGTCCGCGAGCGGGGTAGGGGCGCAGCCGTCGTTGTCCACCAAACCGGTGCGGTAGGTCTCTGTGGAAAGGACCCTGTAGATGCGATCCTTGTTGACGTGAAAACTGTCGATGCTCAATTCGTACCTGATGAGCAGAAAGATCAGGAGCGAAGCCGAGATCCCTACCGACAGACCCATAATATTGAGTAAAGTGAAGGACTTTTTGCGCCAGAGGCCGCGGAGCAGGATCTTAAAATTGCTGTTGATCATAAGCGGAGTTATGGCAGTTGTGCTACAAAAAGCGGGTCTAATTACAAGTCGTTGGCAATCAGAATTATGTGTTTGAAGCCTCGCGTTTCACTGTTCGCTTATGATACAGCTGTTGCCCGGTTCCGGCGGAGCGCTATATTTATACAAAGAATCGTCATGAAACACCTTACCATATTGGTGCCTGACGGCGAGAACAACCTGAGCAGTATCGTCGGGGCTTTTAAAATATTTACCAGGGCCAATGACTACTGGAAGGAAACCGGCAGGAAGGCACTCTTCAGGATCGAACTGGCCGGTCTTTCGAAACAGGTGGATTTCTATGGTGGTTTGTTTGCCGTGAAGCCGCATACCCACATTTCAGCGATAGCCCACACCGACCTCATCATTGTCCCTTCCTTGAATCATAATTACCAAAAGGCAGTAAAGGACAATAAGCCCCTGATCGAATGGATCGAAAAACAATATAAGGGTGGGGCGGAGATAGCAAGCATCTGTACCGGCGCGTTCCTGCTCGCTTCCTCCGGTCTCCTCGATGGAAAAACTTGTTCTACCCATTGGGCCGCCGCCGATAATTTCAGGAGCATGTTTCCAAACGTGAAATTGCAACCCGATAGACTGATCACCGACGAGAACGGCATTTACACGAATGGCGGCGCCTATTCTTTTTTAAATCTGATGATCTACCTGGTGGAGAAATATTATGACAGACAGACAGCCATCTACTGTTCCAAAGTGTTTCAGATCGAAATGGACCGGCAAAGTCAATCGGCATTTATTATATTCAAGGGGCAAAAGCAGCATGGAGATGAAATGGTGAAAGAAGCACAAGCCTATATCGAGAGTAATCCCTTCGAAAAAATTTCTGTTGAAGCGTTGTCCACCAGGTTTGCCGTCGGCAGACGAAACTTTGACCGAAGGTTTATCAAGGCCACCGGAAATACACCTGTTGAATATTTGCAAAGAGTAAAGATCGAGGCAGCGAAAAAGACCTTCGAGACCAGTCGGAAAACGATCAACGAAGTCATGTACGAAGTAGGCTATTCGGACACCAAGGCTTTTCGGGAGGTGTTTAGAAAGATCACCGGCATGTCGCCGCTGGAGTACAGAAGCAAGTACAATAAAGCGGCGGCTGGATAGACTTTAAATATCAGTTCGTTATAAAAATTAAAAAAAATTTGCGTAGTTAAATGACTTCATGTAGATTTGAAGTCAAATAGCTACACAATGAATCTTAGACGAGACGTATTCCAGGCCATAGCGGACCCCACGAGAAGGGCTATATTACTATTGGTGGCATCGCAATCCCTGTCTGCCGGGGCCATAGCGGCAAACTTCGACACCGCCAGACCGACAGTGTCAAAACACCTGCAGATCCTCACCGAGTGCGAATTACTTGAACAAAAACAGACCGGCAGGGAAATTTACTATCACATCAATGCAAAAAAAATGAAAGCCGTTGCCGACTTTATCGAGCCATTCCGCAGCATGTGGGACGACCGGTTCAATAAACTAGAAACCATCATGAAAAAATATAAAACCAAGTAATATGGAACAGAAAACAAAGGTCCATGCCGAAGCCGGTAAACATGACCTGGTCATTACAAGGGATTTTGATCTGCCGGTGGAATTGGTGTTCAGGGCACATGCTGAACCGGAAATAATTGAGCAATGGATGTCTAACCCATATGCGACAGCCAGGGTGTTAAAATTTGAGGGTAAAAAACACGGCAGTTATCAATTTGAATCAACCGACGCCCAGGGAAAAGTGGTATTTCGTTCAAATGGGGTAATCCACGAGTTTAGCCCCAACAAGAAGATAATAAGAACGTTTGAATTGGAAAATGCGCCTTATGGGGTGCAACTGGAGGTGTACGCATTTGAGTCTTTGACAGACGATACCAGCCGGCTGAATATGCATGTAATATATGAATCGGTTGCACTGAGAGACCAGCTGATGCAGTTACCCTTTGCTCAAGGCATCAACATGGCACATAACCGATTGCAGGAAGTATTAATCACTTTAAAATAATTTTAAAAATGGAAAAGAGAAAGTTAATTTGGTATTGGATAATTACCGCCATACTATCTTTTTGTATTTTTTTTGGCGGATTGGCACAGGCTATGCAGGCAAAAGGAGTGGTGGAGGGCTTTAAGCCACTGGGGTACCCTCGTTATTTTATTTCGATCATCGGCGTATGGAAGGTACTGGGCATCATTGCGATATTGATCCCGAGATTTCCATTGCTGAAAGAATGGGCATACGCAGGTATATTTTTTGCGATGACCGGCGCGGTGATCTCGCATATCGCAAGTGACGACATTAAGGTACAAATAATTGCTCCGTTCCTACTGGCCGTTTTTACCGTGTTATCGTGGTATTTGCGACCTGCGAACAGAAGGATCATTTCCATTAATCAACAATTCGCAGCATGAACCCGAAAGTCGATTTCTATTTTGACAAGGCCGAAAAATGGCAGAAGGAAGTGGAGAAATTGAGAACGATCGTTCTGGATTGTCCGCTGAATGAAGAGCTGAAGTGGGGCTGTCCCTGCTACACGTTTCAGGACAGTAACATCGTCCTGATACATGTCTTCAAGGAGTACTGTGCGTTGTTGTTCTTCAAGGGTTCCCTGTTAAGCGACCCCGATGATATGCTCATCCAGCAAACGAAGAACGTGCAGGCAGCCCGCCAGATCCGGTTCACCAATCTTAGGGAAATAGTCCAACAGGCGTCCATCCTAAAGGCCTATATTTATGAGGCCATCGAAGTGGAGAAGGCCGGTCTAAGGGTGAAATTGAAAAAGGCTTCAGAATTTCCGATCCCCGTAGAATTTCAACATAAACTGGATAAAAAGCCCGCGCTCAAAAGGGCCTTCTATGCATTGACACCGGGACGGCAAAGGGGTTACCTGCTTCATTTTGCAGCACCCAAACAATCGAAAACGCGCGAGGCAAGAATTGAAAAATGCATGCCGCAGATCCTCCAGGGGAAGGGGTTGAATGACGATTACCAGTCGACGAAAAGATAATTTATTCATCACAAAAAATCGGGCAATGGCTTACGTATCTATCTATTTGAATTTTGCGGGGAATGCCGAAGAAGCATTTAACCATTACAAAAAAGTTTTTGGAACGGAATTTTCCAACCCCATGATGAAGTTGAAAGACATGCCGCCAAGGCCGGGCGCTCCATCTTTGTCGGAAGCCGACAAGAACAAGGTGATGCATGTGGCGTTACCCATACTCGGCGGCACGCAAATCATGGCCACCGATATGCTGGAAAGTATGGGTCAAAAACTGGTGGAAGGAAACAATTTTACCATCAGTTTGAGCCCCGACACCAAAGAAGACGCCGACAGATTGTACAAGGAACTGTCGGACGGCGGATCTGATGCCGTGGCGCCGCACGATGAATTCTGGGGATATTGGGGCACCTGCAAAGACCGCTTTGGCATCCGCTGGATGTTCAATCTTATGAAATAACCTTACTGCCCCCCGGGCAGGTAATATTACCCAATGACGAGTCCTTTTTTACCCTTTACTTTGATGCATGCACATCCTAAGATACGCTATACCCGCGGCGGTTGCATTGGGTCTTTACTACCAGGTATACTCATCCATGGGTACATCATTTCTAAGCCCCGGCCGGGTCATCCGATGGCGGAGTATATGAAAAGTGGCGTATATTTAAGTTAAAGCAATCTGACAAACCGTGTCCATCGATAAATTATTTGCCAGTTTTGATAGGTACCTTCCCCTGGACGAACCAGAAAGAGCAGATTTAAAAGAGAGGGCGATTGAACGGAGGATTAAACGAAAACAGTTCATTCTGACCGAAGATGAGGTGTGCAGGCATTACACTTTTGTCGCGGATGGATGTTTCAAGGTATTCCAGGTCGACAAAAAGGGCGTAGAACACAATCTGCAATTTGCTGCGGAGAATGACTGGATCATGATCATCGACAGCTTTTATTCCGAAAAGAAAAGCAAAGTAAATATTGAAGCGATCGAACCTTCGACTATTTTCCAGATAAGCAGGCCGAACTTTGTTTATTTTTTAAGAACGTATCCAAAGTTCGACAGAAATTTTAGGGTAATCGTGGAGACAAGGTTTGCTGAGTTGGAGAACCGATTGTTGCAAATTGTCAGCTCTACCGCTGAAGAACGGTATCTTGCCTTTCTATGTCAATATCCCGCATTGTCGCAAAGATTGCCAAATACCCAAATCGCCTCCTATCTTGGGATCACCCCTGAATTCCTGAGCAAGATCCGTAAGGAGATCTCACAGAAAGGCCGTCACCCTTAAACTATGTTAAGCCTGTTTATTAAACTACCTTATAAGTCGGTTCCATGCTTGGGCGCTAGCTTTGTATTAAATAAAAAAGCAAATCATGGAAGAAGTACTACAAAAAAGGGAAAGTTACAACCAGCGGCAGATCCCCTATGAAAATGAGCCGACGGTATCCATAACAAAGGTTTTGATCGAAGGGCTGGACTGTTACTGGTTTATCCCGGAAGACCCGTCCCCGGACAGAATAATTATTTACGTACATGGCGGCGGCTTCGCTATGGGGTCTATCGGAACGCACGGAAGGATGGTCAGTCACTTGGCAAAGGAACTACAAGCAGGAATTCTTTTTGTAGAATATGCCCTGGCGCCGGAGCACCCGTTCCCCGCCGGCCTGAATGACGTATTAACTGTTTACCGGGAATTAGCCAACCGCTATCCGGGATACCAGATCAACCTCATTGGAGACAGTGCCGGCGCCAGCCTGATCATTTCCGCCATTGGAGAAATGCTCAAAATACACCTCCCGTTGCCCGACGCTGTCGTGTTGATGTCTCCATGGGTCAGCCTGGAGTGCGACACTCCGTCGTATGAAGAAAACGCCCTGCTGGACCGCTCCCTGAGCAGGGACATGCTCCAAATGTATGCCCGGGCTTATACGGGGCGCAACCCCCTCGGGGTCTCGAGCCCGAAGAACGTGTCGCTTACCCAATTTCCGCCCGTGCTCATTATGGTGGGTACCAATGAAGTACTGTTGGATGACAGTAAATATTTCTATAATGATATAAAAGGTATTCAGGGCAAGTCCAGGTTGAGTATCTACGATGGTCAACCCCATAATTGGATGAAGAAGGACATCTACAAAGAAGCCTCCCGGCGGGCATTGGCCGAGATCGCTGAATTCATCAGGGCATGAGCGCGCTAAAAATAATTTAGCGCCTGATGTCCGGAAAGAGCTTTTATAATTGTCTGTATTAAAACAAATAATTATGAAAATGACCACCCTCTTTGGTAGAATTCTTACGGTATGGGCTATTTTATCTTGCCAGGCAGGATTTGCCCAGAGTCCTTCGGGCCAGGCGGCAGGGCTTCCGGACGGGCCAAATGGCAAGGCCATTAACGCCTATTATACCGCTTTTGAGAAAAAAGATTGGAATCTGATGCAGGGAGCGCTTGCCGATGGGTTTACTTTTACCAGCCCGCTTGATGACCATATCAGTCTAAAGGCTTTTAAAGTAAGATGCTGGCCAAATGCCGATAATATCAAGCGTTTTGAACTGGATAAGGTTGTTGTTAGTGGAGATAGCGCCTTTGTGATCTATAATGGTTGGACGACAAGCGGAAAATTATTTCGGAACAGCGATTATTTTACCTTCAAGGACGGAAAAATCAGTTCGTACGAGTGTTTTTTTGGACCTGGGATAAATTATCCTAATTCGGGGAAATAGAAAGTGAAACGATATTGTTAAAGCCAGATTACCTTTTGCTCGGAGAGGTGGTCCTGGCCTATAATAGCACGATAGAGTTCTGGCCTGCGCGCCTGAATGTAACGGTATCCTCCGGATTGTTGCAGCTTTTCCGGTAGGAGTGTCGCCGTGACGAACTGATCATTAAGCTCGGTGCATTCTGCAAGGATGTCGCCAAAAGGGTCCAGGATCATCGAGCGACCGTTTTTCAGTTGGTCGTGGTCCATACCGATGGCATTGGCAAAGACGCAATAAACGCCATTATCATAGGCTCTCGCCGGCAGCCATTTCATAAGCCAGTCCCGTCCTTTCATACCTTCAAATTCCAGCCGCAGGGACGTCGGATCACTCTCCCTGTTTATCCACAGTTGAGGGTCCACAAAACCGGCGCCCGGTCGGGTAGAGGGCGTACACATAGTAACATGCGGCATAAAAATAATATCGGCACCAAGCAGCCGGGTCGCTCTTACGTTCTCAATGATATTATTATCATAACAAATGAGGATCCCGCATTTCCATCCACAAAGGTCGAAGACGCAGTAGGCATCACCAGGCTCCAGGCAGGGGTTGATAAAAGGGTGCAATTTCCTATATTTGGCAACAAGCCCGGTTTTATCTACACAGATGTATGCTTTAAAAAGACGGTTCTGTTCATCTTTTTCAAAAAGACCGGCAAGAACGACTATGTCATATTTGGTGGCGATGCTTGTCAGCCGACGTACAGAAGGGCCATCCGGTATTTGTTCAGCCAGATCCAGCATTTGTGTTTTGGATAGATGACGTGCAAACGTATAGCCTGTGACGGAACATTCATGAAAAGCAATAACGGATGCGCCTTTTTGGGCAGCGTTTGCCGTAAGTTGTTCGATCGTGCTGAGGTTGTATGTTTTGTCCCCACTACGATGCTCGAACTGGGCGGTTGCGATGACAAGTTTTTTCATAGAACAAAAATGAAGACATTTCGGCTTTCAAAATTGTACAAAAGCGACAAAACCATTCACTCATCGAGGGGCGAATCGGCTTATTCATACCATGGTCGTCCCTAGGTCATGATCCATAGGAGGTTGACAGCCAGGGGAACAGTATTTTGGAGATATTGGGAGGGCGTTAGACCGGTGATCTGCTTAAACTCGCGGATAAGATGCGCCTGGTCAAAGTAACCAGTTTCATAAGCTTTGCTGGTGAGGTGCGATGTTGTCTGGAGGTGTTTGAGAAAAGCGTGTACGCGGATGATATTGCAAAATCGCTTGGGGCTGAGTCCAACGACAGTGTTGAATTGACGTTCCAATTGTCGCGTGTGGCAACAGAGGGCATTCGCAAGCCGGTGAATGGCGATCATGCCATTGTGCTTTTGAATGAGTTGCAGCGAGGCGGCGATCTTTGGATCGGCAGACCACGAACGGCGGTCGAGCAGTCGTAGGATGAAAGCCTCTATTTGTTCGATTTTTTCGCTCAACGTAGCAGAACCTATGATGGCTTGCTGTAAGCTAAGACCCTCGCTCCCAAAAAGATCGGCAAAGGAAACCACTTTATCTTTCAATTCGCTGGCGGGTAAACCGAACAATCGATTGAACCCGTCTGGTCGGAAGACGACGACGAATAACCGGACTTGACCTTGACACTCAATATCCTTGTATTCGGTGATCTGGCCATAGACAAAGGAATCGGGAAGAAGTTGGCCGTCCAGGGTAAGGTTGGAACAAGCGTTAAATACAATACTAGTATTGCCATCCGAAAAAAGGCGAAGCCGATGCAAAACAGCACCCCCTCCGTCGAAGGAAAGATAATGCCGGATAATTCCGGATAGTTCGATGGAGGCAGGGATCTGCATTAGTTACAAAGCTAAGGACTTCAGTTGCATAAAAAAATGTATCTACCTCTTCCCCACCGACCTCAAATAAGCCAGCATCTCTCCTTTCAGCCGTTCTCCTTCCGCCGTCTCGGCAAATCCCTTTTCCGTCAACAGGTCGGTGATCGTCATCTTCCGTTCCTGCGCCGTACCCGGTAACCTCACCACCGCATAGTCGGGGATCGGCGCCTTGGCATCGATCAGCAGGTATCTCGCGATAGCCCAGTTCCGGCTTGTCACCGCGGTACTCAAGATCGATTGCTCGTTGGGCCCATAGCTGTCCAGCGAAGCGCCACGTGATACAAGTAGCTTCACCGAGCTCAGCTTTCCATAAACGCAAAGCAGCTCCAGCGGTGTAGCCTGGAAGTTTTTCTTCTGCCCAAATTGATCCGGGGTTGTATCGAGCGTCGGTGCATTCAAGTCCGCTCCGTACCTGATGAGCATCCCGAGCACCTTTGGCGCATCTTTCAAAACCCCGTCATTCAGGCATGCATCGAGGAATGGGCTGCTGCCACTATAGGTCCGCGCATTGGGATCGGCCCCCAGCTCCAGCAGTTTCCCGGCGGCAACGTCTCTGTTGGTCGCTACCGCCAGCACCAGCAGCGTCTGCCCGAATTTTCCATCCTTATAATCCACTGGCAGCTTCTCCACCCGGGCAAGCCTGCCGATCTCCGCCGTATCCTCCGCGGCTACGGCCTTCGCCAACGCATAGACCGGCGTATTCCTGAAAAGCTCAAAGGTATAGCCGGGGCCGGTGACCCCTGGTTGCTGACAAGCGCCCATTTCCGTTACTAATAAGAATAATAAAATACAATGCGATCCGGTTACCAACTTCATAGCTCATCATTTCACTGGTGTACTTGCCAATACGGTGTTGATCAAATGCGCGTCCATCGCGCTCGTGCCAGACGGAGCACGCAGGAACGTATCCGTACCCAGGTGTACCAACCGCTCCATCCACCCAAAATACGTTTGACCGGTGTTCAAGATATCATTTTCTACGACAAAATTGTGAATATGCCCCCTGGACTTGTCCAAATCATTGACATAAAGCGTGGGCCCGGAGAGCCATGCGGGGTTATAGGTCATGGCCGTCCCGCCGGTAGCGAGGGCAGCGGCCTGCGCCTCCCCCCCGCCCATCGAGTGACCGACAAACAAAAGATTGTCGGCGCCAAATCTACCAGCAAGGTATTGGGCGTTGTGTACCGCACGCATATATTGAGTGGATTCCCCCGACAGCTGCTTGTAGTCTTGTACTGCATCCTTCAGGTCCTCGGTACCGGCAAACGCATAGATATAGACCGTCTTGCCCCCCACTGTCGCTACAAACAAAGCCGACTTGAATCCGTCCAATGAGCTTTGCAGCGATATTTTGCTAACTTGTCCTGCCGGGACCACTGTGACACCAGCAGCAGCCAACGCCTCGCCGGTCTCAGCCGCATCGGGGCCGCCATAGACGTACTTGCTGATCAGCGCCCCCAGCTTCCAGCTAATACCCTTTACCCCGGGATCGCCGCCAACATCCTCCTCCGACGGCGCAGGGGCATTTGCCGCCGCCACCCCGCTGCCATCCCCATCTTCCCCGTCACCCCAGTAGATGCTCAAACCTCCGCCGCCGCCCTGCTGCTCACGACCCAGGTGATTATACCCCTCTACCATCATCCCGTCCGGATCGATAAATCGCACGGGATTATCCGAGCCATACGCATAAGGGCTGAACCGGCGCGCCTTCTCCGCCATCGGGTCCACCGCATGCCAGACACCAAGCTGCGGGTCCTGCATCCTCGCCCCATAGTCATACAGCTCCAGCCCGCTCCCATCACTGAATTCTTTGTTCTGTAACTCCTTGCCATTATACCGGTATTTATTCTCGGCATAATTTGGCTGCATCGCCTTGTCCGACAACGCCGCCATCGTCAACCCAAATGGATAATAGTGATTCTCTTCCAGCAGCGGCCCACTAAAATGCTGGATCATCAGGTTGTCGAAATAGACGTCCCAATTGGGGGTTTCATTGCTCACCCAGATATACAGATAACCACTCGTATGGATCGGGATATTCGTCGCCAGGGTATTGAGCACATCGGGGGAGCCCACGGGGATCGCTCCACTCTGCCCACCCCCACTCACATAGTTGAACCGGTTGTCCAGCAACATCCAGTTCAGATAGGCCTTAGGCTTGCCCGTCGGCATACTGTCATTGCCCGCCATAAAGCTGTTTAGGGAAGCATAGACAGGGCTCGTCCCCGTATTGGTCAATTGCGCCACGGTGCCATGCACAGCCCCGGCCGGGATCGACGCAAGCCCTGTGGCCAGGGAGTTGAGCACGGAATTGAGCGAGCTGTTCGGCGACCCCCCGGTACCGTTAGACAGATAATAGCTCTTGACGCCCAGCGACAGCGAATCCCCGCTCATCACCTTGAGCAGGATGGCTGGACCCACGGTATGCCTGCCCGGGCTCCCGCTCACCACCGCCACGGAATCGTTGGGCGTGGTCGTATTGTCCGCCGGGTATCCCCCCGGAACCCCCGACACCGGGAAGCTCGTGGAATCGATGTTGTAGAACAACGCCAGCTCCTTGGCGCGGTACACTGCTTCCATCGTCGCCGTATACTGGGCCGTATCCCGCTGCTGCGTCAGCACGACCCGCGTATTGCCCAGATGATCCTTCTCGAAGAGATCGTATTCCCAGGCGTAGGCGGAATCCCCGTTCAGATAGCTGTGGAAGGCCCATCGCGCCCGCCCCTCCTGATGCTGTAAAAATTGCACCGTATCTACGCCGGTCGCCGAAGAAGCCAACGGCATCCGCTGCTGGTACTGGAACCCGCTAAGATAGGTCGTCGCAGTAACCATCCCCGCGACGCTGTCCACCACCTGCTTGCGCAGCTTGTTGCCCGCCGCATCATAGGTATACAGGATGTTCCCCTTGCCCTTGACATTTACATACACCGGCAGATTCAGATAATTATATGCGATCGAATCGATGCCTTTATTATTATCCAGCTTCAGGTTGCCGTTACCGTCATAGGTATAGTCATAGGCCCCCTTGGCACCGCTGTAATGGAAATCGCCAAGCTGCGAAGCGCTATCGTTCGCGCCGTCCGTCACCTGCATAAGTTCGTTGGAATTCGCGGCATAGCTGTAGTTCAGGGAATCGATCACGCCCGTTGGCGAGCCCAGCTTATACCCATGCTGCTGCAAGGCCACGATATTTCCATTGGCATCGTAACCCATCGCCACGCTATAATCCATCGCATTGTTGGGATTGTTCGGATCGGCCTTTCCCCAACCGCCGGTAAACTGCTCGTTAAAGTTTCCGGCCACCAGCCGGTTCACATCGTCGTAGCTCAGATCGAATTTTCGGTTTGTCCCGTCACCCGCGCTTTTCCAGACCAGCCCCGCGATATTGCCGTTATACTGCAACCCCGTATAGCTCGTCCCGACGGCAACCGAAGCACTATTATCATAGCCCAGCTCCAATCCGAAATAGTTGTTGGCAGCACCCGCGATATAATTCTTGTTGATACCCGTGAGCCATCCACGGATGTTATAGTCATAGATCAGGCTGTCCAGCCCGGCGCCGAGAATCTTGGTCCGCATCTGACCCAGCTCATTGTAGCGGATGCTGTCGATCTGCTCATCGCTCGCAGCCCCGTCGATATTTTTCCAGACGCTGGTCAGCCGAAAACGCGCATCGTAGTTTGTCTTCGTGAGCGCCGTATGTCCCTGCACGGCCTGCCCGTCGCGATGGTTCAGCAGGCTCCGGAGGGTCTTGCCCGAGAAATCATATTGTATCGTCAGCGTATCGGCGCTGCCCGTGACATTCCAGGACAACGTCTGGATAAGTCGCTGATGATCGTCGTAGAAATTCACGGAATACAGGTATTGTCCAGTTCCTGCACCGGTTCCAGGCGCCAGGACCTCGGACATCGTCCCAGTCTCCATCCCCTGGGCGCTGGCATAAGGTACCATCGGCATTCCATAGGGATAAGCGCTGCCGCTTCCACCGATAAACCCTGTCCCGTTCACGGTGACCATCGCGCGTGGCAATGGGCTTACCGTGCCAACCGCCGCATAGCCGTCATAAAAATTCCGGGTGAGCAGCTCCACGCTGTACTGGCTTAGATTTGGATAGGTTGCCTGTTGTGATGCCGCAGTGATGTGATAAGCCAGATCATAGTAGTGCAAGGGGTCCGTGATCAGTCCCGTGCTGTCCGCACGACCCAACGTATCATAGCGCGTGAACTTCCATTTGTGGATACTCCGCAACAACGAATCCTGCGTCAGCGCCAGCCGGTCACGGCTGTCATAGACCATCCTGATCTCACCCGCACCCGGCAGCTTTTTCACCACCATGCGGTTGCGATAATCATAGCCATAACGATAGCAGAGCCCGTCGGCCACCGGCTGCGTCACCGTCCATACGGGCCCGATGTTGAGCTGCTGCACGGCGTTGGGCGGGAGCACAAAACGCAGATCGTTCAGATCATCATATACGTAATAGGTACAGAGCCAACCGGTATGTGCGCCCGCCGGCTCATCGGCCAGCTGCACTTTCTTCAGGATGACCATCCCATCCTTGTCCTTGAACTGCATCACCACATGACCCTGCTCATCCGTAGTGATCGTTTTATACAGCTGGCCCGCCGGGTAGATACCCCCGCTCACCGGCAGACTGCCGGCAAGGGTGTCGATCGTCCACAGCTGTACGCTGTCGGCCGTCGAGTTCACGGGAAAATAGCTCACCACACCCCTTCCGCTACCTACCCAGCTCTCACCCGGGCTGTAGCTCGCGGTGACCCGGTCAAGCGGTGACAGCTCATGATCTTTCCGGCTATAATAGAATTGCTCCCCGGGAAACTGCACGCCATTCCAGGCCTCCGCGGCAGCCTTCGCATTTTCTTTATATCCCCCTGCCGTGCCGGTGTCGGCATAGGGCAGGTAGTCTGTATTTTGCCTGCCGAAAGCGTCATAGCCCTGCAAGGTCACCATATCGTACTGCAGGGGACTGGCCTGTCGATCCACACTCTGCACCGGTCGTCCCAGACCGTCGAAGTACAAGGTCGTCTGCTGGACATCATAAGGACTGGTCAGTTGCACCGCCGATACCGCATCGGCTACACCCGGGCGGGTCACCACCCGGGTCCGGACATAGTTATGGTCGGTAGCCGGCGTGCCCGCCACAACGGTCACGGCAGCGGAATACACGGTATCGTTCCCGCAGATCACCCCCACCCGGTAGTACGTGGTCACGCTTACCGCGCCCGGGTCATAGGTCTCTCCGCCTGCACCCGCAATAAAACTATAGTTCACCCCATCCGAAGAAGACTGCCACAGATACGTATAGGCGCCCCCGCATTGGCCACCGGTGGCCCCGCCGGCCGTCAGCACACCGGGATCGCCACCCGGGCTCACCACGCTGCCGGCAGGAGTGACCGTCCCCGCCGTGAGCGCCACTAAGACCTCCGCCGTATCGGAATAGACATTCACTCCATTGGAAACCGTCTGTCGCCGGTACCACGTCGTTGCCTGCTGAGGCCCCTCCTGGAAATTCAGTCCCATGGCTCCCGGAACATTGACAAAATTTACCCCGTCGGTGCTGGTCTGCCACTGATAGCTATAAGCCACCACCGTACAACCGCCCCCGCCTGCCGGCGAACAGTTCAGTATAGCCGGCTCCTGCTCATAGCCGATCGTCTGCAAGGCATCCGCGATCACCCCGGCCGTAAAAGGCGGGATCACCGTCGTCACCGCCGCCGCAGGAGACGTAGAGGTGTAATCGAAGCTCTGCACCACCACCCGGTAATAGGTCACATTCGCTCCCAGCACCGGAACAGTGTTATAGCTCCCGCTACCGGCGCCGCCGATGGTCGACCAGCTCGATCCGTCGGGCGAGCTCTGCCAGATATAACTATAGCTACTGTTGCCGCCGGTAGGCATGCTCGCGGTCAGTGTAGTCCCATTGCCGCAGTTAATCGTCGAAGCGGCCGCACTAACCGTCTCGGCGCTCAATGCCGGGTACGCCGTTACCGTCACAGGCAAAGAGGTCGCCGTCGCCACCCCGCTCACCGTGACGACCTCATAATAGGTCGTCGCCGCCAGGGCGCCCGGCGAATAGCTGGGGCCGCTATACCCCGTATAGCTATAGGTACCGTTGATGGAGGATGCGGCATACCACTCGTAGGTATAGCTGCTGCCATTGCCGCCCGTGGCGTTGGAAACGCTCAGCGGGCCCGCACTGATACCCGCGTCTATCGATTGTGTCGCCGGCGTGATCGCCCCGGAGACCACCGGTTGATCCACAAGCACCTCCACCGGCCCGGCGGTAGCGGTGGCCGTACCGCTGCTCACCAGAACCTCGTAATAGGTATTGACAGTCAGCGCGCCGGGCGTATAGGTGGGGATACCGGAAGCCCCCGTATTATAGAAAGGACCGCCTTGCGAGCTTCCATAAAGCCAGGTATAGCTATAGTCGCCATTGCCCCCGGTGGTGTTGTTCAGGGAGATCTGCCCCGGACTCGTCCCGCTGAGTATTTCCGGGTTCGCCACGGTCAGCGTACCCGCAACAAGCTGGGGGTACACCGTGATCAGACAGCTTCCCGTAGTAATGCTGTTCACCGGCGTGGAGATGGTAACCCGGTAATACGTATTCGCCTTCAGATTGGAAGCCGTATAGCTGGCGAGGTTATTGGTGATATTGGTCCAGGTCGCATTGTCCGGCGAGCTCTGCCATTGGTACTGCATGACGTAACAGCTTGGATTAGTCGCCGCGGCATAGATTGTCGCCGATCCGCCATAATAGATGGTCTGACCCGCGGAGATCGACGCGCCCGTGATCGGCTGCGCGACCTTGACCGTGACATTCACCGAGGCGATGGTAGTGCCGGCCGTCGGATTCTTGATCGCTATCACCGCCGTACCGGCCGTATTGGTAAACGTCACATTACCCGTGGTGGTCGTCCATCCGTTAAGCGTTCCACTGCCCGTCACCACCCACGCATAATTGGAAGGGATCGCCGGCGACACCGTGAACTGAGCCGTGCAGCCCCCGGTCGTACTGGTCACGCCACCGGAGATGGTATACGTTGTCGTACCACCGTTGGCCCAAACGGAAGGCATGGCGGGAAATAACAGGAAAAAGATCAGCAGATAGCGGCGCATAGGAATAAGTTATGTCGATAAGAAGGTTTATTGATCAGGGGTTCACATAGTGGTATTCGAAAGTCTTGATCACATTGTTGCTGTTGTCCCGTATCACACTTAGCCGGCCGAACGCGTCATACTGGTAGTACGTGGTCACTCCCCGCGGGTCGGTCTCGCTGGTGATACCCACCAGGGGCGAATAGGTGTATGTCGTCACCAGCGCGTTCGGCAGATTAGCACGCAGGTTGTTCAGCTGGGCCCGTAGCTGCGCATCCGTCGTCGCGGGGTTGTCGAGCACCGACTGAGTGATATATTGGCTCGCCGTCGCATAGTCGCTGCCCACCACTTTGGCCACGGGATACAAACCATGATAGCCCCAGAAATAGACTTCCCGGGTGTCATTAGCCTTCTGCTGTTCCAGCACATTCCCATAAATATCATAGAGATTGATCTGCGTTTTCAGCTCCAGCGGGTTGTTCCGCAGCTGACTCCATGTCTGGTAAGGGTAAAGGGTCCCACCCCCGCCCGCCGCATAATAGCGTTGCACCGTCACCAGCGGGATATTGTTGACGAGATTCTGTTGCTGGATCACCGTATTGAGGCGGTTGGCGGTAACCAGGCTGGCGGAAGCCGACTGTTGGTTCGCAGGCAGCCCCGTAAGCTGCGAACTATTCCCCGCGTACCACGTCATCGCCGTCCGGACCTCATTACGACTGTTCGTCTCCGACTCGCTCGTCTGGAACAACGTCACGGGATCATAGGTATAGCTCTTGACCACCTGCACAAATTGCGTGGTATCGCTTGGATCATACGTCGTCACCGTCTGCCCGGCCAGCCGTTTCGCACCCGGGTTCAGATTGAAGGAGAGATAGGACACCACCGGATAGAGCGAGCTCTCGCACATCTGGGCGTCTTCCGTAGTGCTCGGCAGCTCCGAGACATATTGCTGAAAAGCCATGCCCACCGGGATCGTATCCATGGTGATATCCGTGTAATGGTCATAGGTATTCTTCACCAGCGAATAGGAACCGTTGAGGGCCTGATATTGTTTCATGGAATCGAGCTGCCAGTTGCGCCAGTCGTCGCGAAAGTCTTCTTGCAGCGGGGTGTTGGGCAGCCGCGTATCGTTGATAGCACCCAGGTGATAGCAATAGATCGTCTTGCCCGCATTGCCCTGCGGCGTCCCCAGGTACTCCGCTACACAGGAATAAAGCACCGCCGCCCCGTTGTCGAAGCTTAGATCCTTATGCGGCATATTGGTGACGGTCGTGATCTGCTGCAGGATGTTTGCCCCATCGCCGATATGCGTGCTGTTGACCATTTGCATGCTGATAAAATCCTGCGCATTGGGAACAAACCGAACCTGCCCTAGCCCGCTCTCGCCCCAGCCATACTTGTATGTCTTCACCAGCGAGTCCGCCCCCGAGATCGTCTTGTACCGGATATCTCTGATCCGAAAACCTCCGCCGGATACGGGCGCCGACCCGGTCCCGAAAGAAAAGTAATTGTTCTCCCAGTCGAATGTCGCCGAGCCGCCCGTGGGATAGACCAGCGTCTGCAAGATCCCGCCGGGTAGGGGGGGAGGCAAAGCCCCGCTACCGGAAGAGGTCAGCTGCTTGGCGCCCAGCATCATCATGGCGTTGCCCGTGCTCACTACCTGCGTGGTATAGGTGCCGTTATCGTTCTCCGTCATCTGGCAGAACGGATAGCCCATGGTAAAAGGCATCGCCGGTATGGTGCCCACCGTGCTGTTGGGGAAACCAAACATATCGCTGCCCAACCCCCCGCAAAGCGGCAGCCCAGACACCGATCCGTTAAGAGCCGTGTACTGCATCCGGTAAGCCTGGATAGCGCTCCCGGAGGTATCCTCCAGCAACACCGAATCCAGCACCGTGCGGTAATTCACGTCATTGTAGGCGTCCTCCGGCTGGCTCTGGGAAAAGGGTATGCTGTGCTGAAAGATGCCGATCTCCTTGACCAGCGAATATTGCTGGTTCACCGTCTCGTATAGCTGGATCGAGCTGATCTGCTGACCGCTGTAGCCGATCGCTATCTTCCCGCCGCGGAATACGATGCCCGTCAGCGCCAGCTCGCCGATATAGTGGTCGGTGAGCAAGGTGGGATCAGCCGTCACAGCCCCGTAGTTCAACCCGCAGGTGGCAGGGAAAAGACTGATGCTGCTGCAGGGCTGCGTGATATAGGGGATATTCGGGATCACGTCATAATACCGCGAAGGGTCCAGCGTGCCCAGATTGGTACCCGTCACCGCATTGGGCCGCATCGGCATCCAGGAAGAGACGCCCTCGCCCGTTACGCCCGACATCAGGATCTGCGGCTGCAGCTCCGGGTTCACCGGGTACTGAATAATTCGCCAGGCCTCCGTATAATAAGGCACATCCGTGACGTTAGCCGTGGGGTTGTACAGGAAGCGAACCGTATCGGCCTTGTCATAGGAGATGATCTCGGTGAGCTTCCAGGCCGTCGCCACCGGCGTGCCATTCGTCGTCGTATATTCGACATAGTTGTTGCCGTCATCGATCGAATATTTCCCGAAATTGTAGGTGGTGCCGTCCTCATCTACGATACTGAAAGTCGGACTCGAGTTGTGGTTCACCTGCACCGGGTCATAGGGGATCGTGGAAAAGCTGCCGTTACGCCGGTACACGAAACGGCCGCTTTTATTCAGCAACGAGTAGTAAAAATCATCTGGCTGTTCGTCAAGACTGATATTCCGCGAGAGCGCCAGTTGATAGAGACAGGTATTGGTGCCGAACTCCGAGTTCGCCGGATAACCCGCTCCAACATCATCCGCCACCCCATGTACTACTCGCGAGATGCCTATATTGGGTTCCAGCATCCAGCCGAAGCCCACCGGCCCCGTGAGCTCGCTGTTCTTGATACGCCCGATGCTGTAGGATAGCTGCAATGGGATCTTCCCCACTTTGGTGTTGATCTCGAAAAGGGGAATGGCGACCTGTGGGCTTCCCGTGAGAAAATCCACGGGATAGCTTTGATAGGAAGCGATGGTCGAGGCCTCCGGCGAAGCCCCTACGAACTGCGGCATGGCCTGCTGCACGCCCAGTACCTGCGCTTCGCCCGCCGGCAATAGCACCACCATCAGGACCAAAAAAAATACGGCTCTTCTCATCATCGTATATAAGGTTATCGTTTTAATGAATTATAGGGGGGATCAATGCCATTGATACCCGACCCTGAACAGGATGGGCTGCGTCTTTGGCACTTGTTCATAGCTCAGGAAGTCCCAAAGCAGGCTAAGCGTCGTCTTGCTGAAGAATTGGCTCTTCAGCGATATCGTCTTGGTCATGCCGATGAGCCCGCTCTTCGTCCAATCCTGTATCACCCGGATCTCGCGGAAACTCGTGAAGGGCTGGGTGTAATTGTATTCGAATCCGCCCGTAGCCGAGAAGCTACTCTTGATATGAAGCTGCACAAAGCTGCGCAATCCCACTCCCTGGCTCGATAAAGCCACATGCTGGATGCCGTTGCCCCAACCCAGCTTATAGCTCGCCCCGATACCAGCTATATTTTCGTGACCCAAACGATAACCCAGCGAAAGACCCAGATCGGTGACCATCGGGAAATAGTAGTTGGTATGTATCGTTTGCAAGTCGGTACCGTATTCCAGTCGGCTCCAGAATGTCTTTGTATGCTGGTCGTTGGGCTTGAAGTCGGGCATGGCCATATCACCGTTGCCCGCCCCCAGCCGGTTGAGCTTTGCCTTGTAGCCGTCAAGCTGCGCTTGAGCCGCCTGTAACTTTCCCTGTAGCGGCGACGACGCCGACGGCTCTACACCGCCAAGCTGTCCCTGTAGTTGTCTGGCGACTTCCGTTTTGGTTTGCAACCCACTGATGTTTGTGGCCGCCGCAGTCCCCGCCGGCACGGAAAACAGGCTGCCCAACTGGGAGTGCGTCTTCATAAAACTCTGAAAGACCGGTAGCCCCTGCAGCGCCGCCAGCGCCTTTCCCTCGAGTGCGGCCCGGTCATTCAATGTCTCCTTGTATTGGCGGACAAGCTGCGAATAGTAGTAGACCCGTTTGTTGAGGCTCGAATAGGCAGACCCCAAATTTCCCTGTAAAGCAGGGTGCTGCTGCAGGAAGCTTCCAATCTGCATTTGTCGCTGACGCAAAAAGACCTTCACCTGGTCGGCGTCCTGCATCCGGGTCTGTAAGGTCTGCAACTGAACCAGGTCCGCCTGCACTCTCGCAGCCGAAGCGTTCGTCATTTCCGGATGCTGCTGCAAAAAAAGCAACGCTCCCCGCACGGTGTCCATTGTAGGGATATAAGTTCCCCTGAACGCCTGCCCGCCCGTATCCGTGCGCACCCGCTGTTCCAGCCCCTGGTAGGTTCCCGAAGTGTGGGCGAAAAGCCCGGCAGCCGCACTGCTATCCGTGGAAGCGATTCGGTTGCGCAGCGCCTGTTCCCCGCTCGACATTCCCCTTAGATAGCGGGTCGTATTTCGGGTAATCGACACGTTTAGCCTTTTAAGCCTCGATTCTATTCGGGATAAGGTCCGGCTGGAGACCGGCTTCGGCTGCACCGTATCCATAAAAGCCGGATACGCGGGTTCGGCCATGGAGCGTGTGGGCCGGGTATACCCATTCTGAGCGGCCAGACACAGCAGAGCCCATAGGCACAAGGCCATTCGCATAAGCATATTGCAGGTTTAATGGTTAAAGCTTACCGCAAAGAGTAAAAATGAAAGAAAGAATAAAAGGAGAATGAGGATGGAAAATGTGTCGGGGAATGACTAAAAGGTGGTGGCAAGGAAAAGCATCCTGTGCCCGGGATAAGGTGGTGTTCATCAGCGTTAGTTTAAAGTTTCAGGAAATAAGGCGGGCAGGATTGTCTGACGAAGTAAACAAAAGAAATTTACTTTTCCAATAGATATTGCTCTTATTTTTCAGCCGACTAAGAGTTTTTACTAAAATCCCCGGGCCGTGCAAACGATGCCTATTGCATATACCAGCAGGAGATATAAGACGCCGGGCTTGTTCAGAACAATTATTACCATCCGGAGTGTTGATATTCTATCTTCACAAACGACTCTACCTGTCCTGATATGGGGGAGCATCATACTTCAGACGGCAGCTGGGGAGCAGGAATTACAGTTTGGTATCTTAGGTTCTATTATTCTATTGATAATTTGGAGGATAGCCTACACCCCCGGTATCATATGTGGTTTCTTGACCGGATAAATTCTCCAGAAAAACTTAATGCGCAACTTGACTCAGACCTATATGACAATTTTATTAAAACAGGAGCATTTAATCGTGAAGAG
>Ga0302325_10006847_pt1 | contig 25510 bp, 21 predicted proteins | sample Palsa_T0_2_FD_201948 | JGI IMG/M metagenome (GOLD analysis project Ga0302325, IMG submission 201948) | Peat permafrost microbial communities from Stordalen Mire near Abisko, Sweden - Palsa_T0_2 | ecosystem: Environmental > Terrestrial > Soil > Palsa > Peat permafrost | place: Sweden: Abisko... | reverse complement strand
CGACGCGGATTCCGCTTCGTAGGCACCACCATCTGCTACGCCTTCATGCAGGCCGTGGGTATGGTGAACGACCACTCTCCCGACTGTTTCCGCGCTAAGTAGTTCCAGAAAATCTCCACAGATACGATCCCTTCCGCTCGTTCCTATGAAGTGCTGGCCTCGCATGGAAATGACGCTCCTGGTGCCAAACCGCGGGTCCCGACAGCCTGCGGAAAAGGGGGCAAATCCGAATCGCAACACGTGTAGAGATGCCCCCTCGTATCCCATTGAAAATAAGGCCCGAAAATTCGCTGAATCGCAACAAATCGCAAGATATTCGCGCTACAACGCGAGTCACGTTGAGAGAAGCTTCCAGGAGGCGATGACAAAGACCGAGTCGAGCGTTGCCCCATTCTTGAGCCGCTGAGGAGGAAAAATCGGAGGCATGCAATCCGCGGCGGAACCAGGCATGTTGCGTGCCGGATTGCAATCGGAAGTCTGAACGGCGCGAGCGCGTTATTGCCTTATGCCGTATGCGAGGGTACGATAGTTTTTCTTCCGAAGGATGTAACGGCAGACGGTAACGGCTTCGCAGGGCAATCGCAGATTTTTGGGCGGCGGGTGAAAGAATTCGTCGGTCGGCGTGTGAATCGGTGCGCGCGGGACGGGCCGACGCGAGGCGCGGGTAAACTCCTGGTAGCAAGGGGCCAGCACATTCCATGAGGGCAAAGGCAATCGTAGTGGTAGGCGCGCAGTGGGGGGACGAGGGCAAAGGCAAGGTGGTGGACTACCTCGCCGCGTCGTTTGATATCGTGGCGCGTTATGCTGGGGGGCACAATGCCGGTCACACCGTAATTTTTGACAACCTGAAATTCATCCTGCAGCTCATTCCCAGTGGCATTCTGCGGTCCGGCAAAAGGGCCATCATCGGTCCCGGCACGGTGGTCGATGTCGTGGCGTTGGTAGCGGAACTCGACAATCTTCTAAGAGCCGGCGTGGAGTATCGGGGGCGCTTGTTCCTGAGCAATCGCGCGCATCTGGTTTTCCCGTATCATCGCGAGCTCGACAAAGCGGCTGAGGCCGCCCGCGGCGAAGGCAAGATCGGCACCACCTCGCGGGGGATCGGGCCTGCTTACGAAGACAAAATGGCGCGGCGCGGCATTCGTGCCTGCGACCTGCTTGATGCGAATGGGTTTCGAGAGAAATTCGAGCGCGTGATTCAGGAAAAACGCGCGATCAGCCAGGGCACCTACGGCCGAACGCTGGATGATACCGGCGTAATGGAGCAATACCTGGCACTGGGCGAGCGCCTGAAGGGTTTGATCGTCGATACCAGCTATCTAATCGAACGTGCGATGGATAAGGGCGAATCGATACTGTTCGAAGGCGCCCAGGGCACCATGCTCGACATCGACCACGGCACCTATCCTTACGTCACTTCTTCCAGCGCGATTTCCGGCGGAGTGTGCACCGGACTGGGCGTGCCCCCGACAAAAATTACTGGCGTGGTGTGTGTGTCCAAGGCCTATACTACGCGCGTCGGTAGCGGCCCTTTTCCTACCGAAATGCCAGACCTGGAAGCCAGCGAAGTCCGCGATCGCGGGAAGGAATTCGGCGCGGTTACCGGGCGCCCACGGCGCTGCGGCTGGCTGGACTTGGAAAATCTGCGGTACGCGAAACTATTGAACGGCATGGATTCGCTGGTGATTACCAAGCTCGACGTTTTCGACGAACGCTCCGAAATTCAGGTCTGCACCGGCTACCGCTACAAGGGCCGGCGGCTGACGGAGATGCCGGCGGACCTGGATATTCTCTGCGACGTTACACCGGAATACGAGACGCTTCCGGGATGGCAGACGCCCACCTCCGCGATTCGCGAGTTGAAGCATCTGCCGGAAAAAGCGCGGGATTATCTGAAATTTATTTCCGACCAGCTGCAAGTGGAGATCGGCATGATTTCAACGGGCCCGGAACGTGATGCCACTATCGTCGCCCCAGGCAGCAAGCTTGCGGGCTGGCTCTAGCGGAAATGCTGTCCTATCGAGCGGCTCGGCAGATCGTCACCGACGTCACGCTCGACCTGCGCCACGAAATCCCCTCTGAAGAATTGGACCTGAACACCGATCTGGCGGATGCCGTCGGACGCATTCTGCTCCAGGATATATTCGCCGACCGCGATTACCCGTCATTCGACCGCGCCATGCGCGACGGCTACGCGGTGCGCTCCGCGGATGTGGCCGCAGCGCCCCGCACTCTTCGCGTGATCGGTGAATGCAGGGCCGGCACCGCCTTTAATGGCGAAGTCGCCATGGGTCAATGCGTGCTGATCATGACTGGTGCGCCGATTCCTCGCGGAGCCGACGCGGTGGTGATGGTGGAATACACCGAGCCTGGACCGGCGTGCGCGGTTGACCTGATCGTGTTCGACCGGACAGCGAGGCCCGGGCAGAATATTGTCTTTGCCGGAACCGAAGCGGCACAGGGAAAGAAAGTTTTACACCGCGGCCAGCGGCTCGGTTACGCGGAGCTCGCGTTGGCGGCGCAGGTTGGCTCTGCGCGGCTTCGTGTGGCGCGGCGTCCCACCGTGGCGCTACTTTCCACCGGAGACGAAGTGGTTCCGATCGATGTTCAGCCGGCCGCGTACCAGATTCGAAATAGTAATTGCGTCTCACTCGCCGCGCAGGTGGTGCTTTCCGGCGCGCGGCCGGTGCAACTGGGAAACGCGGCGGACAGCCTGGAGGACTTGCACGAACTCATTCCTCAGGGGCTGCAAGAGGACATGCTGGTGTTGAGCGGAGGCGTGTCGAAAGGGAAGTACGATCTGGTGGAAGAAGTGCTTCGCGAATTGGGGGCGGAATTTCTGTTTGATAGCGTCGACATTCGTCCGGGGCACCCCGCAGTGTTTGCGAAGTGCGGCGGGAAGCCGGTCTTCGGGCTGCCCGGGAATCCGGTATCGACGATGGTTACGTTTGAACTCTTCGCCACGCTCGCCATCGATATACTCACCGGCGCGGATCCGCGCTCGACGCCGCTGTTTCGTGCGCGCCTCGCGGCGGCGGTCGAACGGACCGCAGCGCTCACGCACTTCATTCCGGCGCGGGTGAGTTGGGAGTCCGGCGAGCCGATCGTTACCGAACTAACCCACCAAGGTTCCGCGGATATCGTGGGCCTAACGCAGTCAAACTGTTTCTTGCTGGTGCGTCCCGAACATCTGCGTCTCGCCGCGGGTGAATTAGTGGACGTGATGCCGCGCCGGGGTTCGCTATGAGCCCGGCTCGGAAGCGAGGGAAACCAGGAAGGCCGGCGCGCGCAGCGAAAAGGCTTTCGCACCTCGACGAATCCGGGCACGTTCGGATGGTGGATGTCTCCGACAAACCGGTGACCGAACGAACCGCGGTTGCCGGAGCGTTCGTGCGCATGCGCCGTTCCACGGTCGCTATGCTGCGGCGGACGAGAAATCCCAAGGGCGACCCGCTGGAAGTGGCCCGAATTGCTGGAATCAGTGCTGCCAAACGCACCTCGGAGCTGATTCCTCTTTGTCACCCCCTGATGCTGACGCACGTAGATGTGCGCGCCGTGCTATGCCAAAATGGAATGGAGATTACTTCTACGGTCACCACGACCGGGCCTACGGGTGTGGAGATGGAAGCGCTGGTGGCGGCATCTGTCGCCGCGCTAACGATTTACGATATGTGCAAGGCGGTGGAGCGGGGCATGACCATCACGGACCTCCGCTTGCTGGAGAAAAAGGGTGGCCGCAGCGGCCATTACGTGCGATCGGGGTTGGGGCGCAAGGAGCGATGAAACAAGTCAAAGTTCTGGTGGTCGACGATAACGCGCTGGTCCTGGATCTCTTGATGAAGGGATTGGCGCCGCATTGCGAAGCCCACGCCGCGGCGGATGGCGCCGACGCGTTGCTGAAAATCGTCGAGGAGCCTCCCGATCTGGTGATCTGCGATTACAAGATGCCCGGGCTGGATGGCCGGCAACTTTACGAAAAGTTGAGAGCACGTCCGCAAACCAACCACATACCGTTTATTTTTCTGGCTAGCCGCGGGGACATCGAAGAGAAACTGCGCTCGCTGGTCGATGGCGTGGAGGAATTCCTTCCCAAGCCTTTCTTCGTGAAGGACGTGGTGCGCCGCGCGAAAAAAGTGATCGACCGCCTGGCGCTCGAAAAATTACAGAGCCACGCCCATCGTCCCGGGATCGTACACGGCCGTCTGGAAGAGATGAGTATTCTGGACCTGATGCAGTCAGTGGAAATGGGCCAGAAATCGTGCGCGATCAGTATTCGACGGGCGGGCCGCACCTGCCTCATGTATTTCGCGGCGGGGCAGTGCAAAGACGCGCGGCTGGAGGACCTATCCGGTGAGGCGGCAGTATACGAGGCGATTCGCTGGAAGGACGGCGAATTCGAAATCGATTTCAACGCGGCCCCCCAGCGCAACACCATCGCGCGTTCCACCACCAGCTTGCTGATGGAAGGCTTGCGCTTGATTGACGAAGGCGAGCGCGACGCGGAAGACCTGCAGCCTTCCACCTCCTAAGGTCGTAACCAAAATTTCATGCGCGTAAAAATTGTAATCGTCAGCGATACCGTTTCCGCCGGCAGCAGGCAAGACCTCACCGGGCCGGCGCTGCGCGAACGCTGTGAGAAATTGCAATGGACCGCCGGCGAAGTTTCCGTGGTCGCCGACGACGAGCACTGGCTGGCCAGGTTGCTAACCGATTTCGCCGACTCGGCTGAGTTCGATCTGATTCTCACGGCGGGCGGGACGGGAATTGGGCCCCGCGATGTGACGCCCGAGGGGACCGTCGAAATTCTGGAAAAGCAGTTACCTGGAATTAGCGAAAGAATGCGGGCCGAGGGAATCAAGCATAACCCAAGGGCGGTGCTTTCGAGGGCGGTGGCGGGAGTGCGCGGTGAGACGCTGGTAGTGAATCTGCCGGGCAGCCCGCGCGGAGCCGTCGAATCGCTCGATGCCATCGCGGATATCTTGCAACACGCAGTGGATGTGCTGCACGGTGCGCGGCACGATTAACATCGAAACAGAATGCCCGTGACTGAACTCGTTACTTTGGCGCGGGGCCGAACGTCATGGTGAATTGGCGCGCTTGCCACTTTTGCCAGGCTTCCACGTTGTTTCCGTAGTGCTCGCCGGTAATGTCCATCAAAGCTTGGAAAATCCATAGGTGGGTCGGCACGTCGAACGACGGATCAGCGGCCAGCGTCACCAGCGCCGGAGTGGCTTTCATTCTCTGCCCGTGCGAGAGCATGCCGGATTGGGCCAGGTTGGCCGCGGCGCGCTCTTTCACTTTGGGTGAGGGATCGTTCTTGAGGGCGTCCAACAGAAGTTGAACCGTCGCATCCGTGCCCAGGTTTCCCAATCCCTCTATGGCCCATACTCGAATTTTCTCGTCGGGATCATGCGCGTAGGTCGACAGAGTGATGGCGGCGTCGAGCGGTTCGACGCCCCGATTTCCGAGCGCTCCTACTGCCCACAGCGCCCATGGCCGCGCTGAAGGTTCGGCGGCGATTCGCTTCTCGATGGCGGCGGCGCCGGCGGGAGTCTTGGGGACGTTGTACGCGGCTAGATAGGTATCCAGGGCGGCCGCGCGGACGGCGGTATCGTTGGAATTAACGGCGGTTTGAAGCAGTCCTGAGAGCCGCGGGCTCAACGTGATCTTGCCGTTCCACTGGCCGGCGCGTTGGGTAAGCATCTCCGCCGCTTGGGGACGATTGCGCGTTGCTTGTTCGGCGAGAAGCTCGGCTTGCCTTTGGGGCTGCAGATGATCGATGCCTTCGATCCAGCGGTCGGAATTATCCGGCGGGGCGTCGGGGCTGGCGGGCGGCAGATTTCCGGGCGCCACGATGTTTTGGATCCTGCGCCATGCCCCGCCCACAGAGGATGGGTTGGCGGCGGCAATGGCGGCGACGATTCCGATCGCGGCACACCACAGGCCAGCGTGCCATATCCGCTCCAGCGGAGTGCGGGCGGCCCGACGGATCGGGCCTTGCTGCGAAGCGTTGAATTCTTTCTCGTAGTCCATAAAATTAAGCCGGGCGCAATCTCATCAAGCTAAGCGAGTAGGGCTAGCTGAGGCCTGGGAGCTGATACCAGTTTATAACTTCCCCACGCGCTTTGGGTATGGGAAATGATTTTGGTTGATGGGCACATTACCAATCAGCTAGCAGGGAATTCTTTCGCGGTCAGAATAAAGCAGAGGCTAGCGCCATCAGCCGTTTCCTATTGACAGTCTATAGGTAGGCCACTATATTCCTATAGAGATTCGATAGGAGATTGGTTTGAACCCGGAACCCACCACGCTTCTGCAGGGCACGCTGGACATGCTGATTCTGAAATCGTTGATCGCCGGCGAAATGCACGGTTTGGGCGTCTCCCGCAGAATCCAGCAGATTACCGGCGGCACTTTTATAGTGAAGCCGGGCTCGCTATTTCCGGCATTGCACCGCATGGAAGAAGAGGGATGGATATCGTCCTTTTGGGGCGACTCCGAAAACAATCGCCGCGCGAGATACTACCACCTGACCAGGGCCGGAACGAAGCAACTGGAAGTGGAAACCAAGCGATGGGGCCGCATCTCGTGGGCGATCGCGCAAGCTTTGGAAACATCGTAGAGGGGTACTTAGCATGCCGCTGCTTGTGAAAGCCGGAAGTTTTCTGCGCAATCTTTTTTCGTCGCGCCGCGCGGATCGAACTGGGAGGAATTGAACAAGTGAAAGAGCACGTGCGCGAAGCCCGCGTTGGCATTGGATCCGCTGCGTGATCGCCGATTGCCGCTACGGCATCCGCCAACTGCGCAAAACCCGCTCTTCACCACGGTCGCGGTGCTTACCCTGGCCCTCGGAATCGGCACCAACACCGCACTATTCTCTGTGGTCAACGGAGTGCTCCTCAATCCGTTGCCCTACGAGCATCCGGAACGCCTGGTGACGCTCTCCTCGCGCGACGCAGATTTTGAGCGCTCCAGCATTTCCTATCCCAATTTTCTGGACTGGCGGCGCGATAACCATTCCTTTGCCGCGATGGCGGCATACCGCGAGGAGAATTTCAATCTTACCGGGATGGGCGATGCGGAGCGCTTGAGAGCGGAGATGGTTTCCGCGACGTTTTTCCCGATCCTGGGAGTGCAACCGTCGGCCGGGCGCCTATTCACCGAACAAGAAGGTCAGGTGGGAGCCGCGCCAGTTGTGGTGATCAGCGAAGGGTTGTGGAAGCGCAAGTTCGCTTCGGCTCCGGACGCGGTGGGAAAGCCGGTCGCTTTGAACGGTACGCTGTACACGATTGTCGGGGTGATTCCCGATGGCTTTCATTATCAAGGCGGGAATTTCCATGCCAACAGCGAGGTATATGTGCCCATCGGACAGTGGAACGATCCATTGTTCCGCAGCCGGGCAACGGCCTTGGGCATGAATGGTGTGGGGAGGCTGAAGGAAGGAGTCACTCTGGAGCAGGCGAATTCGGACATGAGCGGCGTGGCGGCACAGTCTTACCGATAATGTCAAAATTTACATGCCTGCCGATCGGATCCTTGTCCGCGAAAACCAGCTTCGCGAATTGCGAATCGATCACGATCACGAACGGCGAATTTTCGTTGTCGGCGTCGGTCATCCCCGCCCGCCGCGCCACCCGCGTGGATCCCAACATCGCGCTGCGGTACGAATAGCCATCAGCTCGCTGAAGGGAAGCGAAGGGGGGTGCGCTTGATTCCGCTCTGGTTGCTTCGCGCGTGCAGTAGGCTACTTCGGCGAACGAATCTGGCTGAGGATTGCGGCGGCGTTGTCGGCGAAGGTGGCTTGATATTTGGGGTATTGCCGAAGATCCTGGTACTGCGGCAGCTGAATTTTTTGGCGCACCTGTTCTTCGGTGGCGCCGGCCTGAGCCAATTGCACTACTTGTGCGTCGAGATCCGCCATGTAATTGCGGAAGTGCTGCACGGTTTGCCTGGTGCCGACTTCGAAATGTCCGGGAACGAAGTGATCCGCGGGCAGCGCGAGAATCTGGTCCAGATCCTGAATCCAGTGCGCCGCGCTCCCTTCGTCCATCGCAGGCACGCTGTTTGTTAGATAGAGATCGCCCATCGCCACCGTGCGTTCTTTCGGGAAATAGACATAAATATCGCCCTTTGTGTGCGCGGGCCACGCCGGGATGATCTCGACCGGTTCATCGCCGAGGTAGATCGTAATTTTGTCACTAAGCGTTAGCGCGGCCGGCCGAAACAAGAATTCGTGACCAGCCGGCCGGGCTCGCTGCGGATTCGGTTCGGACGTGGCGGCAGCGATGGCGATCGTCTTCTCGCGGGTAAATGGGGAAGAGATCACCGTGACGCCGGGACCAAACGCTCCATTTCCGCCTTGATGGTCCGGGTGGTAATGAGTGTTGACGATGTACGCGATGGGGAGCGGCGAGATCTTCCGAATTTCGCCCAGAATTTTCCCGCCTTCGGTCCGGTCCAAGCCGCCATCGACCACCAGAATGCTCGTTGGGCCGACCAGGAAAGTGGAATTGGCGCTGCCGTCGTTATCGGAAATATAGGCGTAGAGATTTGGCCCCAGGGGCTCGACGCGCGGACCTGATGCCGCGGAAATGGCGATCAGCGCTACGCCGAGAACCAACGCGCACGCGGACAGAACTTGCGTTCCCCATCTCTTGAACAATCGCGTCATGATCACCGCCCGATCCCGCCCACCTGAGTTACCGCCGAACTTGCGTCGAGAGAAAGTTTCGGCGCCTTCCGCTTCCTAGAAGATAAACTTCAGCCCAAATTGGATCAGCCGGGGGCCTCCCGAACCGAGCCCGACGTTATTCTGTGCTACGTCCGGCGTCTGATACAACGCTCCGAATGACGGCGAGCTGAGAACGTTGTTTGGCAGCGCGAAGTTGGGATGGTTGAGGATATTAAAGAACTCGGCGCGAAATTGCATCTTCAGTCGTTCCGTGATCACCGTATTTTTCATCAGCGCGAAATCGACATCCGTAAATCCGGGGCCAGTAACGATGTTGCGGCCTGAGTCTCCGAAGGTAAGCGGGGCGTTGATGGAAAAAGCCGCGGTGTTGAAAAACTGCGCGACGGTATGCGGGCCGGAGTTTGGGTTGCCGGTCACATTGGCGCGATCGTCGCCCAAGCCGGTGCTGCTTTGGTCGAGGCCGGTCAACACGGAAAACGGCTGGCCGGTTTGAGCGGTGACGATGCCGCTAATCTCCCATCCGTCCGTCAGATGCTCGGCAACCGCGGAGCCTTTCATGCCCGGGAAGGCGTAAATGTAATTGAATACCAAGCGCTGCCGGATATCGAAATCGGAAAGGCCCTTCTCGGCGGCGGTGTCGTAGTTGTTTTGCGGGAAGATGGTCGAGCCGTTTGCGCCGGAACCAAAGAAGTCCGAAGCGCCGTCGAGGGACTTGGAATAGGTATAGGCGATTCCGAAGCTGAGGCCGCGGCCGATTCGTTTGTCAAGTTTAGCTTGCAGGGCGTTGTAACTCGAGCTCATCGAGTCTTCGGCCTGAAAGATTTGCGCGAAACCGAAGTAAGGTCCGCGGACGATCGACGGCATCAATGCGATGTTCTGCGAGAGGAATAATGCCACTGGAGGAGGGATTCCAAGCAGCTCCATTCGGGTGACCACATCCGGAGTGAGCGCGTTTATTTGCGACTGGGTAATGTAGGCCTGGTCGATTTGCCGGAATCGCGGCAGATGCGTCCCGGTGGTCCCGACGTAAGCAACATCGAGCAACATCTTCCCCGGCAACTCGTGTTGGATGTCGAAGTTCCATGCCTGCGAGTACGGAGTGGCGAGTTTTGCTTCGGTGACGGTGAGAACCGGGAACCCGGAAGTCCCAAACGACTGTGGCCACGCAGGTGAGGAGATGTAGTAGTCCGGCAGGAACGGCGGATTTAACATTACGTTTCCGGGAATATTTCCGAAAACCGTATCGTAGAAAATGCCATATCCGGCACGAAGGACGGTGTGCTGAGAACCGCCGAGCGACCACGCCAGGCCGACGCGCGGGGCAAAATTATTGTGGTCGCCGTCGTAGAGACCTCCGAGCTGGGCCTGTGTGGCGATGCCGGATGCCTGGAGCGCTGCGAGATCAGTCTGCGACGCTGTTGGCGAAAGATAGGTGGTGTACAGGTTGGGGCGCCAGGTGCTGGAGCGGCCGGTGGCATCGTGCAAGACGGTGTTGAGCTCATACCGCAATCCATAGCTGAGCGTCAGGTTCGGCCGCAATTTGAAACTATCCTGCGCGAAAAAATCGTAGCTGGTGGTGCGGTAGCTGCGTCCGGAGTTACCGTCGAACTTGAGCGACGAGCTGGGCAGGCCTTCGGCAAAGTCCACCAGCGGATTCGGAATTCCTTCTGGGTTGGCGGACCCGGTAAAACCAAGCTGTCCATTGAAGTAGAGATCGTACAGGCGGTTGTCGCGGATATTGCGAACCTCGCCCCCGAATTTCCATTCGTGCCGTGGAGTAATGTGAGAGAAATTGTCCACCCATTGCAGGGTGTTGATCCAGTTTCCTGAAGGGTTGTTTCCCGTTGCGCCCAGATTGGAGGTTGATTCCACGCCGGAGACCAGTCCGCCGGAAAAGGTGATGTTGGGTATGTCACCCAATCCAGTGGGAGCGCCCGCTGGATAGCCGGTATTGAATCCGTAAGTGGCGGCTTGCGGTCCGGTCTGGTTATAGGTGACGCTGGTAACGCGGGTGAAGCCGAAGCGAAATTCGTTGAGCGTGGTGGGATTGATAAACCGGGTATAACCCAACGAGGCCAGGTGACTGGTTTCCGAGTCGTCCACTCCATAACCTGGAACCGCGGTGGTCCCTTGGCCGGGCACAAATGGATAGAAAATCGTCGCGCCGGTGTAGCTGTAACGAGCGGTAAGGGTTCCGTTGGAGAGGTGATGATCGACCTTCAGCATGTACTGGTTGGTGTTATTTGTCAGATTCGGAGAAGAAACATAATTGCCCCCGGACTGGGTGGTATCGGGCTCGGGGAAGAGTTTAAAGAGCTGCGCGCTGGTGGGGTTCACCGCTACCTGGACGTTCTGCCCGCTGGCTGGATTGAAAAACAGCCCGGATCTTTCCGCGTCGGTGGGGACATTGGTGAGGTTGGTGATGCCGGCAATTTGACGAAAGCCCTCATAGTTGCCGAAGAAGAACGTCTTGTCTTTCTGGATCGGGCCGCCGAGGGCGGCGCCGAATTGATTCAAGCGAAGTTCGGGAGCGGAGAACGCGGGATCGGCGAAGTAGTTGCGGGCATCGAGATCGTTGTTTCGGAGAAACTCGTAGGCCGATCCGTGGAGCTGATTGGTTCCTGATTTGGTCACCAGGTTGACGATCGAGCCGCTGCTGCGGCCATACTCGGCGGCGTAATTGTTGGTCTGAACCTGGAATTCCTGGATCGAATCGATGGAGGGGAGCTGCGCGACGCTGCCCGCTTCGTAATTGTTGTTATCGATGCCGTCGACCATGAAATTGTTGGACGTCGAACGTTGTCCGTTCGATGAATACCCGGAGACGCCGCCTTCGCCGCCCTGCTGGCCTCCGCCTCCGCCCGATGCAGAAACTCCGGCATTCAGCAGCGCTAATTGTGCGAAGTTACGGCCGTTGAGGGGAAGCGTGGTGACCTGCGATTCCTGGATCACCCCGCCGAGGTGGGCTGTTTCGGTGTCGGTCATCGCCACGCCGCTCTCGACGGTCACCGTGTTCGTTGATTGCGCCAGGGCCAGGGCCACTTCAACGGTGGCGGTCTCGTCTACCAGGACCTCGATCCGCTCGACTTTTGCCAAGGCAAATCCGGATTTTTCGGCGGAAAGAGAATAAATGCCCGCAGGGACCGCGGGGAAGCGAAACGAGCCGTTATCCGGGGTGGTTACCGTGCGGACGAGTCCCGTCTCCGTGCTGGTGATGGTTATTGTCGCGCCGGGGACAACCCCTGTCTGTGGATCATGCACTGCGCCGGCGATTTCACCATAGTTCGACTGGGCGAATGCAGGCCCGGCGATGATCACGAGACAGAATATCAGGGCGAAAATTCTGTGAGACATAAGCGCTTCCTCCTTGGCATCGAGAAACTCGTCAACCGGCTAGCTCTCGCCGGCCCCACGTGGCCTGTCCCGATACACCGGGAAATGGTTAAAGACGCTCGCCAACTAGAAAGTTCCTTTGTAAACAACCCCGCCCTTCATAACGAAATCGATGTGTTGCAGCACGGTGATGTCGCTGAGCGGATCGCCATTCACAGCGACGATGTCGGCATATTTGCCGGTTTCGATCGCACCGATGCGGTCACTCCAGCCCATCAGGTCGGCCGCATTCACGGTGCCGGCTTGCAGCGATTGCACCGGCGTCAGCCCCAACTGGACCATTGACCAGAACTCCCCGGCGTTCAGCCCGTGCGGATAGACGCCCGCATCCGTTCCCAAGGCTACCTTCACTCCTTCGCGATAGGCCCGCGCCACATTTACTTTTGCCGCCGGAATGATGATGGCCACTTTTTCAATCACCCACGGCGGGAGGTGCAAGCTGTCCTCGTTTTTCTCGTACCAAAAAAGCGGAAAGGTGGTCGCCGAGAAATAGGTTCCGTGCTGCTTCATCAACTGGATGCCTTCTTCATCGAGATAAATTCCGTGTTCGATAGAATCGACGCCAGCGCGCACCGCATCCTTGATGGCGATCGTGGAGTGAGCGTGAGTCGCCACTTTTCGGCCCAGCCGGTGCGATTCGGCGATGATCGCCTGCATTTCTTCCGGACTGTACTGTTCGAGCAGCGGGTTATCGCCGCGAGACATTGTGCCGCCCGACGCAGTGAACTTGATGACGTCGGCGCCGTATTTGATGTTCTCGCGTACTTTGGCCATGACCGCGGGAACGCCGTCGGCCACGCCTTGAGCTGAAAAATGAAATTCGAACGGAAGAAGATTGCTGTCGCCATGCCCGCCGGTAATGCTGATGATCGGTCCGGAGACCTGCATTCTCGGTCCGATTACATCGCCGTCGATGATTGCGTCGCGGAGAGCGACGTCGGCAAACCCTTCCGCGCCGACGTCGCGTACCGTGGTGAAACCCGCTAGCAGAGTGATTCGCGCGTTTTTCGCACCGCTCAGCGCGTGGCGCGGAATGGAGACTCCCAGCGAATCGTAGCCCGCGGCGCCGGCCTTGGAGGTCAAGTGAGTGTGAACGTCGATGAATCCCGGAAGGACGGTCGCTTTGCGCAAGTCGATCTCATGCGCGCCGGCGGGGATCGCAAGGTTCGGACCGACTTGTACGATTCGCTCGCCGCGGACCAAAATGTCCTGGTTCTCAAGCATCCGGCCGGCGTGGGCGTCGAACAATTTCCCCGCGTGGATGATGGTGACTGCCGGCACGGCGGCGTCCTGCGCGGCGGCCGGAATCGAGTGCCCGGCCAGGCAAAACACCAACGCAAGGTAGAGAACTCCCGCCCGGTAGACATGCTTAAAGAGAGTTTTCATTGGGATTCCTTTCCAGGTACTCGCATTCCAATACCGGGGAGCGTGTTCACTGCGGAAATCCGGTGCCCTATGGGGCACGCGCACACGTGCGGGGTGTTCGCCGGATTGGTATCTAGGCGAAGGGCTGGAACCCGCGCTGGGATGCAGGCGCATCGGACGCCAATTGGCGTCAAGACCGCAAAGTCGCCGCCGGCGAGCACATTGAAATCCCAGTAGGCCCATGAAACGGTCCGGTTCGTAGCGCACCCGCCCCCATGGCAGGATGCTTGGCGGGGAAGCTAACGTGGAGGTGCATGCGTGTCAAGTACAATTTGCATGCCACTGGTATACGAAAAACAAATAGCCCAGTAATGGTACGACGCGCCCGAGGTTTGACACAGCCGCGGAACTCGGGAAGAATGCCTCTCAATTCTTGCGGGTGCGGGAGAGGTTAATTGGCGTCGCGTGGACGTTCACATCGGGATGGCTTGACGACGGCTTCGGCGTTGCTGCCTCCGCGGCCGGCGGCAACTAAGCCTGTCGCGACTCTCAGCGAGGAAGTTTACCGCGCTTTTAAACGCGATATCATCCACGGCGTCTACCAGCCCGGCGAACCGCTCAGCGAAAAAGACCTGGCGGCGCGATACAAAGGGAGCCGCACTCCGGTTCGCGAGGCGGCCGTCCGATTGCAAAACGAGCGGCTGCTGCGCATTGTGCCGAACCGCGGTTATTTCGTCAGCCAGATCACCCTGCAAGTGCTGAACGACATCTATGAATTTCGTTGTGCGGTGGAATGCGCTGCCGCGGAATTGGCTGCGGTGAAAGGGACCGATCCGGAGTTGCTCGCGTGGCTCGCGGAACTCTCTCAGGTTACGTGCAGCCCGGACGACCGGGAAAGCTGCGTCCGCTTTATCGAAGCAGATACCGCGTTTCACATGACCGTCGCGCGGCTTTCCCGCAACCAGATGGTGGTGCAGGCGGTCAGCGAGTCGCGCAGTCAAATGGAACACATCATGTTCGCCGCGATCGATATCAATTACTTTGGCGAAGCGCCGGACCGCGAACACCGCGAACTGCTGAAAGCCATACGGGATCGCGATCCGGAACGGGCCCGGCAGCTAATGTTCCAGCACATCATGCAATCGAAAGATAAAGTGCTGGGACTTACGAATTTCGCCCCGCTCTAAACCTGGTCAGCCGTTTGGCCACAACGCCACTACCGCATTGACCTCAGCGGCAAACTTATCCAGAATGCCATCACCATGAAAAACGCATTCGCGGGGAAGACTTTCGCAGTTCTCGGCGCCGGGAAGATGGGCGGCACGCTGATCCGCGCTTACCGCGCGCAACGCCTGGTTTCGCCGAGCCAGGTGACCGGGACCGTAGCACACGCCGATCGCGCGCGGGCGCTGACCGAATCCCTGGGCATTAAAGTCACGACCGACAACCGCGCGGCGGCGGAAAAAGCCGACGTGATTCTGCTCTGCGTGAAGCCGCAGGTGATGCGTTCGGTGCTCGAGGAAATCCGCCCGGTGGTGACCGCGAAGAAGCTTTTGATTTCTGTGGCCGCTTCGGTGCATACGCAAGCGATCGAGAGCGCGCTGCAGACCGAAACTCCAGTGGTGCGCGCGATGCCCAATACGCCCTGTTCGGTGGGTGCCGGCATGACCGGCATCTGCAAAGGGAAATTTGCGCGTCCGAGCGATCTGGAATTGGCGCACGCCCTGTTTGACGCGGTCGGGCGCACCGTAGTGGTGGACGAAAAGTTGATGGACGCGGTGACCGGCCTCTCCGCGAGCGGCCCAGCGTTCGCCTTCATCATCCTCGAGTCCTTTGCGGAAGCGGGCGTGAAAGTGGGCCTGCCGCGCGACGTGGCCACGCTGCTTGCCTCGCAGATGCTGCTGGGCGCCGCGAAACAAGTGCTCGATACCGGCGACCATCCCGCGCTGCTCAAGGACGCGGTGACCACGCCGGCCGGCTGCACCATCGACGGCATTCTGGAGCTGGAAGAAGGCAAACTGCGCGTAACGCTGATCAAAGCCGTGGTGAAGGCCACGCAACGCGCTAAAGAGCTGGTCGACGGATAGGCGTGCCCCGATCTCGCGGGTTATTGCGCCGCGACTGCCTTTTGCAAATCCGGATCGTCAGGAAAGAGCCTGCGACCTTCCTTCAATGTGGCGCGCATGGCCCGGCGATCCCCCAGCATCAGATCGATTCCCGCGAGCGAGCGAAAGATCGTCGGGTCCAGCTCCGGAAAGAATCGCACCACCCACTCAAAGTTTGTCCGCGCCGGACTATATTTCTTTTCCTCGCGATAGAGCTCGCCGAGCTCGAGATGGCACGCATAGCTATACGGATCCTTCGCCAGGCCCCGCAGCAATACCGGCTCGGCCTGGGCAAGGTTCGGGATCTTCTCCCAAATGGCGCCCAAGCGGCAGTATTCCGACGCCGGCGGATCGCCCATCACTACCATTCGATCGAGCTGGGTGTATAACGCGGTGCGATAGTCATTGCGATCGACCGCAAATTGCAGCCGATCCGTGAGCGCCTGCTGATCCGTTGGGTTGGCGGCCAATATTTGCGCGAGGAGTATATCGGCCGCAGCGTCCTGTCCCATGCGATGATCCGCAACCGCGAGCCAGTGCAGCGCCTCCGGCGAATGAGGCGCGAGCCCCACAGCCGCTTGCAGCGCGGCATGCGCGTCCTTCAAAAAATTCTGGCTCAGCGAGGACCGCCCCAGCGCAATTTCGCGCTCCGGCGAGTCGGGCTGCGAATCGAGAGCGGCGAGAAATTTCTGCGTGCCGATGGCATCGTTCAGGTCCAGATCGACGCCGACGCCTGCTCGCAGCGCAGCCGCGGTCTCGCCAGGATCGAGATTTGGCGGCAAAGGGCCGCCGCGGAAGCGTCCGATTAATTCTTCGTTGGCCTCGCTCAGGCCGTGCGCCAGCAGCGTCCGCGGCGCGTCATATTCCAATATGGTCCGATCGTCAGTATTCGAAGCGCTGCCGGCCGCGAGCCGGCGCAGTTCCGCGTCGCTCAGCAAGTAATATGCAGAAAAGCCCTCGGGTTGGTGGACGTCGAGCGCCTGAAAGTCCTTCTGTATCGCGGGATCTGCCCATAGCGCGCGAAGGCGGACGAACCGGAAGGGAACTGGATCGACGCGCCCGAGCAACAGTAAGTCCGAGCCCTCGCCGTGCCACAGCGTCACCTCCGGAAAGTGCGCGGCGAGCGTGCCGATCACCATGCGCAAGTCGTCCGGCGCAATCTCATACCCCTGCACCCACTGGACGAACATTCCCCCCGCCGCCAGATGCGCGCGCACCGAGGCATAATATTCGGTGGTGAAAAGCGTCGCCACGCCGGCCATCCAGGGATTCGACGGCTCTGAAATAATCAGGTCGTACTGCTCCCGCGAGGTAAGCAGAAAATTGCGCGCGTCTTCAAAAATCACGCGCATTCGCGGATCGGCCAGCACGCCTTGATTCAGCTTCTCGAAATACGGCGACGCACGGATCACATCGGGTTCAATCTCCACGCAGTCGATTTTCTCCACGTCCTTGTATCGCGCGATGGCCGCAGCGGTCATGCCACTGCCAAAACCCACGATCAGCACGCGCCGCGGTGCAGGATGAAATGCGGCGCCGAGATGCGCCAGCATGAGTTGGGTCCGCGCGTCTCCGCTCGACGCATCCACCTTTCCATCGACCCGCAACGACAGGTAGTTATCGGACTGGAAGACCGCGACCGACGAATTGATCCCGTCGGCCATGAATAGCAGTTCGTTGGTTAAGGCAATTTCCGGCAGCGTGAGGTGCCCCTGGTACGAATTGCCGTAGAGCACGGCGGAAAGCGAAAGCAGCGCGCGATTGTAAAAGAAAGAAGACGAGCCAACCGCAATCGCCGCCGCGATCAGCATGAAATTCACCACCTGCAACGCCAGCCGCCGCGGAACCGCGCGGAATTCCAGTGCCAGCGCAAGGGATAGATTGATGGCCGCGGTTACCGCAATCGCGCGGAAACTCCCCACCCACGGAACCAGCCAGAATCCCGCGGCGATCGAACCAACAATTGCGCCAGCGGTATTTGCCGCGTAAGCCCTGCCCACTAAAGTCGAATTCGAACCGCCAGCTGCGCGCGAGCCGCCCAGCAGCACGATCACCGCGGGGAAGTTGTAGCCAAATGCGATCGCTATGGGCAGCACTGTCAGCGCGCTGGTGGCAAACTGCGCCAGGATCAGCCCCGGAAAAGTGTCGTGCGTGGCGCGCAGCATTGCCGGAACGATCCGCGGTATCCAGTGAAACAGCGCGAGTGAAGAAACGGCGGCCAGTCCAGTGAGCGTTTGGGTCTGCGAAAACGTGCCCACGGTGATCTCGCCAGCGGTTCCGTCCGCGACGCCGCGCGCTGAAAAACGCTGAAAAGCAGCGCTGCCAATCACCGTCCCAGCGAGAAACGTCGCGAGCATGATGGTGAAGCCATACGTCGAGCTCCCAATCGAAATCGCCAGCAGCCGCGTCCAAGCAATCTCATAGGCAAACGCCGTCGCGCCGACCACCCCGAAAGCGGCCAGCAGAAGGTTGAACTCGCGCCCCGTCACAGCCACGCCGTCGTGGCCACCGATCACACCACCACTCACCACGGCCGGCGAGGAACCACCAGCGTCCGGCTTGGCGAACTCAGCGAGCCCGGCCCGACCCCGGCCAATCCGCCAAGCGATTCCCGAAGCCACCAGGTTCAGCGCAACCGCGCAGAGCAACGACTGCCGCAATCCCAACGCAGGCAACAGAAAAAATCCGCACGCCACCGTCCCCGCCACCGCACCCAGCGTATTCATCCAGTACAGCCCGCTAACGCGCTTCCCGAGCTCGCCAGAACTCCGCGTGACCGCGCTCACCAGTATCGGCAGCGTTCCGCCCATCAGAAATGTGGGCACGAACAACACCGCCGAAGCCCCGGCGAACCGCAGCAGCACCAGCAGCGCCGGCCACCCGCCCACCAGCGGGTAGGCGGCAATAAAAAGCGCCCGAACCGCAACTAGCGCCGCCATGGAAAGCGCTCCCGATGCGCCCACCAACAGTTCGATCTGCGCGTAGAGCCGAACCAGCCCCGCGCGGGGACGCCCCTCGCTCCATCGTCCGAGACACGCACTTCCCGCCGCCAAGCCGGCCATAAATGCCGCCAGCACCGTGGCGATCGCGTACACCGCGTGCCCAAACACCAGCCCTAGCGCCTTGCCCCACGCCACTTGATATATCAGTCCCGCCGCGCCGGAGAGAAATACGCACAGCATCAGCCCACGCGGCAGAGACTCTTGACGATCCTGAGAAGGTTTTTTCATGGACGAGCGCGACGAGTGTAACCAGCATGATGACTACGATGCGTGCGGCGGTAGCAGGCTGCCGATTCGATAACCGCGATCATATCGTACCCCGCACAACAATCTCGACTCCGCCGGGCCAGCACGAACAAGCAATAAGCGGCAGTCCCGGCGATTCCCCCAACAATCCGCGAACATTGCCGGCAACGCGTAACCCTATGGCCCATGGTTGACGCCTATGTTACGATTCGTCCGGAAATTAGGCCATGCCCGGCGAATACATCCCGGTCTTCATTTTTGCGCTGCTCGCAGCGGCGTTCCCAGCGGTTTCTCTCTTCGTTTTCAAGTTTATTCGCCCGGACATGCAGAAAATTGGCGCCCGCCTGGAGCCCTACGAATGCGGCATCCCAGCGGAATCGGACGCCCGCGGCCGCTATTCGGTCCGCTACTACATCGTGGCCATTCTGTTTGTTATCTTCGATGTGGAGACAGTCTTTCTGTTTCCCTGGGCGGTGAAGTACGGCGCGCTAGGGGTCTACGGCCTGCTCACCATGTTTGTGTTTCTCGGAATTTTGTTGGTGGGGTACGTTTGGCTCTTCAAGAAAGGCGCACTGGACTGGGTGTGAGTCGCGCCTCTTGGTCAGTGGTTCGCAGCATCGTTTCCGTTGTGGCTTATGATGAGGGACTAAGAACGTCAGCCCGCTACAGGGTTGCGCGTGAAAGCATGGGAGGGGTATCGCGAGCGTAACGTAGATCGTTGAACGCCATGACAGACGACCCATCGGAAAAGGACCTAAACAAGCAGCCGCCCGACGCGCCGTCAGGGGCTGCTCCCGATAAGCCGCAGGCTCCCAAGGAGCCCGCGGCGGCTGCACCGTCGTCTGCTGCTGCGGCTCCGCCTGTGTCTGCCGAGAAACCAGCTGCCCCGGCTGCTCCTGCGCCACCTGCAGCGGCGCCAAAACCTGCCGCGGCCTCGCCCGCGAAGCCTGCTGCCCCCGCTGGCGCGGCTCCCGCCGCACCAGCCAAGCCCGCTGCCCCCGCCGCCGGGGCCAAGCCAGCCGCTGCCGCCGCTCCGAAAGAGGCTCCGCCCAAACCGGTGCCTCTGGAAAACGAGTTTGTAACCAAGCTGAAGGCAAAGTTCGGCGACGCGATTCGCGAAGCGTGGATCGATCGCAAGCAATCGATCCTGGTGGTCGATCTGAAGGATTTCCTCACGCTCGCTCGCTATTTCCGCGATGAGGAAAAATTCGATTTTCTCACCGACCTGACCGCGGTCGATTGGCCGAAGCGTGAAAAGCGCTTCGACGTGGTATGGAATCTTTACTCCCTGCCGAGAAACGAGCGCCTGCGGCTAAAGGCGCACGCGGCAGAGAACGAGGCAGTCCCCAGCGCCACCGGTATATGGCCGGTAGCCAACTGGATGGAGCGCGAAGCCTACGACATGTTCGGAATTCCCTTCGAAGGGCATCCCGACTTGCGCCGCATCCTGCTTCCCGACGAATGGCAAGGCTTTCCGCTGCGCAAGGACTACGACATCCTGAAGCAAGATCAAGACTGGGTGCGAGAAAATCTAGGCATCGAGAGCGGGCAGTAGCAGTAGGGAACACGTAGCGAAAACGAACGAAATGGCCAATACCCACATCGAGCGAATGCCTGGCGTCAGCTCCACCGTCCTGGGAGCCGACGAAATCATATTAAATATGGGACCGCAGCACCCGTCTACCCACGGCGTGCTGCGCGTAAAACTCAAACTCGACGGCGAACGGGTAGTGGACTCTGAGTGCATCATCGGCTACCTGCATCGAGGCGTAGAGAAGATTGCCGAGCATCGCAGCTACCAGCAATTTGCGCCGTACGTTGACCGCATGGACTACGTCGCAGCAGTTTCCAATGGCTTGGGTTATTGCGAAGCGGTAGAGAAGCTCCTGGGCGCCGAAGCGCCGCCGCGTGCCCGGGTGGTCCGCACCATTCTCACCGAGCTGCAGCGCATCGCCAGCCACCTGGTGTGGCTAGGCACGCACGCCTTGGACATTGGCGCGCTGACCCCGGTTTTCTATTGTTTCCGGGAGCGCGAAGAGATCCTGAAAATTTTCGAAAAATATTGCGGCGCGCGGCTTACCACCCACGCATTCCGGATTGGCGGGCTGCAGTACGAGACGTACGACGGCTTCGAAGAGGAAGTGAAGCGCTTCTGCATCGATTTTGAACACAAGATCGATGAGTATTCCACGCTGCTTACTGAAAATCGCATTTGGGTAGGCCGCACCAAAGGCGTCGGCATATTGTCCGCGGAAGACGCTATCGCCCTCGGCGTGAGCGGCCCGGTGTTGCGGGCCAGCGGCGTGCGCTGGGATATTCGCAAGGCCATGCCTTACGCGGCATACGATCAATACAAATTCGAGATTCCCATCGCCCAGTCGGGCGACACCTACGACCGTTACATCGTGCGTATGGAAGAGATGCGCCAGTCGCGCCTGATCTGCCTGCAAGCCATCGACAATATTCCGGTGGGGCCGATTATGGCGCGCATCGGCAAAGTGCTGAAGCCGCCTCCGGGCGAGGTGTATCACTCGATCGAAGCGCCCAAGGGCGAACTGGGGTACTACATCGTCAGCGACGGCAGCACGCAGCCCTACCGCGTACGCGTCCGGCCGCCCAGTTTCATCAATTTGCAGGCGTTCGACCGCATGGCGCGCGGCAGTCTGGTGGCCGACGTAGTAGCCATTATTGGCACCATCGATATCGTGCTGGGCGAAGTAGATCGGTAGAATCCGTGAGAAGTTGCCAGGTCCGTTGTGGTTGGATGGCGCACCCTTCGCTTTTAAGGGTGCGGACTTTGGTCGGGCGCAGCGTCACAGGAAGCGGGACCGAATTAGCGGTGAACTCTTGAACGGAACAGGGAAATGAGCCACGAAACACTGAATGCGATCATGCCGTACTTCTTGCCGGTGTTCTACGGCATCGTGATCGTGCTGGTCCTGCCGCTGCTGGCGGGATACATCGTGCTGCTCGAGCGCAAAGTAATGGCCGACATGCAAGCGCGCCTGGGCCCCATGCGCGTGGGTCCGCACGGCCTGCTGCAACCCATTGCCGACGCGTTAAAGCTCCTAATCAAAGAAGACATCATCCCGGAGAAGGCCGACAAGTTGATTTTCCTGTTGGCCCCGCTGATCAGCGTAACCATGGCATTACTCGCCTACGCCGCCTTGCCGTTCGGCCCTGTTTTCCAGATCGCCGACTTGGATATCGGTCTGCTCTTTATTCTGGCAATCAGCTCGCTGGGTGTCTACGGCATCGTGTTGGGCGGCTGGGCCAGCAATAGCCACTTCTCGCTCTTGGGCGCGATGCGTAGCGCCGCGCAACTGGTAAGCTACGAAACCGCCGCGGGCTTGGCGCTGATTTCCGCGTTGTTGCTGGGCGGATCGCTTTCGATGAAGTCGTTGGTCGAGGCCCAGGATCAGGCCGGGGCATGGTTCATCTTTTTCGCGCCCTGCGGCTTCTTCATCTATCTCGTCGCCTCCATCGCCGAGACCAACCGCGCGCCTTTCGATTTGCCCGAAGCGGAATCGGAACTGGTCGCCGGATATATGACCGAGTACAGCGGCTTCCGTTGGTCGCTCTATTTCCTGGCGGAGTACGCCAACATGATCGTGGTCGCAGGAATCGCCACCACTCTATTTCTTGGCGGCTGGCTGCGGCCCTTTGCGAGCTTCCATGGGCACATCCTCGGCACTGGGGTCGAGATTCTAGACATTTTCCCCGCGCTCCTCTTTCTCGGTATCTGCGGCTACTGTTTCTGGCGCGCGCCTCGCCAACCGGTACCGATTCAAAAATTGGTGATGGTTTTGGTCGGCGGGCTGTTCCTGGTGCTCGCTGTGGTGATGTTCGGCTCGCTTTTCGTTCCTGTCGCGATGCCCGGAATCCACGGCGCGTTTTGGTTCCTTGCGAAAGTGCTGACGTATCTTTACGGCTTCCTGTGGTTCCGCTTCACGTTCCCGCGTTACCGCTTCGATCAGTTGATGAAGCTGGGCTGGCAATTCCTAATCCCGCTAGCGCTCGCCAACGTGATGGGCGTGGGGGTCGCGCAGATTCTACGCCAGCAGCTGGGATGGAATGCCTTCGCCGCTTTTGGACTTACGCTGCTGGCGACCATTGGCGTTGCGGCGTGGCTGGTGACGCTGAACGATCGCCGCGACCGCGACCAAGCCGCGGCCGCCGCAGCCGCGGCGTCAGCCCCGGCGGGTGGAGACTAAATGGCCACGCCCATGGCTCTACAAATCGGTTTCTTCTATTTCTTCGCGGGCCTCGCGATCGTCTGCGCGATCATGATGGTGGTCGCCCGCAGCGTAGTGCACTCCGCCATTTACCTGATCGGCGCGCTATTGGCTACCGCCGGAATCTACCTCCAATTGCGCGCGGAGTTCCTGTTCATCGTGCAGGTGATCCTGTACGTCGGCGGGATCATGGTCTTATTCGTCTTCGTTATCATGCTGGTGAACCTCGATGTCGCCGCCCGCCAGCGCCAGTTCAGTAAGCAATTGTGGCTCGCGCTGCTGTTGGCGGTGGTCCTCGGCGGACAGTTGCTGCTCATGGCCCATATCGATGCGCCTATTTTCAATAGCACCGGGGTTCCGCAATCGTTGCCGCCCAATACCGCCGAGGTGGCCACGTCGCTGTTCCAGACCTATATGCTCCCGTTTGAAATCGCTTCGATCATGCTGCTGGTAGCGATGGTCGGCGCGGTGCTGATGGCCAAGCGGAGGGACGCGTGATTCCCGTAACGCATTATATTTTTCTGAGCCTGGCGCTTGTCACCATTGGCGTGATCGGCGTGCTCACCCGCCGCAACGTCATCGTGATCCTGATGTCCATCGAACTAATTCTGAACGCGGTGAACATTAATCTGGTGGCTTTTTCGCGAATGTTTGGCACCGTGCACGGGCAGGTGTTTGCGATCTTTATCATTACCGACGCAGCCGCGGAAGCGGCAGTGGGCTTGGGAATAATTATCGCCCTGTTCCGCAACCGGGAAACGGTGCTGGCGGATGAGATGGACATCCTGAAATGGTAGATTCGCTGCCCACAACCCAGGGATTACTGCCATTCTTCCTGGCGCACATTTGGACGATTCCGCTCTACCCGCTCGCCGGCGCGTTCCTGATGCTGCTATTGGGCCGCAAGCTCCCCAAGGCGATGGTCAGCGCGATCTGCGTGGGCAGCGTTGCGATTTCGTTCTTCTTTGCCTGCGGGGCGTTCCTGGAATTGGTGGCCCGCCCGGCGAACCAACGCGTCGCCCAGGTGATCCTGTTCGAATGGGTGCCCGCGGGCACGTATCACTTGCAGTCCGGGGCGCTCGGGAGCTTTGTTGCGGACTGGGGATTCTTGCTCGATCCGCTGTCCGCGGTGATGATTCTGGTGGTCACCGGCGTCGGCCTGCTGATCCATATCTATTCCACCGGCTACATGGCGCACGAGGGCGGCTACTACCGCTTCTTCGGGTATTTGAACCTGTTCATGTTTTCCATGCTGATGCTGGTGCTCGGGAATAATCTGTTGCTGCTGTTTGTCGGGTGGGAAGGCGTGGGCACGTGCAGTTATCTGCTAATTGGGTTTTACTTCCATAGAAAATCGGCGTCGGACGCGGGAAAGAAAGCCTTCATTGTCAATCGGATCGGCGACGCGGGATTTTTGCTGGGGATTTTCCTCACCTCTGCGGTTCTGGGCACCATTCGCTTCACCGAGATAGTTCCCGCGCTCACCGCGTCGCATCTGCCGGTAGGGGCTCCGGTGCTTACCGCGATCGCGCTGCTGTTCTTCGTCGGCGCCACCGGCAAGTCCGCGCAGATTCCGCTGTACGTTTGGCTGCCCGACGCGATGGAAGGCCCTACCCCAGTGAGCGCTTTGATTCACGCCGCGACGATGGTCACCGCCGGCGTCTACATGGTGACGCGCACCAACGCCATCTTCCAACACGCCCCATTGGCGATGGAGGTGGTGGCCGGAATCGGCGCAGCCACGGCATTGTTTGCCGCCACCATCGGCGTGGTGCAGAACGACATTAAAAAGGTTCTGGCCTACTCCACCGTTTCCCAGCTCGGCTACATGTTCCTGGCCTGCGGCGTAGGCGCGTTCAGCGCGGGCATCTTTCACTTGATGACCCATGCGTTCTTCAAGGGCTTGCTCTTCCTGGGCGCAGGGAGCGTGATTCACGCCATGTCCGGCGAGCAAGACATGCGCAAGATGGGCGGTCTCGCCAAGAAAATTCCGATCACCTACTGGACCATGCTGATCGCCACGCTGGCCATCGCCGGCATCTTTCCGTTCGCCGGCTTCCTCAGTAAGGACCTGATTCTCGGCAAAGTTTACGAGCACGGGTTGCTGCTGTGGCTGGTTGGATACTTCACCGCCGGCATGACCGCGTTCTACATGTTCCGTTTGATCTTCCTCACCTTTCATGGCCAATCTCGCGTGCCCCACGACATCGAACATCACATCCACGAATCGCCGAAGTCCATGACCATTCCGCTGATCGTTCTCGCGGGGCTTTCGATTTTCGGCGGTTGGATTGGCTGGCCGGAGATTCTGCGCGGGAGCAACCATTTCGTTCATTTCCTGGCGCCTATGATTACCTCGGCGCAGGAAGCGCGGGTGCCGGCCGCGGAAGCGGCGCGAGCGCACTTGGGTGAAATTGCGCTGATGTTGCTGTCCGAGGGTTTGGTACTCCTCGGCATTCTGTTTGCGTGGTA
>Ga0302325_10006845_pt1 | contig 25518 bp, 27 predicted proteins | sample Palsa_T0_2_FD_201948 | JGI IMG/M metagenome (GOLD analysis project Ga0302325, IMG submission 201948) | Peat permafrost microbial communities from Stordalen Mire near Abisko, Sweden - Palsa_T0_2 | ecosystem: Environmental > Terrestrial > Soil > Palsa > Peat permafrost | place: Sweden: Abisko... | reverse complement strand
TCCGGCCCCAGATTCCAAACGTCAGATTGCGCCGCGATGAAAAGAGGAGCGCGGCCGTTCCAGCTTGCCGCGGCGTTGGTAATGCCTGCAATCATTTCGCCGACGGTCGAAGTATAGGTTGGCGTCAATCCAATGGTCCGCAGACCCAGATTCACTTTGTTGTAAGTTCCACGTTGATCCGTCAAGCCCAGCAAGTTCGGGCCATTCGTGGCGAAGGACCGGGCCACGGCCCCAGTAACCCTGTCCCAAATCGTGATCACTCGTAGGCCGCTTCGTTGGAGATAGGGCGCGGAAACTTTGGCAAAAGCCTCCAGGTTGGCTGGGTTCCAATCGTTAATGTGCGCATAACCCGCTCCCGATGGCCCCGAGACAAGACAATCGTTGGTCGTCGCGGTGCGCCAATAGTGATCGAGCATCATCGGGTCCAAATCCACCGCCAGTGGAGACGCCGTCCATCCGATGGGAATCGTGCCGCGTCCCGGATTTTCCCAGTCCTTTTTCATCGTGTGCTGCATGTATTGGACGTTGTCGCCATCGCTCAGAATCAGCGCGACATAAACTTTGTTCTCAAGGCGGGGCGGAGGAGGAATTTCAGGAATGTGGATGGTGCAGGGTACCCCGCTGAAAACCGTTGCATTGCAAAAGAAGTCGCTGGCCAGCACGGGAATTCCGTAATGGGCAATCCATTCAAGTCCATCGCCTTCGCCTGGCCACCAGCCCATATAGACGCCATTAACGGGCGTCATGTCGGAAACGAACAGACGCAACAACTCAGCGTCCTTGGCTTTCCCCGGTCCAAGCCAGATCGTGGCGGATTTGACGGCGATGAGATAATCGCGCAACTCCCCGTGCAAAGTCGGCCCCATGCCTGCAAAGATGCGATGGGTGCATCGGGGCCAATAGTTTGTGTAGAGATAGCTGTACACGGCGTATTTATCCGCGAACCGTCCGCGCAAGTCGTCAACGATGGCCAGGTTGTAAGGGGCATTGGTCAAGGTTGCCAGCAGGCTGGGATCGCAAATGAGTTCATTGTTCACTCCGGCCATGGTGGTCGCCAAATTCAGCGTATGCGGCTGGTCAGGGTCTGTGACAACCAATCCTGCCACGTTGGTCCGGTATTTCAGGATTGCCTTGTAGCCATCGACCATGCCGTAAGAGAGCTTGTGGAGTTTGAGCCAGGTGAACTTACCCTCTTCTTCCCGGCGATTCGCACAGGCGATTTGCGGACGAGTCCGATTTACGATCCCTTCAAGGGAAACAAAGAGGTCCACCTCCGCGCCGCTGGCGGATCCGAGATCAATGCAATCCAAAACCGGAGCCGGAGCGGAGAAGCTTGGCAACAATTGATGGTCAGGCCAATTGAGGCCGGTTCTTTGCGCAAGAATCGGCGCGCTAACGCACATCGTGGCCAACAGAACCCACGACCCTAAACTTGTATGGCTGTTCCTCATATGCTTCAATGTTCTATCGCTAAAGGCCCCGCAAAATCGAGCTTTTCCTTTCGTCGCCAGATAGCGCAGTGTCGGCCCATCGACGAAGTGTCTTAAGATTGGACAATGGAAATTCGACACTGTCTTTTCCCTGCACTCCGTTTTAGGGGAAAACCCCTATTGCGAAGACCGTGTGAGAGTGTACCTTAAAACCAATACCCGGTGGCATGGAGGTTGCTATGAAGATCATCATGGATAACACAACTATTAATAAAGCATCGTTCTCAATCCTGGCTATGGCAACGTTAGTTCTCGCGGCGCTCGCCGCCAAGCTTCGCGCCTCTATCGAAGCGCAAGCCCCTGAGGGCTATGAAGACGAGTCAGGTTTCCACCTCGGCCCCCCGAATTTGAAGGGTTAAGCCAGGCGGCTTTCCCCAATGACGGGAACGCGCGAGATGTGTCCTTGTTGGATACGATTAGACTCGGTCCAAAACCTCATTTTGCCCCTTAGGGCAAAGATTCCTTCAAGAACGTTCTTTTCCTTTTTTCCTTTGCCTTGTGCTCACCTCGCAGGGTAACTTCCACAGCGATGAGTATTGGCCGAATTCGCCTTCCAAGACCCTTCCTGCTCTTTTCCGCGTACGCACTCGCTTCGATATTAGTGTCCTCCTGGGCGGGTGCATCCTCGCTGCCCGAGGTGGTGCAGGAGACCCGGTCTCACATTCAAGCTGATTTTGCTCCCAAGGTTCCAGGGCTTTCTGTGGCGGTCGGGCAGGACGGCAAGATTATCTGGTCGGAAGGCTTCGGTTTCGCCGATCTTGAGGCCAAAAAGCCTGTTACGACGCAAACTTTGTTCCGCATCGGCAGCGTCTCCAAACCGATCACCGCCGCCGGCTTGATGCTCTTGGTGGAGAAGGGTAAAGTGGACCTGGATGTGGACATCCACCGCTATGTGCCAGACTTTCCCGACAAGGGACATCCCATCACCGCGCGACAGTTGGCCGGGCATTTGGCTGGCATCCGCCATTACCAGGGGGAGGAGTTCTATTTGAACCGGCATTACGGCCATGTGCGGGAGGCGTTGCGAATTTTTGAAAATGATCCCCTGCTTTCCGTTCCGGGGGAAAAATACGCGTATTCAAGTTATGGTTTCAATCTAATCGGCATGGTTATGGAGGAGGCGGCGGGGCGCGACTTTCTTTCCTACATGCAAGACGCCGTCTGGACGCCCCTTGCCATGACCAACACCATGGCGGACGACGCCACCCGCGCCATCCCCCAGCGCACCCGCTTTTACAAGGCCAAGGACGGCGGCGGCTTCGCGCTGGAGCCGGATGTGGACAACAGTTACAAGTGGGCTTCGGGCGGGTTTCTTTCCACGCCGGAGGACCTGGTGCGATTCGGCTCGGCGCATTTGCAGCCGGGATTCCTCACGCGCTCCTCTCTCGATGCGCTGTTCACATCCCAAAAAACAAGCGACGGAAAGGAAACCGGCTACGGCATCGGTTGGGAGGTGCAAAAGGATAAGGCAGGCCATCACCTCTGGTTTCACACGGGTGGATCGGTGGGCGGGACTTCGATGTTATTGATCGAACCCGAGTCCCGCATGGTGCTGGCCATCACGGCCAACTGCACGGATGCCCCGCTCAAGAAATCCAATCCCGCCGCGATCATCAAGGCGTTCTCCGTGCTCTTCCCTTCCAAGTGAAGAAGGGCAAGCCCGGAATGCTGCCTGATTTACCTTGCTCCCAAGAAGATTCTCGATTCAAGTATCAAAAATATGCCAAAATACATCATTGAGCGGGAAATTGAGGGAGCCGGAAAGCTCACGCCGGAGCAGCTACAAAGCATCTCCCAGAAATCGTGCGGCGTCCTCAAGAAACTCGGGCCGCAAATCCAGTGGCTCCAAAGCTACGTGACCGACGACAAGGTTTATTGCGTGTATATCGCCCCAGATGAGGCGACGGTGCGCGAACACGCAAAGCAGGGAGGTTTTCCTGCCAACCGTGTTTCCGAAGTAAAAGGGATTATCGACCCGACAACGGCAGAAGTCTAAGTGGCCGGAACCAGGTAACAGAAAAACAAGAAAAGCTTGACTTTACAAACTTTTGTGTAACTTTGTGCAAGTGGCGGACGTCTCAAGCCATGCCAAATGTTCTTTGAAAATTTGCAGACTTCCGGGCGGCTCTCAGGCCGGTCCGGGGATGCCAGACAGGTGGTTCTAAGCCAGCAAATGCGGTTTTTGCTCAAAAAAAGTCTGGGAAAATCGCAGTAAATCGCAGTTAAAAAATCAACCAGCGCGGAGCCACCATTCTGCCATCCCCCCAGGCCGACGTTCATGCCGCCAGCCGCGGCTTGAACTCGCAGCCGGGGACGGCTGCCCCACGTGGCGCAGGCGTCCTCGCCTGCGAGTTTAGCGGGCGTCCCGCCCGGATTTCCAAGAGGGCGATTTGTCACTTGCCTTGGGTTAAACCTAGTCAACCCAGGTCAAAGCTAGTCAAAGCTAGTCAAAGCTGGTCAAGCCATGCCTATCCGGTTGATTGACAAATTCTGATCCTGCAAACTCGAACCTCTCTCCCGGCCTGCGGCCACCCTCTCCCCGCCTTGCGGGGAGAGGGCAGGGAGAGGGGTTCCTTTGTCAATCAACCGTATAGGCATGGAATATTCATATGGACGTTATACTACCATACATTCATGGGAATTCAATATATTTCTTGCCTTGCATGCGCAAAATCGGATTTGCGCCCGCCGTCACATCCGGGGCGCGGAAAGCTGCTCCAGTTTTGCGCCTTCGCGCCGCAAAATGACGGCCTCGACCCTTGGCACGTACATTTGCGTTTCGGCGGGCAGATGTCGGGCAATCTCGTCGTAACTGCGCGTTTTGTAGCGACTCAACAGCTTCTGCACCGTGCCCTCTCCCGCATTGTACGCGGCCAAGGCAAGACGCCAATCCTGAAAACGATGGAACAGAACTCTCAAGTATTGGGCGGAGGCGGTCGCGCTAGGTTCGGTCTGAAAACGTTGATCGCGGGGCCACAACGAAAGTCCGAAGCGTTTCGCGGTATCCGGCATCAATTGAAACAGTCCCGCGGCTCCCGCCGGGCTTTCGGCGCGGCGGTCAAAGGAAGATTCCACCTCCGCCACCCAAACCAGTTCTGGAGGAACTTTTTGCGCGACAAAAATCGGCTTCAATTGCGGCACATATTCCTTGGCGGAGGCGGGCCAGGGCCGGCTAGAAATCTTTCTGACCCAAATCTCGCGTTCCTTTTGCGGCGGCGGATTGATTTTCGGCGGCGCGGGCTGGTTGGTTTCAATCTCCGGCGGCGGAATGGCAATGCGGATTTCCTCGGCGACATCGAGATAATCCATTTGCGACAAGAGCCACGCGGCGTAAGGTTTGGTTTCCTCGCTGCTTTCCAGCCACGGCAGAACGGCGCGCGCGGTTTGCCTGAGCGCCGCCAGGTCCACCACGTAGTCGCCGTGAAAGTCCTGTTGAATATTGTGGTAAAACTGCTGCACGGCGCGATCATCCAATTTGGGCAGCGCCTTGAGAACGTTGGAGTCCAGATTATCCTGCGCCCACTGCTGGGCGTCCTGCAACAACTCCGGCACCGTGACCGTCTTGTCCTGCGCGCGCGCGAACAGCGGGACCGCCAGAAGAACAGCGCAGATCATCACCGACGAGAGCGAGTTGGAGCATTTGCGCATAAGCGAAAAGCGCCCGGTCAAAAACGACTGAGCAAAAAATCCTCCATAAACCGTTGCGTCTCCTCCTGGTGCTGTTCGATGCTGACGGATTTGGCCGTGAGTTCCTTGAACTGAGCGCCGGGAATTTCCCGCGCCAGTGTCACGCCGTAGGCGAGCGGATGAATCGCGTCGTGGTCGTTGGCCAGCACCAGCGTCGGCACGTCGATGGCGCGCCATTGCAGGCGGTCGGAACCGGGAGAGTCAAGAGGAATCTTTTCCAGCCGCACGACGGTTTCCTCCGCGCGCGGATGAAGGAATTGTGAGGCCAGTGATTGGGCGGTGCCGGGAGATTCGGCCAGCGCCCGCCGGTAAATATCCGACTGCTTAAACAGGGCCAGCCCCTTCTCCGCGCCGTGCCGGCGAAGCAAAGAGGCAATGGCGGTGAAAACGGCCATGTTGTCCCGCCGCGGCCCATCCAGCCACGCTGGGCGGTGCAGGACCAGGCCCAGGACCCGCTGCGGATAGCGCGACGCGAAATTCAAAGCGACGGCCGCGCCCATCGAAATGCCGCCCACCACCGCCTTTTCAATTTGCAAGTGGTCCATCAAAGCCAGCAGATCCTCGGCAAAGCCCGCGAGACTTATTTTCTCCGGCGGACCGACTGGTCGCGTCCGCCCATGGGCGCGGCAGTCAAAACTGATCAATCGAACGCCCCCCGGTGGACGGAACATGCCAAAGGTCTGCGTCACATCCGCCCCCAGGCCGTGCTCAAAAAAGAAGGGGACGCCGAAGCCCTCCGACTGATAATAAAAATCAATCCCATCATGCCGGAAAATGTCCAAAGCCGGGGCCGGCGGCGGCGGTTCGGAATTTCTCAATATTTGACGCAGAAATTCCACGCTCCTCTTGACTTCGCTTTCCGCCAGGCCGTGCAAAATGAGCGGCCCGCCATAACCGGCGGTTCGGAAAAGCCGCATTAACAGCGCCCAGTCGAGTATTCCACGGCCCGCCGCCATCGGCGCGATTTCCGCTCCATCACGGAAATCCTTGGCGTGCGCCAGGGCGATGTCCGGCCCCAGCAAATCGAAGGCCTCATCCAGTATTTCCTCCATGCGCGCGCCGTCGCCTGGACGAAACAGGTTGGCTGCGTCCATGACGATTTTCAGCAGAGGCGATCTCAATTCATCGAGCAGGCGGCGGGCTTTTTTGGCAGAGTTGACGACGTTGCCTGTTTCCGGTTCGATGCCCAGGCAGACATTATTCCGCTCGGCGATTTTCAGCGCTTCCTCCATGGAAACCAGCAAATCGTGCCAGGCTTCAGGACTATTGTTCTGCGGATGCGCCCGCCACATATCCTGCGGGTCGCGCGTGCCCGTGCAAAGAGTAATGATAGGCGCGGCCAGGACGGCGCAATGGGGCGCCATGTCCGCCAACCGTCGCAGACCCTCGCGGCGTTTGGACGGGTCGGGGTCGATCATGTTGAACGTGCCCGAAACCGCCGCGACCGAGAAACTGCGGCGTTGCAACTCGTTGACGATCAGGCCCAACGTCATCGGTTGGATTTTATCCGGCAAACTGGGCAAGCCGGCGCAGGCAAAATTGAACTGCACGCAGTCCAGACCGCAAGCTGCGACGGCGTCCAGCGTGGCGGCCAAGTCAGGCCGCACGAAGGTCTTGGCGAATATTCCCAGGCGCATGTTGGCAAGAGGCTAAACTCCCCCCGTAACTTCTGCCAGACGGATTTTTTGACCCGTCTCCACCGAGCGCGCGATGGCGGTCAAGGCCCGCACCGCGGCGAGGCCATCCTCGATGCCCGCCCCGTGTTGCGGCGCGCCATGCAGGATGGTGTCGGCAAAACCCTCGATTTGGAGTTTGTAGGTGTAAGCGTCCTCGCCCAGGGGACGGCGATATTGGCGGTCCTTCGCGGAGAAGCATTCCACCTCGGCGGCCTTGTGGAACCATGGCAGGAAACCGCGGCCGTGCGCGCTGCCGTGCTGCCCGAAAATTTGAAAGCCTTCCTCGAAGTCGCCCCGAATGGGAATGATCAAGTCCAAGTGGCCCAGCGCGCCGCTGGCGAAATCCGTTTCCACGAACCAGCAGAAGGCGCCGGCGTCCTCGCGCAAGCGCGCCCGCACCGCCGTGATTTCGCCGCCGAAAAACCGCGTCGTATCCACCAAATGACTGCCGTGACCGAGCAGGAAATATCGGCGCTGGTCGGCTTTGGGATTGCCCCCCGGCCGATGCGCCTGCGTACTGGCGCGCACGATGGGTTGTAGATTATCCGTCATTGTGTAACGGAAAGTGGAATCGTAATACCACGCTTTGAGCGCCAGCATCCGCCCCATTTCCTCGCCGATGAACTTTCGCGCGAACGTCACGCCCGGATCAAACCGCCGGTTGTTGCCCACCTGCAAAACCAGCCGGGTATTTTTCAAATCGCACCGCAAGGCCTCGCATTCCTCAATGTTCACCCCCAGCGGTTTTTCGACCAGGACGTGCTTGCCAGCCGCCACAGCCCGACGCGCCAACGCGACATGGTATTGATCGGCCACAGCGATGATCACGGCCTCCACCCGCGGATCCGAAAGCATGTCGTCGAATTTGTGGTAGGCAATCTTCGGTTGATGCGTGGCCACGGCGTGCGCCACCAAATCTTCCGCCTTGTCGCAGACGGCGTAGAGCATGGCATTGCGCGCTTTGCGGCAGGCGTCGAAATGGGCCATCTGGGAGATCGGCCCGCAGCCGAGCACGCCCACGCAAAGCAATCGGGATTCTTTTTTCATGGCCATGCCGCAATCGTGGGAGCGTTGGAAAGCAGCCTCAGTGAAGATAAATTATTTCAACTTCGCGAAATGTCGTTTCCGCCGGTCCAGCGCGTTTTCAAAGCTGACCAGTTCGCGCAGCAAAGAATTGTAGCGGGAGTAGGCGTCGCCGCCTTCCCGCTTGAGCAAATCATATAATTGCAATTCGGGTTCCGAAAACTGGCCGGGAACACTGGGCGGCATCAAACCGACCCTGCTTAACCGAGGTCGCGCGACGCGCACCAGACAAGAGGGAATTGTGTGGAGGCCGGCTTGGAAATCAGCCAGACCCTCGCGCACCAGTTGTTCACCCGGCAGACCGCTTATCAGATCATCGGTTTTCATTGTAAAATTTAGTGACAGCCGTGCGAAACTCTTCAGGGTCAATCGCCGGATAACGGATAAGTTGCGGTTCGATCGTGCTAAACAATTCGCGCAAACGCTCCATTCTAATCAAACCGTGCCGTAACAGGGACTGGGCGTCCAACAAATCGCGCTCGTGTCCTCGTTGGAGTTTGGCCAAGGCCTGACCATAAGGATCGTAGTGAAGGAAGTCGATCAAACCGTAAATGCCAATGAACAGACTGCGTTCGCGCCATCCGGGAATGGCAGGGATGAATTGATCCGGACTGGCCAATTCCACGTTAATATCTAATTCCTCCTTCAAAAAAGCAATGGCTTCAAAAAGGCCGTCGGGTTCTGGTTCCGGTTTGATATCAATATCGATGGTCATGGGACGCCATCCATGCAGAACTGCCGTCGCGCCGCCGGCAAGATAAATGCGTCCTTTGCCTCGCACCTGTTTTCCCAAGGCGGCCATGAAGGATTCAATTTTGAATTTGTTGCTTTCTGAACGCATATCTCTGAAATGCGTAGCATCTTTAAGAATTAGGTTCACCCCTCAGCTTTCGCTCAACCGCTTCTTGGGTTGATCGAAGAGCAGCGCATGGGCTTCGCGCAGAATCTCCGGGATGCGGTCGCGGAAGGGGCTTTGCCTCAAAACGGAAAGGAGTTTCTTTTCATCGACCGTGCGCGCGTTTTCGCCGGGGAACCAATGGTCCGCCTGGCCTAGCAAGTTGTATCGCATTTTTCCCCAGCCCACCAAATCAAGCGATTTGACGTAGGTCCAGAGACGGAGGATCTCCAGGATGTTGATCTGGCCGGGAACGTCGATGTACTCCGGCAGGCCCTTGAACCATGATTGACACCAGTCCGGACCCAGGGCCTTTTCCATTTCGGCGCGCAGACGGCGCTCGATGGGCGCCGTAAACTCCGCCGCGCGGTCGTAATGGTCCAAGCCGCGCACGTGCTCGTCGAAATCCTGCGGCCGCGCGGCGCCGCAACTCAAAGTATGAACTTCCGCCCGCGCCAGGCAATAAAGGTCGTTGAACTGCATGGGGGTGAGCGGAGCGCACAGTTCGACCAATTTAGCCGGCGGCTCATAGAGCTTTCCGCCCTTGTCATTGGGACTGATGATGAACACGCCCATGTCGCAATGGCGCGCGGCTTGGATGGCGGGCCAATTGAGATGGTTGACAAAATACCAATGCAGGTTGACGTAATCGAATTCCCCGGTTTGAACAGCCTGGAGGATGATGTCTGTCGTGGCGTGTGTGGAAAAGCCGACGAACCGCACGCGGCCCTCCTTTTGCAAACGCCGGGCGGCGGCGAGACATCCGTTCTTTTTGAGTGACCAATCCAGCAACGAACGGTTATTGATGCCGTGCAACGAAAGCAGATCGACGTACTCCAGGCCGAGGTAGTTCATTGAGCGGTCAAATATCTTGCAGAATTCCGCCGGATCGGACTGCGGCGCGACCTTGGTCTGAATGATCATTTTGGAGCGCGGCAATTTTGGGAGAAGTCGGCCCAATTGCATTTCCGAGGTGCCGTAGCCGCGGGCGGTCTCGATGTGGTTGATGCCCAATTCCAACGCGCGATGAATGGTGGCTTCCAGATTGGCCTGGTTATCCGGCGGAATGTCCGCCAGCGCGGTGTCCTGCCATTTGAATTGATACCGCATCTCGCCGCACGAGAGCACCGGCATCGCCAGTTCAGTTCGACCAAATCGCCGATATTGCACGGTTGTTTTATGGCATCATGGGGACTTGAGCGCAACCTTGTAATTTGAGACCGCCTCGACATTCCTGCTACGCCAGAATTTCCAGAAAGCGGTGCAGTTCGGCGTCTGTGTTGTAGAAGTGCGGGGAAAGGCGGACGTATTGGCGGCCCTGGCGGTCCACCCGAAGGGAGGTGTGAATCCGCGCGTCCATGAGCTTGCGGCGCACTTCGGCCATGTCGGCGCCGGGTTTGTAAAGACTAAGGATGGCGCTGGCGTTGGCCGCAGGAGCGTCGGATTGCCGCACGGCCCAGCCTTGTTTCAGCAAGGGGGGCAGCAGCATGGCCCGTTTGCGCAGCAATTCGGCGGCGATGTTTTCCACGCCGACTTCCAAAATAAGTTCCAGCGCCGCCTCCAGGCCCGCCAAGCCCGCCAGCATGGCCGATCCGGCCTCGTAACGGCGCGCGTCGGGCAGGAAAACCAATTGCTCCTGGGCGACAAAGCCGGGACAGCGCACATTGTGCCAGCCGTGGACGATGGGCCGCAGTTTCTCCTGCACGGCCTGCCGCACGTAAAAAAGGCCGGCCCCGCACGGGCCAAGGAGCCATTTGTGGGCGTCGGCCGCCAGAAAATCAACGTGTTCCACGCCCGTCGGAAACGCGCCCACCGTCTGAATGCCATCGACGCAAAAAAGGATGTTCCGTTCGCGCAAGTATCGGCCAATGGCATCGATTTCCAGCCGCCAGCCTGCCACAAAATGGTTGGAGGCCAGCGCGACCAACCGCGTCTGCTCATCAACCTGTCCGGTGACGTCAATGGTTCGGATGCGGCCATATTCGCGAGTGTTCAGCAGTCGAACTTCAACTCCCTTTTCCGCAAGCGCCATCCAAGGATAGACGTTGGAAGGATAGTCGTCGAAGTAGATCAAAACATTATCGCCCTTGCGCCATGACAGGCCTGCGGCGACATAACTCAACGCGAGAGAAGTGGGGCCGACCAGGGCAATTTCCTCCGGCTGGGCGTGGAGAAGACGGGCGGCCAGCTCGCGCGTCCTCCGGATTTGACCGGCGGGGACGGCTTCCTCCTGGTCGTCCAACGAGGCGCGCGCCGCGTGGTCGCGCATGGCTTCAGACACCCTTCGAGGAAGGGGACAAACGGCGGCATGGGCCAGAAAGGTCTTTAGCCCGACAACGGGGAATTCGTGGCGGCGCAATTCTTCGTTGGAGAGGATTTCCGCGATGGTCATGTTAGAACTTGCTGGCGTCATTGACCATCTGGAAATAGCTCATGTAATAAGTGATCACCTTGAAGCCGACGTAAAGGGCGACGGCAAAATAAACGATCTGCGGACCCCATCGGGTCACGAGGCGCATCCGGCGAATGCCTTCCTCCTGGTAAAGGGTGTGCAATTTGAGCAAGGTCTGGTCCAATTGTCCGCTTATTTCCCCGGTGTGGTAAAGGTTGTTGAAAACAGTCGGAAATTTGTCCGACTCGGATACCAATTCGGAGAATGTGGAGCCTCCATCCACCCGTGGACGCCACGAATGCACCAAGCGTCTGAGAGCAGGTGAACCGCTGGCGGTGGCGGCCAATTCCCAGGCGCCAATAATAGGCACGCCCGCATTGAGCAGCGCCTCCAAAGCCGCCGCCAGCCGCGCCAACGCCAGATCCTGGCGCGCCGTGCCAAGGACCGGAACGAGACTGAACACCCGTTCCAACTTGGCGCGCCAGTTTTCACCGTGCCGTCCCTGGCAGGACACGATAACGAAGTAAACCGCGGCGTAAAGCGGAACCAGCACGCCCAAAATGGTAAGAACAAGGCGCGTTATAGTTCCTCCCGGCTGCAAGAACTGAATAAAAGGAAATATGACCACAGCCATGTGGAACGTGAACATGGGGTACAGCAGGTCCGAAATCGCCTGTTTGACCATGCGCGCGCGTTCCTCATAATGGACTGCCAGCAATTTGAAGGAGGCATCCAGGCGTCCGCTTTGTTCGCCAGCTTCGATCAGCGCAAGGTCGAAAGAGGGCATCCACTGTCCAAGACGCTGGACGGATTGCGTCACCGTCAAACCCTGTTCCAGATTATCCAACCAGTCGGAGACTTTTTGGCGCAGGGCGCGATCCGGCGGGTTGCGTTTGAGTTGCTCCAGCCCCTGCCGGATGGTCAGCCCGGCGCTGATGAGGACGGAGAGTTGATGGTACAGTTCGGCCCGTCGCTCCAACTGGCGGGGGGTAAGGATCAGCGGCATGGCCGGTCTGGCCCGAATAGGAACCAGTCTCAGAGCAGTCCGTCAATGATGGCCTTCAAGTCCCGCTTGGAGCACATGCCGACCTTCTGCGCGGCGACTTCACCGGATTTGAAAAACAGCAGAGTCGGAATGGCCCGCACGCCGTATTCGGCCGCCAACCCCTGGTCCTCGTCAATGTTGACTTTGCCGATGCGGACGCGGCTGTCGTATTCGCCGGACAACTCGTCCAGCAGAGGGGCCATCATTTTGCACGGGCCGCACCACTCGGCCCAGAAATCAACCACCACAGGTCCGGGGACGCCCAAGACTTGTTCGGCGAAATTAGCCTGATTGAATTTTAGAACATTTTGCGCGGTCATAGTTAGTTTTTTTAATTAGTTACGTCTTGGAGAATAAAGGCCAGATAGACGACAGCCACCAACGCAACCATGCTGGCGACGGCGGCGCCAATGGCCAGACCCTTGTCCAAGCCCGTCAAACCCACAACCACCGGGGCCATAGGCCGAGGGGCGACCGAAGGAGCAGGGGCCGGTTTGGCCGATGTCGCAGGCGTGGCCATGCGAGCCGGGGCGGCGCTAGAGGGCGGCGGCGCGGGAGCCGCTGGAGCAGCTCTGGACGGTGCCGGAGCCGAGGCGACGGCGATGGCGACGGGCGCGGCTGCACCGCTGGTAGGCGGCGGCGTTCCCGGAGCCAGCGTCGGCAACTTGATTGTCGGCGCGGACGTCGGCTTGGGCGGCAGATTAATGCGGACGGTTTCTTTTTTGGGCTGGACTTTGGAAGCCTCAGCCGGTCTTGGCGGCATGGCACCGCCACCGGGCGTTATCGGATTATCGGGCATAATTTTTCTCTTCTCCCCACAAAGTAAAGTTGCCCCTCGCCTGTGTCAAACCCGAAATTCAGGGCTTCTAAATCCGGAAGATGGCTGAACCAGCCTTCACCAAAGCTGAAAAATAAGAAACAACTTGAAAGACGGTCAAAATATTCACAAAATCAAGCGTGCGAACATTCAGGACACCTCTCCTGTTTGCTGGCTGTATCGTGTTTGCGATTTGGATTGTGGTCGCCGCAGCTCTCGGATTTCGGGGATATGAGGCTGTTTATCGGAAATTGTGCAAAGAGCCGCCGCCACGTATCAGGCGCTTGCGCTTGATTTGGGTTATGTTGAGCGCAACTCCCCTGCTGCTGCTTTTCTCTCTGCTCGCCATTTTCTGTTTTGTTCTTTATCTGCCATACACTATCTGGTGTCTTCTCACCGGTAGGAAGCCTGTCGGCGGACCACCAGATTCATCAGTGAGTTGACCATCCTGTTTGGCAAGTGGCCGGGGGTCTTTATCCCCAATCGTTATCGAGCGTAATGCATTTCTGGCGTGAAAAATCTTGAAAGTGAGTTAATCTTCATGTAGAAAATGCATAATTTATGATGTCGATGAAAATGGCGGCGTTGGCTGCGGCGGTTTTGTTGGCGGCCGGCCTGCTGGTGTTGGTGCGCCAGGGGGGCGCGCAGCCAAACAACCTTTCCACTTACGAACCTGATCGCATGAAAGATTTTAAGAAACCTGATCCGTCGCAGTTGAAAAAATCCCTGTCCTCCGAGCAATTCGAAGTGACCCAACAGTGCGGCACCGAGCCGCCGTTCCATAATGCCTACTGGGACAATCATAAGCCGGGCATCTACGTGGACGTCGTGTCGGGCCAGCCGCTGTTCAGTTCGTTGGATAAGTTTGATTCCGGCACGGGCTGGCCGAGTTTCACGCAGCCGCTGAAAAATGCGGACGTCGTCGAAAACAAAGACGTAAGTCTGGGCATGGAGCGAAACGAAGTGCGCTCGAGCCTGGCGGATTCACATCTTGGACACGTGTTCAACGACGGCCCCGGCCCCAACGGATTGCGTTACTGCATCAATTCCGCCTCGCTGAAATTCATCCCCGTGGAAAACATGGACCAGGCGGGCTACGGCCAATTGCTGGAGCCTTTCGTGAAGGCGGGATTGGCCAAGACGCCGATCCACGAAACAGCCATTCTGGCGGGCGGCTGCTTTTGGGGAATGGAGGAGATCATTCGCAAAATACCGGGTGTCATCAAAACGACCGTGGGTTATTCCGGCGGCGTCACTGACGACCCAACTTATCAAGATGTTTGCACTGGCACCACGGGTCACGCCGAATCCGTGCAGATCGTCTTCGACCCGGCGCGGCTTAGTTACGAGGCTTTGCTGGATTATTTTTTCCGCATGCATGATCCCACCACCCTGAACCAGCAGCACAACGACATCGGCACGCAATATCGTTCAGCCATTTTCTACACGAGCGAGCAACAGAAAAAAACGGCCGAAAGCGTGAAGGCGCGATGGGACAAATCCGGCAAATTCAAGCGGCCTATCACGACCGAGATTACGGCGGCGACGGCCTTTTATTCGGCGGAGGATTATCATCAAAAGTATCTCCTCAAAAATCCAGGCGGCTATACCTGCCATGTTTTGCGGGACCCTTGATTATTTCGACGGCTCAATCCAGCCGCCCACGGCTTGCAGCGGCTCAAGGCGGTTATTGAGAGACACCCAGACGGCCAGCCCCAATCTGCCTGGCGGCGTTTTCTGCTCGGCAGACATGAGGAAGGCTCCCTGGAACCCATCCCCCTGGAGGGCGAGCGGTCGTTTGATAAGCGTGAGCACGACAAAATCGTGCTCCAAATGGCGGCCGGTGTTTTCCCCGGCTTTCACGTCGGAACCCAGCCCGGAAAGCAAAAACGCGGCGTTGAGTTCGTATCCTGTTGTTCCGCCCGCTGCGGGAATATAATGGACCTGCCAATGATTCGTGTCTTCCGAAGTGACTTTGAGGATGCCGGCCTTGGTGTCCGACAAACCGGGAGCGCCCTTGATCCCAAACCAATTGTGCCATTCCTTGCCGTTAAGAACAAATTCCGGAGTGTAAATATTCTCGCTGGCCCAAACCCCGGCGTAATCGCGCTGACGGTCGGAATACTGTTTGCTCGCCCACTTGTCGCGCCAGCCGAGATTGTCCCAGTAATCCACGTGAAAGGCGACCGGCACAAATTCGCTCCAAAGACCGGGCTTATCCTTTAAGTGGCTCAACCACGATTCTGCCGGCGGGCAACTGCTGCACCCTTCGGAGGTGTAAAGTTCCACCAAGGCTGTTTGGCTGGCGGTGCTCTGAAATTGGAGTGGAGCGGCGTGGACGCTGATGCCCGCCAGCATTCCCAAAACAAAGAGCCATTTCGTCTTTGCAAGCGCTTTAGGTAAACGCTTCAGTCGCTGGATGAGGCACATAGAGTTCTTCGAGTTGATGGATTTCATCGTCCGATAGTTTGACTGAAAGCGCTGCGACGGCGTCTTCAAGATGAGTGGGTTTGGTTGCGCCAATAACGGGTGAAGTGACCGACGGCTTGTGCAAAAGCCAGGCCAGCGAGATGTGCGAAGGCGGCAACCCGCGCGCGCGCGCCACTTCGTTCACGCGGTCGATGACAGGCTTGTCGATATCCACCGACTTGGCGTAAAGCGTCTTCGCGAACGAATCGGTCTTGGCGCGCTCGGATGGTGGCTCTTCCGACCAAGGCCGGGCTAGTCTGCCGCGCGCCAGCGGCGACCATGGAGTCACGCCCACGCCCTCGGAGAGGCAAAGGCCCAGCATTTCCCGTTCTTCCTCCCGATAAAGCAGATTGTAATAGTTCTGCATGGAGACAAAGGTAGCCCAGCCGTGGGCGCGCTGAATCCCGATGGCTTTCATGAATTGCCACGCATGCATCGACGACCCGCCGAGATAGCGAACCTTGCCGGCTCGAACGACGTCATGGAGCGCCTCGAGTGTTTCGACCAGCGGCGTTTCGTAATCGAAACGATGGGTTATGTAGAGATCAATATAGTCTGTGCCAAGCCGCTGCAAACTCTTGTCAACTTCACACAGGATCGCCTTGCGCGAAAGTCCCCGACCGTTGGCGTCCGGGCGCATGGGGCTGTTCACCTTGGTGGCAATCACCAATTCGTCGCGGCGAGCGAAATCGCGAATGGCGCGCCCCAGCACCGCCTCGCTCTCGCCGCTCGAATACACATTGGCCGTGTCAAAGAAATTCACGCCCAAATCCAGAGCGCGCTTGATAAATGGACGGCCGTCTTCCTCATTCAAAGTCCAGGGCCAAACGAGCATGCCCGGCCACGGAGTCGCCTTGGATTTTCCATAACTCATGCAGCCGAGACAAAACCGCGACACCTTCAGGCCCGTGTTTCCAAGTTTCACGTAGTTCATATCAATCTAATCGGAATGACGGCTGGCAAGCCTGCCATGAATAACCGGATTGAGTCAAATCCTGTTATTTGGGAGGGTTCGCGCGGTATTTCAAAACGCGGACGTCTTCGAGGGTGACCAGGCCATCCTGCACCATTTCGTCCAGCAGGGGAATCATCTTGTTGACGTTTTCCTCGCTGTCAACAATCTCAATGATGATCGGCAGGTCCATGGAAAGGCGGAGGATTTTGGAGGTGTGCAGATGGCTGCTGGCGCCGAAACCCATCGGCCCGCGCAAAACGGTCGCGCCCGCCAGACCCAGTTCGCGCGCTTTGAGCACGATGGCCTCGTAGAGGGGGCGATGATGCCAGCAGTCGCTCTCTCCAATGAAGATGCGCAGCAATTTGCCGTTTTCCGGGATTTTCATAAACGATTTATTATCTCACCGAGCATAAAACCCAGCCAAACCGCCACCATGCAGGCGACAACCGAAAGGGCGACGTTCCCTCCGGCCCACAGCCATTGGCGGTCACGCAGGAGCGTGAGAGTTTGCAAGCTGAAGGAAGAGAAGGTGGTGTAGCCCCCGCAAATTCCAATCATGCAAAATTGGACGACAAAACTGCGCGCCGTATTGAACCGGCCATCGGGCAAAGTCAGCGCGTAGAAAACTCCGATCACAAACGATCCGCTGATGTTAATAATGATGGTGCCCCAAGGAAAAGTTTGGCCGATGCGTTCGGCGAAGAAATTCGAGACCCAAAACCGGCTCGTGCCACCCAACACGCTGCCGAAAGCGACCCAAAAATAAGATTTGACCACTTCCCAGGTCACGCCGCCACGCCTTGCGGCCCCTGGCCGCCGTTGATGAGGAACAACACTGCCATGCGCACGGCCAGCCCGTTGGTGACTTGGTCGAGGATCAGGGACCTTTTGGAATCGGCTATGCCGCTGTCAATTTCCACGCCGCGGTTGATGGGACCGGGGTGCATGATCAAGGCTTCCGGCTTGGCCCGCGCCAAGCGGGCGCGAGTCAATCCGAACAGGCTGGTGTATTCGCCGATGCTGGGAAACATCGTCTTGCGCTGCCGCTCGTGCTGGATGCGCAGCAGGTTGATGATGTCCGCGTCGGCGATGGCTTCATCCACGTCGTAAGTCACGCGGCAGCCCATTTGCTCGAACACGCGCGGCACCAGCGTGGAAGGGCCGCATAACGTCACGCGCGCCCCCAATTTGGTCATGGCCCAAATGTTCGAGCGCGCCACACGGCTGTAAAGAATATCGCCCAGGATGGTCACGTTCAGCCCTTCGATCCGGCCCTTTTTTTCCCGGATGGTGAAGGCATCCAGCAGAGCCTGCGTGGGATGTTCGTGCGCGCCGTCGCCGGCGTTGATCACGCTGGCATCCAGGAAACGCGCCAAAAAATGCGGCGCGCCGCTGGCGCTGTGCCGGATGACGAAGATGTCGGCATTGAGGGCTTCGAGGTTCCGGGCGGTGTCTTTGAGCGTCTCGCCCTTCTTGAGCGAGGATGCTTCGGTGGAGAAATTGATGACATCGGCCGTCAGGCGCAGGGCGGCCAATTCAAAACTGATGCGCGTGCGGGTGGAAGGTTCCACAAAGAGATTGACCACCGTTTTGCCGCGCAAAACGGGGACTTTCTTGATGGCGCGTTCGCCCACGGCCTTGAAGGCCAGGGCGGTATCCAGCACGGTCATAATTTCCTCCGCGCTGAGCGATTGTATGTCCAGAAGATGTTTTCGGTTCCAACCCATTTTAGGATTTTTCCAAAGTCACTTCATCCGAGCCGTCCTCCTCCTCGAAGCGCACATTGATGCGTTCGCGGGAGGAGGTGGGGAAATTTCTCCCGACAAAATCCGCCTTGATCGGCAGTTCGCGGTGGCCCCGGTCCACCAGCACCGCCAGTTGCACGCGCTTCGGACGGCCAAAATCGTTCAACGCGTCCAGCGCCGCCCGCGTCGTGCGCCCGCTGTATAAAACGTCATCGACCAGAATGACCGTCTTGCCGGTGATGTCAAACGGAATGACCGTGGGCAGCACATGGATATGGGAGGTTTGATGGTCCAAATCGTCGCGATGCATGCTCACGTCCAATTCGCCGAGCGGGACGGAGTGGTTCCAGATGTTGAGCAACATGGCAGCCAGCCGCCGGGCCAGAAAAACGCCGCCGCGTTGAATGCCAACCAGCGCGACCTCAGCGTCGTTTTCATTGCGTTCCGCGATTTCGTGCGCGATGCGGGTCAGGGCGCGCCGCAAGGCCGCCGCATCGAGGATTACTGTGGAGAGCGGCATAGGGGAACGCCTTAAAAGGCCAGCGGGAAATCCCGCGTCAAGGGGAGGCTTGGGATGGGGGTGGCAGTCGGCTTTTGCGCCATTTGCTCCGGTGTTTGATAATCCAATCTGTCAAGGCCCTTTCGAAGCCGATATCATGACCAATCTTTTGCGACTCGATCCATTTGTGTTTCATAATCTCTTCCTTTTCCGCTTCGAACTCGCGGTAAAGGGAAGACTTCCGAACCAAATCGGAACCATTAGAGCCTTGAGGAAGGTTTTGAGACATAAACGCGTTTTGGGTTAGTTGAGGTGCGAGTGATGCCATGTGAATTAAGGTTTTGCTGTCATTTGAAACTAAAATTAAACCGTCTCCAAACCCAGGGCCTTGCGGCCGCCGGAGCTGATCATGCTCTGATGCCAGGGTGGGTCCCAGACTAATTCCACATTGGCCTCCTGGATGGCGTCGAGCGCTAAAAGTCTTTCCTGAACGTTGCCCGCGATCTGGCCGCCCAAATGGCAGCCGGGGGAAGTGAGGGTCATTTTGACATGGGCCTGGCCGTCATGGACGGAAACGCCGTAAACCAGGCCCAAATCGACGATATTGAGGGGAATTTCCGGGTCGAAACATTGACGCAATTGCGCCCAAACCAAACCCTCCAACCCGCCTTTTTCGTCTCCGGTTGGCGCGAGTCGAACTTCGTCAGAATCTGCCGAATAATCCATATGCTAAGATGTAACTTAAACTATACAAACTTGTCACGCAAGGATTTTGCGAGGCTTATAAATGCTTGAGCGGGAGCATCTTGCGGTTTTGACACCACCACCGGCAGTCCGGCGTCGCCGCCGCGGCGGATTTCCAGGTAGATCGGAACCTCGCCCAGGAAGGGCAAGTTGCGCCTTTGCGCCTCCGCGCGTCCGCCTCCGTGGCCGAATATTTCGACCCGTTCGCCGTTGGGAGTGGTGAAATAACTCATGTTTTCCACAATGCCCAGTATGGGCACATTGACCTTTTCAAACATGGCGATTCCTTTGCGCACGACGCCCAGAGATGCCTCCTGCGGCGTGGTCACAATCACCCCTCCATCCAGCGGCACCGTTTGGCAGAGGGAAAGCTGAGCATCGCCCGTGCCGGGCGGCAGATCGACCAACAGAAAGTCCAGCTCGCCCCATTCCACGTCGGAGATGAACTGCTGGATCGTCTTCATGATCATTGGGCCGCGCCAGATGACCGGCGTGTCGCCTTCAATCAGGAACCCCATGCTCATCAACTTAACCCCATGACTGACCGGCGGCACCAGTTTCTCCTCGGCGCTGAGGGTGGGCTTGTCATGGATACCCATCATCAGCGGGATGCTCGGTCCGTAAATATCGCAATCCAGCAAACCCACCGCCGCCCCCAAATGCCGCAAAGCACACGCCAGATTGACCGAGACCGTCGATTTGCCCACACCGCCCTTGCCGCTGGCAATGGCCACGATGCGCCCCACGCCCGGCATTTTGGATTGGCGCGACATTGCGTTTCCCGCCTGCACCGGCGCCGTCTGCCCGGCAGGCGCGCGCACCTCCACGTGCATTTGCTGCAAGCCAGGGACATGGCGCAGGGTGGTTTCAATCTCGCCCTTGATTTGCCGCGCAATTTCGGCGTTGCCACCAGTCAACTGCAAAACAACGCTGGCTGCGGCGCCGTTGACCGTGATTTCCTTGACGAGCCCGAACGAAACGAGGTCCCGCGAGTAGCCGGGGTATTTCACCGTCTTGAGCGCCTCCAAAATAGCTTGTTGAGTCAGCACGATCATGAAGTTCACACTATGCCCGAAGGAGCGGCAAGGCAAGGAGCGGCGACAACACTTCTCGTTTGCGAAGAGAGCCAAGTAACTTCTTCATTGCCGATGGCAAAAGCCGGGGATAGTTTTCTCGTACAAAGTCGGTTGTGTTTTGATCAATCTAAACACGCAACATGATAGCACTGGACAGCCTTGAAGCGTATCCCTGCTCTTGCCTCTGCCTCAGCGGAATCATCGTGGGATGAGGAGTATTGTCGCGTCGTCGTGGCCGCCATTGCGGTAGCCGAGGGGCAGCCGGCGCTTGGAGAGGCGATACTTGAGCTTGAGCCGGACATGGTGAAAGAGTTCATGAAAGCCAGATTTGATTGAGCGGTTTCGGAATTAAAAACAATTGTCTTTTGGCGGAACTCTGCCACATTGTCTTAATCATGAACGCGATTGTAACGTCCGGAGTGGTGAACGCACAGCATCAGTTGCGGCTGGATGAGCCGCTGCCCCTTGCAAACCAAAGTCGCGTCCGCGTGATTGTGCTTGTTCCAGAGGATGCGGAGACATCCGAGGCTGTTTGGACAAAAGCCGCTGCAACCAGCCCGGCGTTCGATTTCCTAAAGGACGCCGCCGAGGACATCTACGCCAGCGCCGATGGAAATCCATTCCATGACCAAGGGTAGAATTGTTCTTGTTCCTTTTCCTTTCGATGATATGACAGCCAGCAAGCTGCGGCCTGCGGTGTGCCTGACTGATCCTATTGGCCCTCATCGTCATGTCGTGGTAGCCTTCATTAGCAGCCAAAGGCCAGTGGATATCGCGGCCACAGATGTCTTGCTGGAACCACAAAGCAAGGATTTTGGCGCGACTGGATTGCGCGTGGCGTCGGTATTGCGGCTGCACCGCCTCGTCACATTGACCACGGCCCTCATCCGCCGCGATATGGGCAAGTTGTCGCAAGCCTGGCAGGACGAAGTTGATCAGAAACTCGCCATTCTGTTTGGGCTAAAAAGGTAAAGAAGCCGTCCGGCGTCCGCTTAAGAATTCCCCGCCGCTCTCCGCAAAAATTGGCCCCGCCCTGGTTCCCCTACGAATTTCCCATTCCGCGCAGCCACTTTACCCCTCACCGTGACCACGTGCGGACGGCCTTCGATCTTCACTCCCTCAAAGGCGCTGTAATCCAGATTCATGTGATGGGTGGAGGCGGCGATTTTCCCGCGATAGGCGGGATCATAAACGACCAAATCAGCATCGGCCCCGGGCTGGATGGTGCCTTTGCGCGGGAACAATCCGAAAATCTTCGCCGCTGCCGTGCAGGCGGTCTGGACGAATTGATGCAAGTCGATCTTTTTTCGCTTGACACCATAAGTAAAGTATAAATTGATGCGGTCCTCCAGGGACGGAATGCCGTTGGGGATTTTGGTGAAATCGTTCCTGCCCATTTGTTTTTGGGTCTTGAAATCAAACGGCGCGTGATCGGTCGCCAGCGTGGAAATGAAGCCCTTACGCAATCCATTCCATAATACCTCTTGGTTGCGCTTCTCCCGCAGGGGGGGCGACATGACAAATTTCGCCCCCTCAAAATCCGGTTTCTCGGCGTCGGTCTTGTCGCATAGCAGATATTGGATGAGCGTTTCGACCCAGACTTGGACGCCGCGGGCGGAGCCGCGCATGGCCTCTTGCAAGGCCTCCTCGCAGCTCAAATGCACGATGTAAACCGGCGCGCCGGTCATCTCGGCAAAGGTCATAAGATGGTGCACTCCTTCGGCTTCGACCACGGGCGGACGGCTCCAGTAATGATACTCCGGCGCGGTCTTGCCTTCGGCCAGCAGCCTGGCTTGAAGTTCCAGGATCAGATCCGCGTTTTCGCAATGGGCGGTGGTAATGACGCCCAATTCGCGGGCCAGCGTGAGCGTTTTGTAAAGTTCCTCATCGGTCACGCCCAAGGCTCCCTTATAGGCTAGAAACACCTTGAAGCTGCTGACGCCCCGTTTGACAATTTCGCGGAAGTCCCGTTCCGCCTCGGCGTCGAAGCGGGTCACGCCCATGTGAAAAGTGAAATCGCACGCGCTTTGGCCTTCGGCCTTGCCCAGCCAAAGTTCAAAAGCCTCCAGCGGCTTGTCGGCCCGCCCGGGGCAAATCATTTCGATGAAAGTCGTCGTGCCCCCGATCAACGCCGCCTTGCTGGCGGTGGCGTGGGTATCCTTGGCGAATGTCCCCATGAACGGCAGGTAAATATGGACATGTGGATCGATGAATCCGGGAAAAACATAATGGCCGGTGGCATCAATGACCTCCGTCTCCGCAGGCGGCTTGATGTTCCTGTCGATGCAAGTGATGGTTTCCTTTTCGCAATAAATATCAGCCACGTACCGTTCACTGGCAGTGACGATTTCGCCATTTTTAATCAAGAGCGACATGACAAATCCTACTCGTTCGCTGTTTGCCGTGGCAAGCTGGCCAACAGCCTTGCCCGCACGGGCGACACCATAAACCGCGTCTCACGGGAGTCAAGGCCCATGACGAATCCCAAATCCTCGTTGGCGTCTTTTCAAAAATGCGGTATATTGTTTGTTTGAATAGTCGGGTTAATCGCGGCATGAGGGGGGAACGGCGGCGGCTTTTGCGCCGCACTTGACGTTTGGCCGAAAAGAGGCACATTACGCGCTCTTTAGAATGGATAATTTAATGGATCATATACGCAATATAGCAATCATCGCCCATGTCGATCATGGCAAGACCACCCTCGTGGATTGCCTGCTCAAGCAATCGGGCACCTTTCGCGCCAATCAGGCCATCTCCTCCGAGGAGCGCATCATGGATTCGATGGACCTCGAACGCGAAAAAGGCATCACCATCCGCGCTAAAAACGCCGCCTTCAAATACAAGGACTACCACATCAACATCGTCGATACCCCCGGCCACGCTGACTTCGGCGGAGAAGTCGAGCGCATCATGAACATGATCGATGGCGTCCTGCTGGTGGTCGATGCCGCGGACGGTCCGCAGGCCCAAACCCGGTTCGTCCTGCGCAAGGCGCTGGAAGCGGGCGCCAAACCCATTGTCGTCATCAACAAAATCGACCGCGACAACGTCGATCCGCACAAAGTGCTGGATAAGGTGTTTGATCTGTTCGTTTCGCTGCATGCGACGGATGAGCAGTTGGATTTCCCCACCGTCTATACCAGCGCCAAGGAGGGTTACGCCAAGATCGACCTCAAGGAAGCCAGCACGACCATGGATCCGCTCTTCAACGCGATCATCCAGCATATCCCTCCCCCGCGCGCCCATGCGGGCGAGGAGTTCAAAATGCTGGTGGCCAACCTGGATTATTCCGATTACATCGGGCGCATCGCTTTTGGCAAAATTTACAGCGGCAAAGCCAAAGTCGGCGACTCGGCCGCCTGCCTGCACGGCGACGGACGCAAAACCGAGGGCAAAATCACTGCCATGTTCCATTTTGAGGGGCTTAAGCGTATTGAGGTTCAAGAAGCCCACGCGGGCGATGTGGTGGGGGTGGCCGGATTTGAGGACGTGTTCATCGGCGAAACCATCACCGATAATGTCACGCGGCTGCCGTTGCCGTTCGTGCCCATTGATCCGCCGACCATCCAAATGCAATTCGCCGTCAACGACGGACCGCTGGCTGGCCTGGACGGAAAATTGGTGACTGCGCGCCATATCTGGGAGCGATTGACCAAGGAAGTCCGCACCAACGTCGCCCTGCGCATCGCGCAGACCGAGGCGCCGAACATTTTCAATGTCGCCGGACGCGGCGAAATGCAAATCGCCATCCTGGTCGAGCAGATGCGGCGGGAGGGTTACGAGGTTTTGGTGTCGCGTCCCGAAGTGATTTATCACAAGGACCAGGAAGGTCGTTTGCTCGAGCCCATCGAGAAACTATTTTTGGAAATCCCCAAGGAATCCATGGGAGCGACCATGGAAAACCTGTCCGGGCGCAAGGCGGAGATTGTGAACATGGACCATCACGGCAATGAAATTACCATTGAGGCGCTCATTCCCATGCGCGGCTTGATCGGGTTCGAGACGGACCTTGTCAACATAACGCGCGGGCTGGGCGTGATGAGCCATTTGTTCCACGAATACGGGGCGGACCGGGGCGACATCGCCGCGCGCAAGAACGGTTCTTTGATCAGCATGGAGGACGGCGAGGCGATGGCTTACGCGCTGAACATGGTGCAGGAGCGCGGCCGATTGATGGTCGAGCCAGGCGACCAGATTTACAAAGGCATGATCGTGGGCCAAAACGCGCGCGAGGCCGACATTCCGGTCAATCCGTGCAAAGCCAAGCGCCTGACCAACATGCGTTCATCTGGCGACGGCAAAGGCATCCAACTGGACCCGCCGCTGAAGATGTCCTTGGAGCGCGCCCTGGAATACATCGGCCCCGACGAGTACGTGGAGGCGACGCCCAAGAATTTGCGGATGCGCAAAAAGATATTGGACGAGAACCAGCGCAAGCGCGCCGCCCAAACGCGCGCGCCCAAGACGGTGGGGGTGTAATTTAGTATTCGTTTCGCCGCGCTCAAGGCTGCTTGTTGTCAAGCAATGCCAGCACCATGCCGGCCAGTTCCCGGCGTCTGAATGGTTTCTGCAAAAAGTCCAGGACCGACTCCCGCACGCCTTGCGCTCCCAAAAATGTCCTTGTCGTAGCCGGACATAAAAAGGCATTTCAAGCCGGGCCGCAGTGATTGCAGCCCGTCGCACAGGTCTTTTCCACTCATGCCGGGCATGATAACATCGGTCACCTAAAGATGGATTTGGCCCGGCCCTGCCTCGGCCAGGCGAAGGGCTTTTTCGGGCGACTCCGCCGAAAGCACGGTGTAACCGCGTTGCTTGAGAATCTTGCTGCTCAATTCCAGAATCGAGGGTTCGAGTCCTACCTTTGGAGCCATTTCATAAGCCGTTGATGTCCAACGGCGTGGTCGCGAGGAGGAAGAGAAAAAGGGCCAAAACGTGCAGTAAACCG
>Ga0302325_10006844_pt1 | contig 25521 bp, 18 predicted proteins | sample Palsa_T0_2_FD_201948 | JGI IMG/M metagenome (GOLD analysis project Ga0302325, IMG submission 201948) | Peat permafrost microbial communities from Stordalen Mire near Abisko, Sweden - Palsa_T0_2 | ecosystem: Environmental > Terrestrial > Soil > Palsa > Peat permafrost | place: Sweden: Abisko... | reverse complement strand
TCGCCTTTATCGAAGAAGTGCCGCTAACGCCCGGCAAGTATTTCTCGCAATTGGCCGGCGCTTTGGTCTGGCAGGATTTTGTCCTGCTGACGTTGAAGACGGTTTGTTTTGGTATGTTGATCGCCATCGTGACGTGCTACGAAGGGTTGGCCGCGCCCATCCGCCTGGATGACGTCAGCCGCGCCGCCACCAATGCCATTTCGAAATGCGTTGTCGGCTTGGTCCTGCTGGACGCGGTTTTTATTGTGATTTATCTGATCATCTGACAATCCCATGTCCGAACAAATCTCCCCATTCCAAGGCCCTTTGATCGAGGCCGTCGGCGCAAGCGTCCAACTGATCCGTTCGTCGGAGATGGTCGTGGAGGACGTGAATTGGCGGGTGGCCGCCGGAGAATATTGGGTGGTCGGAGCGGGACACGGGAGCGGCAAGAGCGCTTTTCTTTCCACCATGGCGGGATTGCGTCCGCCCGGCGCCGGAGTGATCCGCCATTTCGGCCAGGACCTTGCCGGACTCTCGCAGCAGGAAACTATTGCGCAACGCCTGCGCATGGGCTTTGTCTTCAAGAACGGCGGGCGCATGTTCGCCAAATTGACCGTGGCCGAGAATGTCGCCCTGCCTCTTCGTTATCACCGCGATTGGACCGATGAACAGGCGATTGCAGCCATCCAAGGACTGCTCGAATCCACCGAGTTGACTCCCTTGGCGGCCATCACCGCGCAGAGTCTGACAACCGGCTGGCAGGAGCGCGCCGGCCTGGCGCGCGCGCTGGCCTTGGAGCCGGAGGTGTTGTTCCTGGACGAGCCAATGGCCGGTTTGGAAGCCAGCCAATGCCGTTGGTGGCGCGACTTTCTCGATCAACTATCCCGCGGCGCTCCTTGCATGGGCGGGCGCAAAATGACCATCATCGCCGCGACGAGCGATTTGTCGCTTTGGAACGGTGAGCGCCGCCATTTCGCGCTGCTCAAAGATGGCGCCTGGCAATCTCTGGGATTGTGCGCAATCCCCATTCAAATGAACGAACCTGGAAAATCCTGACTTTTATCACGCTATGCCACTGCAAGACCTTACCCCTCAATTGCGCACCCGCCTGAGCCGCATCGAAAAAAACGTGGGCTGGTTCGTCACCTTTGCCGTGCTCATTTTGCTGGCAGGCCTTGCCTTCTACCTTTACGCGGCGGCCAAGACAAGGGGTTGGTTCGTGACCAAACTCAATTACGCCACCGGCCTCAATGATGCCTCGGGCTTTAACCTGGGCGATCCCATTCGTTTGATGGGATTCAACGTCGGCCAGATCACAAAAATCGAACTCAATCCTCCCGAAGCGCAACGCGGCGCCACAATTTTCTTTTCCATTCGTGACCCTTATTACGGCTACATCTGGTGGGACTCGACGGTGCAGGTCGGTTCTGATTTTCTGGGCCATCGTTATCTGGAAGTGCAAAAAGGCAAGTTCGGGCAGCCCAGCGTTTACTTGGACACCAAGACTAGCACTTTAATGATCATGAACCGCGGCCTGGCTTGGCGCAACTTCAAGGATTCATTCACGAATCTCCAGGCGCAGCCGGAAAACAAGGGCTTGCCGGACAACGTCATCACTAACATCGTCACCAGCAACTTGATGACGATCATCCAATCGAATCTGGATACATATTACACCAACGCCTTTCGAGGCAAATACAATGGCGCGATCAATCAGAAGATTACGAATTATTATTGGATTCCATCCATCGAACCGCCTTCGTTATCGGATCGTTTGGCTGGGGTGGCGGGATCCGTTGAGCTGGCCATGCCCAACATCTTGAAACTCACCAACCAAGTGGCGGCGGTCTTGAGCAACGCCAACCGGGCCGTCGAGCAACTTGACGCCACGCTGGCCCAAACTCATCCCACGTTGACCAATCTGGCCGTCATCACGGGCAACCTGCGCGAACCCAATGGCTCGCTGGGCAACTGGCTTTTGCCCACCAACATCGCCGCCCAATTGGACCAGACTTTGCGCACCGCGCATGAAACATTGCAATCGGTCCACACGACTTTGGACCACACCGACACCAATATCACCATGCTGGCGACGGACCTTGATCACACGTTGGATCATCTTTCCGATTTGACGAGCAACCTTGCGTGGCAGGTGCACGTCAACACCAACCTCGTCAGCGAGATTTCGAGCACGATCGTTCACGCTGATGATTTGATCCAGGGATTGAAGCGGGAGTGGTTCTTGCGCTCCGCCTTCAAGAAGAAAAAAGAGAAGCCGGCGCCACAGGTGTCGCCTGGCAGGAAATGATCTTATGCCTCCCAACTTATCAGGCGCGCAGCTTCCCGGCCAACGCGGAATTATCCAGACTCGTTTCTTCGCCGGTAAGGGTGACCCACTCCAAATTCATCTGGCGGCGAAACCAGGTCAATTGGCGTTTGGCAAATTGCCTGGTGCGGATTTTCACCAACTCCATCGTCTCCGCCAATCCGCGCTGGCCGCGCAGGTGTTCCACCACCTGGCGATAGCCCAGGGCCTGCATGGCGGTTTGATTTTCCGCCAGGCCTTGCTCCATCAGCACATCCGTTTCGGCCACCAGCCCCCGGCGAAACATCTCCTCCACTCGTTGGTGGATGCGATGGGTCAACTCTCCCACGGGGCGTGTCAAGCCGATTATTTTCGTCACGGGCCGCCCTCCGCCGGTCCATGGGGCGCGTTGCGCGGAGAAAGGCTTTCCTGTCAAGCGAATAACCTCCAGCGCGCGAATGACCCGGCGCGGATTCTGGCGGTCCATGATCCGAAAGGCGGCCGGATCGCGGCGTTCCAATTCCTCCAGCAATCGCTCCAGCGGGGTCGCTTCCAATTCGGCGCGAATGTTGGCGTCCCTCGCCGGAGCCGTCCCCAACCCTTCCAGATACGCTTTGAAGTAGAGTCCGGTGCCGCCGCAAAAAATGGGCCGCCGCCCGCGCGCCTGGATGTCTTGCGCCGCCAATTCCGCCAGCCGGATGAATTGCGCGGCGTCGAAATTCTCCTTGAGCGTGACTATGTCAATCAAATGATGTCGGACGCGTTGGCGCTCGTGGGCGGTGGGCTTGGCCGTGCCGATGTCCATCCCCCGATAAACCTGCATCGAATCGACGGAGATAATTTCGCCCTCGAGGCGTGCGCAAAGTTCCAGCGCCACGGCGGATTTGCCGGCGGCCGTCGGGCCGGCCAAAAAAATCGGTTGCGACGGGGTGTTCTGCATTGGATTTCAGGCTTTGCCTTGCACGACCGACCCTTTGCGCCACTGGTTCCACAGCAGGAGAACGCCGGCGATGATGATGCCGATGCTGACCTTTTGCCCCGGGGACAATCCGCCCTGCGTGGAGGCGAAAAGCCAGTCGTGGATCAAGCGCAGGAGGTTGACCTTTTGTCCTGGAGGCGACGGATGTTCGATCACGTAATCGCCCCGGAAATATTCGACGAACGAACGCAGTATGGCGTAACAGACCAAATAGACGCCAAAGATTTGCCCATCGAATTTCCTCCGGCGATAAAGCCATGCCAGAAATCCATACAAGGCGAAGTTCAGCAAGGAATCATAAATCTCGGTTGGATGGACGTAATAGGGATAACTCTCGTGGCCCTTGGGGAACTGAATGCCCCATGGCATCGTGGTGGGCCGTCCGTAACAACAGCCATTCATCAGGCAGCCCCAGCGCCCGAAAAAACTCCCCAGCGCGATGCTCGGCGCCAGAACATCCGCCAGTCGCCAAAGCGGCAATTTTCTGATGCGGGCAAAAATAATGCACGCCAGCGAAGCGCCGACAAGTCCACCATAATAAACTATCCCGCCATTCTGCACCATGAAGATTTCGTAAATCGGCCTGCCGGCAAAATCCGAATCCCAGTAGGAAACCACAAACCAGGCGCGCGCCCCAGCGATGGCTCCCAGCAGCAACCAGGGGCCGAGATCGACGATCGTGTCGGGATGGATTTGCAGGCGCATGGCGCGTCGGCTGGCAGTCCAAAGCCCAGCCATGAACCCTGACGCCACAAAAATGCCAAACCAAGTCACCACAACCGGCCCAATGTAAAAAGCAATCTTATGCACTATGTCACAGAGTACGAGAAAACCGCCAAAAGATCAAACCGTCCGGGAAAATGGCGCACCTATCGGGGGAAACGGAGAGGCCAAAGGGTCGTCTTTAAACATGCCGATGGTCACATTTAAAGGACGGACCCTTTGGCCTTTGACTATCATTTCCAGTCAACTACAATTGGCTTTTTTAGACCGTCAATACTATCTGACGAAAACGTCTTCGTCTTGGCCGTGCGGTCGTATTCAACGGTGTACTTGAATTCTTGCGGCTTCCCTACGGCCTTCCCTTTTATATCTTCAAATTGCAAAGTCAACGTGACCTCGCGCTTTAAGGTGGTGATGCCTCCTATTTTCTTCTCCAAGTCTTTCCCGTCATCAATGAGCAAGTAAGTATCCACCTTGACACTTTGGTTGACACCACCGAATAGAATCTTGGGCTTGATCACGTTGGCTTCTTTCTCCGCTTCATTGAACTCAGTTTGCTTGGCGTCATTCTTAGTTCCGGAGTCCTTTACTTTGCCTTTTGAAACCAGGTTGCCCCTCGGCGGCACGCCGCCTTTTGGAAAGGTGATGGTAATTTCAAACTCATAAGTCACGAATGAAGTTCTATTGCGCAAAGGCCCTGTCACTGAATTCTCGGTGACACTCAACGTGAAGTCATTTGCCCCCGGAGCAACCATGGCCTGCATCCCCGTTGCATCTCCCCAGCGGGTCGGCTCGCTGCTGGCGTACTCATACCAATTCATATCATGGCCGTAGGCGGCAGGATCCCTCTGCAAGAACCTGCCCTTTACACTGTCATATTGTCTCGCCCGGTAGAAATAGAGACTCGTCTCTTCATCCAATTGGCGCCCGGTAAACAACCATTCGTTGGACAGCGCGCTGTGCGGGGTGCCCCACGAGTTCAGCGGCAGTAGATTGTAATCGCCGTCCATGATCGTGACATGCCCGTAAATGTCGTACGAATAACGTTCCACCGGAGTCCCGTTGGTGTCGGTCACCGCGCAGGGGCTCCATAGAGAATTCTGAAGGTAATAGTAAGTCTGGCCGTTGCGGTTCATAGTCAGCACTTCGTCAATGTAGTTACCGTAACTGTAAGTAGCCACGACGTTGTTGGCCCCGTCGCGCTCTTCAATGAGCCGGTCGCCATCGTAGTAATAGACGTTGGTCGATAGGGCGGCGGGTGGATTTGGGTTGGTGATCTTCATCACGCGCCGTCCTAGCGCGTCGTAAAAATACTGGGCCACGACGTTGGAGTTGGACAAGCTCGTGACGTTGGTGAGCCGGTTGTTTTCGTCGTAGAGATAGGAGTAGCTTGCGTCCTGCATGAGGTTGCCGTTGGCGTCGTAGGACAGCGGCTGGCCGTTGATGCTGGTCAATTCATTGTCCGTGCTGTACGTGCGCAATTCCGTTACTGAATTACTCACAACACTGAGCCAGTTGCCGGCCAGGTCCAGGTTCCATGTCTTTTGCAGCGTGGGCGAAAGAATGACGCCATTGGTGAGGGTCCCGACATCATAATTGGTCAGCCGATTCAGGGAGTCGTAGCGGTAAGTCTCCGAGTCCGTGGGATCATTTAGCTTTTGCTCGTAGAGCTTGTTGCCATCGTTGTCATAAGCGTAGTTGAAGCCGGCGATGAGCGCGGTACCTCGTGTGTATTGGAGCGAGATGACTCGGTCATCTGTATCATAGCTATAGGTGGCCTCCACGCCATTGCCGTCGGTTCGGCTGGTAATTCGGTCGGCATCGTCATAGGCGTAGGTGGCGATGGGCGCGCTGCCTTGCACGCTCACGAGCCGGTCGCGGCCGTCCAGAATATTCGTAATCATCCGGCCCGAAGGATAGATAATCGTGCGCGTGCGGCCGGCAATGTCATAGCTGTAGGAAATGACCATGCCATTCTGCGTGGTATTAGTCAAACGGTTCGCCCCGTCATAAGAGTATGTAACCACCCAACCGTTGCGCGCGGAGCTCGTTGTCCGGCCGGCCGAGTCGTAAGTGAAGAGGTCGTTGTCGTTGTTGAACACGCCGCTCATTTCGAGGTCGAGCGCATTGTAGGAATAAGTCGTCACCCGCCCATCCTGGTCGGTTTGGCTGATCACGTTTCCGACCGCGTCATAAGCGTAATTAAGAGACTTGGGCGGAAGATCGGGATAGGTTTCGCTGACGAGCCGATTAAGCGCGTCGTACGTGTAAGTGGTCGTGTGGGCTTCGGCGTCGGTGGAGGTTATGTTATTGCCGACCGCATCGTAAGTGTAACTGTTGGAGCCTTTAAGCGGCTCGATTTCCAGGATGCGCCGGTTGAGTGGATCGTAGATATACATGTTCGTGCGCAACATCGGATCGATCATGTTGGTCTCATTGCCGAGCGCATCGTAGGCGTAAGTGCTCGTGAGGCCCAGCGGATCCGTTTCACTGACGCGCCGGTTGAGAGCGTCGTAAGTGTAGCTCGTGGTATGGCCATCGCCATCGGTGCTTGAGGTGAGATTGCGGTCGGGATCGTAGGCAAACGTGTCGTCGCGGCCGCCGGAGTCGCTGACGGCAATCGTGCGATTGAGTGCGTCGTACACATTGGTTGTCCTGTTGAGATTTGGGTCGGTTTGGTTGGTCACATTGCCAACCGCATCGTAGAGGTAAGCGGTGATGTCGCCAGCGGCGTTGGTATTGGCCAACTGGCGGTTGAGACCATCGTAGCCATAGGTCGTGGTGTTGCCCACCGGATCCGTCATGGCTAGCCGGTTATTGACAGCGTCGTAGATCGTCGTCGTGACGCCACCCAGTGGATTGATCATGGTTGCCTGTCGGTTGAGCGCGTCGTACGTGTAGCTGGTGGTGTGACCGTTGGCATCGGTCATGGAGAGGACGTTGCCGACCGGATCGTAAACGGTGGAACTAACGCCACCCAAGGCGTTTACGACGCTTACCTGGCGGTTGACGGCATCGTAGGCGTAAGTGGTGATGTTACCGTTCTGGTCGGTGTTTCCGATGACGTTGCCAACCGGATCGTAAACCGAGGTGGCCATGCCGCCCAGGGCATTCATGGTGGCCACCACCCGGTTCTGCAGATCGTAAGCGTAGGTGGTGGTCTGTCCCAATTGATTGGTGAATACAATGCGGTTATTATTCAAGTCATAGCCGTCCGTGATAACGCCTCCCAGGGCGTCCGTGGTCACAAGGAGGCGGCCGCGGAGGTCATAAAAGTATGCGGTCGTATCGTTATTGGGGTCGGTGACGGTTGCCAAGCGTCCCACGGCGTCGTACTCGCTGGTGGTAAGCCCGCCCAAAGCATCCGTACTGCCAGTGAGTCGATCCAGAGCATCGTAAGTGTAACTCGTAGTGCGGCCCAGCGGGTCCGTGGCCGAGTCGCGATTGCCCATCGCGTCATAAAGATAGGTGCTTACATCGCCCAGCGGATCAGTCATCTGTTTTTGATTGCCGAAACCATCGTAGGTGTAGGTCGTGACGCGGCCCAGTTTGTCAGTCATGGAGATCGTGTTGCCGTGACTGTCGTAAGTATATCTGTTGGTGCGACCCAAAGGATCCAACTCAGTTATCCGGTTGCCATAGCTGTCGAGTTGATAGGTTGTTGTGTTATTGTTGGCGTCGGTCAGACTTGTTACTTGACTAAAGATCGGATCGTACGCGTAACTGGTAACAAAGCCCAATGCATCCGTGCGGCTGATGCAGTTTCCACGCGTATCGTACTGGCAGCGGCTGGTGTGGTTGTTCGCGTCAGTAGTCGAGGACACCATCAACGCGGCTGGGTCGTAACTATAACTGGTGGTGGAACCGTCAGGCGCGACGACGCTGGTGACGTAGCCATTGGTGTCGTCGCTGAACGTCCAGGCGCGGCCCAGTCCATCGGTCTTGACCGTGGTCGAAGGCAGATAAACTCGGAGCTGGTTGTTGCTCAGGGCGGCTGGGAAGGTGGCCCAATTGGCCCCATTGGCCAGGCTGAAGAGACTTTGCGCGTTTGCATCGCTCATAGCCACGGGACAACCTTCCTGATACGTGAAGTTGTAGAGGCGCGCATCCTTGTCCACTTTTTGGATGAGTTGATAAAGCGGATTGTAAGTGTAATCGACCGAGTTGGAGAGAGGGTCGGTGATGCTCAAAAGTTGGTTGCCCACGCTGTTGTATTGCAAGCGGGTCGTACGGCCCAGCGGGTCTGTGATGACGGCCAGGTGGCCGGAAGTATTGTAGGTAAGCGTAATCGCGCGGCCGTAGGTGTCGGTGATGCTCGTCAACTGGCCCCCTGCATAGGACAGACCGGTCTTGTTCTGGTTGCGGTCCAGGATTTGAACCAGCCGATACACCGCGTTGCCAATGCTGAATGGCGTGCCGGGGATTTGGGCGAAAGTGAAGACGGTCTGGTTCTTGTCCGTCAGCGTGAACTGGCCCGAACTGCTCCTGACGACGGTCTCGAAATAGCCGGGCGCGGAAAGGAAGGTCATGCCATCGGGTTGTAATATGTATTCGGTCACCCTTCCAGTGCCGTCAAAACGAAATATGTTGGTGGATTGGCTGAAGAGAAAGACGTTAAAGCTGTGTGTCCATCCGTAGCCTAACGCGGCGTCCAACTGCGCCCGCGAACCGTCGGCATTGTAGGAATTGTAAGTAAGCTTAAAGTCCATCGCCGAGTTGAAGGCGCTTCGAACAGTCGGACCTTGGTAGGATTCTATGAGATTGCCTTCGGTCAAACTGATCCTCACGCCGGACTCGGAGCCTTGCATGGAGGTGATCTGGATCGGAGGTTCCGCGCCGATAAAAAGGTTGGTAGAGGGAGGTTGGTTGGTTTGAAGGGATTGGAACGTCACGAAGATATTGTCATTCGTCTGAATGTTGGTAAGAGTAAGGCTCATACCATTGGTCTGGACAACGACCCCATTGAGATACCAAAGCGCCACGATAAAGCCAGCGTTGGGCGTGGCGATAAAAGTTTGCGTTGTGCCAGCAGGAACCAGTTGCGCGCCGCTCGGGCTGACGGTGCCATTCGGGCCGGAGGAACGATTGATGCGGATCTGGTTGGTAGGCGGTCCCGCGTTGAAAATCACCTGCAGGTTATGGTTGGTTTGCGCATTGGAGAGTGTATAGGAACTGCCGCCTGTCTGCACCACGTTGCTATCCAGCAGCCAGGTGCCAATACCGTAGCTTGGATTCGCAGAGGCGGTGAAGGTGACATTGGAGCCTTGGGGCACGAACAGGATACCCTGGACGCCTGCGGGTGAAACCACGCCATTGCTGTTCTGGAACACTTCGATGATGTATTGGCTGGGCGCAAAGGTGACCTGGATGGTGTGGTTGGCCTGGATGTTGGTCAAAACGAAACTGCCGCTGCCGGTTTGCGCCGGCACGCCGTCCACATACCACGTATCGACCCAGTAACTCTCGTTGGTGGGAAAGGCCGCGATAAACTGGCGCTGGCCCGCAGGAACAGTCATCGCGCCGAGCGGGTCAACCGTCCCGTTGGCCCCCGCCTGGATGTTAAGGGTATAATTGGTCTGAGTGCCGGTGACGGTGGTGATGGCCGTGGCGTGGTTGTTGGTCCAATTATTCTCGATCGTGTCGGACACGACTTCAGCGCTGTTGGTGACCGTGCCGGTCGTGGTGGGCCGGACCGTCAACAGAATAGTGGCGGTCTGGCCCGGGTCCAGGAGGCCGAGAGAGAAATCGATGGCGTTGGCGCTGTTGGTCACATCGCCAAGGGTGGAGACAGCCGACATCAGCGTCAGGTTTTCGGGCAACATGTTCACCAGAACTACATTGGTAGCCGGAAGGGACCCTCCATTGGAAATAGTTATCGTGTAGTTGAATGGGTTGCCGACGGTGACCGAGTTGGAGGGCGCGACCATGGTCAATTGCAGATCGGCCACCTGCATGGACGCCAAAGAAAGCCGGTAGAATTGCGCTTCTCCGGATGCAGGCACCACATAGCTGTTGACCTTGGTCGTAAAAGGCAAGTTGATCCAGTTTGTGGCGGCGAGATTGGCAATGCTTTGCAGCGTGGAACCGAGGTACTCGACGGGCCACGAAATCGTGGCTGTTTGATTGGACGGGTTGTAACTAATGGAAAGGGTGGGTTGCGGCCCGGCCATGGCGTCGTCCGACTCAGTCGGGTCGTCGGTAGTGAGGGCCTCCTCTTGATCGACGGTAAGTTGCATGGCATAGGAGGCGGGGTCGCTGGGATCGTCGAAGCGCAAGCCAGTAACGGTGCCAGGCACCCACGAAAGATAGTGCCATTGGGCCAGGGTCAAAGTTGGCCGGCCATTGCGGGCGAGGTTGGCGATGAGGTTGCGCAGGTAAAGCGGCTCCCATGTGCGCGGTGGCAGGTTGCCCGTCATGGTGCATAACGGCTCGATGCTCGAAGCCATCAGCAGCGTGCCCGGCACCTGCTCCAAGTCCCCGGTACCGCCGGGATTATTGCCGTTCCAAAATCCGCCCGAGAAACAACTAATATTGACGAACACCTTGTTGACACCGGGATTGAACAGCTTGAACTCGGCTGTCAGCGCATTGTCGCTGACCACCGAGCCGCCGGGAAAGGACAAGCCTTCTTCCCAGACGTTATAGGCCGGCGGGCGTTCGTTGGCGGCGTTGCCAAGGCCGTCCGTTCCGTAAAAACCACCGTGTCCGAAGTAGAAGAGCATGAAGAAGTCGCCCTTTTGCAGCGGCGTCGCTCCCCCGGCGGTGAAGGGCGTGATGGCGTCCAGGAACTGCTGGGCGGTGGTGTTGCCGGGCAACTCATTGATGGTGGCGCCGGGCGCGGTCCAGTTAGGCCAGGTGCGCAAGTTGTTGGCGAAGGCCGCGCGCGAAAGGGAGAGTTGATCGTCGAAGGAAGGCGGCCCTGGATAATCTCCTGCGAAGAGCACTGCGGCGTATTGGGTGGCGGCAACCCCTTGACTCAGGCCGAGAGTCAAGACCAGCGCCACGATGATCGGTATTGCGTGCCTTAGAGCGTGCCTGAAAAATACGAGGGATTCTGTTTTCGCGCCAAAACAAGATAACTGACATTCGTTCTTACACATAAGCATCCTTGCTATTCGATCTTGCAAAGCTTCCATGCTTTGCCTGGCTCCACGACTGCCCCTCGCCAGATGCTCAATGTCAGCGGCCTCGCGCCATACTCGCTTTTGATGTTCAGAGTCTAGCTGACAACTATAACGGCATTGCTTATTGCAAGACTCATGCCAATTTCAAAAATTAGAATTTTCATCATATGGCATTCTTGTTTACTCATCGCGGTTGGGTCTCGTTTAGAAACCTCACAAGATCTTTTTCCCAGAGCACGGCTTTTGTGTGACTGCCGTGACCGACCGTCTGATCGCTTTCAGGAATCAGGATAGCTGTTCCGTGCTGCACACGCTTGATCTCGCGTTCGAGAATTCCCTGATCGGGCGGGTTGATGAGATCGTCGGCGGAATTAATCGCCAGGAGCGGCGCCTTGATTTTTTCCAGACCTGGACCAGGATCGTAATCTTGCGAAGCCTCCAGGGCGTAGAGCACGTCGTTTGCGTCGGAGTTCGTTCGGACTCTCGCCACGGATGTGTCAAGTGCCGCATCCGCCCTTTGGAGCGTGGGCGCCTCCTTGAAGCGAAGGGCCGGATTTTCGCCCATGAAATAGAGCATTTCCGCCGCCGTGCGCAGACCGTAAGGCTGGGCTTGGTAGTTGCCTTCCTGCCAGTCAGGCGCGCCGCGAATGGCGTCAATGATCATGCGACGCCAAACGCGATTGCGGCCGGATATTTGCGCTGGCAGACTCGCCAGCGGCATAAGTCCATCCATGAAATCGGGATAAATTTCTCCCCACAGCCACGTGTGCATGCCGCCCATGGAAGTGCCCATGACAAGGCGAAGATGATTTACCTTCAGTCCCTCCACCAAGAGGCGGTGCTGCGCTTCAACCATGTCGCGATAGCCGTAATTGGGAAACCTTGCGCGCAGACCGTCGCTGGGCTTGCTGGATTTTCCGTGGCCGATGCCGTCGGGAAGAATGATAAAATATCGCCCAGAGTCGAACGGTTGGCCTTCGCCAAAAAGTTCGCCCGCGAATTCCGGGCGAAGAAATTGCGCGCCGCTTCCGGTGGTGCCGTGAAGTATCAAAATGGCGTTGCGAACGAGCCCTTTGTCGTCTCGGCGAGGCGAACCAAGGGTGCGATAATGCAATTGCAATTCAGGAAGAGTCTGCCCGGAGTTAAAGCGAAAATCGCGGATCGTGAAATCGCCCTCCATCGGCGCGGGAAAATCTGCGCCTGGCGAGACGGCAGCCGCCAGGAAGCAGCCAAGAATCAGGGCGGTTGTTCTGATGGCCATGGCAGGGTGGCAGTTCCTCGTCTTTCAGCCGGCGTGCCCGTTTTGCCGGAGTCCCCAGCAAAGGGGGTCGCTCTCGTTCAGGAGCAAGGTTGTTTCGGCATTCACGTAAGCGGTTCCAGTAATCGTCGGGATGATTTGGTCGCCTATGCGCCGATACGACCCGGTGAAACGGCTGCCAATAACGCTCTCTTGGATCCACGGTTCGCCCTCAGCCAGTTTTCCGTCGGCCGCAAGGCAGGCCAGCTTGGCGCTGGTTCCCGTGCCGCAGGGTGACCGGTCATAAGCCTTGCCAGGACACAAAACGAAACTGCGGCTATCGGCTCCCGCATCCGAGGGCGGGCCGAATAACTCAATGTGGTCAACCTCTGGAAAGCCCTGCGCGTTGATGGCCTTGCGCACCCGCCAGGCAAAATCGGTCAATGTCTCAACGTTCGACAATTGGAGGGTCTTGCCGTGATTTTCCAGCAAGTAAAACCAGTTTCCACCCCAGGCAATGTCGCCTGTGACCACTCCGATGTCGGGGACTTTGACCGACACGCCCTTGGCCTTGCGATGGCTTGGAACGTTTGTCACCGAAACGGTTCCGTCTTTGTGCAGTGTGGCAGTGACAATGCCTACAGGAGTTTCTATTTTGTGTTGGCCCGGCTTCAGGTTGTCCATATAGGCGAGAGTGGCGATCAAACCGATGGCGCCGTGGCCGCACATGCCTAAATAGCCGACATTATTAAAAAAGATGACGCCGGCCACGCACGATTTGTCAGCCGGTTCGACCAGGATGCCTCCAACCAAAACATCCGAACCGCGCGGCTCGTTGACCACCGCAGAACGAAACAAGTCGTGGTGCTGTCGAAGGGACTCGAGTTTTTCCGCGGCGCTGCGGCCTTCCAAGCGAGGACCTCCACTGACAACGATCCGCGTCGGCTCGCCGGCCGTATGGGAGTCAATGACCTTGATGCAGTTCGTTTTCATGTATTTTTTTCTTGTGCAAGATCGCAGGTCTGGTGTCGATGCCGTGGTGAATGATCTTGAGGATTCGCTCGCGTTCGGCCCCGACAAGGGGCAATCTCGGCGCGCGCACCCACTCGTGGCCCAAGCCGCATTCCTGGACGGCCAGTTTGATGTACTGGACGAATTTGGTGCTGGTATCCAGGTGAAGCAAGGGCGTGAACCAACGATAGAACTCACGAGCCTTTTCCCATTCGCCGTCACGCGTTAATTGCCAGAAATACTGGTTCTCGCGCGGAAATGCTATGCCGCTGCCCGCCACCCAACCATCTATGCCCAGAATGGATGCTTCCAAGGCAAGGTCATCAACTCCGGTGAATATGGCGTAGCGATCGCCCACCACATTGCGCAGATCGGTGATGCGGCGCACATCGCCGGAGCTTTCTTTCAAAGCGACAAAATTCTTCTCGTCCGCCAGTTGAACGAACATTTCCGGCGTTACGTCATTGGCGTAGCTGAGCGGATTGTTATAGACCATCATGGGCAACCCGCTGCACTGCGCCACAGCTCGAAAATGCGCCAGCGTCTCGCGTTCGTCTCCCTTATACAGCATGGCCGGCATGACCATGACACCATCCACGCCCAATTTTTCCACCTCCCGGACGTAACGGCAGGCTTCCTCGGTGCTGCTTTCGGCCACGCCGCTCAAGACCTGGACGCGCCCGTGGACCGCCTTGACCATCGCCTCGAGGACGGTGCGTTTTTCCTCTGGCCGCATGGGTTGGTTTTCGCCGAGCGAACCGAGAAAAATAAGACCGTTCACGCCCGAGTTGATCAAAACATCGGCATGGCGCGCCGTCGCTTCCAGGTCGATGGATTGATCCCGGTTGAGTTGGGTGGTGATGGCGGGGAAAACGCCCTGCCAATAGGGTTCATTCGTGTTCACGAGTAAGAAATAACATTGCTTTGCCCTTGATGCAATGGCGTCAGATGGACTAATTCTAAGTCCGCCGGCGACCTTCGCGGTGCTTTTATGTCAAGTTTCGACCATATTATTTACGTTGCGGCTTTTGTGCCGGATCAGCCGCGCCAGACCAGCTTGGCCCTTGGCGGCCAAGGATTTGTTTCTTGTTCATTCCTGAGTTCTCCAAGTTCCGAATTCTCTCATTGTCTAACCAAATGCCGGCTTCCGCTTGGTGCAATTTTACGCTCTCACGGTGAAATCTGACATACTAACCAAGACTCCCTCCGGCGAAAATGGCCTTCCCAGCCCGCTGGCGGAGTTAGTCATGATCGAACAACTCTTCGATCATGTTCCCGAAATCGTATTCTTTGTAAAAGATCATTATGGCCGCTACGTGGCGGTGAATCAGTCTTTGGTCGAGCGTTGCGGGTTGCGCGAGAAACGCGAACTCCTTGGACGCCACGTCCGCGACATCTTTCCCAAGGAATTGGCCGAACGTTACGCCCGGCAGGACGAAGCCGTCTTGCGCAAGGGCCAGTTGATCGTGGATCGGCTGGAACTTCATTGGTACATCCGGCGTCGTTCTGGTTGGTGTTTGACCACAAAGCTGCCGGTGCGCGATCCTGAAGGCAAGATTGTCGGTGTGGTCGGCGTCTCCCGTGATTTGCGAGCGCCCGGCGACAAAGACATCATCCCCACTCGGCTGGCAGCCACATTGGAATATCTCGAAACACATTATGATGAACCGCTTTCGGCATCGTTGCTGGCTCGTCATGCGGGTTTGCCTTCGGTGCGGTTTGCGCGCCTCATCAAGCGCATATTCCGCCTGACGCCGCATCAGTTGATAACCCAGACTCGCCTGGCCGCCGCGTCGCATTTGTTGCGTGAGACCAACCGTTCCTTGGCGGACATCGCCGTTGACTGCGGATTCTACGACCACTCGGCATTCACTCGCGCTTTCAGATCTGCGACTAATCTGACTCCTTCCCAGTACCGCGCCATTTTACCCGGCATTAAACCCTAATGATCTGTGTTTTTGAGCCGCATTTTCCCAAAAAAAATATTTCTCGGGCGTTATTAGAAAATATGAGGGCACAGCTCTCCGGCAGGGTCGCCGTGCTGCGGCCTGCCTGCCAAAAATGGGTTTGCGCACCATTCATTATTACGGCTGGACAATTTCGCCCTTTCAGCCCATGTTGCGTGCTTGTCAGGTATCGTGACTTATGAGCCTATTTAAATTTAGCTGTTCACATTGCGGGCAGCACCTGGAATGTGATGAACAATACACCGGGCGGCAAATCCCATGTCCGTCCTGCAAGGGCATCACGGTGGTGCCGGCAGTGCCGGGAAAATCGGCGCCGGTCGCGCAAAAATCAGGCATGACCTTCGTGCCTGAAAGCTGGAAGACGCCGCCGCCATCCGCTGCATCGGAAAAGCGGGAAACTTAGGATTAGACTGAGTGGATCTTGACCTGCGCAAACCTTCTTTCTTTGCGCCTTAGCGTCTTCGCGACTTTGCGTTAAGTCCCAAAACGAACCCGTTTTCGTAATAATAAAGAAAAAGACTGGCGCGGGGCGATGCCTTCCTTAACATCGGGCCGTGCCGCCTCGGTGCGGCGCGCTTGAAATGAAAGCGAAAATTATCATCACTCCAAAAAAGGCCGTCCTCGATCCGCAGGGCAAGACCGTCCAAGGCGCCCTCGAACAAATGGGCTACCAAGGCATCGGCGCGGTCCACGTCGGCAAATATCTCGAAATCGAACTGCCCGGCGCGGATGCCGAGGCCTGGCGCAAACAAATTGATGACGCCTGCCATAAAATTCTCAGCAATCCCGTCATTGAAGAATATCGCTTCGTCATCGAATGACATGAATTTTGCCGTGCTCCAGTTCCCCGCCTCCAATTGCGACCAGGACGCCCTCCACGTCATCCGCAATGTCCTCGGACAGTCGGGCCGCTTCGTCTGGCACAAGGAGAATTCGCTGGCGGGCGTGGACGCGGTCATCATTCCCGGCGGCTTCAGCTACGGCGACTATCTGAGAACGGGCGCCATTGCGCGGTTCAGCCCCATCATGCAGGCGGTGCTGGAGTTTGCCGCCAAGGGCGGTCCCGTGCTGGGCCTCTGCAACGGCTTCCAGATTCTGTGCGAAGCGGGTTTGTTGCCGGGGGCGCTGATCCGCAATCGCTCGCTCCAGTTTCGCTGCGAGCATGTTTTTCTCAAGACCGTCACGCCGCAATCGCCGTTCACCCGCAAGATTCCGGCCGGCCAAATCCTGCGCCTGCCCATCGCTCACGGCGAGGGGTGTTACTTCGCTGACGACGCCACGCTGGAGCAATTGGAAAAACAGGACCGCATCCTCTGGCAGTACTCGGACGCCAACGGACAATTGACCGAGGGCGGCAATCCCAATGGGTCATTGCGCAACATTGCCGGCATCTGCAACGAAGCCCGGAACGTCGCGGGCCTGATGCCGCATCCCGAGCGGGCCAGCGAAGTGGTACTCGGATCGGCGGATGGACGATTGATCTTTGAAGGTCTCGTGGACTGGCTCCAAACCAATGCCGCCAAGGCGGCATAACCCCATGACCGAACCCGCCATCACCCCTGAATTGGTCCAACAGCATAATCTTACGCCGGAGGAGTTTGAAAAAATCCAAGGCATCCTCGGACGGGAGCCGAGCTACACGGAATTGGGCATTTTCTCCGTCATGTGGAGCGAGCATTGCTCCTACAAAAACACGCGCCCGCTCCTCAAAACATTCCCGACCAAGTCGCCCCGCATCCTGGTCGGAGCGGGGGAGGAAAACGCCGGCATCATTGATATCGGCGACGGGCTGGCCATCGCGTTCAAGATCGAATCGCACAACCATCCGAGCGCGGTGGAGCCGTTTCAGGGGGCGGCCACCGGCGTCGGGGGAATTATACGCGACATCTTCACCATGGGCGCGCGGCCGGTGTGTGCGATCAATTCCCTGCGCTTCGGCCCGATCGAGGGCGGCGGAAACGCGGCCAACAACCGGCGGCTTTTTGGCGGGGTGGTCAGCGGCATTGCCCATTACGGCAATTGTTTCGGCATCCCCACCATCGCCGGGGAAGTTTATTTCGACCCGAGTTACGAGGGCAATCCGTTGGTCAACGCTTTTTGCCTGGGCGTTCTACGCCACGAACAAATCGCCCGGGGCGCGGCCAAGGGTGAGGGCAATTCGGTCTTTTACGTCGGCCCGGCCACCGGGCGCGACGGCCTGGCGGGCGCAGCCTTTGCCTCGCGCGATTTGACGGAGGAATCCGCCGGCCAGCAGCGCGGCGCGGTGCAGGTGGGTGACCCGTTCATGGAAAAACTGGTCTGCGAGGCCTGCCTGGAATTGCTCGCCACCGACGCCGTCGCCGGCATCCAGGATATGGGCGCGGCTGGCCTGACGTGTTCGACCTGCGAAACCGCCGCCCGCGCCGGCACGGGCATTGAAATTGAGCTTTCCCTGGTCCCGCAACGCGCGCCCGGCATGACGTCTTACGAAATCATGCTCAGCGAATCGCAGGAGCGGATGCTCATTATTGTCCGTTCAGGGCGCGAGGATGAGGTGAAGCGTATATTTGACAAATGGGATTTGCCCTGGGCGCGCATTGGACAGGTCACCGACACGGGGCGAATGGTTGTGAAACATAACGGAGCCGTGGTGGCGGACATCCCGGCGAGAAAACTTGCGGACGAAGCTCCGGTTTATCATCCAGAGTCAACCGAACCGGCTTACTTGAAAGCCGTGCGCGCGTTTTCCCTCGCTTCAGTCCCGGTGTCAAATGATCCGTCGGCCGATTTAAAACGGCTCCTCGCCTGGCCCGGCCTGGCCTCGAAGAATTGGGTGTATCGTCAATACGATCATACCGTGCGCGCGGGTTCAGTCGTGCGACCGGGTTCGGACGCCGCTGTCATTCGGATCAAGGCAGATTCGCTGCCGCCGGGCGCAGACAACGGTTCGGTGGTGGAAAAATACATCGCATTGACGGTGGATTGCAACGCGGCCTACGTTTATTTGGACCCTTACGAAGGCGCAAAGATCGCCGTGGCCGAAGCGGTGCGGAATCTGGCCTGCGCCGGCGCGATTCCGCTGGGCTCGACCGACAATTTGAACTTTGGCAACCCGCACAATCCGGAGCTGTTCTGGCAATTGAAGGAATCCGTGCGCGGGCTGGCCGAGGCGTGCCGGTTCTTCAACGCTCCCGTCACGGGCGGCAATTGCAGCCTCTACAATCAAAGTCCCAATGGTCCCATCGATCCGACTCCGACCGTGGCGGTGGTGGGTATTATTGACAAACCGGAGCACATCACCACCCAATGGTTCAAAGACGAGGGCGACGCCATTATTTTACTGGGCGACCCGATGGACGAGCAGGACCCGATGCGCGGGATGGGGGGATCGGCCTGGTTGCAATGCCTGCACGGCCTGAAGACCGGCACGCCGCCGCGCTGCGATTTGGAGAAGGAGCGTCAACTGCACAACGCGCTACGCGGATTCATCGAGTGCGGCCTGGTCAAGAGCGCGCACGATTGCAGCGAGGGCGGGCTGGCGGCGGCGCTGGCGGAGAGTTGCATCTCGCAACAGATCGCCCGCGAAACGCCGCGCTTGATTGGCGCTCAGATCGATCTGTCCTTTGCCGTGGGCGAATCAACTCGTTTGGACGCGCTGTTATTTGGTGAAACCCAAAGCCGCGTCATTGTGTCAGTCGCGCCTCTCGATGTTGTGAAGGTCGTCGAACGCGCCAAAATCCTGGGCGTCAGCGCCGCCAAAATAGGTGTCGTCGTTGGCAGCGAACTGACGATCAAAGCCGGCGCGTGGGAGGGCAAGTGGCCGCTGGCGGAATTGCATGATTTGTGGTGGAACGCCATTGCGAAGGCGATGGCATCTTGAAAGCATGATCAATCATGGTGGGCATGCTCCGCCCGTCTTTGCACGTATTGCGCCATGATGCTTACGGCGATTTCCTGGACGCTGGCGGCGCCGATGTCAAGTCCTACAGGACTGGCCACACGCGCCAATTCCTCCGCCGTGGCCATTTTCCGTTTGAGAAAACTCTCGCAAATAATACGCGATTTGCGCTTACTGCCGATCATGCCCAAGAAAAGAAAGGGCTTGTGAATCCATTCCGCCAAAACAACGGCGTCATGCTGATGGCCGCGAGTGACAATTAAACCCAGGGTTGGCGGGGTCGGAAAGGGAGTGTCAAGCAATTCGCCCCAATTTCCGACCCGCAAATGCACGCCGTCGGGAAAATGCTCGGCGTTGGCCAATTCAGGCCGGTCGTCAAAGACGGTGACATCGAAGTCCAGCGATTGCGCCAGCGGCGCGACGGCTTGCGCGATATGTCCCGAACCTGCAATCCACAGGGGCATCGGCGGCGAAACCGTTTCGCGATAGAGCCAGCCGGCTTCGCTTCTGTTCCCGGCCCAGGCGATGGAAAAATCCTCACGCACACCCCAGCAGCGGGTCTGGTCGCGGCGGGCCAGGGCAGTCCAAATCTCGGCGGCTCCGGCGGCGCGGGGGAGAATAAGTCCGAAGACCGTGCCGCCGCAAATCAAGCCATCATCCCAGCCGAAATCATGGTCAAGCGTCAAGTTGAAAGTCTCCGGCTGGCCGGATTGCAAGGCCTGGCGCGCGCGGCGGCGAATTTCAGCTTCGAGGCAACCGCCGCCGAGGGTGCCGAGCATGCGGTCATCGGGAAAGAAGAGGGCTTTCGCGCCTTGCTTTTGCGGGCTGGAGCCTTTGACGCAGGAAATCAGGCCGAGGGCAAAGCGAGAACTTCGCTCCAGTTCACTGACAACCTGTTGAAAAAAGTGGACCATAAACGTGCCACAGGCAACCGTGATCAGACTTGTTCCACCTTCAATCTGGATCCCACCACTTTTTGCGCGGCGCTAAAGTGAGCGTCGCGGCAGAGGATCACCAAGCCAGCGCGGATCGCCAAGGTGGCGACAAAGAGGTCATTGCGTGGCATGTTCAATCCACTTCCTCGCAATTGGCGTTCCAGGCGCGCGGCTTCCGGCCAGTCGTCCTGCTCGAAAGGATAATGATGGCTAAGGCCAAAGGCTTGCTCCAAATCCCCCTCCTCGCCGGGCCGCACACCGCTCAAGAGTTCGAAGCGGATCGGGCATGTATAAGCCGACTGATCCATCTGCAGCAGGCGCGCGACAATGTCTTTGACCTTGGGGTCGCCCTTTCGTCGCAAGAATTCCACCCAAGCGGAGGAATCAACGAGTTTCATAAACGTCGCGGGCTTCGAGTTCGTCGTTGGTCAAAGGATAATCCGTCTGCCCGGCCAGGGCCTTTTCAATGAATGCGCGCTTTTCCCGCATCCGCAGGTAATCCGTCAAAGCGCTGGTGATGGCGGGCGATTTTTTCTTCTGACCGGTAATTTTCTGAATTTCCTTAAGGGCATTTGCATCAATCTCAAACGTAATTCGCATATAATGCAATTATAATATGATGCAATTGATTGGCTTGCAAGCAGCATTTTAACTGGCCCTGGATGAGCTCTTGACCAAATGGCCCTTTCTCTGGCACATTCCTGCCGGTTCAATCCATGGGCCACAAATTGAACGCAATATGACCGACGATGCACCGAAGGCCGAGAGCGCTGCTCCGGCCAATCCACCCGCGTCCCCTCGCTGGCTGCCGCGCCTCGGCTCGCCGGCTTATCATGTCATGCTCGCCGCCGTGGCCATTCTGATTCTCGGTCCGTTGGGTGGGGTTTCGTCCGCATTCATGGTTTTCTCCATTGGCTTCTTTGTCGGCGGCCAGGTGCTGGCGGGAATTCTGGGCAGTGTCGTGACGCTGCCCTACGGGCCGGAGGGAAAACACGGGGCCAATTACATGCAAACCATGGCCGCCTCGGTTGCCGGCATGTGTGGCATGTCACCCATTGTGCAGGCCATGGTCTGGATGGGTCTGCCTCAACCGCCCGTGTGGCAGCTTATACTTTATTTCATGTGCATCGGAATGTTTGGTGTCGGCCTGGGCATGCTTTACACCCCCATCCTCGTCGATCGATTGCAATTAACCTTTCCGTCCGGCCTGGCGGTGGCCAACATCCTGCGCGCTTTGACGGACAAGGACTTGCTGAAACGTTCCGTCTTCAAACTGGCCGGAAGCATGGCGGGCGCCTTTGGCGTGGCCCTGGCAGCGGCGCAAATTCCGGCCCTCGGCGGACTTTGGGATCTGTCGGTTTCGACCGTCGGCGGCGGGATGATTGTGGGCGCGCGCATCGCCTTGCCTGCCTTGTGGGTGGGGTTGATCGGCTACAAGTTAACGCCCTATTTGCTCAGCATCGGTTGGCTGGATAAGGGCGACCATTATCGTAAAATTGGCTTCATCATATCGCTGGGAGCCATCATGGGAGCGGCCATGCTCGATGTCGGAATCATTTTGGTGCAGGCGGTGCGCCGCTTCCGAGAAACAGGCACGTCAGCGGCCCAACCCGCGCCGGATTGGAAGCGGGTCAACATGATGCGTCTGGTTGCATGGGTCGTTTTTTGGGGCGCAGGCACGGTGTTGATGGGACATCAGGTTTTGCACGAACCGGTAAAGTTCCTGGTGGCGGCGGTCGCTCTTTGCTTCGTGTTTGTGCTTGTCAACGGTATCGCACTGGGCATTTCGGACTTCAATCCGATTTCCGCCGCGTTCGTGACCTCGGTTTTTGCCATGGCGGCGCTTGGGTTGCACGATCCCGGGGTGGGATTGTTATGCGCGGCCATCGTTGCCATCGCTATCGCGGAGGGTGGCGACATGCAGCAAGACCGTTCGACGGGATGGCGATTGGGCACCAATCGAACGGTGCAGTTCCGCTACCAAGTCATCGGCATCGCCATGGGCGCCGTGCTCATGGTGGCCTTGGCGCTGCTCTTCATGCACTCGTATCCGATTCTGAACGTGGACCAACAAACCCACAAAAATCTGCCCGAAGCCGAACATTGGCAGTCGGCCTTCACCTATAAAATGGTCGGCGCTCTGCGCGGCATTGTGGAAGACAACCCGCGTGTCATGAAGGCGTTTCGTCTGGGCATCGGCATTGGACTGCTGGTCGAAATTTTGCGCAAGTTGATCAAGAACCGCCGGAGTTTCAAGGAATTTGCCGTCAGGGGGCCCGTCGGCCGGGTCACTTCGTTTCTTCTTGACGCCGTTTTTCTGCCCAGCCCGTATGCGTTTGCCTTCGGCGGATTCGTGGAATTGCCGACCATCCTCTGGTGGTCCTTCGGCGGAATTGCCGGTTCCCTTTACGAGGTGGCCGAAGCCCGGCTGTCTTCCCGATCCAAAAACCGGGCCGAGGGTGAATTGCCTTCGGACATGAGTTCAACTTCACTCATCGGCGGGGGATGTATTGCCGGTGACGCGCTCTCCGCGCTAGCCATAGCTTTGTACGGAATTTGGCAGGCCATGCGATGATGTCGAATCTTGAACAAATTATCGCGCGCGAAATGCGCCAATGGGGCATCGGCGGCATTTCGATCGCGCTGGTGGATGATCAGCGCGTCGTTTACGCGGCCGGTTTCGGCGAAGCCCGGCGCGATTCGATTTTTCGCGTCGGCAGCGTGTCCAAACTTTTCAATGCCATCGCAGTCATGCAACAGGTCGAGGCGGCCAAACTGAACCTCGACGCGCCGCTGCCCGCCGAGTTGCTGCCGATCAATCCTTTTATGGACCATCCGGCGGTAACATTGCGGCAAACTCTCTGCCATCGCAGCGGCTTGCAGCGGGAGGCCGCCGTGGGCGGATACTTGGACGACTCCGAGCAGGGATTGGCGGCCACCGTCGCCAGTGTGCGGCCATGCGTCCTGGCTACCAGCCCTGGCTCCGCGACTCGTTATTCCAATCTGGCTCCCAGCATCGCCGGAATGCTGGTCGAGCGGGCCAGCGGACTTTCCTTCGAAGACTATCAATACGCGCAGCTCCTGAATCCGTTGGGCATGGCCGACTCGGCCTGGTCTCGCACGCGCATTGCGCGCGAGCGCCTCATCACATCCCACATGCGCGTGGCCGACGGCCGCGGCGGTTGGACGCGTCGGACCGCCCCCCTTTTTGACATCGGCATGATTCCCGCCGGCAACCTTTTTTCCACCGTCGATGATCTGGCGCGGTTCGCTTCCGCATTGCTGGCCGGCGGCGCCGGGTTGGTCAAGCCGGAAACTTTGCGTGAAATGCGCCGGGTGCAGTTCATCTCGGAAAACCCGCCGGCATTCGGGCTGGGATTCATCGTCGGCAAATTTCGGAATCACCGAGTCATCAGCCACAACGGCGCCATCTACGGATTCAGTTCCCACTTTGCCTTTATGCCGGAGGAGAAACTGGCGGTCATCGTGCTGGCCAATGAGGATATTGTAACCGGTCGCACGCGACATATCGCACTGGCCGGCTTTTCGCAATTGCTCAAGGAAAAGTTTGGCGAGCAACCGCCGGCGGCGGAGGATTTTCCCATTCCCGCGAATCTGGCCGCGTTTGCGGGCGACTACGAATCTCAGAGTTTTTGGGCGCGTCTGGAAGAGCGAGACGGCCAGTTGGCGGGCGACATCTCCGGCCAACCGGCCATGCTGACGCCCACCGGCGGATTGAATTTTGCCGCCCACGGCCGCTTGGACGACGGAACGCCGGTAACATTCAAGCAGGATGGCGCCGGAGCTATTTGCTGCTTCACGATGGGTCCGCAGCAGTTCGAGAGGGCGCCTGCGCATCCTGCGCCGCTGCCGCCGGAATGGCTCGCGTATTGCGGCAGCTACGGGCCGGACTGCATTCCGGTGGTCGTGAGCGAGCGCCACGGCCATCTTTACGCGATGACAGAAAACATGCTTGACTACCGATTGACCCCGCTCAACCGCCACGCTTGCAGGCTGCCTCCGGGGATGTACACCGACGAGCAGGTGATTTTTCTTACGGAATCCGATGGCCGGCCGCGCGCCATCAATTTCGCCAACATGCTCCTCCCGCGGCAAAAAGCATCCTGACAAAAAACAATGCAACTGCAACTTCGTGATATCCATTTGCCCATGCGCCATCCCTTCACCATCGCGCTCGGCACCACCACCGTCCAACACAACCTGCTGGTCGAATTAACTCAGGACGGCATCACCGGCTACGGTGAGGGCGCTTCCGCTGACGCCTTTCCCGAATTCACGGCCGATTCCATGCGCGCCTCGCTGGAAGAAGCCCGTCCGCACATTGAACGCGAAGAGTTGGATGATCCGGCGCAACTATGGGATCGCCTTCTGCCCGTGCTCGGCCACAATCGCTTCGCCCTTTGCGCGTTGGATGAGGCTGCGCACGATCTTTGGGGCAAACTTCGCGGGGCGCCCGTCTGGAAGCTGTGGGGCCTGGAATTGCGCGATCTGCCCTTGAGCGATTACACCATCGGCATCGACCCCATTGAAAAAATGATCGTCAAGATGAAGGAATTTGAAGGCTGGCCGATTTACAAGATCAAGCTGGGCACAAAGGACGATCTCGCCATTGTCCGCGAATTGCGCCGCCACACGCAGGCGGTCTTCCGCGTCGATGCCAACACCGCCTGGACCGCCGAACAGACCATCGCCAACGCGCCGGAATTGAAACGGTTGGGGGTCGAATTCATAGAACAGCCGTTGCGCGCATCGGATTGGGAAGGGATGCACCGGGTGTGCCGCGAAAGCGCGTTGCCCATCCTCGCGGATGAGAGTTGCCTGATTGAGGAGGACGTGGCGTGTTGCGCCGGCTTTTTCCAAGGCATCAACATCAAGCTCAACAAGGCGGGCGGCCTGACGCCGGCGCGGCGGATGATTGCGCGAGCGCGGCAGTTTGGATTGAAGGTGATGGTTGGCTGCATGTGTGAAAGCAGCATTGGCATCAGCGCTATCGGCCAGCTACTACCGATGCTTGACTATGTGGACATGGACGGCGCCGTCTTGATCGCCCGCGACGTGGCCAGCGGGGTCCACCTGGAACGCGGCCGCGCCATATTCCCGGAGGAAAACGGCAACGGCGTGCGGCTGCTGTGAGACTTTGACGGAGACTTGCCATTCCCGTGTTCTCAAGCCGTTGCTACACAATAATTTAGAAATGGAGCCAGTCGCCGGATTTGGGCATTTTTCATCGCGTTTACGACCCAAATATGCCCCATTTTCCCTCGGTAATCAAGGATAATTCCGTTTACCGGCCTATACCCTTTTTTACACTTTTGGTGTCCGTTTTGGTGTCCGTTGGTGTCCGCGCAAAGGGGGCCAAA
>Ga0302325_10006843_pt1 | contig 25523 bp, 24 predicted proteins | sample Palsa_T0_2_FD_201948 | JGI IMG/M metagenome (GOLD analysis project Ga0302325, IMG submission 201948) | Peat permafrost microbial communities from Stordalen Mire near Abisko, Sweden - Palsa_T0_2 | ecosystem: Environmental > Terrestrial > Soil > Palsa > Peat permafrost | place: Sweden: Abisko... | reverse complement strand
GACCTTGACGGCCTTGGCGTCACTGGACTTGGCCGCCATGTTGTTGGCGCTGGTCTTGGTGTCGTCGGTCTTCTGCACGGCAGTTTCCGTCTTCGCCGGAGCTACCGGAGCTGCGGGAACTGGCGCCTGAGCAAAGGCCGCGGCGGAGGTAGCGAATGCGAGGGCTGCGATGAGGTTCTTCATGGGGACATCTCCCTGGTTTCAAGATGGCGGCACACCATGCACCGCTCGATGGGGAGTCACTACGCAGCCGGCGTGCCAAGCGCGAATCCGAGCACTTGGGAGCCACCCCCTGGGGACGTGCTCCTCAACCGTCAGGAAAGTGGGGACCTCGTCCCCAGGGCTTGGCCGGCTGGACTGCTCCGCTCGAGGTGTCGATGACGGAGCGGAGAGGAGAAGGGCCGACCGCTGCGACTTCCCTTGGTGGGCTCCTGCGGAGCGCTCAGGGCGAGGGCGCGGTACGGGAGCTGCAATCCGTCGATGGGGATGGGCGATTACGTGGGGGCCGTCCACTCACCCGACGCTGGCCGCAGCACCAGCTCGTGCGTCCAGGCGTCGGATGTCTGAGAGTGCAGGTACGCGCAAGCGCGGGCGATGGCCGCGGGAGTAAGCCGCCCTGCCGGGGGTCCAGGACCGCCTCTGTCGCTGGCGATGGGACCGTCGATGGGTACGTAGGCCACGTGAACGCCCTGGGGCCGCCATTCGCGGGCAGCCACCTGCACCAGCGCGCGAAGAGCATGCTGTGCAGCGCCCAGGGCGGCAAAGCCTTCCTTGGTGCGGATTCCAGAGGAAGTCCCTATCTGGAGGAAGGTTCCCTGTCCGCGGGCAAGCAAGCCCGGGCCAAGCGCCTTCATGAGGTTCCAGGTCCCTCGCACATAAGCCCCGAAGCCTTCGACGAGCTCGGAGTCGGGAATCTCCAGCAACGGCAGGGCACCAAACCGCAGCCCAGACGTCTGCGCGAGGACCACCAACTCGATGGGCTCTCGCCCGAGGCGCGTCAGCGACGTCGGGTCGGTGATGTCGCACACCACCGGAACGCCGGTGCCCCCGGCCTGGACGACATCTCGGGCGAGCCGTTCGACGTCGGCGGCGGTGCGTGAGGCGCAAAGAACGCGCCAGCCTTCTCGGGCGAAGTGCAGGGCAACCTCCCGGCCGAGACCGCGGACGCCGACGATGGCGAGAGTGCTGGGCATGTTCCTTGTTCAGTCTCCGCGCGGCTTAACGGGTGGTTTGATGCGGTCGGGCGGACGCGGGACCGGGACATTGCGGTTGTAGGCCCAGGTCAGCCCGATGGCGAGCACCGTCGCCCCCACGCCGAGGACGCCGTTGATGAAGGGCGGCGCAGTGAGAGCGAGTCGAATGAGCACCGTCGCCGCGGCGAAGCCTGAATTTCGAAGGACCAGGTCGTAGGCGAAGCTCTGCCGCAGGGCGAGCAGCACCACGAGGATGTCGGCGAAGATGAGCACCGTGTAGAACTGTTCAAAGAAATGCTCCGCGCGCAACGACGCTGACGCCCGCCCGAGGCCTGGAATCACTCCCACTGCCTCGAGCGCCAAGTCGGCGAAGACAGCCAGCAACACGAGCGCCACGACCTCTTTCGAAGCGGCAAGGTCGGCGCCCTCCTCCTCCGAGAGCTGTGATGCGGTCTGCCGCTGGAGCCGGTAGAAGACGCCCACGAGGAAGAAGACCAGAACCGCCGCGGTGGCATCGGCCGCCATGCGAGGAACTGCATCTCGCACTGCGTCCCAATAGATGGGCTCTGGAAAGTTGACCAGCTCCTTGAGTGACTGACGCAGCAGGATGATGGAGAGGATTTCGAACTGCTTCCCCATGGTGTTGGCCGTGCTACCGGAGAGCCCGAATACCAGGCCGATGACCTCGATGCCGAGCAGCAGGGTGAAGGCGAGTTGGACGGCATCGAAATGGTTGGTCGGCACCCAGGGGGAGATGGCCCCGGGCAGCCAGCCACGGCGCCGGAGCTCGATGAGCGCCAGTGCTGCGACGAAGATGCCGACCAGTCCATTGGCAAGAACGCGCTGCACCCAGCGGCTTTCCCACCCGGTGTGGAGCCAGGCGAAGGCGGCGTGCGAGACCTTCAGGGCAGGCGAGAGGTTTGGCGAGGGCCCCACCCACCCATCATCACCCTAGGGGGACCGGAACCGAAAGCGGGGAAGCCCTCACTGTCGGTGAGGGCCAGCCCTAGGACGCTCTTCGCGGTAAGGGGACGCGGCTGCTCCCTTCCCCTCAAGCTCGCCCGACCCACCTGCTTCGTGCAATAGCTCCTCGCGGCGAGCGTACCCGAGTGTCTGCTCGGCCGGCGTCGCGCGTGCCAGGGGTGCAAAACCATGACGTCCACGAAGACGGTGCTCAGCGGGTGCCTTCTTGGCGCGGCTGCGCTGTGGGGAGGCGCCGCAAGGTCGGCCGATGGAGGCGTCCCGTCCGTTCACTTCGACACCAGCGTCGTGGACAAGCAGCTCGACCCCTGCACGGACTTCTACCAGTACACCTGCTCAAAATGGATTGCGGCGAACCCCATTCCGGCTGACCAGGTCGCTTGGTTCACCGGGTCGAATCTTCAAATCTGGAATGAGACTGTGCTCCGCGAGACCATGGAGCAAGTCGCGCAGCCGGACCCGAAGCGTTCGCACCTACAGCAGCAAATCGGCGACTACTGGCAGGCCTGCATCGACGAGGCAAACCTCGACCGGGCGGGCTTGTCGCCCATCAAGCCTGACCTCGACCGCATTGCGGCGATGAAGAGCAAGGCGGGCATCGCAAAGGAAGTCGCCGAGCTGCACAAGAGCGTTCCGGGCGCGACGGGCGGCTTCACCCAGTATGACAACCACACTCCCGCTGCACTCTTCGGCTTCGGCCCGACCCAGGACTTTGCCGATGCTGCAGTGGTGGTTGCGGCCATCGACCAGGGCGGGATGGCGCTGCCGAGCCGGGATTTCTACCTGGCTGACGATGCAAAAATGCGGGACATCCGCCAGAAATACGTTGTGCACGTTGCCAAGCTGTTCGCACTTGCCGGCGAGAGACCGGCCCAGGCCAAGACCGACGCTGCGGCGGTGATGCGCATCGAGACCGCATTGGCCAAGGCGTCGATGGACGCCGTGATGCGGAGGGACCCGAAAAACGTCGACAACGTGCGCACTCTGGCGCAGGTGAAGGCCGCGACGCCAAATTTCAATTGGGCAAGCTACTTCAAAGCCGTCGGCGCCCCTGAACCGAAGCACTATCTCGTCGCGACGCCTGGCTTCCTTGCCGAAGTCGAGACGCTGCTCCGGACCGAACCCCTCGAGGCGTGGAAGGCGTACCTGCGCTGGTGGACGTTGCACAAGAATGCGCCGTCGCTGAGCAAGGCCTTCGTCGATACGAACTTCGAGTTCTACGGAACCACGCTCTGGGGTGCAGAGCAGCTCGAGCCCCGCTGGCGTCGGTGCGTTGCCTACGCTGACCGCGACCTTGGCGAGGCGCTCGGCCAAGCGTACGTTGCGCGGGCGTTTCCCGGCGGGAGCAAAGCAAGTTCGGAAGCCTTGGTGAGGGCCATCGAGCACGCGCTGGCGGGTGACATCGAGCAGCTCGACTGGATGAGCGCCGGGACGAAAAAAGCCGCGGAAGCGAAGCTGACGGCCATCGAAGAGAAAATCGCCTATCCCAACCTCTGGCGCGACTACGCCTCGGTCCGCATTGGCCGCGAGAGCCTGGTGGCGAACGTCCGGGCGGCCACGGCGTTTGAACTGAGCCGGCAACTCGCGAAGATTGGCAAGTCCGTGGACCGCGGCGAGTGGACCATGACGCCGCCGACCATCAATGCCTACTACGACCCCCAGTTGAATACGATCAACTTTCCCGCCGGTATTCTGCAGCCCCCATATTTCGACGCCAAGCAGGACGACGCCGCCAACTACGGCGGCATTGGGATGGTCATCGGCCATGAGATTGTCCACGGCTTCGACGACCAGGGTCGCAAATTCGATGGGCAGGGCAATCTGCGCGACTGGTGGACCCCCGAGGACGGTCGGCAGTACGACGTCCGGGGCAAATGCATCGCCGATGAATACTCGAAGGAGATTCCCGAGCTGGGGGTGAAGCAGGACGGACTGCTGACTCAGGGCGAGGACACCGCTGACAATGGAGGGCTCCACCTTTCTCTGCTGGCGCTCGAGAACACGCTCAAGGCTCAGGGCAAGTCGTTGGATGACCTCGGACCCGGCGGCATCACCTTCCGCCAGGAATTCTTTCTGGCCTTTGCTTTCTCCTGGTGTGCCAGCGAGCGGCCGGAAACGGCCCGGAACCAAGTTGTTACCAACCCACACTCGCTTCCGAAGCTCCGGGTGAACAACGTGGTCTCGAACATGCCCGAGTTCCAGAAAGCCTTCGGTTGCAAGCAGGGCACGGCCATGGTCCACGACGTGGCCTGCCGGGTGTGGTGAGGCAACCCCGACCGAAGAGATGCCTCCGGTCAAACGCGCGCGGGCGGATTCGATGAGCCGGACCCCCTGCCGGGAACACCGGTCGCCGGGACGCTGAGCCTGCCGGACGAGGTGGGACTCGTCCGGGGGGACTCCCCGGCCGAGGCCTCCCTATGGCACATTGACCAGCATGCCGCTGTTACTCCGCGAGCTGCCTGAGCTGTCCCGTCTGGAGAGGCTCCTCGGAAGTCGTACCGACGCGGATGCTCTTTTGACTCTGCTCGAGCTGCTCCGCGTCGCCCGGGACGCCTACGCAGCCCTCGAGTCGTACCTCGACCGCTTCGGGCTCACCGATGCGAAGTGGGTGCTTCTCGTGCAGCTCTTCGCCGAGCCTTCGGGCCGCCTGCTTCCTTCCGCGCTGGCCTCCCGGCTCCTCGTGACCCGCGGCGCCATCTCGGGGCTCGTCCGCGGCGCCGAGCGGGCTGGACTCGTCCGGCGGGTTGCCCACCCGACAGACCGCCGGAAGTACTTCGTGGTGCTGCTTCCTCGAGGACGTCGTCTCGTCGCCCGGACGCTGCCTGGCCACATCGAGCGCATCGCCACCTACATGTCCGTGCTCTCGCCCGCGGAGAAACGCTCGTTCGCCGTCACGTTGCGAAGGCTTTATGCCGCGCTGCCACTTCTCGCGTGCCCCCCGGCCGCTGGCCGACACCGTCGCGCGCCGGCCACCGGCTGAACCTTATTTCACGCAGAATTGGTTGACACCTAAACGACATTGATTAAAGCACTGGGCTCGAAGAGGAGAGAAGGGCATGGCCGAAGCCGCGCTGGTTCAGCCGAAGCAGGCTGCAGAGGTTGAAACGAAGGCGAAGTGGAGGCCCAAGCCGCCGGTGCTCATCGCCCTGGTCGCCGGAGCGGTTCTTCTCGGCGCGCTGATTGTCTTCCTTCTCGGTGTCGGGAAGGAGTCCACAGACGACGCAGAGGTGGATGCCGACGTCGTCTCCCTCGGCCCGCGGGTGGGTGGTCAGGTGGTGACCGTTGCTGTCGCCGAGAACCAAGCGGTGAAGAAAGGCGACCTCATCCTCCAGATCGACGATGCGGACTACCAGGCCAAGGTCCAACAGTCCGCGGCCGAGTTGGACAGCACTCGCGCGCAGGCTGATTCTGCCGACGCCCAGGCTGCCGTCGCCGAGGCTGGTGCAAAGGGCGGATTGTCCCAAGCCGAAGCGAGCCTCACCGGCACCAACCGTTCGGTCTCCAATTCCCGAGCCCAGGTGGAGCAGGCTCGGGCAACCCTGGTTAGCAGGCAGGCCGACTTCAAGCTCGCCGAGACAAACGTGCAGCGGGCTCGCAGTCTCCTCAAGGACAATGCCATTCCCCAGCAGCAGGCGGACCAATACTTCGCCACCTATGACTCGGCCAAAGCAGGCGTCGAAGCGGCAAGAGCGAGCGTGACTGCCGCCGAGGACCAGCTGCTCCGGAGCCAGTCGCAGGTGACGGAGGCCGAGGGCCGGGTGGTCGTGAGCCGTCCGGTGGACTCGCTGATTGCTGCTGCGCGAGCGAACGCTGCTTACCAGCACGCACGGGTCAAGAGTGCCGAGGCGGCTCTCATCCTGGCCAACCTCAACCTTGCATGGACCCGGCTGCTCTCGCCCGGGGATGGCGTGGTGAGCCGACTCACCGCACACCCGGGGGCGATCGTTTCCCCAGGGCAGACGGTGGGCAGCTTCGTCCCGGACAAGAAGTACATCGTCGCGAACTTCAAGGAGACGCAGGTTGCGAAAATGCACCCTGGCCAACGCGCCGACGTCAGCGTCGATGGCATCGGGAAGCTCTCCGGAAAAGTGGAAAGCCTCGCCGGCGGGACTGGCGCACGCTTTTCTCTGCTGCCGCCGGACAATGCCACAGGGAATTTCGTAAAAATTACGCAGAGGATTCCCGTCAGAATCAACATCGACTCCGTCCCGTCTGGCGTGTCCCTCCGCGCAGGCCAGTCGGTGGAAGCCACCGTTCACATCAACGAGTGAACCTCATGCGATTTTCAGCACCGCTGCTGGTACTCGCTGCAGTTGTTGTCGGGCCCGAAGGGATGGCCTACGGCCAGGACGCGACCCGGCTCACCGTCGAGCAAGCAGTGCAGGAGGCCATCCGGGTCAACGACCAGCTGCGCGCTGCCCGGGCGCGTGCCGAAGCTGCCGACGACCTCTCTCGGAGTGCCCGGGGTCAGCTCTTGCCCGCCTTGAGTGGGAGTGACCAGTGGCAGCACTACGACAGTCCGTTCGCAATCAATCTGGCCGGTCAAAACTTCGTGGCTCGTAACATCAACGTCAATGCGCTCTCTCTCACCGCGACCCAGCCGGTTCTCGGTTTGGTTCACCTCGGCTTCGGTCTCGCCTCTGCCAACCATTCAGCGGACGCCAGTCATTCCGATGCGCAGGTCACGGCCGCTGCCCTCGGCGAACAGGTGCGCACCACCTACCTCCGGCTCTTCGAGGCGCTGGCCCAGCAGGAAATCGCTCAGACCAGCGTCGACCAACTCCTGAAGCAGGTCCAGGATGCCGATTCGCGGTACCGGGCCGGGACCATCACCAATGCTGACCGGCTGCGCTTTCAAACTGCTGCCGCGAATGCTCAGCAGCAATTCATTCAGGCCCAGACGGACGCGATGGTGGACAGGCAGGGATTGCTTACCTACCTGGCGCGGAATCCTGAGGATGCGAGCATCGAGTTCGTCGAGCCCGAGGACCTCGAACGTGTTGCTGCCGAGCCCGTCCCCCAGCCCGTGGATGTGTTGATTAACCAGTCGTTGGCGCAGCGTCCGGAGGTCCACCGGGCGCTGGCCCAGGCAGAAGCCGCCCGCGACAATGACAAGGCGCAGTTCACTGCCCTGCTTCCCGAGGTGAACGTACAGGCTTCGTACGCCTGGACTCGGGGCCAACTCTTCTTCCCGGAAAACAGCGCCTACGTCGGCATTTTCGTAAACTGGCCGTTCTGGAGCTGGGGAACCCAGTTCTACGCGGCCAAGAGCGCGGAGCGCCAAGCGGACGCTGCCGACGCCCTCTCTCAGGATGCGCGCCGGCAGGCGGCGTACGACGTCTCCAGCCGCTACGTCCAGCTCAAGGCGCAGTTTGTTGCGGTGCAGGTGGCGGAGACCGCAATCAAGAGCGCCGAGGAAGCCTACCGGGTGACCGACGCACAGGTCCGCGCGGGGATTGGCACGACAACCGACCTGCTCGATGCGCAGTCGGCCTTGACCACTGCGCGCCTCAACCTGGCGCGCGCACGATACGAGCGTGCAGTGGCACGGGTCGCGCTGGATCGGGCCACCGCCGCAGCGAACTGACTCGAGGAGAGGCGGAGCCGGGCATGGCGGAGGGCGGCACGGGGACAGGGACGGCGGCACCACTGTGGCGACCACGGCGCAATCCGTGGGCCATCGCCATCACGGTCACCCTGGCGACCTTCATGGAGGTGCTCGACACGAGCATCGCCAACGTCGCACTCCCGCACATCTCCGGCGGTCTCTCTGCGAGCCAGGACGAGGCCACCTGGGTGCTCACCTCGTACTTGGTCTCGAATGCTGTGGTGCTCCCCATCAGCGCTTGGCTTTCAACGCGGGTGGGCCGGAAGCGCTTCTACATGTCCTGCGTTGCGCTCTTCACCGCGAGCAGCTTTCTTTGTGGCTTCGCGCCGACGCTGCCCTGGCTGATTTTCTTTCGAGTCTTGCAGGGCGTGGGCGGAGGAGGTCTCGCGCCCAGCGAACAGGCAATCCTCGCCGACACCTTCCCACCCGCAAAGCGGGGGATGGCGTTCGCCATGTATGGGCTGGCCGTGGTGTTCGCTCCAGCCATCGGGCCCACGCTGGGTGGCTTCATCGTCGACCACGCCAGCTGGCGGTGGATTTTCTACATCAACGTTCCGGTTGGTCTGCTCTCGCTGATTCTGAGTGGAATCATGGTCGAAGACCCCCCCTTCCTCCAGGCTGAGCGGGAGCGGTCGCGAACCATCCGGGTGGACTGGATTGGATTGTTGCTGGTCACGGTGGCCTTCGGCTCCCTGCAGGTGGTCCTGGACAAGGGCCAGCAGGACGACTGGCTTTCCTCACCGCTCATCGTCCTGTTCGGAATGGCGAGCGTTATCTGCCTCATCTCCACCGTCATCTGGGAGGGGGCGCATCCGAATCCGATCGTCAACGTACGGCTGCTGCGCAACTCGAACTTTGCGGTCTCCACGGTCCTGATGTTCGTGCTGGGAGGCGTTCTCTACGGGACGACCGTGCTCTTGCCGCAGTTCCTGCAGACATTGATGGGGTACACCGCGCAACGCGCCGGCGAGGTGCTCAGTCCGGGCGGTTTTGCCACCATGCTCATGATGCCGCTGGTGGGCTACCTGGTGAGTCGGGTTCCGGCCAAGTACCTCATTGCTCTTGGCTTCGGTGGGTTGTCGCTCGCGCTGTTCCACATGACGAGCATCTATCTTGGCATCGACATGCCAACCGCGACCATGTACCGGGTCTTTCAAGCGCTCTCGCTCGCGTTTCTCTTCGTGCCCATCAATACCGTGGCCTACGTGGGGGTTCCGCAGACCCAGAACAATCAGGTCTCGGGCCTCCTCAACCTGGCGCGCAACATCGGCGGGAGCGTTGGCATTTCCTTCGTGACGACGATGCTTGTCCGTCGTGCCCAGACGCACCAGGCTTACCTCGTGGACAACACTTACGCGTCCAATCCGCTGCTCAAGGAACGCCTGGACGCGCTTCAGGGCCTGGCCGGCCCTTCCGGCGGTCCCACCCAGGCCCTGCAGCACGCCTACGCGCAGCTCTACCAGACCATCCAGCAACAGGCGCAGGTCCTCTCCTACGTGGACATCATTCGCGACTTCGCCTGGCTCACGCTCCTGCTGGTCCCCATCATCCTCCTGGTGCTGAAGAAGAATCGGCCCGGCCAGGCTCCAGCCGGAGCCCACTAGGCAGGCACCTCCGCGCCGTCTGCTACGCCTGACGCAACGTGAAGGTGTTGCCCTCGGTGTCCGTCACCTGGGCGATGACCACACCGGGCGCGACTTCAATCGCGAAGGTGGCGATGCGACCGCCGGCGCGTTCGACAGCGTTGCGCGCGGCACCGAGGTCGCTGACAACAAAGTGCAGTCCGACGTGCCCGGCTGTGTGCTCCTGGTGCAGGAAAAGCCCAACGCGCACACCGGCGATTCGCAGCGACGACCAGGCGGCCGACTCGAAGATGACAGTGGCACCGAGTGCGTCGACGAAGAACCGAGTGGCCCGTTGCATGTCGGTGACTTCGAGGCTGAAGAAGGTCTCGGAAACCGTCATGCGAGCGACTGTGCCTGATTGGTCCACGGCGCACCACAAGCGTCCGCGACGAGCTGCCGACCGTGCCCGCCCGCCTACCCGCTTCGGCCGCCACGAGGGCGGGTCTCCAAGCCGACCGCGGGATGCGGCACTCGGTGTTTTCAGCGGGAGCTCTTGACCGTACGGAATGTCCATGCTCGCTTGCGCTCCGCCAGAGGAGGCTTATGGACAGCGCAGCCAGACGAATTCGCTCCAGGGTGGTGCAGAGCAGAGTGCTGAGCCTGGCACTCCTTTCCGCGCCGATGCCGGTCATGGCTCACGCTGATGAACATGTCGACCTGGCCACCATCCATCGAATCAAGTCCGAGGCCTTCGAGGACTCGAAGGTCATGGACAGTCTCTTCTGGCTCACCGACGCCAATGGTCCGCGCCTCACTGGCTCGCCGGGCCTGCGCTCGGCGCAGGACTGGGCTCTACGCACGCTTCAGGGGTGGGGAGCAGCGAACGCGCATCTCGAAAAGTGGGGAACCTTCGGGCGCGGGTGGTCCATGTCGCGCTACTCGGCGAGCATGGTGGCGCCGTCATTTGCGCCACTGCAAGGAATCCCCAAAGCGTGGTCTGGCGGAACAGACGGGCCAGTGACCGCCGAAGCTGTGCTCGCGCCGCTTTTCCTTCCGAGCGAACGAGCCGAAATGTCGGATTTGAACAAGGTGCGGGCCCAAATCCGGAAATTCAGTGAAGAGCAAAAGGGTAAGCTGCGGGGCAAAGTCGTGCTGCTTGAGATGGCACGAGAACTCGAGCTCCCCTCCGAGGTCCCCAGCTCGCGCTACGACGACGCCAAACTGGCCGCGCTCGTCGTCGCCCCGGAGCCAACGGTGGCGGCCCCGGTGGAATGGCCGGTGACGAAGGTTCCGTCTGACCCGAAGAAGGTTCGGGAATTCTTCGCCAGCCTGCCGCTCGCCGTCCAGGTGGACTACTTCCAGCGCCGGGCCCAAGCCTACAATCCGCTCTGGGCATTCCTCCGAGCGGAGGGTGTGACGGCGGTCTTCATGACCGACCGGCGCGGAGACGGCGGCCTTGTGTTTGCCGAGAGCGTGAACGGTTGGGACCCGAAGGTCCCGATTCCGCCCCCCGTCATCGTTCTTGCGCCCGAGCCCTACGACCGAATTGTCCGTCTCGTGGATAAGAAGATTCCCGTCAAGCTCGAGCTGGACCTTCAGGTCCGTTACTACGAGGACAGCCTGGATGGGCTCAACGTCATTGCAGAGATTCCGGGGGGCAAGAAGAAGGATGAAGTGGTGATGCTGGGAGCTCACCTTGATTCCTGGCACGCCGCCACCGGAGCCACGGACAACGGGGCTGGCTCGGCGGTGGTCCTCGAGGCATTTCGCATCCTCAAAGCGTTGAAGCTCCCGATGGACCGAACGGTGCGTCTAGCTCTGTGGAGCGGCGAGGAACAGGGCCTGTTGGGCTCCATCGGCTATGTGAAGACGCACTTCGCCGACCCGGTCTCAATGGCACTCAAGCCCGAGCACGCCAAGCTTGCGGCGTACTTCAACCTCGACAACGGGACCGGCAAGATTCGGGGCGTCTACCTTGAGGGGAATGACATGGTCCGGCCCATCTTCGAGCAGTGGCTCGTGCCATTTCATGACCAGGGCGCCAGCACCCTCACCATTCGCCATACGAGCGGGACGGACCACGAATCCTTCGACGGAGTTGGGCTGCCAGGGTTTCAATTCATTCAGGATCCGCTCGATTACTCGACGCGGACACACCACTCGAGCCTCGACACCTATGACCATGCCCAGCCCGGAGACTTGATGCAGGCAGCCGCCATTCTTGCCTCGTTCGTCTACCAGGCTGCCACTCGGCCCGAGCAACTTCCCCGCAAGCCTCTGCCCAAGCCGATGCCACCCAAGAAAGTCATCGCAGCGGACAGCCCGTGAGCGTGTAAGGCACTCAAGGCACCGGGAAGCGTCCGCACCGTCCGTTGTTCCCCGGGCGCACAAGAGTATTCCACGAGAAGGGTTAGCGACGGCACGACCCGGCCGTCACATCTCGGGTTCACCTGGAGGCTTTCGATGAAGAATGAGGCGACTCGAAGTACAGACTGGGAAATCGACTCAGCGCACAGCTCAGCACATTTCAGCGTGAAGCACTTGATGGTGTCGACGGTTCGTGGCGAATTTAGCAAGGTGAACGGGACGGTTGTGCTGGAAGAGGCGGACCCCGTCCGCTCTCGCCTCGAGGTGGAAATCGACGCAGCGTCACTCGACACCGGAGAGCCGAAGCGCGATGCCCATCTGCGGTCGCCGGATTTCTTCGACGTCGAGAAGTTTCCGAAGCTCACCTTTCGCTCGACGCGCATCGAGCGCGCGGGCGACGACTTCGCGCTCACAGGTGACCTCACCATGCATGGCGTGACACGTCCGGTCACACTCAGTGTCGAGCTTTCCGCAGCGGTCAAAGACCCGTACGGACGTGTGGTGCGCGGCGTTTCTGCAACCGGGAAGCTGAACCGCAAGGACTGGGGCTTAGGTTGGAACGCCGTCCTCGAAGCGGGCGGCGTGGTCATCGGCGAGGACGTCAAGCTGCAAATCGACGCCGAATTTGTGGCCAAGACGTCTGGTCAAGCCCCCCGGTCGCCCTGACAGGGGCACGCTTCATGCCCGCGGGGGGACGCGTTCCTCGGACCTCGACTTCAACTGCGTCGCGTACCATTCCAAGAGGACTGCCGCGAGCGCAGCGCGTGTGACGACGCCGATGGGAGTCGCGTCACGAGCTTCGCTGACAACGACTGCGTCGGCGGCGGCCTCGGAGAGCGCTCGAATCAGCTCCATGAGGTCTGCTCCCGGGAGCACCCGTGGCACCCGCTGGGAAACATCGGCCGCGATGAGGATGCGCTGAAGGTCGTCATCCCGCCCGAGCTCGCGCACATTGTCGAGAAGCACAACCCCGTAGTCGCCTTCTCGCCCCTCCACGATGAGCGCCTTGGAGGCCGAGTCATGAAACTGGGCGAGGAGCGCCTCGAGTGGAGTCGCCCCAGGCGCAAAGTGCGCCGGTGTCATCAATTCGTGTGCCCGAACGGTGAGGGGCATGGAGGAAAAAGCAGGGTTGATGGTTCGCGCCACGGACAGGTCGGCTGGACCCGGAGCAGCGCGGGCGTGGGCTCGCACAAAATCGCCGACAGCAAGAACTCCAACGACCCGAGTTCCCTGGACGTGATCGACCACCACGAACTGTCGTACGCCGGCGTCATTCATCTGCACGATGGAACGAATGAGCGGAGCGTTCGAACGGACCGTGTGGGCCGGTTCCAAGAGCGCGGCGAGCGGTGTGTCCTGGCCTGCTGGCGCTGCCGCGCGTAGGCGCACAATGGGTACAACGCCGGCAAGAGTTCCAGTGGCATCCGTTACCGGAAGAAGCGTGAAGGCGTGGCCGCGCACCAGTTCGAGACCCTCACCCAATGTCTGCTCCGACGTCGCGCTCACGGCTGGAGAAGTCATTGCGTCAGCCACCGTCAACTGGTCAAGCGGGTGGGTCCGCGGGGTCGCCTGGGCAAGCACAATTCCGTCTTGCTCGAGCAAGGCGTCGTAGATGGGTGTCGGCCGCCACTGACGCGTCAGGACGTATGAGGTCATGTTTGCCAGCATCAAAGGAAGAACAAGGCCGTAACCGCCGGTCATCTCGAAAATGATCAGCACCGACGTGATGGGTGCCCGAATGACCCCTGCAAAGACGGCGCCCATTCCGACCAGAGCGAACGCCCCAAGCTGGCGCGGCTCATGTTGTAGCGCGGCAACGTCCAGATAGCCGACGGCGCCACCAAGCATCGCACCGACGAAGAGTGCCGGTGCGAAAATCCCGCCTGCGCCGCCGCTCGAATACGAGAACACCGTCGCCACCACTTTGACAATGCAGAGTGCGAGCAAAATCTTTAGAGCGAGTCGGCCAGCCAGGGCTTGGCCCAACGTCTCATAGCCGCCTCCGGTGACGCCGCGGACACCAAGAAAATGCAGCATGCACACGGCAAGCAGTCCGGTAACCAGGCCGCCGACCGCTGGGTGCATCCAGCTCGGCACCAAGCGGAAGGTTCGAAACCAGAGGCGGAGTTTCAGCAGGCTGTCGGTGAACGCCACCGACACCACTGCCGCGCCGAGACCCAGGAGCGCATAGAAGACAAGAGACGAGGCGTGGTCGAGCCCGTACTGCTGGTCGACCTCGATCACCGGATGGACGCCGAGGACTCCCCGCTCGATGACCGCGGCCAGCGCGGCGGCAATGACGACACCCGAGAGGACCGTTTGGTCAAGTGCCCCAACAATCTCCTCGATGGTGAACGTCACCGCGGCAATTGGCGCGTTGAAAGCGGCTGCAATTCCCGCCGCCACAGCGACCGGGAGGAGACGGCGGGAGCTCTTCGGGGGAAGGGACGTCAGGCGGGCAAGCGCGCTCGTTGCGCCCGCGCAAATCTGAACGGTGGGGCCTTCGCGCCCGAGCGACGCGCCCGAACCAATCTGTATGACGGAGACGACGAACTTACCGACTGCGTCACGAAGACGAACCCGCCCGCCCTCCACCGCGAAGGCGCGCTTGACCTGCGGAATGCCGGAGCCTCGTGCGTCGGGCACCACCCATGTCAGCAGGGCTCCGCCGAGAAGACCACCAATGGTGGGCGAGACAATGGTCCATGCAATCCAGCTAGGTCCGGCGGTGTTCATCGCGCGATCGATGACCAGGTGGGTGGCCCCTTGAATGGCGACGTGGAACGCCACTGCGACCAGCCCGCAGACGACTCCCACGGCAAGGGTCAGCCCGAACAGATGCTGTGATTCGTTGGGCAGCGTCCGGCGCAGCGCGCTACGCGTCCGGCTCACGAGCAGCGCGAATCTCTTCCGGCCCCAACGGGCAAGCGAACGGAATGCGGAAATCATCTGTTTTCCGGACGCGCGACGGCGGTCCGGCACGAGGTCACCGGAACGCCCCGGACAGCGACGGCCGGGATGACGACGCCGACATCCGGAAGCCGTGTTTCGCCCCGCCGCGCCGCGTTCGGGGTGAGAGCTGCCTTCAGGCGTCCAACGGTCACTCTGCCAGCACCCGATGCACGAGCTGGACGCAAATCGAGCCCTCACCCACGGCCGAAGCAACTCGTTTGACGCTGGTGGAGCGAACGTCCCCTACCGCAAAGATTCCCGGAAGGCTCGTCTCGAGGAGAAAAGGCGCCCGTTCCAGCTTCCAGCCCGCGGCATCCCGTTCTTCGACGCTGATGTCGCTGCCGGTCTTGACGAAGCCCGTTTCGTCCAGGACCAAGCAATGCCCTAGCCATTCCGTACTGGGGACTGCGCCCGTCATCAGAAACACGTGGCGAATGGCGCGAGTCTCCGTCTCGCTGGAGGACGAGTTCCTCCAGGTGACGCGTTCCAGATGCTTCTCACCTTCCATGGCGATGATCTCGGTTCGGGCGCGGAGAGTGATGTTCGGGTTCTCCTCGATTCGCCGGATGAGGTACCGGGACATGGTGGCCGCCAAACCGTCCCCGCGGACGAGCACATGAACGTGCTTCATCGTCTGGGACAGGTACATCGCCGCTTGCCCTGCCGAATTTCCGCCCCCGACGACGATGACCTCTTGTTTCTCGCAGGCCGAGGCTTCCATCGGGGTGGCGGCGTAATAGATCCCCGCTCCCTCGAAGCGCGAAATATTTTCCAATTCAAGTTTTCGGTACTTGGCCCCCGAAGCGACGATGATTGCCCGAGCTTGAATCGTATCTCCGTTCGAAAGCTGAACGGCATAGGGCTTCCGTTCGCAGAGCAGCTTTGTCGCCGACCGGGTGATGGCGACCTGCGCTCCAAACTTCTCGGCCTGGTTGAGGGCACGACCTGCGAGCGCCTGGCCTGAGATGCCGGTGGGGAACCCGAGATAGTTTTCGATCTTCGAGCTTGAGGCGGCTTGTCCTCCAGGCGCATAAGCCTCCAGCACCAGCACATCCAGGCCCTCCGAGGCTCCGTACACGGCGGCAGCCAGCCCGGCTGGGCCGCCCCCCACCACCAGCAGGTCGCGGATCGCAGCAATGTCGATGTCGGCGTTGAAGCCCAGGCACTCGGCCGCTTCTTGGTTGGTCGGGTTGCGAAGGACAATGTTGCCCCGACAGATGAAGACTGGGATCTCTTCGAGCTTCACGCCGAAACGGTCGAGGACCACCTGCACGTCGGGCTCGATGTCGACGTCGATGTAAGTCTCGGGGTGCGCGTTTCGAAACAGGAACTCTCGCAGGCGAAGCGTGTCTGACGAGTGGCGGGATCCAATCACCACCACGTCCCCGGCCCCATGCTCTAGGAGGCCGACGCGGCGCAGGATGAAGGCCCGCATCAAAATGTCGCTCAGCTCGGGATCATTGAGCACGATTGTCTTGAGCACATCGCGATCGAGCTCAAGCACCTCGCCGTCTTCGGCGGCTCGGCAGAGCACCAAGGTACGCCGACCACTGAGCATGTTCGTCTCGCCCGTGAACTCGCCGGGACCATGCACGACGACCAATTCCTCGCGATTCAGCGTGGGGCGGACGACGTCCAGCGTTCCGCGGAGGACAACGTAGAACTTCGAGTCCGTTGAACCCTGTTCAAAGAGGACCTCACCCCGCTGGACCGGACGGTGCTTGCCCAGTGGAAGCAGGCGCGCGAGCTGTTCCTCGGCCAGGGCGGGGAACATCTGCTCCTTCCGCTGGATGACGACGTCTGGGGCAATTGCCATGATCGCCGCAACTCTAGTCTTCGGCGGTCCGGCCCGCTCGTGCGTCTCAAGACGGGCAGCCGCTCAGCTCCGCGCTAGGTGTGGACTGCGCCTTCTGGCCCAAGTCGGCTGAGGGCCAAGCTCGACGATGACGGGAACTCCGAAGCGCCGCGATGAAGAACGAGGCGCGATGGTCACCTGCCTGGGGCCGGCGACATGGCCCCAGGCGAGGAAGCAACGCAAACCGCCGCAGGCAGCGGGTTGATGGCGGCCGACCGCGGCGGGTTCCGGTTGCCTCAGGGTGACGGGCGGTACAGAGGCCGCACTAGAGCATGCGCTAGTGGCCGTGCCTGGTGTCGACTGCTGCCCGGTACTGGAGCGCGAGGCGAAGCTGCCGCACCGCCTCGCGGGTGGCACGGAGCGCCTCTCCCTTGTGTCCACCGAAGTCGTGCGGAGCAGACTCCAAGTACGCGATGGCGTCCTCCATGTCATCGATTGCCTTGGCGAGCCGCGGATGAGCCGCCCTTTCCTCCCGCGTCGTCTCGGCGCGGGCAGGGGCGGGATTGAACGAGACGCCGAGACCAACGGCGAGGAGCAGCGGCATGAGCTTCTTCATGGGTGTTTTCCTCTGCAGACTGCGAGTCGGCCGGCATCGGCGCCGGGGCCGGGGAGACTACAACTGTTGAGGTCCGAAGGAATCGTCAGAAGTGCCAGCCACGCGTCGTGTGGACAACTTCGTCACCCCGGAGACGTGCCGGGTGCTAAGAGCGGCCTTCTGCGAAGGGACGAAGCCTTTGGCACGTCAGTGGAATCCGGGCTTGGTCATCGTCGGCATTTGCGTGTCGGCGCCCGCGCTCGCGGACCCTGACCACGAGAATTGCAAGGACGTCTTCGTTACACGCCTCGCGGGCTTTTACATCCAGGACTGCACGGACCAGAAATCCGCTTACACTTTCGCCGCCGGAACTCCGAAGGAGACACGTGTCGAAGGTCGCATCGTCGACACGTTTTATCGGTCGGACGAGGATAAAGAACAGCCATCGCCGATGGCCGTCCGCCGCAACTATGAGAACGTCCTCAAGCAGGGAGGCTGGACCGTCGTGTACGCGGACGCCGACACTCTGACGGAGACACAGCTCAAGAACGGGGAGAAGCGGTGGATCCAGCTGCTGAACAACGCGGGCAATTTCTATGAACTCGTTGCCGCGCAAAAGGGGACCCCTGAACAAACAGTCACCACCGCCGACGGCATGTTGGGCGCCTTGAACCAGGATGGCCATGTCGCGCTCCAGATCAATTTCGACACCGGGAAGGCCACCATTCGTCCGGACTCTCAGCCCATGGTGGCGCAGATTTATGCGCTGCTTCAGGGCAATCCCACGCTGAGCCTTGTGGTCGAGGCCTACACCGACAACGTTGGAGACCCCAAGTCGAACAAGAACCTGTGCGAGGCTCGCGCCAAGGCGGTTGTTGCTGCGCTCTCTAAGAAGGGCATTGCCGGCAGCCGGCTGACGGCGACGGGCTTCGGACAGGACCGCCCAGGCGCGGACAACAACACCGAGGAAGGCCGGGCCAAGAACCGGAGGGTGGAGTTGGTGAAGCAGTAACCAGGCGGCTTGGCTCGTTCGAGCGCCATCCGGAGACGCCCAGAAGGCGTGGGGAGCGACTCCAAGGCCATTGGAACGGAACTGCAACGGGTGCTCGTGGCTCTGCGGCCCTTCTCCCTGCAGAGGCGTGCACACGGGACGGGCTCACCAATGCTCGCCCTTGCAGTCGCCTTGGAGTATTCGTAAGCAAAGGCCGTCTACCGAGGAGGACCCATGTCGCTCGTTCGAGTCTTGCCTGGTTCCGTCGCCGTCGCGGTCTTTTTGGTCGCGGGCGCCGGACAAGCTACTGCCGAGGGAAAGTCAACGGCGAGTGGAGGACAGGCCATCTATGAGCGCGACTGCGCTACGTGCCACGGCCCCGAGGGGAAGGGCGACGGTGAGACAGCCGCGTATCTCACCCCGCAACCGCAGGACTTCACCACCGGCCTTCTTCAAAAGCGGAGCGACGAGTTTCTGACGGCGGTCATCGCCAGGGGCGGCCCGGCGAAGGGCCTCGCCGATTCAATGCCTGCTTTCGCAAAGCTCTCCAAGAAGGACGTGCAGAACGTGGTTGCTTATGTTCGCCAGCTGAGCAAGGGCGGAACCAAGAAGGCGAAGTGACGAACTGGGGAGATGGCAGGAAAGTCGACGCCTCTGAGGCAAGCCCACCAAAAGACGCTCCCAGGGTCAGTAGTAGAACTTGATGCGTGGCCACAGCTCCGACAGCGAAGGATGAAGCCCGCGGCACAAGGTGATGGGAGCGTCGTCCTCGAAGGGCATGACGTAAGGCGCTCCGAAGCGGCCGAGCACCAGCACTTCACGGCAATTCTCCTGCACTTCGTCTGGATCGCGGTTGATGGCGATGACGACGTCGGGATTGTGACCTCGCGTCCCCCACAGCCCGTACTGGTTGTGCCCGCTCACCACCGGCGGCAGACCGCGGCCATAGAACTCGAGCGCGCCCGCCTCGCCATAATTGCGGGCCAGGATGATCACGCGCGCCTGCTCTTCGGCAGGTAGCGAGTGCACCGCGGCGGTGACGCGCTCGACGTACTCGCGCCAACCCACCATATCGGCGTAGGTCTGCGGAATCGCGCTCTGGCGCAGCGTCTCGGTCGGCTTGGAGCCGATGTGCAGAGCCCGCATGTACGCCACCAGACGTGCGGGTGGCAGGATGGGCATGGACATCGGCGCAGCGACGGCGCTGAAGGCCACGCCCGCTGTCACGTAGCCAGCTCGGAGCCAGCGCTGGCGAACCCAGGCCTCGAAGGCCGCGCCACCGACGGCAAAGGCGCCTCCGTACAGCGGTGAGACGAAGTAGTCCTTGGCGTGGAGCGCCAGCATTGTTGCGAAGGTGAGCAAGAAGGCAACGCTGATGAAACGCATCTTGGAAAATCGCGCATCGACAAACGGCGCTGCGAATCCGGAGATCCACAGCGGCGCGAATACGGCATTCATCGACATGACTTGCCGAAGGACGAAAGCGCCCGGTGACAGCACTACGTTCTTGCCTTGCGCCTGGCTGTGGAGCATCTCGACGAAAGGAAGCCCGTGCGTGAGCTGCCAGATAGCGCTCGGGGCAGCCAGGACCGTTGCTAACGCGACGCCAGCGAGCACCTGCCAGCGCCGCAGCGCGCGGGCGTGGCCGGTCACCAGCAGCGCCACCGCGAGTGGCAAGAGGTAGATTGGCAGCTCGTACTTGGTCTCGAGGTCGAGCCCAATCACCAGACCCGCCCACAAGAAAAGGTGCGGCTCGTTTTTCAGCAGCGCACGCGCGATGAGGTAGGTGAGCAGGGTCCACAGCCAGGGCTCGAAGCTGGACGTGCCGACGGTAGACGTCATCCCGAGGTACATGGGCGCGATGGCTGCCGCCGTCCCCGCGAGCGCAGCGCCAAAGTTTCCAGCACCGATGAGACGCGCCATGGCGATGGTGACCCACACGGTCGCAGCCGCCGCCAACGCTGAAAGAGCGCGCAAGAGGAAGAGATGCTCCCCGAGGGTCTGGCTCAGCGCCGACAAGAGGGGCACGAGGGGCGGCTGATCGACGTAGCCAAACTGCGGATGGCGCCCGCAGGCGATGAAGTACAACTCATCGCGGAAGAAGTCGTAACGAGTGGAAACCGAGAGATGCAGCGCCAATGTTGCGCCGGAAAGCAACCATTTGAGCCTGTCGCGCGTCATTGTCTGCTGCTCGGTTTGTCGCGCTTCACTGCGTCGCGACCGTCCATTCCGGAAAATCAAAGCGGAAGCCGGCTTCTGGGGCAACTCGTCGGCTCTTCAACGTCAGCTCGGTATCCGTTCTGGAGGAAGAATGCGGGGAACTCGGCCATTCGCCTTCATGTTGGTATCCCTGCCTGCACGCCGGCGCCTGAACGGAACTCAGTCTCGAACCTGGGACACGGTGATTAATAGGCGCGTCGCGGCCCAAGCATGGGGCTCCAAGTCACCGAAGTTGCGGTTGTCGATGGCAGCGTCCGGGCCACTGGCCGCATCGGTGGGGGAGGAGTGGGGGACGGCTTGTTGCTCACTCTTGGCTGAAGAGACCTCTGGGTCGACAACAAGAGTGGCGAACTCGTAAACGACCGGGAAAGACCAGCACTAGGCTCGTTGGGCGATGCGGGGTGCGTCTCGGCCGCACGATGGCGTGAGCGCCTGGATGTTCTCTCACGCCTCCAGCTGCGGATGAGGTTAGAGCGACTGCCACTCGTCGCGATGCAGCTGCAACCACCAGCAGGGAGACAAGCCTTGGTGGGGAAGCGCCGAGCGAACGCATGGTTGTTCGGCGGTATCGACGAGGTCGAACTCAACACGGTTGCCCTTGAGCGGCGTCGACACAAAGTGTCTCACCTGAATAGAGCCGAGGCCGCCTCCGCGGGCGACGCGAATGCGGAGGACTGCCCAATCGGCGCAATACAGAACGAGCAGGAGGGCGGGCGTCCCCTTCAAAACCCATCTCATCCATGGCGACAGCTGCATTGGGCAGCTTCCTATCCGATGGATTGCCCAAGCCGCACCCTTGCGCTCGGTGGCGCGGGCGAGGGCGCTTCCGGCCAACATGCGCCGAAGATGTACTTCTCATGCTTCCGTGACATCGACGGCAATAAGCTTTGCGCCTCCTGGATGGCCTGCCAAGGCATCAGTCAGCACCTTCAGATGACGGCACGCGAACCCGGATAGGTCTCGCCGAGTTCGATCCGCTCGACGAAAGCGCTGCAGAATCAAGCGTTTCGGAAGCTCCCCGACCACGACTCGAACCTGAGAAATGGTCATTAACAGTCACCTGTTGACACCCAAGTTCTGCATAAATACCGAGATAAATTGGCGTCGGGCCGTATGTCGGTCAGGCATGCCAGATCAAGGCCTGAATTCACAGTTGCAATTGCCAGAAGCGTGGCAGCTAGAAACCCGCCAGCTCCTCGAGCAAACCAGGGTCAGGGCGCTTCGAGGGCCCGGTACCCTGGCGCCCGGGTGCAAAGGAGGAGTGACGCATGGTGCGCAGTACACGAAAGCAGGTGAGGCGGCCGAAGATTGCAAGGCATGCGAGAGGTGCGGCAGGCGGTCGCAGGTCCCCGAATGTGCTCGTGCTGGTCGCGACGCGAAAGGGCGCGTGGCTGTACCACGGCGATGTGAGCCGACGGAGCTGGCGAGTCGACGGGCCGCATTTTCTCGGTCACATTGTCAGTCATGTCGTCCTCGACCCGCGGGATGGGCGAACGCTTCTCGCGGCGGCGAAGACAGGTCACCTCGGGCCAACGGTTTTTCGGTCGACCGACCTCGGGCGCACCTGGAAGGAGGCTGTGCGGCCCCCGGCTTTCACCAAAGCGCCCGGCGGAGAGAAGGGTCGGGTGGTCGATCACACCTTCTGGTTGACGCCTTGTCATGAGAACGAGCCCGAAGCCTGGTACGCCGGAACCTCTCCGCAGGGCCTGTTTCGGTCGAACGACGGAGGCATGGTCTGGGAGGGGCTGCCGGGGCTGAATGACAATCCGCAGTACCGGGCCTGGATGGGCAGCGAGCAGGACGGCACACCGGATGGGCCGAAGCTGCACTCCGTCATCGTCGACCCACGCGATTCGGCACATCTCTACATCGCCATGTCCAGCGGCGGCGTGCACGAGTCCTTCGATGCCGGCAGGAGTTGGGCTCCCCTCGTGCAAGGGCTCGAGGTGGTGGAAAACCTAGACCCGGCCAACATTCAGTTCCACGATCCGCATTGCGTTCGATTGTCGCCGAGAGACCCGGACCGGCTCTATCAGCAAAACCACTGCGGCATTTACCGACTCGACCGACCGGCGAAGGAGTGGAGGCGCGTTGGCAGGAACATGCCTAAGCGCGTAGGAGACATTGGCTTTCCGATGGTCGTCCACCCACGGGACGCAGACACCGTGTGGGTGTTCCCCATGGATGGAACGACCGTGTGGCCACGGACGAGCCCAGACGGTGTCCCGGCCGTCTACATGACGCGTGACGGCGGAGAACGCTGGCGCCGGCTCGATTCTGGTTTGCCTGAGCGTCAAGCATGGTGGACGGTGAAGCGGCAGGCGATGACGGCTGATACAGGGAACCCGGTCGGACTGTATTTCGGAACGACCAGCGGAGAGCTCTGGACGAGTCGAGACGAAGGCAACCGATGGACCTGCATCGCTCGGAACCTCCCCGAAATCTACGCGGTGGAGGCTGCCGAACTGCGATGATGGTAGGCCGGCCATGATCTGTGTCGAGCCGAGAGCTGGGCCATGAAGGTTCTGATTCCTGGTCCTCTGCTCTCGTACACCACCCTTCGAGAAGTCGATGCCATCGGCGGGACTCTGACCGAGTTGTTCGTCGACCTTGACCGGCGGTATCCAGGGCTGAGATTCCGCCTCGTTGACGAGCAGGAGAAGATGCGCCCGCACATGCGCTGCTTCGTGAACGGTGAGCAGGTGTTCGACATGATGCGCCCGCTCCATCCGACCGATTCCGTCCATATTGTCCAGGCCCTGAGCGGCGGGTGACAGAGGAGCGGTTAACGCTCCCGATGCGACCACCATCGCCGAAGGGCAATGACTCCTGAAGTGGCTCTTTTCTGCCACGTCGATGCGCTCGACGCAAAATCGCCGCAGCGTGGCGGCTGGCGCCATCGTGCTCGACGAGTGATCAACGTGTTTGCGTGTGCGACGACCCGCGGGGTGCGCCGTTTCGCTTAGCGCTGGCAAGCAAGTCCCCGAAGATTAGGTGTTTTCGAGGACGTGCGCAGGCCTGCCACCTTCTGTTCAGGCGCAGGCAAGCAAGCCTCCCTGGTGGCGCTGGCCAAGCCCTGGTGTGGCAGATGGACCTTCTGTATATTAATTTGTATATGAAGGCCATACAGGTCACCGTGGATGAACGACTCCTGAAATCCTTGGATGCGAACGCCGAGGCGAAGCGGGATGGGCGTTCCGCGGTGATCCGACGCGCATTGGCGCAGTACCTCGCTCGACGTCGCAGCGCCGAACTGGACGAGCGGATTCGCCGCGGCTACGGAAAGACCCCGGTCGATCCTGAACTTGAGGGCTGGGAGCAAGAGGGAACATGGCCCAGCGAGTGAGCCGTGGAGAGATCTGGACCTACGAGTTTCGCAAGCCCGACAAGCTACGACCGGTCCTCGTGCTGATGCGAAACGCAACGATCGAAGTCTCGAATACGGTCTTGGTTGCCCCCGTGACCTCCACGATTCGAGACCTACCCACCGAAGTTCAGGTCGGCGTGGAAGAGGGTCTCAAGCATCCTTCGGCGGTCAAGCTCGATAACATGCAGAGCGTGGACAAGACGCGTCTCAGGCGCTTCGTTGGTTCGCTCGGTGAGCAGCAAATGAGAAAGGTGTGTCTCGCTCTGGGCATCGCTACCGCCTGCGCGTGAAGCCAGCCCCAATGCGTCGCCCCGAGGTCCGGCGCGAGCGCACGCTCTCTCAGCATGCTGGGGCCAGCAGGTCTGCAGGATGGTGCGGGCCGAACTGCTGCCCTTCGCCGCCTGCCGCACTTCATGACCGTTCCGGAGTCGGAGCGGCTTCATAGGAGCTACTCCGGACGCCGTCCAGTCGCTTTGCTCGCCAGGCGGAAGCGGCGAATCGGTCGGTGCCCGGTTCCACAGGAGCAGAGTCAAGGGCCTCGGTACGTGCTCCATTTTGGAGGCTACGCCTTGAGGGGATTGACGCGAACGACTCCTGAGAAGCGCTCAAAGTCCGCGTCACACGAGACGACAGCGGCCCCGTGTTCTAAGGCCAGGGCCGCCAGGTGCGCGTCGGCCGTTAGATTCCCAGCTGTCGACAACGGAGCGAGTAGGCTCTCGAGCACATCCAAGTGCCTGTCACCCGCAGCCATCATCATCGCCGCGGGCGTGGAGAGCCAGAGTCGGATTCTCTCGAAAGCCTTCGCCGGCGAGAGCGGCCAGACAAAGACCTGGGGCTTGGTCGCCAAGCGCAGGAACGCAAGTAGGACGGTCCATTCAAAACCGACGGGCTCGTTTCCGTTCAGGGCTGCTTCAAGCCACGCCCGGCACGCCTGATGCTGAGGGGCGTCCGAGTTCGTCGCATAGAGAAGGACGTTCGCGTCGACAATCTTCATGTCTCGCTACTTGCCGACTTGGAGGCGACGCTCGAGTTCCTCATCTTCCAACTCCGAAGCCAGCCGCAGCGCCTTGTCGAGGTTTATACCTGGGCGCAATTGCATCGGAATGCCCGGCAGCAGCACCTGCTTCCGTCCGACCCCCGAATTGGAAGAAAGCCCCCGGCGAAGCGCGTCGTTTAGCGCCTCCTTGAACGATACCCCCGCCCGCTTCATGGCGGACTTGAGAAGGGCTGCCACATCAGGCTCGATCGTAACCGTCGTTCGCATCGTAGGCATCATAGAATCACTTCAGTTGCTGTCAAGATGCGAGCGCAGATCCAAGAGGGTCTGGCCCCCCCTCAACCTCTGCGAGGGCCGAAGTCGCGGCGTCCTCGAGAGGGTGGGAAATGAGGCTCCGGCGGGCATCGGGTCAGGGGTTGCTCGCGCGGAAGGTCTTGTTGTCGGGGTAGATGCGGGCGCTGTCGAGGTTGATTTGAGCTGTCGCGTCTAATGGCGGGTCGCCAACCGCTCGGAAAATCGTGACGCACCGGTCCGCGTTGGGAACGAAATTAATCTGTGCCCAGAGCTTCGGGTTTAGCTCCTCCACTGAGAGCCCCACGTTGATGTCGCCCACGCTGTCTATCCGCAGACTGAGGCCAGGCAGCTTGAAGTCACGGGCGATGGCCTCACCGCCCGGCCTCATGCCCGTAACCCAGTTCAAGCCAAACGAAGTGGGGGAAGGGTGAGGAAGGCGGAAACAAAGCGACCCCGACTGCTTTGGTTCCCTCGACGAAAATGCTGCAGAATCAAGCGCTTCGGAAGCTCCCCGACCAGGACTCGAACCTGGGACATGGTGATTAACAGTCACCCGCTCTACCAGCTGAGCTATCGGGGAAGGAGAGGGGCGGTGTTT
>Ga0302325_10006842_pt1 | contig 25524 bp, 22 predicted proteins | sample Palsa_T0_2_FD_201948 | JGI IMG/M metagenome (GOLD analysis project Ga0302325, IMG submission 201948) | Peat permafrost microbial communities from Stordalen Mire near Abisko, Sweden - Palsa_T0_2 | ecosystem: Environmental > Terrestrial > Soil > Palsa > Peat permafrost | place: Sweden: Abisko... | reverse complement strand
CATGCCGCGATGCCAGGGACAACAAATTCCTGGAGCTAGCCGTCGATGGCCAGGCTGACCTGATCCTAACCGGTGACCGGGATTTGCTCGTCCTGAACCCATTTCGCGGCATACCCATCATCACCCCACGCAATATCTCGCCGAAGACTAACAAACCCACACGCGTGGCCATGGTCTTCTTCGGTAAAGTGGTCGCCCCGGCCGACCATTCCAAATGTAAGCTTGAACGATCATGACCTCGGAAAAAACGGCGAAAGCCTTCGGCTGGCGTGTCTACGGCCTGGGCGTAATGGCCTTGGGGCTAACCTGCCTGGCGTTTGGGGACTTCAACCCTGGGCAGCCCGTGCCCAAAGATTTTCCCGCCCGCGCCATTCTGGCCCTTGCCGCCGGCGCATTCATGGTCGCCGCAGCCGCGGCCATCCAGTGGCGTCGAACCGCAGCCTGGGCCGCCGCCGCGCTCACCGCCTACTACACGCTCTTTGTCCTCATCCTGATGAACGGCCCCGTGCTGCTAGCCCATTACGCCGAGTACGGCACATACGAAGGCATCACCATGCAGCTCGCCATCGCCGCCGGCGGGCTGATCGTTTTTGCCACCACCGCCAACATCGATATTGGCTTGGCCGCGCGTCTCACACGATTTGCCCAACTGGCCATCGGAGCCTGTTCACTGATATGGGGCGGAGCGCATTTTATCTATATGAACCTCACCGCCCCGCTCGTCCCCAAATGGCTGCCGCCGGGGCAAGTGTTCTGGGGCTATGCAACCGGCGTCTGCTTCGTCGCGGCGGGCGTTGCCATCCTGACCCGCATACAGGCCCGCCTCGCCGCAATCCTGCTGACCGCCATGATCGCGATTTTCGGCCTACTGGCGAACGGGCGGGCTCTTCTGGCCGATCCCAGCCATTGGAACTGGACCGAGAGCGCCTTGAATCTCGCCCTGATCGGCGTCGCCTGGGTCGTCGCAGACTCGCTGCCGCAGCGAAGACGCTAACGCAATCGAGTGGCCGTTAAGCCGCTCGCAGCAGCCAGCTCTTCATCGTGTTCGCGTCCACCAGGCCCGCTTGCTGGAACTGAAGCTTGCCGTGAGCGAATACAGCAAAATTCGGAATTCCGCGCACATCGAATCGCGCCGCAACCTCCGGAGAACGCTCCGTATCCACCTTGAGCACCACCGCCTGGCCCGCCAGCTCGCGCGCCACCTGCGCCACATGCGGCGCGGCCATCCGGCACGGCCCGCACCACTCCGCCCAGAAATCCACCAGGACGGGAACCTTGCTCTCGCGAATCACTTCGTCGAACTCCTCCGCGCCCACTTCGATAGGCTCAGCCATCGCCGGCAGTGCCGCTTTGCACGCGCCACATCGTCCCATATCGGCAAGATGCTTCGCGGGAATTCGATTCGGCTTCCCGCAGGAAGGGCAGTTTCGGATAATTGGCATGGCGAACTCCTCAGGACATCCACAGTATTCCGCCAACGACACCATCTCACAACCCTCAGAGTCGTCCAAACGCATGCTGTCCGGAAACTGCACCTGTAACGTTAAAAATCGCGCGGTTAACATTAAACATCGCAGCTTTAACGTTGCTTAAGCGCATAGGTAACAGTAAAAATCGTCGCAAAATTGAAATTTATGCACATGCCGGGAAGATTACAGCAGAAGCAGAATTGGTATAAGGTGAGGCCTCGGAGGTCGAGCGGATTTTTCCTCAAGAAAAATCCGCCCTGCACGCTGGTCGCTACATTACGGTAATTCTGCTTCTGACTAGTGCGCGGCCCTGCACTCCGCGCACTGGCAATGCCGCCGCAGGAAATCCCAGGAATAGATCCCGCTCGAATGACCATCCAGCCAGTTGAACTGGATCGCGTAGCGCCCAACAGCATGAGCGCTCGCCGGCCGCGCCGGAGCCTCGTACATCTGCAAGAGCTGTTTTGGCAGCGGCTTGGGATCGCCCGGCTCGCGCCCTTGAATCTGCCGCTCTTCCACGCAAGTCGCGCAGGGGCAGGCGTTGCGCAGCCAGGCAAAACTCCAGTGGCTCCTGTGCCCGTCTTCCCAATCGATCTCCATGCCCGTGCCTTCGGTCTTGAGCACACGCACTTTACTGGGCGTTAGCGCCTGCTTGCTCAGCGCCGCCCCGCGCCGGTCTTCGCGCTGCTGGCGCTCTTGTTCTTCCTGGCTTAGAAAACGAATTCCCTCGTGGCTCATACTTCTATTTTGCCTGAAACCGCAGGGACGCTGCCGGCAGTGCTCATGCGTGGTTTCTCCAGAAGAAGTAAGCCGCCATGCCCAGCCCAATCGCCACCACCAAGCCGCGCAGAAATGCCGGATTGAGCCGCTGCGCCAAGCGCGCCGCAAGATAGCCACCGACAGCGCATGTGACCATGGCGGCCAGGCAGTAGCGCCACTCCACCTTGCCGCTGAAAGCAAAGAGGATGCAGGCCATGCCATTGGCCATGGTGGTTGAAACCACCTTCATGGCGTTCATCTCGTTCAAATCCTGAAAGCCGAAGATCGAGAGCAGCGAGATGATCAGAAATCCAGCGCCCGCGCCAAAGTAGCCGATGTAAAAGCAGACCACCATCGTCGCCAGCGCGAGCGGCCAGTAGTTCCGCTTGCGGCCAGTCTCACTCTCCGGATCGACGATGCGGGCGCCGCGCCTGCGTTCGATCTGTTTCATCACCGGACCGCTCACGGCAAAGGTGAGCGCGGCAAAGAGCAGCAGCCACGGCACCAGGTTCAGAAAGGTTTTCGCAGGTGTGTTCAGCAGAATAATCGCGCCAACCGACCCGCCGATCAGTCCAGCCGCTGCCATCCAGACCGCCAGCCCGCGATGCTTTTTCACCTCGTCGCGGTACCCGGCAATCGAGGTGAGCTGGCCCGGCCACAGCGCCACGGTATTGGTGGCGTTGGCCTGGATGGGCCCGAGACCGATGCTCAGCATGGCAGGAAAGCTGAGAAACGACCCTCCGCCAGCCACGGCATTCAGGGTCCCGGCCAGAAATGAAGCGACGATTACCCACGGCAAACGCCAATCGATTGATCGAAGAGAAGCGAGGTTTTCCGGAAACCAAATTAGAAGTGTTGTGAACTGCATCTGAAACTATTCTATCGGCAGCCGAAGTTACGATTTTGGCCCATACACATGCCAGAAGAAGTACGCAGCCGTCACAAATCCGATAGCGGCGACCAGCCTTCGCATCACTTTCTGGTTGACCCGTTTGCTGTAGCGCGCTGCGACATAGCCGCCAATGGCCGCAAGAATCGCCATCCGCCAGCAATACGACCACGCAACTTTGCCATTCAAAATAAACAAGAAGACCGCGATGCCGATCGAGACAACCGCCGTCACCACCTTGAGCGCATTCATCTCATGGATATTGGTTACGCCGCACACGCCGAAGAGCGCCATCACCAGGAACCCGCCGCCCGCGCCGAAGTAGCCCACGTAGCAACTGACCACGGCCATGCCCACAATCAGCCAGAAATCCGAGCGATGGGTCTCTCTGCGCGTCGCCAGCCATCGCCCCAGCGGCTCGCTCAGCACAAACATCACTGCCGCAAAGAGCAGCAACCAGGGCAGCATGTAAAGAAATCGCTTGTTGGGCGTGACGATTAGCAGCCACGCGCCGGCCAGTCCTCCTGCAAACGAAGAGATACTCAGCGGCAGAAGCCGCTTGGCATGCACGTTGAGGTCCTCGCGATAGGCGAAGGCGGAAGTGAGCTGTCCGGGCCAAAGAGCCACATTGTTGGTGGCCTGGGCAGAAACCGAGCCGACTCCGCTGCCCTTCATCGCGTTCAGCAGCGCCGGAAGCGAAAGGAACGAACCGCCGCCGGCAATGGTATTCAAAGCCCCGGCCAAAAAGGAAGCCACGGGCAGCCAAAGCAGCTGCAAAAGGTGAAGAAAAGAGGAATCCATATCTCACTGTAAGGTCTCGATCGCCGTTCCCAAAACGATAATTGCGAACCTCCGACTTACACCGTAATCAACTTCCGCCCCGCCACCTGATACACTCCCGTTGAATACCCAAGTGGAGTCTCTCAAAACCTCTATGAAACGAATCGCCCTATTGCTCGCGCTCGCCGCCACTGTCACCGCGGCTCAAACTCCGACCACACCCGCTCCCAAGACAGCCACAACCACGGCTAAGCCAGCCGTTCATAAAGCCGCAACCCCGGCTGCTTCGGCGATCAAGCTGCCCCCAGGCGTCAAGCCCGTGAAAGGGATTCTCAAGACAGCCTTCGCGCTCAAATATCAGGATTTCGTGATCGGCACAGGCGCGCTGGCCGAGCCCGGCAAGCTCTACAAGGTGCATTACACCGGCTGGCTGGCCTCGGACGGAACCAAGTTCGACTCCTCCTACGACCATCGCGCCCCGGTGATGGACAAGGACAACAAGCCGGTGAACGGTCCGGACGGCAAGCCCCAACTCGGAGATCCGCAGCCGCTCACCTTCCCGCAGGGCCGCGGCCGCCTGATTCCCGGCTGGGACCAGGGCTTCGAGGGCATGAAGGTCGGCGGCAAGCGGCGGCTCTTCATCCCTTATCAGCTAGCCTACGGAGCGATGGGCCGTCCACCCAAGATTCCCGCGAAATCCGACCTCATCTTCGACGTGGAGCTGATGGATGTGACAGACATGCCGGCCCCGCCGGCGCCCGGCGCGCCGCGGATGCTGCCGCAACGGCCCGGAGGCGCCCCTGGTGCCGCTCCTGGCTCAGCTCCCGGTGCTCCTGGCTCTGCCCCTGGCGCACCTGCAACTCCGCCCAGCCCGACTGCTGCTCCATCTACCGCGACGCCCCCGCCAACGACTCCGCCGGCAACGCCAGCTCCCACGCCCAAGCCGTCCAATCCGGCGCAGCCGAACTGAGCTGACGCACTCCACGCTCTCCCATCCTTGCCACAAATTCCGTGGCAAGGATGGGAGAGCGCAACCTCCAGCTGAAATCGCTAGAGCAAAACCACGATAACCGTGCCCCGAAAAGCTTTGTTCAGGGTATTGATCACTTCCACCCCAAGGACCAAGACCTGTCCTCGGGGACCCCGAAGGAAATCAATACTTTGCGGATTCGGCCTTGGGTGCATCTATCGTGATTTTGCTATAACTGCCCGGCAACTCCGGCGTCGCCGCCAGCAACTGGCGCGTATAACTCTCGCGGGGTCTCGCGCATAACTCTTCAGCCTCGCCCGTCTCCACCAACCGGCCGCGCTCCATCACCGCAATCCTGGTGGATAGATAGCGCACCAGCGGCATCGAGTGGCTGATGAACAGGTACGTCAGTCCATGCTCCCGCTGCAGGGTCCGCAGCAGGTTCACGATCTGCGCTCCCACACTGACATCGAGCGCCGAAACCGGCTCATCCAGCACCACAAACTGAGGCTTCAACGCCAGAGCGCGGGCAATGTTGATGCGCTGCCGCTGACCGCCGCTGAACTCATGCGGATAGCGGCTCAAGGCCGACTCATCCAGCCCAACCGACGTGAGCAGTTCGCGCGCTGCCGCCCGTAGCGCGGCTTTCCGCGTGTCGATTCCGGCTTCTTTGCGGTGAATCACCAGCGGCTCGGTGACGATGTCCAATACCCTCATGCGCGGGTCAAGCGCCGCCGAAGGGTCCTGAAAGACGGGCTGCATCTGCCGCCGCAGGCCTTGGGTGCGATGGCCGCCGACCTCAACGCCATTCACGAGAATGCGTCCGCTAGTTGGCTCGACCAGCCCCAGAATCATCCGCGCCAGCGTACTCTTTCCCGAGCCCGACTCGCCGACCAGGCCCAGCGTCTCGCCGCGCGCGATGGTCAGGCTTACTTCGCGAACGACGAAGCGATCCTCTTGCCGCAAGCCAACTCTTCGCGGATAGTTCTTGCTCACCGCTTCGACTTCCACCAACGCCATATCCGGATGCTACAACCACAAACCTAGTTTTAGCCCAGCTTGGGATGCTGCTTGTGAAAGTCCGTGGCCTCTTGGTACGCACGCGCGAATGCGCAGAGCTTCGCATCCTGGTAATGGCCGGCCAGAAACGTGATGCTCACCGGCGTGCCGGGTCCGCCCATATTGTCGTTGTCGTCGCTGCCGCCTTCGGGACGCTTGGGAGCGTCCGCGCCGCGCAGGCCATTGGGCACAATGATCGCCGGATGGCCGGTGAGGTTGGTCACTACCAACTGGTCGCCAAAGGTAGGCGCAACCACGATATCCACTTGCTCAAAGACTTTCGACAGCTCGCGAATCGCCAGCGATCGCGCGCGATTGGCCTGGATGTATTCGACCGCCGGGTAGAAGCGTGCCACGCGAAAGGTATTGGGCCAGTCGCCCGGCCCTTGCTCGGTCAGCAGCTTGTCGCGCCCTGAAATAGTTAGATCGTCAAACGCGGCGGCAGCCTCGGCCTCCAGCAACGGCGTCATTGCGCCGTAAGGCAAGTCGGGCAGCTCGACGGGAATCAGCGTGATGCCCATGGCGCGCAATTTGTCGAGCGCTGCTGTTTCGAAATGCCAGTCGGAAACATTCTGTTCGTGCATCGCAGTACGCATGGCGTTGCGCGTCTCGCGCTGCTTCTTTTCCTCCGCAGTTTCGTTGGCCTTGGCCTCGCGCGGCTTGGGCGGCTCGGGCTTGTCGAAGTCCTTCTTGAAATAGCCAACCCTCAGGCTCTTCCAATCCAGATTCGCATCCCAGTTGAAGGCCGCGTCGCGCGTTGCCAGATCCTTGCCGTCGGGGCCATAGATACTGCTGAGCACGATGGCGCAGTCCTCAACGGCGCGGCAGATCGGGCCGAGCTTGTCCATCGTCCAGCTCAGCGCCATGGCGCCGGTGCGCGGCACAAAGCCGAAGGTTGGCCGCAAGCCGGTATCGCCGCAGCGCGTGGAAGGCGAGGAGATCGAACCGAGTGTCTCCGAACCAATGGCGAAGGCCACGCAGCCGGCCGAAACTGCGCTCGCCGAGCCTGCCGAGGAGCCGCTCGAGCCCTGCTCGGGATTCCAAGGATTGCGCGTCTTGCCGCCAAACCATTTGTCTCCCATGGCCAGCGCACCGAGGGTGAGCTTAGCCACTAGCACCGCTCCGGCGGCATCGAGGCGCTCGACGACGGTCGCATCTTCTTCGAAGCTCTGCTTCTCGAATCCGCCCGCGCCCCATGTGGTCGGATAGCCCTTCACCGCCAGCAGATCTTTGCCGCCCCAGGGAATGCCATGCAGCGGGCCGCGATAATGCCCGGCGGCGATCTCGGCGTCGGCGGCTTTGGCCTGGGCCAGCGCGCGCTCTTCGGTAAGTGTGACAACGAAATGCAGTTTGCTGTCGTAGCGTTTGAGCCGCGCCAGATACATCTGGGTGAGCGCCAGTGAGGTGACCTTCCGCGTGCGCACCAGCTCGGCCAACTCGCGCACACTGGTGAATGCCAGCTCTTCGATATTTGTAGGCACCGCGATCCCACGCGCTTCGCTCCAGCGCGGAGCCTGTCTCGTCGAGTCGACTTTCGCGCCCGGCGGCAGGGGATCGAAGACAAAGGCCGGCGCCACGCTATTGGGTATCTTCAGCTTGCGAATCGCCGCATAGGATTCGCGCTGGCCTTCGAGGCGGCCAAGCATCATCTTCTTCTGCTCCGCTGTAAGCGGAACATCCGCGAGAGCCGCGGCCTGGTCCAGCATCGCTTCGGTGACATGAAAGGCTTCTGCGGGTTTGGCCTCATCCTGCGCCTGCGCGGCCAACGTGTACAGCACCCCCGGCAGCAATGCCGAAGCTATCCCTGCCTGGCTGCAGGCAGCCAGAAATCTTCTACGGTCCAATGGCATGGTGGAAACCTTCTGCGAAAGCAAAAATAGTCTTATTCGCAAGCTAACGGGCAGGGTTGGCCCAAGGCAAGCAGTATTCCGCGGCAGCCTTTCGCAGGATGGAAAATCGGGGCTATTTCACTGCGACCCGCAGCACATACGCATACTTGCAGCTTATCGAAGCAGGCAGCTTCACATTCAGGGCCTCGGGTGTCCGCATCCAATCCAGCTTCTCTGTCGAGCCGACCAGCTCAATTGACTCCAGCGTCAAGCCCTTGGCGTCCTTCTCTGAACCGAGCGCGTGAATCGCAGCAAACCCCTGCGTCCCGCTAGCCGGACAGCCCATGCCAATGGCGTAGACCGTGTTCCCTTTCGCCGTAAAGCGGAAGTCCTCAGTCGTATACGGCTTTGTATCCTGGTCATGAAACGCGCCTCCTGTCACCTGGGTTGGACCCTCGCCGTAGACCTTCCACGGAGTCGTCTCGTAGATTGCCTCGCCGTTGGCCTTGAGCCAGCCGCCCATCTCCTTGAGCGTGGTTTGAATCTCCTCGGGAATCGTCCCGTCGGGCTTGGGACCGATATTGAGCAGCAGGTTGCCGTTCTTGCTCACGATATCGATGAGCTGGTGGATGAGGAACTCCGGCGGCTGATACTGATCGTGCTCGATGTAGCCCCAAGAAAGCTTGCTGATCGAGGTATCCGTCTGCCAGTGATTGGGCTCGATCGAGGCAAGCTGGCCGCGCTCGAAGTCGCGCACCGCCGAGGTCCAGTCCATCGAGTAGTCCTTGAAGTTAACCACCCCTGTATAACCGTGGGCCGCTGCAAAGTTGTAATAGAAGGCGTCGAACTCCTGCACCCGCGAGCGGAAATTCGGCTGGCCGATCCACCAGTCGTAGTAGACGATCTCCGGCTTGTACTTTTCCACCAGCTCGGTCGCGCGCGCCAGCCAGTCGGCCGTCCACGCGGGGCTCACATAGGTCCAGTCGTTGATCAGCGTGTGATTGTCCGCGCTCGCCTCCAGCCACTGATGCGCGGGGCCGTAGAGCGAGGCATACTTTGGATCGTTTACGTCGGAGCGAATTTCGCGCCCGCCATCGTAGAAGAAGTTATGCTCGGCACGGTGCGACGAAAGCCCGAAGTGCAGCCCCTCGGCGCGCACCGCCTTGGCCAGCTCGCCCACCACATCGCGCTTGGGACCCATCTTGACCGCGGTCCAGTCCGACAGGCCGGAGTCGTACATCGAGAAGCCGTCATGATGCTCGGCCACCGGGACGACATACCGCGCGCCGGCCTCTTTGAACAAAGCCGCCCAGGCTGCCGGGTCCCACTTCTCGGCCTTGAACCTGGGGATGAAGTCCTTGTAGCCGAAGGTTTCCTGCGCGCCGAAGGACTTTATGTGATTGGCGAAGACCTTGTCCTTCTGCTGATACATTTCGCGCGGATACCACTCGCTGCCGAATCCGGGCACCGAATAGACGCCCCAATGGATGAAGATGCCGAACTTCGCATCCTTATACCACTGCGGAATCTCGTACTGCCGCAGGCTTGCCCAATCCGGACGGAAAGGGCCATCGTTGGCCTGCCGCTCGGCTTCTTTCAGCAGCGCGTTGCGCTGGGCATCGTATTTGGCGACGGACTTCTGCCATTCCTGATCGATCTGCTCGGCGGACTTGGTCTTGATCGTGGGCGCCAGCGGATCGGCTGCGGGAGTCTGAGCGTAGCCGGGAGTTCCGGCTCCAGCCAGCAGAAACGAAAGGACGACACTGGAAAGATGGAAACGTTTCATCGCAACCGAGAATAAAGAGATTGATTCTTCGAGGCAAGCTCAATCTGTCGCGCCTGAAATTCAGGGTCAGGCCACAGTTCCCATCGTCCGCAATGGGCTCTCCAGCACACGCTGCAGCGCCATCTCCGCCGATTCCGGCCTGCCCAGCAGATAGCCCTGCGCTTCATCGCATCCCAGCTTCCGCAGGATATCCAACTGCTGCTCCGTTTCCACACCTTCGGTCGTAACCCGAAGATGCAGAGCTTTCGCCATGGCCAGCACCGAGCGCACCATGCTCACCGTCGCCGCGTCCGTGGCCAGGTCGCTGACAAACGAGCGGTCCAGCTTGACGGCATCGATCGGCATGCGCTGCAGATAGCTGAGCGAGGAGTATCCCGTCCCAAAGTCGTCGAGCGCAATGCTCAACCCCAGCAGCCGCAGCTCGTGGATGCGCACCACCGCCAGATTCAGATCGCGAATGAAGATTCCTTCGGTGATCTCCAGTTCCAGCAGCGCCGGGGGAAAATTCAATTCCGTCAGAATTTCGGTAATGGCCTGGGTAAAGTCGGGCCGCATGAATTGCATCGGCGAAACATTCACGGCGATCCCGATGCTGTGACCGGACTCCGCCCAGCTTTTCGCCTGGCGCAGCGCCTCGTGCATGATGCGCCGGCCAATTTCCATAATTAAACCGGTTTGCTCGGCGATGGGAATGAACCGGTCGGGAGGAATCGTTCCTAATTCAGCGCTGTTCCAACGGCAGAGCGCCTCAAACCGCACCAGGTTCCCGGTCGCAATCTCAAACTGCGGCTGGAAGATGACCTCGAACTCATCCTCCCGCAACCCGCGCAGGAGCGCCACTTCGATCTGATGGCGTTCCGCCGCTCGCTCCTGCAGCGCCGGATCGGCCACATAGATTGTGTCGCCGCCCCGCGAACGCGCTTCGTGCATCGCCGCGCGGCCAAACTTCAACAAGGTTTCGGCGTGCGATTTCGATTCGGTTCCTGGCTCGCCGCTGCCGGATTCGCCATCGGCCGTTTCTCCGGAATAGGCGATCCCGATACTGGCCGACAGGGGAATGTTGTGCTTGCCAGTTTCACCGGCGCGATGCAAGATCTCCCGGAGCTCACCAGCGCGCGCCATCGTAGCCTCGTCGTAGAGAGCGGCCGGCAGGATCACTCCAAAGACGTGATCGTCCAGCCGTCCCACAACCTCGCCCGGCCGCCGAAACGCGGCGAGCTCTCTGCCAATCTCGCTCAGAACCTCATCGGCAACCGTGCGGCCAAACGTCCCCTTCAGGAAATCGAAGCTGTCGATCTCCAGGTACATCAGGGCCACGCCAGCGGAATTTCCCGATTTGGAGTCCAGAGCCGCCGCAAGATGTCTTTCAAAATAGCGGCGGTTGGGCAGCTCGGTCACCGGATCGAAATTTGCCAGAAACGCCAGACGGTCGTGGGCCTGGTGTTGCTGCGTAATCTCCTCGCTCAGCGAGAAGTAGTAAGGCTCCTGCCCAGAAGGCCGGAACAGCGTCACACTGTTGCGCACCCAGGCTTCCCGGCCATCCTTGCGCAGCACACGGCGCTCGGCGTGGTAGTGGTTCTCGTCGCTGCGGGGAACGGTGGCCAGCTTGTTCAGGTGATCGTCCATGCACTCGGGGGCCATGAAGTCGCTGACCTTCATTCCGATCAATTCATGGATCTCGTAGCCCAGAATCTCCGCTGCTCTGGCATTGGCCGCCACCACGGTTCCATCCAGCTTGAAGATTCCCATCCCCACTCCGGCTGTCTCGTATGCCTGCCGAAAACGGTCCTCGCTGGCTTGCAGTTGGTGGGTCGCCACTTGCAACTGTTTTTCAGCCCGGATACGTTTCCAGTCCGTCCAGAGCAGCAGCGAAAGCGCCAAAATCTTGACCCCGACCAGAAACTCCACTTCTCGCAGGGTGTCGTGGAGGGCCGTCGATGCTTCGCCGATTTGCAGGGCCGAGGAGGCTTCCAAAGCCGTTTCAGAATTCCTTGCCGCCAATTCCGCGGTGGAAAATGCGCCCTGGGCCAGGCCCGCATCTGCCTCTAGCACCTTTTCCGGATCGCCCTTGAGCGCCCTCGCAAGCGTTCGGTCCCGCTCTGCCGTGTAACCCAGCCAGTTGGCGTGGAACAAGGCCTGACTTGCCGCCGGCGCCGCTCCGAGCTGGGCAATCCGGTTCTCGGTCAATGCAACCGCGGCGTCTGCGTCGCGCACAGATTGAGTTTCTGCCCGAGCCTCATCCGCCGCCCCGGCCGGGTTGCCGGCGGCCAGCATGGCGCGCAAAAACCTGCGCCGGCTCTCCTGGATCTCAACTTGCAAGTCTCCTTCCAGCCGCATGCCCTGCTCATCCACTGCGTTCACATTGCGCAGCAGTTCGAGGTTGTGGCGCAGCATGGGAAAGACACGCAGGAAGGTGTAGCCCACCGTCACGACGATGACCGCCACCACCCCATAACGTAACGGCGAGACGGCCGCCAGAAACGAAAAGAGTCGCCTTCGATCCGAGGCGAGCTGGGGTGAACGGGAGCTCATTGCTATAAGTTACTACGGTACTTCACCTTTGGTCGCCCAGGTTGCACCAAAGTAATCTAGTCCGCCTCGGCTTTCAAGAGTTGGTGGACGGAAATTGTCAATTTTATTGAAGTGACATCAAAATCGAAAATAAATTCGCGGTGCGCTCGTAGTTGCACCAGGTTCGAGGCATTCGGCGGAGACTTTCCGGAGAAATCTCCACCTCAAATGCCTTAGAACCTGTCCAGAGAAACTCGGGATTGGAGCCAAAACTCAGCAGCGAGAATCGTAGCCGGACAGATTGGAAAGACTATAAAAGGCTATAGATACAAAGTATCCCACCTTAGCCACAACCACCCCGGAAAACAAAGACGTGGCGAAGGTGGGGCACCTACTTTTGTGCTCCGGGAAGAGTTTTTGGAAAGATTCTTAGATATCCAGATTCTTGACATCCAGCGCGTTGTCTTCGATGAACTTGCGCCGCGCCTCGACATCTTCGCCCATCAGCGTAGTAAAGATGTGCTCGGTCTCGGCAATGTCTTCGAGCTTGACCTGCAGCAGGGTGCGAGCCGCGGGGTCCATGGTCGTCTCCCAAAGCTGCGGCGCGGTCATCTCGCCCAAGCCCTTGTAGCGCTGTACGTCGAATGCCTTTTTGCCCTGCTCGACGACATACTCGAAGAGCTCGCGGGCGCTCTGCTTCTCGACCGGCTCGCGGTTGGCCTTGACGGCCTTTTTCGGCGCTTTCGCCGCGGCAGCAGCCTCAACCGGTTCCGCAGCCGCATCGACTTCGGCGTCGGCCTCGTCTGAAGCTACCTCCGCCACCGTCTTAGTCGCGTATTCAATCAGGAACGGCGGCTCAAGCTGGTCCTTGATCAGGGCGAACTTCACCATCATCTGCTTGTACTCGGCGCTGGCGGCGAGAGCCCAGTCGATGCGACGGACTGCTCCTTGCGCGTCGGTAAAGCTGAGCGACCAGGTCTGGTGCTCCTCATCGCGCTCCGGTTGTCCAAGAGCACGGAACTGGAAAGGCTCCGCCAACTGCTCGAGCGCCGCGCGCAGTTCGAGCAGCTTGACCGGCACTTCGCTCTCTTCGGTCGAAACAAAATCCGCCCGCTTGGTCAGCTCGGCCTTGGCCAGCAGCTCGGTCACCTTCTCATTGCGGATACGCTTGTCGACCTTGTCGAAGAAACCGAGGTACTCGTCGAGATGGCCCATGAAGCGGGTCAGCGTGGCGCCGTCGATCATCTCGGCGCTCTCGCCATGGCGCACCGTGATGCCCTCCGAGGCGCGCTTGACCATGACCTTGAGGAACTCCGCCTCGTTCTTGATGTACTGCTCGAAGCGGCCCTTCTTGATCTTGAACAGGGGCGGCTGCGCGATGTATACGTGGCCGCGCTTGATCAGCTCCGTCATGTGGCGGAAGAAGAAGGTCAGCAGCAGCGTGCGAATGTGCGAGCCGTCGACGTCGGCGTCGGTCATCAGGATCAGCCGGTGGTAGCGCAGCTTGGCCACATCGAAGTCGTCCTTGCCGATGCCGCAGCCGAGCGCGGTGATCATGGCGCGGATTTCCTCGTGACCCAGCATCTTGTCGTAGCGCGCTTTTTCGACGTTGAGAATCTTGCCCTTGAGCGGCAAAATCGCCTGGAATCGCCGGTCGCGGCCCTGCTTGGCCGTGCCGCCTGCCGACTCGCCCTCGACCAGATACAGCTCGCAGCGCTCCGGGTTGCGCTCGGAGCAATCGGCCAGCTTGCCCGGCAGCCCGCCGCCGTCGAGAGCTCCCTTGCGCCGGGTCAGATCGCGTGCCTTGCGAGCCGCTTCGCGAGCCCGCGCCGCGTCGATCGCCTTGGCGATGATCTTCTTGGCGATGGGCGGATTCTGTTCCAGGTACCCACCCAGCCGCTCGTTGACAAAGGCCTGCACCGTTCCTGCGATATCCGAGTTGAGCTTGCCCTTGGTCTGGCCCTCGAACTGAGGCTGCGGCAGCTTCACACTGACCACCGCGACAAGCCCCTCGCGCACATCGTCGCCGGAGAGATTTTCCTTCAGATCCTTGAAAAGGCCCAGAGACTGGCCAATGGCGTTGATGGTCCGCGTGAGAGCAGTGCGGAAGCCGGAAAGATGCGTGCCGCCATCGACCGTGTTGATGTTGTTGGCAAAGCTGAAGACCGTGTCCGAGTAGCCGTCGTTGTACTGCAGCGCAATGTCGATCTCGACGCCGTCGCGGCTGGCCTCCATGGTGATCGGCTTGTCGTGCAGCAGGGCCTTGCCTTTGTTCAGATGCTTGATGAATTCGGCGATGCCGCCGGCATAGCGGAACTCGGTGCGCTTGGCCTCGCCTGTCTTGGCATCCACGATGCGCTCGTCGGTCAGCGTGATCTGCAGGCCCTTGTTGAGGAAGGCCAGTTCGCGCAACCGCTGGGCGAGGGTGTCGTAGTTGAACTCGGTGGCCGTGAAGATGGTCTTATCGGGCAGAAAATGCACCTTGGTTCCGCGCCGCTTGCTGGTGCCGGTCTGGCGCAGAGGCGAGGTCGGATCGCCGCAGGAGTAATCCTGCTCGTAGGTATAGCCGTCGCGCCAGATTTCGACGTTGAGCTCCTGGCTCAGTGCGTTCACGCAGCTCACGCCCACGCCATGCAGACCGCCGGAAACCTTGTACGTCGAGGCATCGAACTTGCCGCCCGCGTGCAGCTTGGTCAGCACCACCTGCACGGCCGGCATCTGCTTGCCGTTGCCCACATCCATCACATCCACGGGAATGCCACGGCCGTCGTCGATCACGGTGATGGAGTTATCGAAATGGATAATCACTTCAATGCCGGTCGCGTAGCCGGCCAGCGCTTCGTCGACCGAGTTATCCACGACCTCGTAGACCAGGTGATGCAGTCCCATCTCGCCGGTCGAGCCGATGTACATCGCCGGACGCAGCCGCACCGCCTCAAGTCCTTCGAGGATTTTGATGTTGTCGCCTGTGTAGCTGCCACCGTTGGCAGGGGTCGCACCGGAGGAGGAGTCGTCAAAAAGATTGTTTGTGGACATAGGCTCGCTTAAATTCAGATGACCAGACCCTTTGCGGAGGAAATGGAAAATCCGTTTTGTCTCTGGAAGCGTTATTTGTCGTATGCGTCCGTTTCCAGGACGCACGCAATCCGCTAGTCGAGCGCAACTCCTTCCAAATGAACAAGAAATTGCGATTCGGGAAAGAGGCTTTCCGACCCATCTGCTGAATTGATTTTATCACGCCGGAGCCTGCTCGAGGGACTCTCCGGTAACCGGAATCCGGCTCTGCGGGGCTGGCCAAACCGGCGCCTGGCAACCCTTTTTCGCGACCGAAGTGATCGCTATATGGTTATCTTAGTAACCATACCATTGGTAATCTATTCATTAGATAGTTACTAATTACGCAGAAACTACTGGACGCGGGGCTTTTTGTCAGCATATTCCTTAGTTGCGTGGAAGCGCATCCCACCTCTAGGGGATTTTCAAAGGAGACTAGCTTATGAAGTTGATTATCCGTATCTTCGCCTTAACTCTTGTGATTCTCGCAGCTGTCGCAGGCGACTCCGTCGCCAGCACATCGAATCTCGCTTCCAATATTCACAGTAGCGTTCCCGGTGGCGGCGGCCCCATGCCTGCTTGCAATCCTTTTACTTCGAATTGCACCCCGATCCGTTGAGTTTCTCCAAGATTCGGATCCCCCGGTAGCACGAAAGTGCTACCCGTGGGGTTACCTAATTGGTCATACTGTCCTTAAGAAACGCGTTATTCTAGTCATACTTCAAGGATGGCTCGGAGCCGCCGTATGAACCTGTCTCTTTTGCACACGATTACCGTGAGCCTGGATGTACTGCTGTCTGTTGCGGTATGTGCTACATTTTCCCGACCGGGTCTGCGCAGACACTACCCATGGATGTTTTCGTATTTCTCTGTCCGGGCAGTTACCGGGGTAATCGTTTTATCCCTATTCAAGGGTCCATTGCTAGCCAGCCCCATGACCTATACGAAGATTTACTTCGTGGTCTATTGGACCAGCACCCTGATCTCCGCGACATTACTCTTTCTGAGTTGCCTGGATGTGTATCGCCAAGCGATGGCTCCGCTGCCCGGTCTGGCACGGATGGGCAACACTGTCTTTACCTGGGCCGCGCTTGCCTCCATCCTTGTCACCGCAACCACCTTTACTTCCGTCAGCCTGCCGGGGCCGGGAACCATCATGAAAATCGGCCTGCAATTGTTGCGCTGCGCCGGCGCTACCGAACTCTGCCTGCTGGCCGGGCTCTTGCTCAGCATGAAGGCCATCGGCCTCTCGCCGCGCAGCCGTCCGCTGGGCTTTGCCCTCGGGCTGGGACTGATGGCGGCCATCGACTGTACCGAGTCGATCGTCACCATGCTCGGGGTCAACGCTACCCCGGCGGTGCAATCGGCCTTCGAAGTGTCGTCGATCCTGACCCTCAGCATCTGGCTCGCATACTCTGCCCTGCCTGAGCCTGCCCGCAAGACGATCACCGTCCCGGTCAACTCCGCCATCTATAAGTGGGACCAAATTGCCTCCGCTCTCGGCCACAAGGGCACACAGGTCGCCATGCAGCCCTCGCCCAGCTTCTTCCTGGTGGATGTGGAGAAAGTCGTCGAGCGCGCCTTCACCCGCACCCTCAAGGGCAAAGAATCCGAATCCTAAGAGGTTCTTAAGTCATTTGAAGGCGGAAAGAGGCCGGAACCCGACGGGTTCCGGCCTCTTTCTTTATGGAATCGCCTGCTGCGAGCGCGATCTTGAGGTTTCGCTTACTCAGCAGCCAGCGGCTCAACGAACGCGAAGCGCCCCTTGTTGCCGCGGTCGCGGAATTGCACCGTCCCGCTGATCTTGGCAAAAAGCGTATCGTCCTTGCCGATGCCCACATTCAGGCCGGGCTTGATCGGTGTCCCGCGCTGCCGCACGATGATGGTGCCGCCGGTGACCACCTGGCCGCCAAAGGCCTTTACGCCCAGCCGCTGGGCATTTGAGTCGCGTCCGTTAGTTGAACTGCCGCCGCCTTTTTTATGTGCCATTGCAAATTCCTTTCAAATCAATCACGTTCGCGGGTGCCCCACATCTCGATTCCGAGATGTGGGAGGGATGCCAGCTTAGACCGCAGCCGCTCCAAAAATCGCGCCATCGACCTCGATGCTCTTGATCCGCACCTCGGTAAAGGCCTGCCGATGCCCCTGCATCTTCTTGTACTGCTTCTTCCGCTTCAGGTGGAAGACCAGGATCTTGGCGTGGCGTCCGTCGCTGACAACCTCGGCGTTCACGGTCGCGGCGCCCGGCTTCACAATCGTGCCCGGCTCGCCGGAGACGGCAAGCACATCGGAAAACACCACATTGGGGGCTTCCGCTTCGGGCAGCTCGAGCTTTTCAATCTTCACCACGTCGCCCGGAGCGACCCGGTACTGCTTACCGCCGGTACGAATTACAGCGTACATAGAAAACCTCCAGCGCAGCCGCTCAATCCAAGTTTGATTGAGGCGCGCGACCCATAATTCAATTGAATGGGCAAATAATGCTAACCCCGCCAGCACTCCAGTCCATTTTCAAACCGGACGAGCACCGGCAACAAGGCTACGGGCAGAATCGCCAAACTAAGGTAGTGTATCGTCTTTGTTTGCCCTGCGTCAATGACCCCGCTTCCATGCCAAAGGGTCGATTTTCGGAACGATCCGCCCTTCAGACCCAACTTGAAGCCCCAACCTGGAGATTGAGATCTTGCTTGCGGCGCACCGTCGCATCGTCAGTCCGTAAATGGGCTGAGTTGCGTACACATCGCAAAAGTCTTCTCCAGATGCTCGATGTAGACCTGGACCTTCGCAGGCGCGCGACGGCCCGACGGCCTTACCGCGAAGATGGGCGTCTTTTGTTCGTGCGAAAGAAGAATCCTTTGAACCGCGCCCGATCGCAACTCCGCGACGAAGAGCCATGCCGGCGCCTGGGCAATTCCAATATGTTCGAGCACTGCCATGCGCATCTGTTCCGGATCGCTGGTGCGAAATCGTCCAGTTGGGATCTTTTGCAGTTCGTCCGAGCCGTTTGCAAAACGCCAGGGTTTAACGGCCCCGTGTTCGAGAAACACTACCGCTGGATGAACATCCAGGTCTTCCGGTGTTTCGGGTGTTCCGTGTTTCGCCAGATATTCGGGAGTTGCCACGATGACGATCCTTGTCTTGGCGAATTTGCGAGCGATCGGTGTAGAGTCCGGAAGATCTCCGGAGTGTATGGCAAGGTCGAAACCGTCCTCAATCATCGAAGCCGGATTGCCCAATGCCGCCAGTTCGATCACGATCTTGGGATATGCGGAGAGAAATGGCGGAAGGATGGGCACCATGTGCAGGCGGGCAAACGTGGGCGCGACAGAGATCCGCAGCGGCCCGGTGGGCGCAGCCTGCCCTCGGCCGATCCTGGATGTTGCGGCCTCGTAGTCTTCGAGCAGCCTCACGGCAGACTCATAAAAATCGCGGCCGGCATCGGTCAATGCAATCGCCTTGGAGCTGCGGCGGATCAATTCCGTTCCAAGCTCGCTTTCCAAGGCCGAGATTTGTTTGCTTACGGCAGGCTGGCCGATTCCCCGCTCTCTGGCGATGGCTGAAAAACTCCGCTTTTCAGCAACGCGGACAAACATCTGCATTGCTTCAAGCCTGTCCATTCCCAACTCCTTGCGTTCACATGATTGGATTTTATGCTGCGCGGAGTTGGTTTGGTGGAAGGCCGCGGCTTCGATCGGCCGCACCAGCCTCAGCGTGCATTCCATTTCGGAATGGCATGTATTCCCGAAAGGCCCGGTTCCCACGAGTTGGCATGGCATCCTATAGCTGCTCGCGAGGCGGCAATGCCTCGCCGGCGCAATGAGAATCTCCAAGGAGGCTAACTATGGCAAAGAAACTTGAAGGCAAGATCGCACTCATTACCGGCGGATCACGGGGCATTGGCGCGGCAATCGCAAAACGTTTGGCCGCGGACGGAGCATGCGTGGCCATCACATACGCAAAGGACGCCACTTCGGCCTCTGCTGTGGTGAAGGCCATCGAAGGGAATGGCGGGAAAGCCATAGCCATCCAGGCGGATTCGGTCGATGCCGAAGCAATCAAAGCAGCCGTTGAAAAGGCGGTCTCGACCTTCGGCGCACTGGACATCCTGGTGAACAATGCCGGCACGGCTATTCCGAAGGCCTTTGAGGAGGCTACGCTGGAGGAACTGGATCGCGTGCTCAACATCAATGTTCGGGGCGTATTTATCGCCACGCAGGCGGCGCTCAAGCACCTGAGAGACGGCGGCCGAATCATCATGATCGGCTCCTGCGTCGGTGAACGCATGATGACGCCCGGATTGGCAGCCTACTCGGCCACCAAGGGAGCCGTAAAGATGTTCACCCAGGGATTGTCCCGAGAGGTCGGTGGCCGGGGCATCACGGTCAACAACGTTCAACCCGGTCCAATCGACACGGATCTGAATCCAGCCTCGGGCGATTGGGCAACACCCCAGAAGGCCGCTACATCACTTAACCGCTATGGCACCGTGGATGAGGTCTCCGCCTTGGTGGCGTTCGTCGCCGGCCCGGAATCCTCCTACATCACCGGGGCAAATCTGACCGTGGATGGCGGCACCAACGCCTGAGCCAACGCGCTCATGCGCCACACGCTGAGTCCAAGGACTGAACGAAAGAGACGTAAGCGCGACCGTATTCGAGAGCTGGCGAAGTTGCCGAGCCAGCTCTTCGAGACCGGCAGGCGGAACCCCCGGCGTGGCCGTAGCCGGCCGGGCAAAGATAGGACCGAATTCGCACCGCCGTCCGCGCCTGCCCTGGCCAACTTTGACCCGAACGCCACTCTCTCTATTTAGAATTAAGCTGGAACCCGGCAATGACCTCTCCCACGATTGCTGTCCAGGAAATTGAGGCGCCCCAACCGCTACCCTCGCCCGAGGGAACGCTCTTGCGTGTCCTCATGGCCGTCAGCTTCTGCCATCTCGTCAACGACATGCTGCAGTCGCTGCTGCCGTCGATCTACCCGATCCTGAAATCCTCTTTCCACTTGAATTTCAGCCAGATCGGCCTGCTCACCCTTACCTTTCAGATCACGGCTTCGCTCTTGCAGCCCTTCATCGGCCACTTTACCGACCGCCGGCCGATGCCTTACTCGCTGCCCATCGGCATGGCCTGCTCGCTGGTGGGGCTGGTTATGCTGGCTTTCGCACCCACCTTTGGCCTGCTGCTCTTCGCCGCCTCGCTCTTTGGAGTAGGCTCGGCCATCTTCCATCCGGAGTCGTCGCGCGTCGCCCGCATGGCCTCCGGCGGCAAGCATGGCTTTGCGCAGTCGTTTTTTCAGGTCGGAGGCAACTCCGGCTCAGCCATCGGACCGCTGCTCGCGGCTTTCATCATCCTGCCCGTGGGCCAGCGCGGCGTGCTCTGGTTCGCCCTGGCCGCCGTCACTGGAATCGCCGTCCTGAGCTGGGTAAGCCACTGGTACAAGGCGCGCCTTGTACACCTGCAATCCCACCCCGCAGCCCATCGCGAGCAGCATTCCCCGCTGCCGCGCAAGCAGGTGATTCTCGCGCTCTTCATCCTCATGATGCTGGTCTTTTCCAAGTACTTCTATATCGCCAGCCTCACCAGCTACTACACCTTCTACCTGATGAGCCGCTTCCACGTCTCCGTGGCCAGCTCACAACTGCACCTCTTCGCACTCTTCGGAGCCATCGCCGCCGGAACGCTGATCGGCGGCCCGATCGGAGACAAGTTTGGCCGCAAATATGTGATCTGGTGCTCCATCCTGGGCGTTCTGCCCTTCACGTTGATCCTGCCCTACGCCAATCTTTTTTGGACCGGCATCCTCAGCGTGATCATCGGCATCATCATCGCCTCGGCCTTCTCGGCCATTCTGGTCTACGCCCAGGAGCTGGTACCGGGCAGGGTGGGCATGATTTCGGGCTTGTTTTTCGGCTTCGCCTTCGGCATGGCTGGCATCGGGGCGGCGGTGCTGGGCAAGATCGCCGACATGACCAGCATCGTAACCGTCTACCACCTCTGCGCCTACCTGCCGGCCATCGGCCTGCTCACCGGATTGCTCCCCAACATCGAGCCGAACGCGCGGCGGAAGCGCGCATAAACGCCTGTCCGGCTCAGCGAGTCGCCGCGATCCGCCGGCGATAGGCTTCCAGGCTCCTCTGCCCAATCTCCCAAAGCAGTTGCAGCACCTTGATCGCGCAGACCACCATCAAGCCCTTGTGAACGCCCAAATTGATCGTATCTAGCGTCTGGCCGAAGCGCGCCTGATCGGCCTCCGGATGCTTGAGCGCGATCAGCAGGTGGCTCGGCGCGGCGATCAGAATCCCCAGTGGAATCAGTCCCAGCAGCTTGATCACCGCCTGCTGCACCAGTCTGGGCCCCTGCCATGCGCCTAGGGAAAAATCCACACACCGCCAGCCCAGTTGCAGCACATTCAATCCCACAATCCACCAGTAGAACGTGTACCAGACCGGCTCGATTTGAAACGGCGAAATCTGCATGTACAACGCCCCAGGCCCAAACATCAGCACCGGATGCCTTGGCACCAGCAGGAGCCACCCGAGAAAGAGAAAGCCAAAGATGATTTCCGCCACCGCCATGGCGTAAGTGCGCGGCTTCTTTCCCGATGCAGCCGCTTTCTCAAGCGGAGGCAAACTGCTCGGCGACCATCCCTCCGGCGACACCGCCGACGCAGGCCAGGCGATCCATGAATGGTTGATAGCGAACTCAAACGCCGCAAAGGTCAGCGTGACCCACGCAGCCACGTTCATCAGCACGAAAGGCGCACGAACCACCGCTCCCACCGCGGAGATGCCCGGATTCGCCGCCGAGAAAATCAGCACCGCGCTCACGATCCCGTAAATGGCCAACGCCCAGAAGGAGGCCAACTTCAGCACGTACCAGTACGTCGGAAAGATCGCCGGCCCGATCACATATTGCTGCGGCTGGTAGCGCGCGGCCACCATGATCGGCGGACCGATCTGCTTGAGCCAGGTTTCCACTTCGGCAGCCGTCAGCGGCCGGCCGATCTCGGCCTCCTGGTCTTCGAGCTGCGATTCCAGGTTGGCCCTCAGTTCGGCCAGGATATCGTCCTGCCGCTGCCAGGGCAGGTGTTTTTTCACAGCTTGCAGGTAACGATCGAGAAGTTCCATGGCGTAGTCCTTTGCTTCCTTACGAATTGCCGTTGTCGTTGCTGTCGAGAATGCTGGTGCCATTGAGAATGCTGGTGATAGACGCGTTGATCGCCTGCCACTCCTTCAGCAGCTCGCCAAAGATCCGCTCTCCGTCGCTGGAGAGCCGGTAAAACCGCTTGTTGCGCTTGTCTTCCTCACGCCATTCGCTGGCCAGCAGCCCCTGAGTCTCCAGGCGCCGCAGCAGCGGGTAGAGCGTGCTTTCATCAATTTCCAGGCCGCGCAGGGCCAGCGCCTTGCGCAGCGTGTACCCGTAATGCTCCTGGCGAAGCTGCGCCAGCACGGCCAGGGTCAGGCAGCCGCGCCGCAACTCCAGCCGAAGATTCTCAAAAATGCTTTCTGCAACAGTCATGCTGTGCTCCATACACTGTACAGTAACTACTGTATTATATACAGTGTATGTCGTCAAGTATATATTGAAAGATTATTCCGAATATCGGACCGGAAGATCTTCAGCGAGCAGCTCGTTTTCGCGAACCATTAAGATGGGTGCATGGAAATCAAACGCGTAGGCTCGCAGCCCTCGGGCAAAGGCCCGGCAGACTGGTTTACCGGCACGGTACGCATCGACCCGCTCTTCCAGGCGCCCGATCCGGCGCTGGTGGCCGGCGCCAGCGTCACCTTTGAGCCGGGAGCGCGCACCGCCTGGCATACCCATCCCCTCGGCCAGACCCTGATCGTTACGGCAGGCTGCGGCCGCGCCCAGCGCGAAGGCGGCCCCATCGAAGAGATTCACCCTGGCGACGTAGTCTGGTTCGCGCCGGGCGAGAAGCATTGGCACGGCGCGGCTCAAACCACCGGCATGACCCACATCGCCATCCAGGAGCGGCTCGACGGCAAGGTCGTCGATTGGCTGGAGCATGTCACAGACGAGCAATACCAACCGTGACGCCCACCAGCCCATCGCCTCAATCGCCCATGCCAGTCCCCGAAGAGCGCCGCCTCGCCGTGCGATGATAATTCTGAGCAAATTCACGCATTCATGCCTGAAACAGGCATTCCAAGAGGCTTTTCTTTTCCATGTCCGACAACTCCACTCACGAAACAGAATCACTATCCGCCCCGGAAGCTGAAGTTACTGCCGCTGAATCTCTTCACGCATTCGACCCCGAAGTCGTTGAAGAAGCCACCCCACCAGCGGAGTCCGAATACGAATCGGAAGCTGCGTTGAGCGAAACCGCTCATGAGGCCGAGACACAGCCTGAGCCACCGGTAGATCCCAAGATCGATCCCGAAATGGCCGCCGAAATCGAAGCAGAGGCTGAAGAGAAGGCAGAAAGCGCCGCCGAAGGGACTGCCGCGCCCTCCATTCCTCAGGAAGCCGCCAAGGCTCCAGTTCCTGTTGCTGCCGCCGCGCCAAAACCCGAACCGGAACCCGAACCTGTCGAGCCCGAAGAATCGTTTGCCGACATCTACTCCGAGTTTCAACGCACACACTCCCGCCGCGACGGCTCCAGCCAGATTCGCGGCACAGTCGTAGCCATCACCGCTGACTCCATCCTGGTCGATATTGGCTTCAAATCCGAAGGAATTCTGCCTCTAACCGCCTTCGCGGCGGCCAAAGAGCCGCCGAAATCAGGCGATGTGCTACAGGTTTCCGTCAAAGGACGCGACGAAGACGGCTATTACCAGCTCAGCCTCTTCCGTACCGCGATCCCCAAGGACTGGACCAGCCTCGAACGCGCGTTCGCCGAGAAATCGACCATCGTCGGCACCGTAACAGGCGTGGTCAAGGGCGGCTTGCATGTCGATGTCGGCGTGCGCGCCTTTCTGCCCGCCTCACGCAGCGGCACCCGCGACGCCGCGGAGATGGAAAAGCTCATCGGCGAAGAGATCCGCGTCCGCATCACCAAGCTCGACGTGCAGGACGAAGACGTAGTCGTCGATCGGCGCGTAGTCACCGAGGAAGAAGCCCTCGAAGGCAAGGCCCGCCGCTACGCCGAGGTGCAGGAAGGCGCAGTGCTCGACGGCACTATCCGCACCATCATGGAGTACGGCGCATTCGTCGATCTGGGCGGCGTCGATGGGCTGCTGCACATCAGCGACATCGCATGGAGCCGCGTGGCCAATGTCGCCGACGTGCTCACCGTAGGCCAGCAGCTTGAAGTCAAAGTGCTCAAGATCGACCCTGAAAGCCGCCGCATCGCCCTCGGCCTGAAGCAACTGCAAGCGCACCCTTGGGACGCAGTTGCGGAGAAGTATCACGCGGGAGACCGCGTCCGCGGCGTAGTCACCCGCATCGCCGAGTTTGGAGCCTTTATCGAACTCGAACCCGGTGTGGAAGGCCTCGTCCATCTCTCGGAAATGTCCTGGTCCAAACGCGTCCACAAGGCCACGGAGGTCGTAAACCTCGGCGACGTGATCGATGCCGTCATTCTCAACATCAACATCCCTGAGCGCCGCATCTCACTCGGCTTGAAGCAGGCTCTTGGCGATCCCTGGGTCGAGGCGGCGACGCGTTTAGCCCCCGGTTCTGTCGTCGAAGGGCCGGTCGCCAGCATCACCAAGTTTGGCGCCTTCGTGCAGGTTTCAGAGGGTGTCGAAGGACTGGTGCACATCAGCGAAATTGCCGCCGACCGGCGTCTCAATCACCCCTCCGACTTGCTGCGCGTCGGACAGGTAGTTCGCGCCCTGGTGCTCGATCTGGATAAGGAAAAGCGACAGCTTCGCCTCAGCATCAAGCAGCTTATCCCGACCAGCCTCGACGAGTTTCTGGCTGAACACAAAGTTGGCGACTCAATCACCGGCCGCGTAGCCACGATTGAAAACGGCATCGCGCAAGTCGAGCTGGGCGAGGGCATCCGCTGCATCTGCAAGCTTCCCGCAGAAACAACGGCTCCAGTGGAACCGGTTCAGGACAAACCGGCTGGGAAAGTTGATCTCTCCGCCTTCAGCTCCATGCTCAAGACGAAGTGGAAGACCGGTTCGAGCGCAGTTGATTCGGTATCGTCGACACCAATTGCCAAGAAGTTCGAACCAGCCAGCGCCGGCCAGGTGCGCAGTTTCCGAATCTCTGCGATGGATATCGAAAGCAAGCGAATCAGCCTGGAACTCGTGCAATAGAAGCCCATTCGTCAAGAAGCAGGCATGATCCAATCTTCGTCTCCAGTTACTTCGCCCTACGGGGCGAAGTAACTGGAGAGATCGAGCAGCAGTTGAGTTGCGTCGGTGGAGAAGGCGTCAACGCTTCCATTCTTGGTCGGAACGATGGCCATGTTGGAGGTGACGGCTCCATCGCTGGCATTCAGGGTGG
>Ga0302325_10006841_pt1 | contig 25525 bp, 23 predicted proteins | sample Palsa_T0_2_FD_201948 | JGI IMG/M metagenome (GOLD analysis project Ga0302325, IMG submission 201948) | Peat permafrost microbial communities from Stordalen Mire near Abisko, Sweden - Palsa_T0_2 | ecosystem: Environmental > Terrestrial > Soil > Palsa > Peat permafrost | place: Sweden: Abisko... | reverse complement strand
GATCGGCGAGCCTCTGGGTGGGGTCGGTCTCGGCCGAGGGGATGACGTCGACGGCAAGCACGCATTGCGGAGACGTAAGATCCCCGTTTGGGCAGACCACGAGCGGGCTCGAACTGCTGACGAGGGCCCAGGCCGGCGACCCGATGACACGCTCGCCAGACGCGCCCCTGAGACCTGCGGGATGCGCGGCGCTCGGAGTCACGAGGACGACGGCGTATTGGTGTGCCCGAGTCCAGCCCCCGCTTGGGGGACCGACGACGAGGGCGTTGGCTACCGGGTCGAAGGTCGGCTGCAAGTTGCCCACGATCGCCGTCGCAGGGCCCGCCGACGCAGGCGCGTCGACCTCGGTCAAGTCGATGACGACGACGCTCTGGCCGCTGACCGTCGATGGATCGAGCGCGCCGGTAACGAGCGCCTGCGCCGTCGACTCGAATGGAAATGCGGTCAAGCTGCCCAGGTAGTCCGCGTTGAACTCGGTTTGCGTGGGGGTGTCGGTAAGTGCCGACGGGATCTGCAGCTTGCCCGACACAGGGTCCCGCGGCGTCAGATCGTTCGGGATTGGACCTACCGGAGGCATGATGCTGGGATCGAACGTGACCACGACCGACGGGGGCGGCCCTGGATCTTCGGGTACGTCGGGCGCGCAGGCGGCGCTCGTCAACGCGGACCCGCCCACCATCACCGCTAAGAGAAGGTTCTTCAAAACGCGCGCCTTTCCTCGCCGAGCGGGCCGCTAAGTACGTCGCCCCGCATAGTTACACATGCGCACATATCCGAGCTACTGTCGCGCCCCCAAGGGCCATGCTTACCGATGACGCCGAAGCCGCCACGCGCAACGCTGGAGGCGCGCCGCTCGCGCGCCCACTTCTTCCAGACGCGCGAATGACTCGAGACGCCGCGCGTTTCACCGCGGAGTTTCACGCGAGCGTCATCCGCGAAGTCGAGCAAGCGGTGCTCGGCTCGCCGATCGTAGTCATTGGGATGGCATGGAACGCTCACGTGCGAAATGTTCTTCGAGCGTTCACGGACGCAAAGTTGACGTTTCGATACCTCGAATATGGAAGCTACGTATCCATGTGGAGGGCGCGGCTCGCCATCAAGCTCTGGAGCGGATGGCCTACCTTCCCGCAAGTCTTCATCCGCGGCGTCTTGTTCGGAGGCGAGGACCTGACATTGGCAGCCCTCGCTGACGGGAGCCTCCGAAAGACTCTCGATCAGGCCTGACGACTCGACGTTCCAGTGCATGGCACTCATACTCTGCGAGTGAAGACCTCCGGCGGCGCGCTTCTTGTTCTCATCGGCTTGGCCAGCGCCGAGTGCAGCGAAGGTGCCCACACCGGGGCGCTCCCGATCGGCGCGGTATCGCCCGGGCCGGATGCCGCCACGTCAACGGGTGCTTCGCCATCCGAAGATGCGGCAAGCGAGCAATTCGAAGCGAGCGCCCCCGATTCCGCGAGCCCGGTCGGCGACGGCTCGGCGAGCGGCCGAGACTTTTCGACGGACCGAGCCAAGTTCTTCGGAAGCAGCCGCTGCGCGCAAGCCGGCGTGCAACTCTGCGACGGCTTCGAGAGCGGCGTTCTCGACAAGACCCTATGGACCGTAGAAGGCGCGCCGCCCATCATCGACGGAATCGAGCACGCTCGCGGCAACGGCGCGCTTCATATTACTCAGGCGGGTAATGGGCTGTCATACATCAAGGAGACCAAGACCTTTCCCGAGATGAATGACACTTATTGGGGTCGCATCTTCGTGTTTTTCAAATCGCTCCCCGCCGCACCGCTCACATACGCGCACTGGACGTTCATTGCGGCGTCGGGCACGGGGGTGAGCGGCGAGATTCGCGTCAGCGGGCAATTTCAAAACGGCGCGAACCTCTTCGGAGTGGGAACCGACAATCGCATCGACGACGCGGGCACGGGCGATTGGACGAGCTCCGACCGCGATCCGCCGAACGCGCCCATGGCCGTGCCGCTCAACGAGTGGCTCTGTATCGAATGGCTCCATGAGGGAGATACGAACGAGACGCGCTTTTATTGGGATGGCGTAGAGCACCCGTCGCTCTCGACGTCTGCCACGATGCATGGCGGCAATTCGAACCCGTTTCTCTTGCCGCAGTTCACGAATCTCTGGGTCGGCTGGCAAGAATATCAAACGACGACCGAGATCTTCGAGCTGTGGATCGACGAGATTGCGATCGACACGGCGCGGATTGGCTGCGTGCTTTAGAGCGTGGTTGTACTTCTCCGGCGATTGACACACCCTCGATATGCCGTCACAGTCCCATTATCCGAACTGCGGGTCGGTCCTTCCGTAGAATATCGGCGATAGAGCCGTCACACGACGCCTTCACCCACGCCGATTCTTCCGCATACGCGCACACGGTGCGCACATGGACGTCGGTTCGAATCATTCGATCCGCAGGCGCCCACGAGGGCCGTGAATGAAACGTGCGAAGCAAAAACCCCGAATAGAGCATCGAATCGGCCTCGCGGCCCTCTTGCTCTTACCCATCGCGATCGGCGCGGCGTGTGTAGGCTCGATCGGCGCGGGAGCGAGCGGATCGATCGGCGCGAGCGCTAGCTCTGGGCAGTCGCCGTCGGTGCCTGCTGGGCTGCCGGGGGCGGCTTCCGATGCTGCGCTCGATTCCGAATCGGCTCAATGCGCGACGCCGTCGCCAGGCGCAGCACCTCTTCGGCGTTTGACGCAGTCCGAATACAACAACACCGTTCGTGACCTCTTAGGCGACACGACGCACCCAGCCGACCAGTTTCCACCCGACCAACAAATCGGCGACTTCACGAACACAGCGGTTGCCCTCACCGTCCCGCCCCTCCTCGCACAGGCGTACCAAAGCGCCGCCGAGCAGCTCGCGACCACTGCGTTGAGCACCCGCGCAACGCCGCTCGTTCCCTGCGCGCTCACAGCAGGGACGGACGCGTGCGCGCAATCGTTCATTGAGACATTCGGAAAGCAAGCCTATCGGAGGCCGCTGACGACGACCGAGCAGGGGGCTCTCTTCGCGCTCTACCAGGCGAACAGCATGGGCGCGACCTTCTCCAACGGTATCCAGGCCGTGATTGAAGCTGTCCTTCAAAGCGGTGACTTCTTGTATCGGGTCGAGTTCGGAGACGCTTCGCAAGCGCAGGGGACGGTGCTGCCACTTACGCCCTACGAGATGGCGTCTCGCATCTCGTATTTTCTTTGGGATTCGATGCCCGACGCGGTTCTCTTCGCGGCGGCCGACGCGAACGAGCTCACGACCAAGGAGCAGATCGCGACGCAGGCGCGGCGCCTCTTGCAGAGCCCCAACGCGCAACCGGCCGTCCAGCAATTTTTTCAGGAGTGGTTGACCGAGAACGAGCTGCCGACCGCATCGAAAGACCCAACGACGTATCCGGCCTTCACGTCGACCCTGCACACGTCGATGCAAAACGAGACGACGGCATTCATCAATTGGGTGATGTGGACATCGGACCACAAGCTACCCACCCTGCTGACGTCACCCGTTTCGTTCGTCAACGGCGAGCTTGCCGCCGTTTACGGGGTATCGGGTGTCACCGGGACGACGCTGCAACAGGTCCAGCTCGACCCGACCCAACGCTCCGGCATTCTCACTCAGCTGTCGATGATGACGATTCTCGGAAAACCTGACCGAAGCTCGCCCGTTCTGAGGGGCAAGTTCGTCCGCGACGAGCTCCTCTGCGAGCCCATTCCGCCGCCGCCGCAAAGCCTCGTCATCACTCCGCCCACGGTGACGCCCGGAGTGTCGACGCGCGAAGCCTTCGTGATGCACGAGGCCGTCGCCCTCTGCAAGAGTTGCCATGCCCTCATGGACCCCATCGGGTTCGGCTTCGAGAACTACGACGGCATTGGCCAGTTCCGGACGGTCGATCAGGGCCAGCCGGTCGACGCAACCGGCACCCTTACGGGCACCGACGTCGACGGCCCGTTCAACAACGCAATCGATCTCATCAAGCGGCTCGCCGGAAGCCAGCAAGTGAGCGACTGCTTCGCGACAGAATGGTTTCGCTATGCCTTCGGTCGCGGCGAGTCAACCGACGACACCTGCTCGCTTCAGTCGCTCAAGGGCGCGTTCACGTCGAGTCAGTTCGACATTCAAGACCTCCTCGTCGCGGTCACGCAGACCGACGCGTTCCGCTATCGCCCTGAGGTGACTCCATGACATGGGATATCAGCCGGCGGGGCATTCTCGGGGCCGGCGCGGGTCTGCTCGCGAGCTCGCTTTTGCCAAGAGCCCTCTTGGCCGACGGCGGCACGCCCGTGCCCAAGCGCCTCATAATCGTCTTCTCGGCAAATGGAACGATCTACGATCAATGGTTGCCGCAGGGCTCGGGCGCCAGCTTCACGCTTTCGCCGATTCTCGCCCCGCTAGCTCCCTTCAAGAACCGCCTTCTCATCCTCGACGGGGTCAACGTGCAGTCGGCTAGCTCCGGCCCGGGCGACGACCACATGAAGGGCATGGGCCACATGCTGACTGGGATCGAGCTCTTGCCGGGCGACACCCAGGGCGGGGCCGGGACTCCAGCAGGGTTCGCGGGCGGGATGTCGATCGACCAGCGGATCGTCGCCGATATCGGCGGCCTGACGCGCTTCCCATCCCTCGAGTTTGGCGTGATGGTGCAGAACTCCGACGTCTGGAGCCGTATGATCTACGCGGGGCCAAACCAGCCGCTCCCTCCGATGGAGGACCCCGTAGCCGCCTTCTCTCGGCTTTTCGCGAGCTCGCAAATGAGCTCACAAGCCGCTGCCACCCTCCTCAAGCGGCGTCAGAGCGTCCTCGACTTTGCGCAAACCTCGCTCGGGAGTCTCGCTTCGCGCGTGTCCGCCGACGACGCCGTCCGGGTGCAGCAGCATCAGGCCTCCGTCGCGGCAATCGAGAAGCAGCTAATCGGTCAGAGCGCGTCGTGCATGCCGCCCGCAGTCCCGACTCTGAGCCTCACGGACATCAACAACTACCCCGCCATCGCCAAAGTGCAGACAGACCTCTTGGTCGCCGCGCTCGCATGCGACCAGACGCGCATCGCGTCTCTACAGTTCTCGCACTCGGTGAGCGACATCCCGATGCCCTGGCTCAACATCGGAACCGGCCACCACACGCTCTCGCATACCTCCGACACCGATACGGTCTCGCAAGCCTCCCTCGTGAGCATCAACACTTGGTATGCAACGCAATTCGCGTATCTGCTCCAAGGGCTCGACGCGGTGACGGAGTCGGACGGGACGACGTTGCTCGACAATTGCATGGTCATTTGGATCAACGAGCTCTCGAAAGGCAACATCCACAGTCACCAGCCCCTGCCCGTGATCATCGCAGGCAAGCTCGGCGGAGCCCTCAATTCGGGTCGTGTGCTCTCATTCTCTCCGCAGCAGCCGCACAATAATCTTCTGGTCACGGTCGCTAACTTGATGGGCACGAACATCACGACGTTCGGCGACCCGACCTTCTGCACTGGACCCCTGTCGCTCGCATAGAAGCGGTTCCAAGAGGCTTGGCGTTCAGATTCCGAGCTTCATGACTTCTTCAGCGCTCCCCCCGGCCCCTCGCTCGCGCTACTGAAGCAAGGCCGGGGCCGACGCGAAAACGCGGCTGTCGGGGCGGTTGATCGACGCCCCCCACGACGTTTGTGTCATGGGTGGCTCACGTTGGCATCGCGGCCGGCCCGGCCCAGTAGCGCCAACCCATCGATCGCAGAAGAAAGTCGCTACGCTCAATCCCCAATGGCCGACCCGGTCACGCTCTTCATCCTCGTCGCGGCCGGAGAGCGACCCGACTTGACACGGGCCATGGCGGGCGCGACCCGTGATGCCCTCGGCGCGAACGCCGTAGTGGTCGTGCGGGAAATCGCGGGTGAGCCGAACGACCCGGAAGCTCTCGCAATCGAGCACAGCGAAAGCGCGAGCGCCGTCGCCGAGCTCTCATGGACCGATGCCCGTCATCAACAGGCGTCGGTGAAAATGCATATCGCGCAGGATCAACGATGGGTCGAGCGATCCGTCGGCTTCTTGCGATTGGATGCGGACGCGGAGCGAGGGCGCACGCTCGGGTTCACGATCGCTTCGATTCTCCCGCAGGTTCCTGCAGCGCCGAGTCCGAGCCCCGCGATACCTGCGCCGGCAGGAACGTCGGGGGCCCCCTCCACAGGTTCACCTTCCGCTCTACCCGTCCCAATCGAACACACGCCCACGAGCCCCAACGAGCTGACCCCAGCGCCGAGCCCACCGCAGCCTCCCGCCCCCGCGCGGCGTCTCAACTTGGCCGTCGACGCGCTGGCTATCGGCTCGATGGCGACGGCAGAGAACGCCAACGTTGGCACTGGTGGCGGGATAGCCGTGCAATGGTTTCCGTATCGTCACCTATCGCTGAGAATCGGCGGGGGGCTCAGGGCGGGGACCATCGATGCTGCGGAGGCGATTACGTCGTTGACGACGTTCGTGAGCGCGGGCGCGGCGTTCCACCCATGGCGGACGAGCGTGGCTCGTCCATTCGGAGCATCGCTCCGTGCCGGGTTTCTGTTTCTCGATGAATCAGTTACGCATTTTGGCCAGTCCTTGGGCCAATCCGTCCAGGGGACCGAGGTCCAGCATCGCCGTTTTCCTGGGTTGGACGTGGCGGCAGATGTGTCTTGGCGGTTTGCGCCCGACGTCGAGCTCGTCGCCGGAGGCGGAATCGAAGACCTCTTCGGGACCGCTTACGTGGATATCCGGGGTGGGCGCGTGGCCACCCTCACGCCTTTGGGAGTTACCGCAGAAGCCGGTCTTAGGCTCGACTTCTAGTTGCGGTGCCTGGAGGGCTCCAATTGGGGGTACTCTTCCCAGGCATGGCCGCGAGTAGCCCCAAGAGCCCGCCCCGGCTGTGGCTGGTTCCAAACCGGCCCACGGCGCCGACGCCGCCGGCCCTCGACGACGCGGAGCTCCTCGCGGCGTTGCGGTCGGGCGACAGGGGCGCTGCCACGACGCTTCACGATCGAACGCGCCCGCAAGTCGACCGCACGATTCGGCGGCTGCTCGGCGCGGGGGACGTCGACCACGACGACGTCGCGCAGCAAGCCATGATCGAGCTCGTCTCGACGATCGCGCGATATCGCGGAGAGTGCTCGCTCGACTCCTGGACGAGCACGATCACGGCGCACGCCGTCTACAAACACATCCGTCGCCGCAGAACCGAGAGGCGAATCTTCGGGGCTCTCGATGCGGACCTTCTCGCAGACACTCGATCGTCATCGAAGACATCGCGCGAAACCATCGCGCGGAACCTCATGGCGCGCGTGCGAGTGCACTTGGACGCCATCGACGAAAGCAAGGCCTGGGCGTTCGTCCTGCACGATGTTTGTGGTTATGACCTCCGCGAAATTGCCCGTATCACCGACGTGACTGTCGCGGCGGCGCAGACACGTCTGGTCCGAGGGCGGCGCGAAGTGCACGAGCGCATCGCGAACGACCCTGAGCTGGCAAACCTGCTCGAAACAATCGGGGAAGAGTCGTGAGCGCACCCAGATATGCCGAGCTAGTGGGCAAGCTGTTTGCTCGAGAGGCGCGTTCGAGCGTTCCTCCGCCGGACCCCGCAGCTCGCACGAGGGCCATCGCGGCAATCGCCGATGCCATCGGTGCTCGTGCGCGCCGACGGCGAGTGACCAGTTGGTCGGCCGGGCTCAGCGTGGCGGCGGCGGCCGCTTTGGTCGCGGTCGGGGCATCGCGACACATAGCGCACCGCGAAGCGATGGCATCGCGCGTTGGCAACGGCGGGCCCCCGACCGTTCAGATCGTTGCGCACGCCGTGAGCGGGGCGACGAGCGTCCTCTTTTCGGGCGCGCAGGCCCCGCTCGCCGACGAGAGCCTGGTTGCGCAGGGCAGCCGGCTGGTGACGCCGGCCAATGGTCGCGCAACGCTCGCGTTTTCGACGGGCACCAACGTCGTGGTCGGAGAAGGCTCCGATGTGAGCTTGGGCGGCGACAGCGCTCACCAAGTTCTGCGGCTCAGCACCGGGTCGATCGACCTGCATGTCGCGAAGCTCACTGCGGAGCAACGATTCGTCGTCGGTACTGCCGACGCTGAAGTCGAAGTGCGCGGCACGCAATTCCATGTCTCGATCGTGCCGCCCGAGGTGGCATGCGGCCACGGAACGCCGACCCGTGTCGTCGTGACCGAAGGAGTCGTGGTCGTCCGGCATGACGATATCGAAGATCGCGTCAGCGCCGGTGAAGTTTGGCCGACGGGTTGCGTTCGCGGCCTCGTTGCAACAGCGGACGCCCGTACCGGCGGCGCACTCGCGCGGGCGGGGGGCCCGGTGTCTACCCTGGCGGAGGAAAATGCCCTCTATCGCCGGGCTGTATTAACCGCGAATGGGGGTGACGTGTACGGAGGCGTCAATGGACTCGAGGCGCTTCTTGCAAAGTACCCCGCGACCCCCTTGGCCGAGGGCGCTCGCGCCGAAATCATGAAACGCCTCGTGCGGGTTTCGCCTTCTCTGGCGGCGTCTGCGGCTCGGCAGTATCTCGCTTTGTATCCCAAGGGAGCCTCGCGAAACGAAGCCGAGGGGATAATCTCTTCCGCGCCGTGAGCCGCTGGGGCGCTCCAATCACGTTGGCCGCGTGGACCGGGCTCGCAGGCGCCGCCGGCGGTTGCAACGCCGAAATCCTCGAGTTCGACAACTCCGCCGAGAGCCTACTCGACGCGTCCGCGCCGCTCGATGCGGCGACTGCGCTCGATGCCGACGCCGCGGTCCACATGGACGCACCCGACGGATATCGCAGAGACGACCGTCGCGGCTTCCCCGAGTCAGGAACCGGCAGCGATGATGCGGGCCGCCCTCTGGGCGAATGCGGCAGCGAGAGCGATTGCGCTCGCCTCGACCTTCATTGCCTGCTGGGAGACGCTGCCGTGGGGTCATGCGTCGAGTGCGCGACCAGCAACGATTGCCCCGACCCAGCGCTCTCGCGCTGCGACCCAACACTCAACCGCTGCGTCCAGTGCGACGTCAGAGGCGACTGCCGAGCAGACGAGGTCTGCCTATCGGACGTGACCCACACTTGCATTCCGTCTTGCCTGGGCCTGGTGTGTCCAGCTCGCGCTGCCAGCTGCGACGTGACGCGAAATGTCTGCCTTGGCTGCACAGACAGCAATGGGTGCGACCTTGGATACGTCTGCGACACCGTCAGCGGCCGCTGCGGACCCTGCGCCGCCGACACGGATTGCCACCAAAAGCCGTTCCTCAAATGCGATCGGACACCCGCAGTATCGCGATGCGTCGAGTGTCTCAGCAACAGCGACTGCGACGGAGGTGCGTGCGACACGCTGGGGGTCTGCGTCGGAGGAAGCCCTCCGACCGAAATGAAAGGGGACGAGTAAGGAGCACTCCTACGTTTTTGTCAAAAGATTGACGAAACGAACGAAGACGCCCCTCCGTTGAGTGGGAGTACGGCTACACTTCCGTCATGTGGTTTTTGCGCCTCAGGGGGATTCCGCTGGCGTACAGCGCGGCCGCTGCTTGCGGAGGGCTGCTTCTCGCGGTCAGCGCGTGCGGCTCCAAAGTGGGCTCCGGGTTTCCAGATGGCGCAAACGGGAACCAGGATAACGGTAACGGCAGCGCCTCGACGCAAGGGGGAAGCAGCACGGGAAATGGAGTCAGCAACAACGGGAAGACCATCGGCTACATCGGCTCGGCCAGCGGCAGCGCTGGCGGAGACATCGTAGACGCGAGCTCCGATTCCATAGCTCCGGGGGATCTCCCCGACCCGAACTGCCCCGCTGGTGTCCACACCACGGTGAGCGGTCTCGTTTACGATCCTTCGCTTCAAGACCCGCTTTACAACATTACCGTCTTCGCGCCGAAGTCCGCGACGCTCCCGACATTGCCCAGGGGGGCTTCCTGCCTCTCCTGCAATGCGCTCTATCCGGCCTTCTACGGGAGCGCGGTCACCGACGCCACGGGCCATTTCAGCGTCAACAACGTACCGCCGGGGACCAACGTTCCCCTCGTGGTGCAGACCGGAAAGTGGCGCAAGGAATTCATGATTCCGACCGTGACAAAGTGCGTCGACAATCCTCAGCCGGACAAGACTCTACGCTTGCCAAAAAACGGCACGACCGACGGGAATCTGCCCGATATCGCCATTTCCACCGGCAAGTCCGATTCGCTCGAGTGCCTGCTCGCGCGCATCGGTGTCGACGAGGCTGAATATATCGGCGGTCCCGGCGCGGGTGGCCACATCCACATTTTCTTCGGCAACGGCGCGAACACGACCAACCCGGCTCCGGCGTCGTACCAATCCCTGTGGGACCAGACCGCAGACCTCATGCTGAACGACGTAACGCTCCTGTCGTGCGAAGGTGAGGAGACGCAAGACGGCAACGCTCCCCTCCAACCGGCCGATCAGCAGAACCTGCTCAACTATGCCAACGCAGGCGGTCGCGTGTTCGCCTCGCACTTCCACTACGCATGGTTCAACGTCGGCCCCTGGACCGCGCTCAACTTGGCGACTTGGTATCCCACTCAAAACGCGCTCAACGACGGGATGTCGTTTCCAGAGGACGTCTACACGACGTTGCTCAAAGGAGGCACGTTCCCAGAGGGCGTTGCGCTCAAGCAGTGGCTGGCGGTCGTCAACGCGCTCGACATGAACGGCTTTCTGCAAGTTTATTACACGCGGCACAACTCCGACGTCCTCCCGCCTGCGGGCCCAGCGGCCACACCTTCGCAGCCGTGGATCATCATGGACCCGAGCGTGACGAACATGGTGCCCGCCGGTGTCCCCGTAGCCAACGCGGCGCAATACTTCACGGTCGATACTCCCGTCACGATGGCGCAAAAGTGCGGTCGAGTCGTTTACAGCGACCTTCACGTGAGCGGAGGCGGCGGCGCGATGGAGCCTGCGTTCACCTATTTCATGCCTGACTATCCCGAGTTGATGGGATCGATGACGGGCGGGGTCGTCCCAGGGGAGTGCTCCATGCACCCATTGACGCCACAAGAGAAGGCGCTCGAATTCATGATTTTCGACCTCTCTTCGTGCCTGATTCCGATTGGCCAGGTCGCGACGCCCCCGAGGGGGCCGGCGTAGGCCTCACTCGCGCGCCGAGCTGGCGGCTCCTCCGGAACCGAATACTCTCTCGCTCCCGTGGCACCTAAGAGGACCCCTCCCGTACGAGCCTTGCTTTCGCTGCCGAAGCTCGAGCCGCTCGATTCGATTCTTCCGTCCGAACCCGTCTTGCTCATGGGAGCGGGGCCCGTGCCCATTCCGCATGCGGTGGCGCGCGCCAATGGCGTCGTCATCAATCACATGGGCGAGACGATGGAGCACGTCGTGCGCAATCTCAAGCAGATGGCGCGATACGCGTTCCAGACCGAGGCCGACAAGATCATGGGTGTCGGCGGTCCGGCCTCCGCCGCGATGGAGATGGCTGTCGCGAACCTTCTATGGCCTGGGCGCAGGTGTCTGTGTCTCAAGACCGGCATTTTCAGCAACCGGCTCGGCGAAATGGCCGCCGCCGTCGGGGCAGAGGTCACTTACGTCGAACCGGAGACCGGCAGACCCGTGAGCGCAGACGTCGTCGCCCGCGCCCTCGCGAGCAGGCGCTACGACGTCGTGACTCTCGCGCAAGGCGAGACGTCGTGCGGAGTTCTCAATGGCGAGCTGCCCGAGATCGCTCGACTCGCCGGTGAGCATGGCGCCCTGACCCTCGTCGATGCAGTCGTCACGTTGAGCACGATGCCAGTCGAGATGGACCGATGGGGGCTCGATGCGGTCGTAACCGGAGGGCAAAAAGGCCTGGCGTCGATTCCGGGCGTGTCGCTCATCGCGTTCTCCGATCGCGCATGGGAAGCGCTTCGAACGCGGCCCACACCTCCCGCTCACTGGTGTCTCGACGCGGTCCGCGCCCAACGTTTCTGGGGCGAGCACCAGTACCACTACACGGCTCCCGTCCCCGGCATTCTTGCGCTCTACGAGGCACTACGGCTCGTCTGCGAAGAGGGCCTCGAGGCGCGATTCGAGCGCCATCGGGTGAGCTCGCTGTCGCTACAGGCCGGGCTCGAAGCGATGGGCCTTTCACTCTTCATCCCCCCCGAGCACCGGCTCAACTCGGTCGTTGCGATCAAGACCCCGGCAAACGTGCGCTCGAAAGAAGTGCTCTCGTACATGTCGCGAAAGTTCCGCGTGGAGATCTCCGGTGCCTTCGGCCTCGACCTCGTTCGAATCGGCCAAATGGGCGAGCAGTGTCGTTCGCAGAACCTTTTCAAGGTGCTTTATGCGACCGGTATGAGCTTCCGGCACTTCGGCGTCCAGCTCGATGTTAGCGACGGTCTGGCCGAGCTCGAGCGGGCGCTCACGCGCGAGCAAGAGTTCGAGTGAGCCCTGCGGCGAGTCACTCGGCTGCGGTCTTCTCGTCCTTGGGCGGCTCTCTGTCTTTGCAAGGCGCGGGCTTCCAGGCGGGCGTCACGTACTCGAACGTTTGGGTGTCTTGGACGCGAATCGCGTTGTAGGCGATGAACGTGATCGGGATGGCAGCTAGAGCCGCGAGGATTGCCTCGGTCGTCTTGACGACTGCAAAGTCCGGACAAGCCCCGGTGCTCGCGGAGCAGGCAGACTGATTCGTGCCGTAGGCCAGAAAGGCGATACCCGCGCCTAGCAACGTCGCCGCGGCGACATTGCGAGTCTGCGCGTCGTCGGCAAAGTAGCGCCGAACGGTCACGTCCCTGACCATCGGATAAGTCAGCGTAACCTCGCGGCACGCGGCCCCGAGGGCGTCGTTGTCCGCGCGCTCTTCGATTGTCTCGGTCCTCGAAGCCGTGATCGTGTGCGGACCGCCAAAAAGCCGTTCTTCATGAATTTGGGCGACGCAGCCGCTCACGCCGAGGCCTAGGCCGCCCAGCAAGAGAAGCTCCGCTTTCACTGGTCACCCGACTCAGTCGTACCGCGAACCCCGGCGCTTGACGAGGTCGCCCGTCGCAGGCGCTAGCGAGCATGTAAACTGACCGAGCTTGCAAGCGCGAACGATTCTCCACGTCGACATGGACGCGTTTTACGCGTCCGTCGAGCAGCGTGACGATCCGCAGCTCCGAGGAAAGCCGGTCATCGTCGGGGGCAGCTCGCGACGCGGCGTCGTGCTCGCCGCCTCATACGAAGCAAGGCCTTTCGGAGTACGGTCGGCAATGCCGATGGCCCAAGCGCTGCGCCTCGCACCCAACGCTATCGTCGTGGCGCCCCATCGAGACCGCTACGAGCAGGCGAGCGCTCAGATTCTCTCCTTACTGCACCGGTACACACCGCTCGTCGAGCCGTTGTCGCTCGACGAGGCATTTCTCGACGTGACCGCTAGCGGCTCGCTCTTCGGGAACGGCCGCGCGATCGCGGAGGCCATCAAGCGAGACGTGCGTCGGGAGCTCGAGCTGACGGCATCGGCCGGTGTCGCACCGTGCAAGTTCGTCTCGAAAGTCGCGAGTGACTTGCGCAAGCCCGATGGGCTGGTCGTCGTCGAGCCCGATGAGGTCGCGGCCTTTCTTGCTCCCCTGCCGATCGAACGCATGTGGGGCGTCGGGCCGAAGACCGCTCCGAAGATGCGCGCGCTGGGTTACGAGACGCTCGGCGACCTTGCGCGCGCGGACGAGCGGATGCTGCGCCGAGCGCTCGGGAGCTGGGGCACCGAGGTGGCCCGGCTTGCGCGGGGGCTCGACGCGCGCGACGTGAGCCCCGACGGTCTGGCGCAATCCATCGGCGCCGAGCAGACATACGAGCACGACCTCGTCGGGGCGCAAGCCGTCAGTCAGAGCCTGCTCGAGCACGCTGCTCGCGTCGCTAGGCGCTTGCTTCGAGCCGGCCTCGGCGCTCGCTGCGTCGCCGTGAAAATCAAATACTCCGACTTCGGGTTGCGGACGCGCCGGGCGACCTTCTCGGATCCCGTGCAGGCGACGGACGCGATTCATCGAGCCGCGGTCGCCCTGCTGGCCAGAATCCCGCTGGACCACCGACGTGTGCGGCTCACAGGCGTGAGCGTGAGCGGATTGGTGGAGTCCGGCTCCACGCGCGAGCTCTTTCCGGACACGCGCGCGAGCCACGTGAACAACGAGCGCGCGCTCGCGCTGGAAGACGTTACGGCTCGCATCGCCGACCGGTTCGACGATGAATGGGCGATCACGAGAGCCTCGCTTCTAGGAAAGACGCGCCGAGAGCGAGGGCACTCCGGCCCCCGTCAATAGCCCTCGCTTGCGCTCCCCCCACTTCAATGAGACCGTCGCTACGAGCCGGAGAAGCGCCAAAGAACCCAATGCATCGCACCGCCGTCCTTGGGACACTCGCCCTCTGCGCCGCCGTCTTCGCGGTGCTTTGCGCCGATCTTTCGTGTTCGAGCTCCCCTCCGGCGCAGGCTTCAGGCGCTTTCTCGCCGGCTTGCTTGCACTACGCGAGCCACGTAACCGGTGGCCAGTGCGGCGCCCCAGCCCTCCCTGCGACGGAGGTGGCGCGAGTCACGCCGCGCTGGGCTCAGCACTGTGAAGACATCCTCGCGATGCCGGGCAGCTCGATTACGGCCGCGGCGCTCGACCAGTGCCTCACTTTGCTCGAGGCAGGCGACTGCTGGTCGGCAAACCCGCCTGACGTCTGCCTCTCGTCGGGGACGCTTCCGGCGAACGCGGCATGCAACCAAAATGGCCTGCAGTGCCAAAGCGGGTCGTGCTTGGGCACGATCGCGCAAGCGCCGTGCGGCACTTGCGTTGCATCGGCCGCGGTAGGGCAGCCTTGCGATCCGACGCAAGCGGAGAACCTTTGCGTGCTCGGGTCGAGCTGCGTCACCTCCACAACCGCCGCGACCGGCGCGACGTGCGTCGCGGTAACTCTAGGAGCCCCCGGGGCCACCTGCGCGCAGAGCTCCGATTGTGCCACCGGCCTCATTTGCGACCCCACCACCCTGAAGTGCGCGAAGCCCCCCGGCGTGGGCGCAGCCTGCTCAGATCCTTTTAGCTGCGCCTATCCACTGGTCTGCAACGTCACGGACGACGCGGGCACCACCTGCCAGCCAGCCGGCGTCGCGGGGGCGCCATGCCTATACGACGAGTATTGCGTGAAGGGGCTCGGCTGCTCGACAGCGGGGGGCACATGCGGTCCCATCAGCTGGCAGACCGCTGGGCAGCCTTGCGACGGGGACCTCGCTCGTTGCTTGGTGGGCGATTGCCCGGCCACGCAAGCTCCCGTGTGCCCGACGATCCTTGAAGATGGCGCGGCGTGCACGTCGGGCGATGCGACTCAAACCTGCGACGTGGGCGCGGTGTGCTTCAACGGCAAATGCGTCAGCGGCAGCAGTGTGGTATGTAAATGAGATGACCCGGGACTTCACGGGCGCCCGATCACCCACCGGGCGAAGCGCCGTCGATGATGCCTAGCTCCTCTTCTCGCGCCGAAAGGCAGCACTCGCTCGCAGGGGGAAACGTACTGCACGCGTCGGGTCTGATGGGATAGATCTCGCAGCAATTGCCCCGCCCGAGGTGCTTGCAGCGCTTGTCTTTCTGGAGCACGAGCACGAGCTTGCCGTCATCGCGCTTCGCGAAGGGTGGCCGCGTGAGGTCACGGCGCCCGGCTTTGTCGAAGCGAGCGAGATCTTGGTCTTCGAGCTCGACCCGGTTGTCCTTGCAGCAGGCACCGCACGCTAGACAATCGAGCTCGATCGAACGAGTCGGCTCGGCGTGGACCGAGTCACGCTCGGCTCGCTCGCGGACGATCCCGTAGGCGTCGTGCGACACGCGAAGGTAGGCCAGGCCCGCGAAGGGCCCACTCCGGGGAGTCAGGTATCGCGAGCGCCCCAGGTCGAGAACCGACCACCAACCAAGGTCGCCCTCGTCGCCGGAGCGTGGCTTGGCGAAAACCAGCCGAGCCTTCCGTGCGGACAACCATACGAGCGCATGGCCGCCCGAGCGTGCCCATCGGGCCGCTTGCTCCCGGTAGGGCCAGCTGTAGCTTCGCACGACAGGACGTACAAAGAGCATTGGCGGTCCTCTAACACACGGCCATGTCGCCGAGAGGGAGCAAGCAACATGCGCGCGGTCGTGATTCGTGAGCCGGGCGGTCCAGACGTTCTCGAGATTCGGGACGTCCCGACCCCCGAACCGTCGCGCAGCGAGGTGCGCGTGCGTATCCGCGCCACGGCGGTCAATCGTGCCGACATTTTGCAGCGCCTCGGGCGGTATCCGGTGCCGGCGGGGTGGCCTGCAGACATCCCGGGTATGGAGATCGCCGGCGAGGTGGATGCAGTGGGCGCGGGAGTCACCGACCTTCGTCCGGGGGATCGCGTGCTCGGTTTGGTGGGCGGAGGCGGCTACGCCGAACAAGTCGTCGTGCATTCGCGAGCGCTGGCGCGCCTCGATGAAGGCATGCCTTTCACCGATGCCGCCGCGATCCCTGAAGCCTTCTTGACCGCATGGGACGCGCTCGTCACGCAGGCAGGCCTCGCTCCGGGAGAGACGTTGCTCGTGCACGCCGTAGGCAGCGGCGTTGGGACTGCTGCAGTCCAGATCGCGACGGCGCTCGGGGCTACGGCGATAGGGACGGCCCGCACGCCGGACAAGCTCCTTCGTGTGCGGCCGTTGGGCGTCGCCAGCGGCGTCTGCGTCCAAGACGGCGCCTTCGCCGCGCAGGTGCTCGCCCAAACCTCGGGCCTGGGAGTCGACGTCATCCTCGATCTCGTCGGCGGCGCCTACGTCGCCCAAGACCTCGAGTGCATCAAGACTCTGGGTCGCATCATCGTCGCGAGCACGAGCGCGGGCTCGGACGCCAAAATCGACCTTGGAGCCCTCTTAAGCAAGCGGGCGCTCATCCGAGGGACAATGCTTCGATCGCGGCCGCTCGAAGAAAAGATCATTCTTGCGCAGACGCTCGAAAGGCGGCTCTTGCCGCTCTTCGCGCTAGGCCGGCTGCGGCCGGTCATCGATCGCGTGCTCAAGCTCGAAGAGGCTCCGCTCGCTCACCGCCTGGTTCAGTCGAACGAAACCGTTGGGAAAGTCGTGCTCGATGTGGGGTGAGCACGCAGATGCTGCTCTGAATCCTGCGCCGTTTGACAAAACACCCGACCGCCGTCATGTTTACCGGCCCTTTCAAAAGCTCCACGTCACGGAGAGCTGTCCCATGGTCTCGTCGACTCAGCAATTCGAGCGCATTCGTAAGCGGAAGATGACGACGAACGGTAAGCGCAACAAGCGCGAGCGCCGTCGGCTCGGCACCCCGAGCTTTCCGATCCACGTCGAGGGGTACAGCGCCAGCGCTGCTGACGCCCCGCGGAAGCCCGCCAAAGGTTGAGGCTGACGGCGTCGAGCCATCATCGACGCGTCGTCGGGCGGGCTCAGCTGAGCGATCCGCGCGCGAGCGCGTCGATCGCGCCGAGGACTTCGATCTGCACGAGTCCGCGTTTTTGGCGGCTCACGGGTGAGCCATCGAGCTCGGCGATCGTGAACCTGTCGACCACGCGCCCCTCGCGGGTCGTCGTCGCTTCGGAGTCAACAATCTGCACTTGCGCGCGAAAGAGCGCGTGCGTGATGGAGAGATACAGGCCTGGCCGATCGAAGGTCTGAACCGTGAGCTCCGTCAGGCCGTCGCCCGCTCCGTCCTCGAAGGTTGCGTGGGTGAAGGCCCCACGCGGGACGGGGCGCAAAGCTCGTGACTCCCGCGCAATCGATTCGACCGTCATCTCGCCCGCGACGAGCGCGCTGAGAACGTCACCGATGCCCAGGATGTCCGCCCGCAAGACCGGCATCGCGAGGGCGGCATCTCGCCTGACCCAGAAGAAGTCGATCGCTTCCGCGCCTCTTCCGGTATTCGCAGCCGCTGCGTGACGCGTGAAGACCTTCGCACCCACGACGTCCATGTTGTGAACGAGGAGCGCAGCGCTGATGAAGCTGAGAAGGCCCGGACGATCGTCGCCTACCACGCACACGATGGCCCCGCCGTCCGGAATGCGTCGCCAGATCTCGAGGTGCGCCGGGGCTCCGCCTCTACGAGAGACTATGGCGGCGTGCTCGCGCGCGTCCGTGACGTCAAACGCTTCTCTGTAACGCTCGGGCATCGATGCGAAAAACGCTGATTCGGCTTCCAGCGGAAGGCTTGCGCGCATCATGGGCTGTGCACCTTGCCGCTACAGTGCAAGCCGGCGCGTTACGCGCGCGTTTCAGCAAGATGTCGATGGCGATGTCGATGCGAGACGCCGACGATATTATTCCACCGACTGGACCCACCTACGGGGCCCTCCAGAGACGCGAAGCCCCCGCTTCGCCGGCCCAAATCGTGCTAGTTTTGCTATCATGGCTTGGGGAATGCGCGCGGCCCTCCGGGGGCTAGTCTTCGCCGCGCTGGTGGCGATGGCCGTGGGTGGGCTGGCAGGCTGTGGGGCCATACTCGGCATCGATCCAGGCATCCCGTTTGGAAGCGACGCGAGCACGGAGGCGGGCGCCGACAGCGGCTCCGGCAGCAACGACGCGACTATCGATGGAACCAGCGAGGCGGGGCCGGGCGATGCCGCAAACGATGCGGACATGGGGGCGAATGTCGCCGAAACTTCAACCGACTCGGGCGAGGCGCAACCAGACGGCGAAGCGGGTGGCCGCTGCACTTCCGACCTCAAGTGGTGCGACACGCACTGTGGCTCCGGGCCGGACAACTGTGGCCAAATGGTCATGTGCGGCGGTTGCGACCAGGGAGACACCTGCAACGACATGAACCTATGCGTGTGCGTCTCAGCGTCCGACTATTGCGCCGGCCGATGCGGCAAGACGGTCGACAACTGCAATACCGGAATCAACTGCGGCCAGTGTGACAGCGGCGCGTGTACGGCGAACGTCTGCGGCTGCATACCCGAGAGCGCGTCGCAAGCCTGCGGCAAGCTGCAATGCGGCGAGGCCACCAACAATTGCAATCTCACGGTCAACTGCGGCGTAAACAACACCACCGCGTGTCCGACGGGTGAAGACTGCCTGAGCGATGGCACGTGCTGCACCCCGAATAACGCCGCCGCCTGCGGAAACCAGTGCGGCGTTCCCGTGATGAACAACTGCGGCAAGATGATCGATTGCACGACCGCATCGTGCACAGGAGGCGCCGTTTGCTATCAGAACGCGTGCTGCACGCCGGTGTCCCCCTGCACCAATCTCTGCGGGGGCGCGCCAGCGACCGACAATTGCGGCGAGGCCGTGCAGTGCACGGGCGCGTGCGGCAACGGCCAGGAGTGCGCGGACGGCAAGTGTTGCACTCCGACGAGCATGTGCGGAGCGGCGTGCGGCATCTCGGTCGCCGATTCTTGCGGGGTATCGCAGGCGTGCAATTGCTCCGCGGGCGAGGTCTGCACCAGCGCGGGCACTTGCTGCACGGTTAGCGGGTGCTCGAGCACCACCAACTGCGCGAACAATTGCGGGCAGCAAGACAATGCCTGCTGCGCCGCCATGGATGCCGGGGCGGACGTCAGCACCTGCACGGCGAACGGCTCCGGATGCACCACGGGCGCGGCATGCTGTTCGACGTTCTGCGCCACTAGCACCGCATCCGCCGGGGTCTGCGCAACGACGTGTGCCGCGTCGGGCGTCAAGTGCGAATCAACCTCCAACTGCTGCTTCCCCACCACCTGCCAAAGCCTCATCATGCCGCTCAACGGGGTGTCCGGCGACATCTCGCCTATCCTCGAGACGTGCCAATGACGAGCGACGGCGAAGCCACATCGACCCGCTCGATGCCATTCCCTCCGGGCAGCATCGTCGCGGGTAAATACCGCGTCGAACGCCTCCTCGGCGAAGGCGGGATGGGGTGGGTCGTGCAGGCGATGCACCTGCAACTCGATCAGCGAGTCGCCCTCAAGTTCATGAACGCCTCGAGCGCGAGCGCGAGCCCGCAAGCCGTCGCGCGCTTTCTCCGTGAGGCGCGAGCGGCCGCGAGAATCCAAAGCGAGCACGTCGCGCGGGTCTCCGACGTCGGGACGCTCGAGACCGGCGCGCCGTATCTCGTCATGGAGTATCTCGAAGGGCAAGACTTGGACTCGCTTCTTCGAGCCCGTAACGTGCTGCCCGTGGGCGAAACGATCGCCTACGCGATGCAGGCATGCGAGGGCCTGGCGGAGGCGCACGCGGCCGGGATCATCCATCGCGACTTGAAGCCGGCCAATCTGTTTCTGGCTCGTAAGTCCGACGACTCGGTGCGCGTAAAGCTCCTCGACTTCGGGATCTCCAAGCTCGCACCTTCTGCGGGCCGCACTTCCGACGGCGCGAGCACCGGCACCCAGAACCTCATGGGCTCACCGCTTTACATGGCTCCCGAGCAGATGCGTTCGTCCAAGAACGTCGACCGCCGAGCCGATATCTGGTCGATGGGCATCATTCTCTACGAGATGCTCTCGGGGACCTCTCCTTTCAACGGCGATACTTTGCCCGAGATATGCGCGCGGATCCTCGCGGATCCTCCTCCCGCGCTGCGGTTCGGAGCGTCGGGGATTCCTCCCGAGCTCGAAGCGGTCGTGTTTCGCTGCCTCGAGAAGGACGCCGACGCGCGCTTTCCCGATGTCGCAGCGCTCGCCCACGCGCTGGCGGCCTTCGGAGAGCCAGAGCATCGCGCAACCGCCGAGCGAATCGCACGTCTCCTCCGAGTCGGCTCGCCGAGTCGACCCGAAGTCACTCCCGCGTCCAGGGGGGTGACCCGCGCCGTCCCCGTAGCGGCCTCGTCGCTCGTTGCGCAGACGAACGCATCGTTTGGGACGGCGGACGCGCCTGCCCGAGCGCGGCGCTCCCCCGCGACCGCGATTGGTGTGACGGCGACCGTCGCCGTCGCGGTCGTTCTCATTGGCGGCGTCGTCGCTACGCGAGGTCGACATGCTGACGCACCGGCAGTCTCCGCTGCCGCCGTCGTCGCGCCCAGCGTCCCTCCTCAACCATCCGCCGCCCCCGTCCTCCTTGGGCCGCCGCCTATACCCGCTCCCGCGCTCATGTCTGCGTCCGCTCCCTCGATCGCGCCTTCCTCCGCTCCCTCACCCACCACGTCAGCACTCGCAGCGACTCGAACTCCCGGCGTCCCGCCGCACCCCGCTCAAAAGCCGAAGGCGTCCTCCCCGAGCGTCGCGAAACCCTCGGCGACCACGGGCTTCGGGGGGCGCGACTGATGCGCCAACGGATTGCAGTCATCGCCGTAGCTGCCACCATCTTCGCTCCGACCACCGCGCAGGCGCAGTCGAAGGAAGATCTGGCCAACGCGGACGCCCTCTTCAACGCCGCCAAGGCCATGCTCGACGCAGGGCAATACGCGGACGCCTGCGGAAAGTTCGCCGAGAGCAAGCGGCTGGCCCCTGGGCTCGGCGTCACGCTCTATTTGGCCGACTGCTACGAGAGAATTGGGCGCACCGCGAGCGCGTGGACGGAGTTCAAGGCTGCCGAGGGGCTTGCGCGAGCGCGAAGCGACCAGCGAGCCGAGGTCGCGCGAGGTCGGGCTCAGGCCCTCGAGCCGAAGCTCGACCGGCTTACGGTCGTCGTCGGCCCCACTGTGCCAAGGGTCGGCCTTCACGTCCTTCGCGATGGCGCGCCCGTTTCGCCTGAAGAATGGGGCCTCGCCGTGGCCGTAGACCCCGGAGATCACGTCGTTGTCGCCTCTGCGCCCGACCATGTGAATCGAACGCTCGCCGTGCACGTCGGCCCCGAGAGCCCGACGGCGACGGCACGCATCGATAGCCTGGACGAGACGGCAACGCCGCCCCAGACGCCCGCGCCGACAACGGCCCCCGCCCAACCTAGCGGCGCATCCAACCCGACGGCATCGCTGCCGTTGTCGTCCGCTCAGGAAACCTCGAGCATGACCGAACCGGGTGCCACCAATCGATGGGTGGGTATCGGCGCTGGGGCTCTCGGCATCGTGGGAATCGGCATCGGGTCCGCGTTCGGGCTCATCGCGCAATCCAAGTTGTCTCAGTCGAACCAATTGGGGTACTGCAACTCGACTGACCACTGTACCCCCGGCGGCCTCGGGCTGCGCAAGGACGCGAGCGACGCGGCGAGCCTATCGACTGTTTTCTTCGTCATCGGTGGCGTGGCCGTCGCGTCTGGAGTCGTTCTCTATCTGACCGCGCCGCACGCGCGTTCCGGGGCAGCGCTGACGCTTGCCCCCGCGCCCGTGGCGGGCGGCGGCGGAGCGATCTTACGCGGCACCTTTTGAACCTCCACAACGCGTGGTTTCCGACGCGAAGCCGTTTGCACAAAGCGGGTTCCAGCCCTAAAGCCCCTTGCCACATGGCCGTAGACAAGAAGACTCTTGTGCAGCAAGGCCTGAAACTCCTCAGCAGCCCGCGCGTCATCAAGCTGATGCAGGACGAGCGCGTCATGAAAACGCTGATGGCCGCAATGAGCCTTCCGGGCAAGGCGCAAGCTTTCGCGCGAGACCAGGTCGAGAACGTGGCGAAGGCCATGGACTTGGCCACCGAGGCCGAAGTCCGAGACCTGCGGCGCACGGTCCGCAAGCTCGAAGACGAAATGGCGCACCTCAAGGCTAACTCGAGTGGGCCGTCACGACGTCCCTAGAGTTCTCGCCTTCAGCCATTCGGTGACCAGCGCCCAAGTGAGCCGCGGCGCGTCTCGCCCTACGAGCAAATCGATATGGCCGAGAGGCAGCGCGCGATACGTCTTGTCCGCAGCGTAGCTACGTACGAAGGCGGGGCGAACACTCGCCGGCGGCGCGAGGTCATCGTTGGCCCCAGCGATGACGAGGAGCGGCCGATCCATCCTCTCGAAACGCTCGACGTAGTCGAGCTCGCGACCTCCGAAGCGCCGCTGCGTCCCCCAAGCGAACATGGCGACCATTTCGGCAAGAGCAGCCCGGTCGAGAGCGAGCCGAAGGTGTTGCTCGAGCACGTGCGGCTCGCATGAGCCCGCGTGCCAACCGCGGACCGGGAGCGGGTAAAACGGGCTCTCTGCAAAGCGCCGCAGCGTTCGCATCGTCAGGCCGATGGGCGCCAAAGGGAGTGGCGCGTTCGGTATCGGTGCCACGTTGAGCGCCCGAAAGAAAAGAGCCAGCGCTCCGAGGAGCGGCGAGCCGCGCGTGAAGTGATACGGGCTGCCGATCGAAGCCACACCCGCCACCGCGCCATTGAGCGTGGGGGCGGCCGCATAAGCCACGAGACCGCCCAGCGAATGACCGACGACCCACACCGGACGACCGCCTGAGAGCGTTTGCACCTCTTCGACTGCGCGAGGCAAATCCTCGCGCACGTATTCATCGATGCCTTTGCACGCTTTGGCACCGAGCAGGCGCGAACGGCCATGACCTCGAAGCTCCACGTTGAAGACGTCGAAGCCGCTGCAGGCGAGATGATTGGCGAAGCTTCGCGCAGGCAAATGCCACGCGTAGCGGTTCTGTCCGAAGCCATGCACCAAAAGGACCGGCGCACGCGTCTCCGCAGCGTCCACGACCCGCTTTCGCACCATGGCCAGAGGGACAGGCCCACCTGTGACCACGATCTCCTTCCGGAAGGTCGCGGTCACGGCCCGATCGACTACCTGCGTTACGGTGCGTCCTTGGAGAATCACGACGTGGGCTCGTGTGCGTATGCCGTGTAGTCTCTCCCCCAGTTTGCGTGGCCTAGTGTAGCATCGTGCCCGTAGGTTCGACTTACTTACGTCCGATCCGCTCGAGGTGACTATGCAACGCCCGTTGACACGCCACACGACTCGGCGGCCGCATCGAAGAGTTGCATCGAGCTTAGGACTGCTGATTGGGCTCGTCGCGTCGCAAGCTCTTGCGCAGCAAACCACTCCCAAGAAGTCCCCTCCTCCCGTCGTTCAGCCCGCGCCTGCCGCCACGCCCGCGCCGATTTCACCGTCGAGCTCGACAGGAACTGCGCCCGGAACGACCAGCAAGCCGGCGAGCTCCGGCGGGGCGGTCACATCGACGACGGGAGAGCTACCGAACTTGCCCATGGAACCGGAAGTCGACATCACCGACACCCGCGAAGACCCGGACCAAAAATACTACTTCATTGGCCTTCGCTATCGCGGAACCGTCATCCCGCAATTCATCGAAAACCTTTTTGTCGACGATGGGGCCACCGTCTACTCGAACTCGATCGGCCTCGAGATGGATCTGCGGCACGCGGGCAACTCGCTCATCCCGTGGATTCAATACGTGGACTACAACACCGGCGACATCTTGTTTCTGCAGAAAGGCCAGCAGGATATCGCGGCCAATCGATCCATCGTGAACAGCAGCCTCAAAGCGATCTATCTCGGAGTCGACGAGCTCTGGTCGGTCCCCATCGTCCCGACGAAGGTCGACTTCGAGATCGGATTCGGCGTCGGCATCGGCGGCGTGTTCGGTACGCTCTCAAACAACTGGGTTTACGTCGACAACTCCGTGACCAACGGTCAGCACAACGGCGAGCTACGAAGCAGCAACGGGAATTACTATTCGAAGTGCACGACCTCGAGCGCGGCGTTCGTGCCTCCCAACGGGGACGCGAGCGACGCCTCCAACGGGTGCAATCCGGCCAATCACACGACCCAAAGCCCAGCAAAAGTCTTCAGCAACGGGCACTTTTACGTCGAGCCAAACTGGTTCAACGGCGGTTCGGTCCCCGTCGTTTTCCCTACGATCAACGTGCCCGAGATCGGCGTGCGCATCAAACCGATCAAGCAACTCGAGTTTCGCGTCGATACAGGCTTCGGCCTAACTGGCTTCTGGTTTGGAGCGAGCGTCGACTACGGCCTCGAGAAAGTCCAGACGCCCGAGACGCACAAGTCAGGCTTTCAGCCGCGCTTCCACGATACACTCTGAGGCAATGGTCGAGCTGCCGCCGCGCTACGAGTCGCTCGTACGCCTCGGAGCCGGCGGAGGCGGCGAAGTCTGGTCCGTTCGAGACCGCGTCAGCGGCGGCGTCATGGCTTTCAAGGTGCTTTCGGCCGACGCGGGCGAACCCGAGATCGACGCGCTCGTGCGCGAAGCCGTATCGCTGAGCGGGCTCGAGGGCTTGGGAGTTCCGCGAGTGGCCGCGTTCGGGACGCTCGGCGACGGCCGCCGCTACATGGTGCGCGAGCTCGTCGAAGGCGAGAGCCTCGAGCAGCTCTTGCGGGACGCGAGACCCACCGCATGGCTCGAAGCCATCGCCAGCGCCTGCGACCAGCTGACGGTCGTGCACCGAGCCGGTCTCCTGCACGGTGACATCAAACCGGCCAACATCATCGTGGGTGAGGGCGGCACAGGCACTCTGGTCGACCTCGGGCTCGCGGCTCCATGGAGGGAGGGGGGGACCGCCGCCCAAGGACTGACGCCGAAGTACGCGGCACCAGAGCTATTGCGCGGCGAGCCCCTAACCGTTCGAGCCGAGGTGTTCGCCCTTGGCGCGACGCTGGCCGAAGCCCTCTCATCTCGAGGTGACGCGCTATCTCAGGAAGCGCGCGAGAGCCTTGAACGTGTAGCCGCCCGAGCGACTCAGGCGTCACCATCTTCTCGTTGGCCCAGCGTCGACGAGCTCGCGAGCGCACTGCGGCTCGCGGCCGGGCTCCCGCCGAGCGCGCGTC
>Ga0302325_10006840_pt1 | contig 25526 bp, 28 predicted proteins | sample Palsa_T0_2_FD_201948 | JGI IMG/M metagenome (GOLD analysis project Ga0302325, IMG submission 201948) | Peat permafrost microbial communities from Stordalen Mire near Abisko, Sweden - Palsa_T0_2 | ecosystem: Environmental > Terrestrial > Soil > Palsa > Peat permafrost | place: Sweden: Abisko... | reverse complement strand
GCCGATGAGGCCGCTTTGCCGCATGGGAAGGATGGCCCGGCGCAAACTACGGCGAGCCTTGCGGGCGCGGTTCCCGCAGCTCGGGATCTTGCCGGACGAGCGGTCCTGCAGCCGGTTCCGGAAACATTCAAGCGCTCCGATTCCGGCCCTGCCGCTGCTCCAGTCTCAGCGAATTCCGCCGCTGTGGCGTCGCCGGCTTCGTACCTTTCATCTGCGATGCCATCGTTGCGGGCGAATCCCGGATCGGTGGCTGACGAACCGCGTCCAGTTTCCGCCGAGCCATCCTCATCTGCAAGCGTTCGACAGGTGGAGACGCCGCCGCCGTTTCAGGTAAATGGGGAAGGAAACGGGGTTTCTGACGGTCTGGAGTTGGCTAGCGCTGCGAATGGTAACTCGGCTGCACAGCCTCAGCGGAGCGCGGAGAACCCAATCATGCCAGCTTCGCTCGCAGTCCCGGCTCCCACGCCGGAATTCTCAGCGCCCTTGGCTTCGGGCGCCGACACGCGGGTGAACCGGAGTAACTCCGGGTCCTCGCGGACGGTTAACGGGAGCCGCCCGGTCGCAATCGCCGGCGCGGGTTTTACTCAAGCCGCCGACACTGCCGTGCCCGGAAGCGCGCAGACTATGCACGCTTTGCCGAATGTCTTGCCAAATGTCGCTCTCAATCCGGAAAGCCGGTCAGACCTTCCGGCCTGGGCTCCTCAATCCGGCCGCGGCGAGGGCAATCCGAATCCATTTCAGGCGATGGACGCGGCTCACATGTTGAATGCGGCGACGTCGGCTTCGGTTTGGACCGCGCGAGGCGCGGGAATCCCCGGCGCTCTTCCGGCGAGCGGCGGCAGCCAGTTGCAGGTGGGTTACCAGGATCCGGTGCTGGGCTATGTCGAGCTGCACGCCCACAGCGATGGCAACGGCGTGCACGCCTCGCTGGGGACCCAATCGGAGGCCGGCCGGACGGCGCTCAGCGGCGATCTAAGCGACCTGGCGGCTTGGATGGACGTGCGCCACACGCCAGTCGAATCGCTCAGCGTGACGACGCTGCATACCACGTCGTCCAGCTTCGCCGGTGGCCGCTCTGGGCCGGAGGAATTCAGTAGCGGACAGAGTACCGCGAACGGCGGCGGCTCGGATCTGGCCTCACGAAGCGGCGCGGAGATGAGCTCCGGCTCGGGTTCCGGCCCCGGTTCCGGGCACTCTGGCGGAGGTACGCAATTCGGCCCGGATGCGGCCTCAGAGCTTTCGATTGGCCAACGCTCCGGATTCGGGCCGGACACTTCGCCGTCGATGGAGGATGCGGGTAACGGTCGGGAAGCAGGATTTGCACGGGACGACGGATTCGCGATCGGAGCGAGCATTTCGATTCTGGCATGAGCCCCGGTCGGGCAAGGAAATCGACGGAAGTTTCAATCAGAACGGGAGTTAAGCATGAGCAGTCTCTGGAGCAACGCAGCAACGGGAGCCTCGCCCTTTGCGACGCAAGCCGGGGCGCCTTCGCCGGGAGGCGGAGCGGCGGCAAGATTTCAGTCGATTCTCAAATCGGCTGGCGCGCCCTCGGCGGCTCAGCCTGGACTCAGTCCGGCTGGGGCCAAGGCTAATGCCGCTGCGTCGGGCAATGCCGCCAGCGGTTCTTCGGCCAGCAATTCGGACTCCGACGCCACCATCTCGGCCAACGACTTTCTCACCCTGCTGGTGACCGAGATGCAGAATCAGGACCCGACCGCAGATGTCGATCCCAACGAATACATCGATCAACTGGTGCAGATCAACAGCCTCGAGCAGTTGATTTCGATCAACCAGAATCTGGCCACGGTGCTGGGCGCCGCCACTTCTCCAGTTGGCACCGGGGGGACCACACCCGGCTCCGAGGCCGCTTCGGCCAAGACCGGACCTTCGCAGGCTCTCGCGGCGAAATCGCAAGCCAGTTCCGTTCATACCGGAGCAGCTTCGCCGGCATCGGCGATCGGCGCGGCCCGCAACGCCAGCCGCCCTGTGGCCGTGCACGGCAACCTGGGCACGCCAGGGGCTGCTCCTGCGGCCAACTCCGTTGGCCGCGCGCTCGATGGCCGCACGCACCGGGCAGGGCACGCGATCCGCGATATACCGACGCGCGCGCTGCCGTAACCGCTTTTCAGTGCGCTGGATGCGCTTCGACTGCGCCGGGCGTTTCAGCCGGCGAGACGAAATTTCAAACCGCTCGGGAAGCTGGAGCGCGATTTTTCAGAAAATCTTCAGGAGGAAACAGATGGCAAGCTTTTTTATTCCGCTCACCGGCCTCGAATCCGATTCGACTGCCTTGAATACCATCGCCAACGACCTGGCCAACCTCAACACCACCGGCTTTAAGAATCAGACGGTCAACTTCTCCGACCTCTTTTACCAGGAGATTGGAGAGGCCAATTCCGGCGACCTGATCCAGCAGGGTTCGGGCGTCAGCGTCGCGGCGATCCAGTCGCAGTTCACCGAGGGCGACGTCGTTCCGACCGGCAACGCCACCGATCTGGCCATCGAGGGCAACGGATTTTTCGTGCTCGGCCAGGGCGCAGGCGATATTTATACCCGCGACGGCAATTTCGCGCTGACGGCCGACGGGCAACTGGTCACTCAAGCGGACCAGCCGGTGATGGGCTATCCAGCGGTCGGCGGGGTGGTCGATACCAACTCGCCCCTGACCGGGATCACGGTCCCCGTAGGCCAGGTGGAACCGGCCCAGGCGACCTCGACCTTTGGCATGAATGTGAACCTCGACGCCAGCGCCACCATCGGTACCACCGTACCCGGCCAGATCACGCTCTACGATTCTCTCGGACAAGCCCAGTTGGCCACCGTCAGCTACACCAAAACGGGCACCAACACCTGGAACTACAGCATCTCCATGCCCGAAAACGTGACTGCCAACTCGAGTACAGCGGCCGGCGTCACTACCATCGATTACAACTTCGGATCGAGCGGCGGCACCCTGGCTACGGTCAACACCGGGACTAATCTGGCCATTACCGGACCCACTGGGAGCGGCACGGCGACCATCAACGTCCCGGCAGTTACCGCGGGCGAGACCGTGGCCGCCTATGCCACGGCGCTGCAAGGCGCGGTGACTGCCGCCGGTATCGGCGCCACGGTCACCGCTACCGCTACTGGCCAGCTGAGCATCGTCGGCGCGAATATCTCCACCTCCGGCAGCGTCATTCAAGATCCTGTGGCGACCAACACCACAGGCAGCCTCACCTTCAACTCTTCGGGCAATCTGGTGGCGCCTGCTGCCAACATTTCGGGAATCTCTTTTGGCGGTCTCGCCGACGGGGCGGCCAATATGAGCCTGAACTGGAACATCCTCGGCTCCGCGGGTGCGCCGACTATCAGTCAGACCAGCGCCGCCTCAGGCGTTTCCTCGACCACGCAGAACGGTTTTACGAGCGGCCAGTACCAGAGCTTCTCGATCACCGCCGACGGAACGGTGGAAGCGAGCTTTTCGAACGGCCAAACGTTGGCGGTCGGTCAGGTGGCTTTGGCCAATGTGGCCAATCCGAATGGACTGGAACTGCTGGGCGGTGGAGATTTCGCGGCTACTCAAGCCAGCGGTGCGCCGGCCACCGGGGTCTCCGGGTCAGCCGGTCTGGGAAACTTCGTGGACGACAACCTCGAAGAGTCGAATGTGAACATCTCCGCCGAATTCTCAGCCCTGATCATCGCACAGAGAGGCTTCGAAGCCAACTCCAAGGCGGTGACCACCTTCGACACCGTCGCTCAGGAGACGATCAACATGATCCACTAACGGTCGCGTCGCACCACCGTTCAGACAGGGGCCGTTCCGGCATGCCGGTGCGGCCCCAATTCTCTCGGGTGGAACCAGGGTGGGAAACCCGTCCCGAACGGTGAGGTGGGATCGGGAGACTGTGGAGCGCTTTCAGCAAGCATTCATGAGTTTTTTCCAATCGAATTGTGCCAACTTCGGGCATTTAGGTGCTCTCATCTTTCGCGGATAACCGCTTATGGCCACCTTGGCTTCACCTCAATCCGTTCCGCCGGCAACCTCGGTCTTGCTCACTCAGAACGCGCCGAGGTCTGCCGTACCTCCGACTGCGGATCGCGTTGCCGGAACGGAGTTGACTACGGGCATTGGGACACGCCTCGGCATTACCGCATCGGAGAGCGAGTTCCGGACGTTGGCAGACGACCACTTGCAGAACGGCGAAACGGACGGAATTCGCCTGTCCGCGCCGCTGGAACGCATGCCGGTGAGCCTCGGCGTTTCGATTCCGGTGCGCGGCTTTCGCGTTCGCACGCTGTTGGCAATGCATACAGGGGAGCTGATCGAGACCCAGTGGGTGAATGGCGAGGATCTGCCGCTTGCCTCGGGAGATCTGCAACTGGCGTGGTGCGAATTTGAGGTAGTGGATACACGGCTGGCGGTGCGGGTGACGCGGCTGGCGTAGGCGCGGCGGTCGGGTCGAGGCTAAGCCGCCGAAGTGCAAGTTGGCCGCAAAAGGCGGAGGAACCATGCGAGGGAATCTCGGGCAAGAGAATTTCGGCAAGCGGCGAAGCGACTATGCGCCGCTCGATCTTGAGGCGGACTGGAGCTACCTGCGCGCCAATCTGGACCACCCTTCCCATCGGATGGCAAGCAGGCTGGGCAGCGGATTGGCGGCATGGTTGTCGCGCCGCCTCCACGCATCCTCCGCTCCCCCTCCGCAGTTGTCGATTCTGGCGCGGATCGCGCTCGGCCCCCGCCAGTCCTTGGCGCTGGTGGAGGCCGAGGGCGTCCATGTGCTGGTCGGCACCTCGGCCGACGGGCCGCCGTCGTTTTTCTCGCTGGCTGAGGACTCCGGCCGCGACGTGGATCACCGCTTCGATAAGGAGATTTCGCTTCCCTATGGAGCCGGCGCAAACACTCCGCAATCCGGCCGGCGCGAAGTGCCCGCAGGCCGCGCGCTGGGCTTGAATTCCCGATCGCAACCGGGTTTGCAAGCCGGCTTGCGCCCCTTCAACCGCCCGCGCCTGGCAGGCAGGGTGTCATGGGTTTAGCCGCGGAAGCTGTCCTCCTGCGCTTTCCTGGGACAGCCTCCTGGCTGCTTTTCTGCGCTGCTCCAGGCGCAACCGTGCCGGTTCTGCCGGATTTGGGAGCAAAGCTACACCCCGGAGACTCCGCGCCCTGGACCATTCTCTTTGTGCTGACGGCGATTACGTTGCTGCCTTCGCTGGTCATGGCCGTCACGCCCATGGTGCGGCTGATGGTGGTCTTCCACTTTCTGCGTCAGGCGCTTGGCACCCAGACCGCTCCATCGAATCCCACGCTGCTCGGCCTGGGCCTGGTGATGACCTGGTTTCTGATGCAGCCCGTGCTGACGGCGGTCGAACAGCAGGCGGTAACGCCTTATCGCAACGGACAGGTTACGGGCTGGGAGGCGATCGACCGGGGCGCGGTTCCGATCAAGAACTTCATGCTGCGCTACGCGCGGGAAAAAGATCTGGCGCTGTTTACCGCTGCCGGTCAGATTCCGCGTCCAGCCAAGCCGGAAGACCTGCCCATGCGCGCCGTCGTTCCCGCGTACATGCTCTCCGAACTCAAAGCCGGCTTCGCCATCGGCGCCGTCCTTTATCTCCCGTTTCTGCTGATCGACATGGTGACTGCGGCCATCACCACGTCGATCGGCATGTTTCAACTGCCGCCGGTTGTCGTTTCGACGCCGCTCAAGATTCTGCTGTTCGTGATGGTGGATGGATGGAATCTGGTCGCTGGATCGTTGTTGAAGAGCTTTTGATGACGTTCGGAACGCCGGTTTGCGAAAGGATGCGCGCATGACGCCCGATCAGGTGGCCGAGATTCTGCGCCAATTGCTGCGCGAAGCGATGATTGTCGCCGCGCCGATTCTGCTGGCGGCAGCGCTGTTGAGCTTTCTGCTGAGCCTGCTGCAAACGCTGACCTCTTTGCAGGAGCAGTCTCTGACCGCGGTACCGCGATTGTTTGCCGTGGTTGCCATTCTGGCCGTCGGGATGCCGTGGTTTCTGCATCGCATCTCGAGCTACACGGTGCTGCTTTACACCGACCTGGGCCGGTACCTTCGCTGACATCGAACAGGCCGCGTAGCCGTGGGCCGGGGGACTTGAGACTTGGATGCAGGCACGACAGATTGGACCACGATGGCCGCCGCCTTCGCCCTAGCGCTGGTCCGGATCAGCGCCATGCTGGCTCTGGCACCGTTCTTTACCTCATCGTCGACCCCGCGCCAGACCAAGGCGATCTTTGCACTGGCGGTCTGCGTTTTACTGGTTCCCACGGTGGCCGTTGCGGCCGCGCACAGCTCGCCCATTCACATCTCCTTCGCCGGGCTGGTGGGCGAAGTAGCGGTGGGAGCGCTGTACGGGTTGACGCTGAGCCTGTTCAACGAAATGCTGCTGCTGGCCGGGCAGATTGCCGGTCTTCAATTCAGCTTTTCGCTGGTCAACCTGCTCGATCCCGCCTCCGAGATTCAGACCCCGTTGATGGGCGATCTCTTCCAGTTGATGGGTACGCTGGTGCTGATCTCGGCGGGCCTCGACCGGGTATTGCTGGCTTCCATGGTGCGCAGCCTTCATGCCATTCCTCTGGGCAGCTTTCCTTTGTCGCGCATCGCCGCCTCGGCCCAGATATTGGTGCCGCTGCTTTCCGGCTCCTTTTTTGCCGCGCTGGAACTGGCCGCGCCGGTGCTGGCCTCTACCATCCTGGTCGAGATTTCGGTGGCTCTTCTGGGCAAGCTCTCGCCGCAGTTACCCGTGATCTCGCTGACCGTGCCGCTCAAGACGCTTACCGGCTTCGCCATTCTGATCGGCTCGCTCGCCCTCTGGCCGCGCTTTATCGAGGGCCGCTTCAGCGGCTTGCTGGATGTGGCCGAGCGGCTGATCGCGCCTGCCGGCGGAAAGGGGTAGCCGATGCCTGGAGAGCGCAGCGAACAGGCAACTCCGCAGCGCCGCGACAAGGCGCGCAAGGAAGGCGACCTGCTGCATAGCCGCGAGCTTTGCTCCGCGGCCGGGATGTTGGCGGGCGTTCTGCTGCTGGGAGCCGGCGGTCATCGTTTTCTGGCCGGCTGGGCGGAGAGTCTTGAAGCGTTCCTGAGCTATGGCGTGAACGCTGCCTGGGAGCCGAATGCCGTGGACGCAACCCTGCACACCTTGATGGCGCTGGCCATGACGGTGCTGGCGCCGGTTGGACTGGTTGGCGCCGGGGTCGCTGCCGCCGCGTTGGGCGCTGGCGTCATTCAGACTGGCGGAATTCAGATCCATCCCCAGGTGGTGGGCTTCAAGGCCGATCGCATCAATCCGATCTCCAACCTCAAGAATCTCTTTTCACTGCGCTCGACCGCGCGGCTGGGCAAGTCGATGATTCCGGCTGCGCTGCTGGCCGTATTTGCCTATCGGCGCATCGCGCGGCAATGGACGATGCCGCCCTTTTCCTCGGTGCGGCTGATGGCTCTCGGCGGCGATGCGTACGACCTGCTGCTGGCCGCCGCTTGGCTGCTCTTTGCCTGGGCGGCGATCGATTACCTGGTCGAGTGGCACAGCCGCGAGCAGCGGCTCAAGATGAGCCGGCAGGAGATGCGCGAGGAATTCAAGGAGTCGGAAGGCAATCCGCAGATTCGGGCCCGCATCCGCAATCTGCAGCGTGCCTCGCGCCGCCGTCGCATGCAGGCCGATGTATCGAGAGCTGCCGTGGTGGTGACCAACCCGACCCACTACGCCGTAGCTCTGGCTTTCGACTTCGAGACCATGGAGGCGCCCAAAGTGCTGGCCAAGGGACGCAATCTGCTCGCCGAAGAGATCAAGGAGCAGGCGCGGTGGGCCGGTGTGCCGATTCTCGAAAACCCGCCTCTGGCGCGTTCGCTCTATCGGTCGGTCGAGCCGGGCGAGTCGATTCCGGTCGAGCTTTACGCCGCCGTGGCTTCGATTCTGGCGTTTCTCTACCGCCAGCGCGTCGAGCAGGAGCTGCGCCAGCGCCGCGAGCGCGCCGCCGCGGCTCGTGGCACTGGTTGGCAGCCGCCGGGCAGAAGCACAGCGCGGCCGGCGCCGGAATCCGCCAGCCGCGCCATCATTCCCGCCACGCGCGAGCGGGTGCGCCGCGTCCGCCCTAAATCGCCGCAGAATCCGGCCAATCCATCCGCCAATCCATCTCCAGACCGGGGGAATCCATGAGCACAGCCGTCGTTGTGCAGGCGCCGGAGTCGCGCCTCAAAGGAATCTGGAACCGGCTGGGCGAGTTTCTGCTCCCGCTCGGCGCCATCAGCGTGATGTTTGTCATGCTGGTGCCGCTTTCGGCTGCGGTTTTGGACATGCTGCTGGCGCTTTCGATTGCCGCCTCGGTCATTGTCTTTCTCTCGGCCGTTCAGGTGCGCCGGGCAATTGAGTTGAGCGTCTTTCCCACCCTGCTTCTGCTGCTCACGCTCTTCCGGCTGGCCTTGAATATCGCCTCCAGCCGGCGCATTCTGCTGCATGGCTCGGAAGGCACCGCGGCCGCCGGCAAGGTGATCGAGGCCTTTGGGCAATTCGTCGTCGGCGGCAATTATGTGGTTGGATTCGTGCTGTTTCTTGCCCTGATCGCGATTCAGTTTCTGGTCGTCTCGCATGGCGCGGTGCGCACCGCCGAGGTCACGGCGCGGTTCACCCTGGACGCCCTGCCGGGCAAGCAGATGGCTATCGACGCCGATATGAACGCCGGCCTGATCACCGAGCACGATGCCCGCAAGCGCCGTCAGGCCATCGCCCGCGAGGCCGAGTTCTACGGCGCGATGGACGGCGCGGCGCGCTTCAACCAGCGCGATTCGCTGGCCACAATCCTCATTACCGCCATCAACATCGTCGCGGGCCTCCTGATCGGCACGTTGCAACAGGGTATCGAGTTGAGCGAGGCGGTTCGCACCTACACTGTGCTGACGGTGGGCGACGGCCTGGTGACCATGATTCCCTCGCTGCTGGTTTCGGTGGCCGGGGGTATTACGCTCACCCGCACCAATTCCGCCGTGACGCTGGGCGGCGAACTGCGCTCTCAGCTTTTCGAGCGCCCCGCGACGCTGTACATGGCTTCCGCCGTAAGTTGTGCGCTTTGCCTGATTCCCGGCCTGCCTAAATTTGCCTTTCTGCTGGTGGCTGGCGCGCTGTTCTTGGCTGGCCGCAGCCTCAAAGGCCGTCCCGGCGGAGGGGAACTGGAACTTGCCGCGCAGTCAGCCGAAACCGCCGTCTCCGCCAAACCCGGCGTATCCGCTCCGGCCAGCGAAATGGTGGCGCTGCTCAAACTGGAGGAGCTGACGCTCGAAATCGGCTTCCAGCTCATTCCCATGGTCGACGAAAAGCAGGGCGGCCAACTGCTTAGCCGGGTGCGCACACTGCGCCGTCACCTCTCGCAGGAGATGGGCTTTCTGGTGCCTCCGGTTCATATCTCGGACAACCTGCGCCTCGGTCCGCGCGAGTACGTGTTCAGCCTGCGCGGCATCGAGATCGGCCGCTGGCACACGGAAGGCGCGCAACTGCTGGCCGTCTCGGGCGAAGCGGTGCGCCGGCCGCTGGCGGGCAAGGAAGCACGCGAGCCGGCCTTCGGCGTTCCCGCGTTGTGGATTCAGCCCGCGCTCGAAGACCAGGCCATCGCCGCCGGCTACTCGGTGGTCGACCCCGTCGCCGTGATCACTACGCACATTGGCGAGATGATTCGCCAGCACGCGCATGAGTTGCTGGGCCGCGCCGAGACCAAGCGCCTGCTCGATGGGCTGAACGATACGCATCCCAAGCTGCTCGAAGAGCTGGTGCCGAAGCTGCTCACCCTGGGTGAGGTGCAGCGGGTTCTGGAACAGTTGCTGCGCGAGCGCGTCTCGATCCGCGATCTCGGCGCCATCCTCGAAGCGCTGGTTGAAAGCGCGCCCGTCAACAAGAGCCACGTGGCGCTGGTCGAAGCCGCCCGCCACGCGCTGGGCCGCCGCCTGATCCAGCCGCTGCTCGATCGCGACGGCCAACTGCCCGTGCTGCTGCTCGACCCGGCGCTCGAAGACGAGATTTTGAATTTTCTCACCCAGGAAGCCGGTGGCCAGCGGCAGCTTCCGGCACGTTCTTCCACCCCGCTGGTTCGCCGCCTCGCCGATTCTTTGAGGCAACTCATCGCCCACGCCCCCGCAACGGCCCTTCCCGTGCTCTTAGCTCCGAGTCCAGCTCGTTACCACATCAAGCGATGGATCGAGCCCTGGGTGCCCAGAATGGCAGTCGTGGCCGCCACCGACATTCCCGCCGAGACACGCTTGCGGCCGATGGGTACGGTTCGCTGAGTCGGGCGCGCTTCAACGGCAGTGCTGACCGTCTGCCGTGGAACCGCGAAAGGGGGTTCGATGACGGCAATGGAGCGGCAAGGAGCAAGCGTCGAAACTGGATTGGAGGCGGCGTCAACCGCGGCGCGGGAGAAGAACGCAGCTTTGAGCGCGGTCGCCGCCGAGGCCCGGCCGCGCATGCCGGCACCCGGCGCTCCGCCCCATCAGGACGGGGCTGCGGCCCGTTCCTCGTATGTTTCCGGACGGGTTGCGGCACAGCAGATGACGCCCGAAGAGGAGCGGGTCCTCATCGAACACCTGCCCATTGTCCGCTTCCTTGCCCGGCGAATTCACGAGCGGCTTCCGCAGCATGTGGATATCGACGACCTGTTTTCCGCCGGCGTGGTCGGTCTGATGGATGCCTTCGCCAAGTTCGACGCCACCAAGAAGGTGCAGTTTCGCAGCTACGCCCAATTCCGCATTCGCGGCGCTATTCTGGACAGTCTGCGCACCCTCGACTGGAGTCCGCGCGAACTGCGCCGCAAGGGCCGCGCGGTGGAAGAAGCAATTCGGGTGTTGACCTCGCGACTCGGGCGGGCGCCTTCGGAGACGGAAGTTGCCGCGGAGATGGCCATCGGTCTCGACGCCTATCAGCAGTTGCTGGGCGAGTTGAAGGGCCTCGAGATCGGCACACTGCATCTGGAGCGCAATGAGGACTCCGGCGAAGAAGAGCTGGCCTACATTCCCGGCCGTCCCGAGGAGGATCCGCTCTTCCGCTGCCTGCGCGGCGAGATGGAAGGCCGTCTTACCGGCGCGATTCAGGACCTGCCGGAGCGCGAGCGGCTGGTGATGACCCTCTACTACTACGAAGAGATGACCATGCGCGAAATCGGCATGGCGCTGGGCGTGGTCGAGTCCCGCGTCTCGCAGATTCACACCTCGGCGGTACTCCATCTGCGCTCCGCGCTCGCCGACCTTGCTTCGCGTGGCAGCCCCAGCTGTGCCCGTGCCCGTCCACTGAACGGCAAATCCTCCGAACGCGCGGACCGGCTCGCAGCCAGTCCGGCGGGGGAGATGCGCGCCGGCTACTGATCGAGCCGTCTGCATCTGCCGCATCCGCAAGCCGGCGCAGATTGGGAATTTCCGTTTTGGCGAATCCAGATCGGGAATTCCACACACCCTTCCACCTTCTTTCCACTGGTCACCGCAACCCGTTTGCGCAAGAGTCGAAGTATGGAAAAGACCCTCAAGCAGGATGAGATCGATGCCCTCTTCCAGGCCGCGCGCACCTCGTCGCCGGAGGCCAAGCCCGAGGTGCGCGCCCGCGTGGTGCCCTACAATTTTTCTGCCGCAGGGCAGATTTCGACCGAACAGTTGCGCGCCATCAGCATGTTGAACGACCTGTTCGCCCGCAACCTCACGCACAATCTCTCCGCATGGCTGCGCACCCGGCTCCAGGTGAATCTGGTTTCGGCCGAGCAGATCACGTTCAACGAATTTCTTCTTCGCATTCCCGAGATTTCCTTTGTCGCTTCGGTTCGCCTTGAGCCCCTCGGCGCGCTCTCCGTTCTGCAACTCGATCTGGGCCTCGCTCCATCGATGATCGATCTGCTGCTTGGCGGCGAGGGCCAGGCCGGCCAGTTGCGCGAGCTGACCGACATCGAGGAAGCGATCATGGGCTCGGTCATCGAGATCGTCTGCCGCGAGCTGACCCTGGCCTGGCAGCCGGTCGGCCTGAGTTTCAACTTCGAGCGCCGCCAGATGCAGACCCAGGCAGCGCGCGTGATGCCAGTCACCGAAAAGACCCTCTGCCTGAGCTTCGAGGTGCGCATGCAGGAGTCGTCCGGGCTCTTGAATCTGGCCTTTCCGGCCGTGGTGGCCAATACCATCCTGCGCCGGCTCACCGGGGAGTGGGGCGGTCGCCGCCGCCACGCCGCCGAATCCCGCGCGCGGATCGAGCAGACCGCGCGGCAACTGGTCTTTGGAGCCACGCTGCAACTACCCTCGGTGCGGATGGAAGCGCGGGAACTGGAATATCTGGAAGTGGGAAAGCTGATCCGGCTGAACCTCGCCGCCAATGCGAGCGCAGAACTGCGCGCCGGCGGCCAGCACCTCTTTCACGCCCAGCCGGTGCGGCTCGGGCCGCATCGCGGAGCCCGCGTCGAAGCCGCTGTGGAGAATGCGACGGGTGCGGGCCAGGTATGACCAACTGCGAGTATCGATTCCTGTTTTGCACTGTTGACCGGAAATCCGGGGAAATCCGTAAACCATGAGTGAGAAACCGAATTATCTCGATTGCTGGATCCGGGTGGCGACCAGCCTCTTTTCTCAGGCGTTGCTGGGGGAGCCCGTGCTCGCCGACGCGCTGCCCAAACCGATGCCGCCCGGTTCGTTCGGCTTTGCCACCACCCTCGAAGGGGACGAGGAGGGCCGCTTTGCCGTAGTGCTCGATGGAACGCTCGCTGAAGCCGCCTTGTTTGGCGAAGGCGAAGATCAGAAGGCCGGCTGGGCCGAGTTGCTGAAGGAAGCAGCCGACGCCGCCACCGGAGAGCTGCTGGCCAAGACAGGCAGAAAATGCCACGTCAAGGCCATGACCGCCATCGAAGCGGAGAACAAGCTCTCCCGTGCCTTCCGGCTGCAGGCAGGCGAACAGGCGTGGCTCGTTCAGGTCCATAGCGAAGTGCGGCTGGCCAAAGCCGCGCCGTCGGCCAAGCCGGCGGGTCAGGTTTCGCCTCCCGCCCCGGCGCCGGCATCGTCCCAGGCCGCATCTTCACCCGGCGCAGCACGGCCGGCTCCGGCATCCGCCGCTGTGGGAAACTTCTCTCCGGCATCCGCGCCTCCCGGCCTTTCCCCCGGGCTTGCTCTGCTGCTGGATGTTGAGTTGGAGGTCTCGCTACGCTTTGGCGCGCGCGAGATGCCGCTGGGTGAGATTCTCGATCTCGGCCCAGGGGACGTGGTGCAGCTCGACCGTCATATCCACGATCCCGTGGACCTGATTGTGGGCGACAAGATTGTGGCCAGCGGCGAAGTGGTGCTGGTCAACGGCAATTTTGGCCTGCGCGTCACCCACGTCGCCGAACCGCAGAAACGGCTGGAGAGTATTCGATGCCTCTTTTAGACAAGCGTGAGTATGGCAATCCGGAATCCGCGCCGCAGAGCATCGCTCGCAGCACGCGAGCCTTTTGGTCGCAGAGTCCGGCTGCCGATGTGATCGGTTTGCCGGGTATTCCAGGTGGCTTTCCCGGTCAGGAGCCGCCCCGGCGTCGTGCCGTTCCCCGCCGGCGCGGTCTGCTCTCGACCTGCGCCAACCCGCGTTGCGTCAGCGGCTGGCTGCATCTCTGGCGCCGCCGCTCGGGGCCGATCTTCGAAGGCGGCTGGAGTTGTTCGGCCTCCTGCACGGCGGCGCGCGTCGAAGCGGCCGTGCGCCGGGAGATGGAAGGTAGGAGCCTGGGAGAGGGCCGGAATCCCGCCCAGCACCGGCATCGGATTCCGCTGGGACTGGTCATGCTCGAACAGGGCTGGATCAGCCCAGAGCAACTCCGCAAGGCGGTGGATGCTCAGCGCGCCGCTGGCGTCGGCAGGCTGGGAGAGTGGCTGGTGACCGGCCAGGGAGTCGCCGAAACCCTGGTAACCCGCGCGCTTAGCCTGCAGTGGAATTGTCCGGTGCTCAATCTCAATCGCCATGAACCGGAGAAGATCGCCGCCGCATTGCCCCGGCTTTTCGTCGAAGCCTTTGCCGCCCTGCCGCTTCGGGTAGCGGCGGGCAGCATCCTCTATTGCGGCTTTGAGGACCGTCTGGACCCGGTGCTGGCGCTGGCCGTCCAACGCATGTCCGGGCTGCGCGTGGAGTCGGGCCTGGTGCGCGGGTCGCTCTTTCAGGAGGCCCACCAGCGGCTGCTCCACGCCACCTTTCCCTCCGCCGAACTGATCTCGACCGTTTCGGATGCGCCGCTGGTGCGCGCCCTGAGCAAGGCCGTCGAGCGCGTCCGGCCGGCGGAGTCCAAACTGATTCGCGTGCACGATTGCCTCTGGCTGCGGATGTGGAGCCGGCCCCAGAGCGGAGCCTTGCCGGAAAACTCCGTGGTCGAAGATGTCATCGTCTCGCTGGCGGCGGATTAAGGCATTTTAGGGAATACTGTGAACTTTCCAGCGATAGCGAGTGTCGATTTTCTTGAGAAAAATCGACTCGGCAGCCACGGTTTCGGTCTACATCATTCCCTAAAATGCTTTAGGGCCCATCGATGCGGATTTTTCGCGGCAACTTCCGCTCAAGACTCACCGGCATCCGCCGATAACTGAAGCACAGAGGTAATAGCGAAATGAGTGAGATGCGCGTTCTGATTGTGGACGATTCCTCCGTGATGCGAAAGATTGTCGAGCGCTCCCTGCGCCAGGCGGGGCTGAATCCGATGACGGTCTTCGAGGCGGGAAGCGGGGTTGAGGGGCTCGAGGTGCTGAGCAACCAGCCGGTCCACCTGATTCTCTCCGACATCAACATGCCGTCCATGGACGGATTGGAGTTCTTGCGCCAGATTCGCGCCCGCAACCTGGCCGCCGGGGTTCCGGTGGTCATGATCACCACCGAATCGAGCGAAGAACACGTCAAGCAGGCAATTCTCGCCGGAGCTCAGGGCTATATTCGCAAGCCCTTTACCGCCGAGCAGGTCAAGGAGCGGGTGCTTCCGCTGGTGTCCGCTGTCGTCGGCGGATAGGCGATTGGCCGAAGTTTTCTCGGCCCGTGGAGGGCTATTGAGATGGTTTTGAACGGAATACGGATGGGAGCCGGGCTGTGGTGCGGCGCTCCCGGCGAAATGGAGAGGACGATGACGCAATCGCTGCGAGAAAATTTACATTTGGTTTCGGACCCCCGCAACCTGGATACAAGCGTGGATGAGGTATTTCACATGATGTTGGGTTCGGCCTGCTACCCGGTCGAGGAGCTTCCGGCCGAGGAGCCGGAGACGATAACCGCAGTGGTCGGATTTGGCGGCCTGTTGAGCGGCGCCTGCGTCTTCCGCTCCGGCAGTTCAGCCGCCCTGGAGATCGCGGCAAAGCTTACCGGAATGGAGTTCTCCGAGATCGACGATACCGTCAAGGACGCCATCGGGGAAGTGTGCAATATGCTGGCCGGCACCTGGAAGGGCAGGGTTCCGGATCTCTCCGCCAACTGCGGCCTGTCGATTCCCGCCGTCATTACCGGCAGCAATTACCGCATCCATGTGCAGGCCCCGGAGTTCAAGCTGCATCACTTCTATCGCTTCGACAATTCAAGCTTCGAGGTCACTATTATCTGCGACGGATTGCAGTAGACGTTCCGACGACGCAAGGGAAGCCGGAGTAGCAAAATTGGCGTCTACTCCTCCGAGCCTCCTTGAGTCCTCTCTAATCCAACCTTCCCGTTTTTGGACCTTGTTCTGCTCTCTACTCTTCCAGAGGGCACCTCTTCATGGACAGCGGTTATTATGCGGCGTTTGCCGGTCTGGTGGCGCGTACTCAGGCACTCGACACGGCAGCTTCCAATCTGGCCAACACGCAGACCACCGGCTATCGGGCGGAGCGGGAGTATTTTCGCTCCGTGATGCTCGACCCGCTGGGCACGGAAGCTCAGAGCGGCGGCTCGCAGCTGGGCTCTACGGTCAATAACTTCGGCGTGCTGGGCGGCGACCATCTAGATCAGGCGCAGGGCATGTTGACCGCGACGGGCAATCCGCTCGATCTGGCGATTGAGGGGCAGGGTTTTTTCGCGATTCAGACGCCCGGCGGCGTCCGTTACACCCGCGACGGTAGCTTTCATCGTACCCGGGACGGCCAACTGGTGTCGGCGGCGGGAGAGCCGGTGCTTTCCAATCGCAATCTCCCGATCCCTTTACCCCCTGGGGAAATCTCAATCGGCGCGGACGGCGCCATTTCGGTCGGCGGCGGCACCGTCGCCGTGGTGGGCGTCTTCAGTTTCGCTGCTGGAACGCAATTGACCCCCGAGGGCAAGAATCGTCTGGTTCCTCCCGTGCAGGTTCAGCCTGCCGTTTCTCGCAGTGCAAGCATTCACCAGGGTGCGCTCGAAGCTGCCAACGAAGACGTGATTCAGGGCAGCCTGGACCTGATCATGATGCAGCGGCAGGCCGAGACCATGCAGCACGCCCTCACCATCTTCCATACCGAGTTCAACAAGACAGCGGCTGAGGATTTGCCCCGGGTTTGATTTGATTTCGGTCCAGTTCCCATGGTTCTTGAGACGAATTCCAGCGTTTTGAAGGAGTACCGAACGTGATCCGAGCCCTCTACACAGCCGCCAGCGGCATGAGCGCCCAGCAACTGAATCTGGACACTATCGCCAACAATCTGGCCAACTCCTCCACCACCGGCTTTCGCCAGCTTCGCCTGGAGTTTCAGGACATGCTCTACCAGAACCTGATCACCCCCGGCGCAGCGCAGTCCCAGACCACGGTTTCAGCCGGCCTGCAGGTGGGTCTCGGCACCCGCTCCGCGGCGACCGAAGTCATCATGACCCAGGGTGAGCTGAACCAGACCAACAATCCCCTGGACCTCGCGATCGAGGGCAACGGCTTCTTCGAGGTGCAGCGCCCGGACGGCACCATCGCTTACACCCGCGCCGGCCAGTTTTACCTGAACAATCAGGGCACCATCGTGACCACCGACGGCGACCCGTTGCTGCCCACCATCACTGTTCCTGCCAACGCCACCGCCATTACCGTCACCCAGTACGGCGTAGTCAACGCGACCCTGCCGGGGCAGACCAATCCGACGCAACTGGGGCAGATTCAGTTGGCTACCTTCGCCAATCCCGGCGGTTTGCAGCTGATTGGCAGCAACTTGCTGCAAGACACGCTCTCCTCCGGCAATCCGGTGCTCGGCAACCCCGGCGGTACCGAGGGCCTCGGCACCTTGCAGCAGGGTTATCTGGAGAACTCGAACGTCGATGTGGTCACTGAATTCGTGCAGATGGTGCTCGCCCAGAGGGCCTACGAAGCGAACTCCAAGGTGGTCAAAGCGGCCGACGATATGTATTCCCAGGTGAACAATATGACGCGTTAGAGAGCGCGGCATTTGGGATAGGACAGAGGCGAGAATCAGCCAGAAAGGAGCAGCAGGATGCGGAATCGAGGCGCGGGAATTCAAGCAAGGGATATAGCCGGAAATCTGGCCGCCGGAATGCTGCTCCTGTGCCCGTGGCCACTTATAGCCCTCAAGCCGACCGTAAATCCGCCAGTGTCGCCTCAAATGCGCATCGAAGTCCGCGGACAGGCGGCCGAAGCGGCCCATCGGCAGCTTCCAATAGGGACTCAGGCTCCCTCTCAGCGGGATATTGTCGATCCCTGCCTCGGCATCCGCTGGCAGCGGGTTGCGGACGCCCAGCACCCGGAGCGCCCCGGTCGCCTGGTGCCGGTCGATTCCGGAGTGGTTCGCGTTTCGAATCCGAGTTCTCCCGGCTCGGCACTGTTGCCAGCACCATCGACAGCGGCCTTACCGGTGATTCATGCCGGCGACCGCATCGCCGTTTCTCAGCAGACCCCCATTCTCCGCGCGCGTTTTCAGGCCGTGGCACTGGAGTCCGGCGCAGCCGGGCAGACTCTCCGCGTCCGGCTCCTGGGCAGCGCCCAAACCCTCACCGGCAATCGGGGCACGGTTGTCGATGTCCGGGCCGTTCAGGCCGGAGAAGCTGTCTGGCTAACCGTAGATCGCAACCCGCAATGAGCACGCTCAAGGAAGAGAAACCGATCATGATCGAATCCGCGGCATCTGTTTCCCTCGAAAACCCGCCTGCTCGTCGCCGGCCTTCCCGGCTGGCGAGCATGATCGCCGCACTGTCTCTTCTGCTCGCCATTGTCGCCCCTGCGCCTGCGCTCGCCTTCGCACTCCCCGGTAAAAAGAAGCCCGATGCCGCTGCCGACAAATCGAAGGCCACGCCTCCGGAAGAGGCACTCAAGGCCTACATCCAGCGCGTCCGCACGCAACATGAAACCGAAGTCCGCACTCCCGGCTCCATCTGGATCGATCAGGGCCGACTTGTACGCCTTTCCACCGACGCCAAGGCCGTCCGGCTGCATGACGTGGTCGCGATCGTAGTCGCCGAGAGCGTGGCGGCGGAGACCGACGGCGAGGTTAAGAACTCCCGCGCCTCGAACGCCAGCTCCGGCTTCACCGGCCTCTTCGGCAACCTCAGCTCGACCAACCGGCTGCAGAATCTCATCGGGCAGAACTCGGCCTCCGGCCTCAACGCGCAGGGCCAGAGTGTGACTAACTCCAGCCTGACCACCACCTTCGGCGCCGAAGTGGTCGATGTGCTGCCCAACGGCATGCTGGTAGTGCAGGCCACGCGCCAGTTGACCTTTTCACAGCAGACGCAGCTCATCAAGCTGCGCGGCCTGGTGCGTCCCGAGGACGTAAGCGCACAGAATCAGGTTCTTTCTACGGCCATGACCGATCTCGAACTTGAAGTTACCGGCAAGGGCATCGTCAACGACACCACCTACCGGCAGAATCCGGTATGGAGATTCCTGCAAAGGCTGCTGATCTTCTAGGAGATGGAGTGAGTGATAAATCATAGGAAAGCCACGTAGTTGGGAACACAAATGGAAGCGGCAACGGAGCGAGATTCGGAGATGAGATTGGCGATGGCAGGACGAGGGATGCGGATGGCGCGGAGGGCGGCAGCGCTGCTGACGGAGGTGGCGATTTCGGCCGCTTTGGCCACAGCTCAGACCGCCGGCCAGTCCAATCCTCCTCCACGCGTTCCGCTGAATCCGCCGGCTTCTGCAAAGACTGTGGCTCTGGCCGTGACTCCTGCGCGCCCCGGCTCTGCTGACTCTGCTCCTGCCGGCCCGCTGGCGCAGCGCACGCGGATCAAAGACGTTGCCTCGATCGAGGGCATCCGCGACAACCAGCTCATCGGTTACGGCATCGTGGTTGGCTTGCGCGGCACCGGCGACACCCAGCAAACCGTCTTCCCGATTCAGACACTGCTTTCGACCCTGGAGCGGATGGGTATCACCGTCCCGCAGACAGGCAACAACAGCGCCGCCAACATGCAGGTGAAGAATATGGCCGGAGTTTTTGTCGAGGCCACGCTTCCCGCATTCAGTTCCACCGGCGATAAACTCGATATCACCGTCTCCTCGGCGGGCGACGCTCGCTCGCTCGAAGGCGGCATGTTGCTGATGACTCCGCTCTATGGCGCCGACGGGCAGATTTATGCCCAGGCGCAGGGGCCACTGGTGCTGGGAGGCTATCAGGTTTCGGGCGGCGCCAGCTCGAGACAAGTGAATCACCCGACCACGGCCAGAGTCCCTTCGGGGGCTCTGGTCGAGCGCATTGTTCCCTTCGATTTGAGTCAGATGAAGACCGTTCGGGTGGTCCTGAACGACGCCGACTTCCACACTGCCGAACGGATGGCCGGCGCAATCAACTCCGTCCTCGGAACTAGCCGCGCCCGCGTCGCAGACAGCCGCCGCGTCGAAATAGCCGCAATCCCTGCGGAAGACCTACCCGCGCTACTGGATCAAATTGAGGCAGTCGAGATAGAGGTCTTTCCGCGCGCCAAGGTCGTTGTCAACGAACGCACCGGCACGGTGGTGATTGGCGGCAAAGTGCGCCTCCAGCCGGTCTCCATCCTGCATGGCGGCCTCTCGATCAACGTCATTGTCGAAAATCAAGTCTCGCAGCCCAATGCGCTCTCGCAAGGCACAACGCAAGTCGTCCAGCAAACCACGCTTCAGGCCCAGGACAAGCCGGTCAATCGTATCGAATTGAAAGAAGGCGCTACCGTCGAAGACCTCGTTCAGGAGTTGCAGGCCATTGGCGCAACCGCGCACGATGTCATCTCGATCCTGCAAGGGATGAAGGAAGCTGGAGCTTTGGAAGCCGATCTGGAGGTCTTGTAATGAGCGACTTACGCACCCCGCAGTTGTCCCCGTTGGGGGCTGTAGCCACGCCTCCGGCATCCACTCCGTCGCCTAGACTGGTCAGCGCCGCTCACGAATTTGAGGCCTCCATGATGAAGGAATTGATGGGGCCGCTCACCTCCGGAGATGACTCCCTGGAGGGCGGTGAAGATGGCGCGGGCTCAGAATCGGCCATTACCTCCTTTGCCGGCGAGGCACTTGGCAAAGCTATCTCCGAACATGGCGGTTTCGGCATTGCCACCCGGATTTTGCATCAGTTATCTTCCGCCGGTAACCATTCCGGGAAAACTGTCGTACCAGCGCACGGGAGTGGAACTACCACGAATTCGCCACTCTAATGACTATCGTGATAGGAAACGCCGACGATGAGAGGATCATGGAGAAACAACGATGAATGTACGCAATGACATTGAAAGTCTGTCTCAGATCCTTTCCTCCCAATCGGTGCCGGTGGCCACAGCCAAGAGTGGCAACGCGCCGGCTTCGGTCGGCAGCCAGATCGACACCGCCCAGGTAAGTGCAGTCGCCACCCAGGTCGCGCAGTCGGCCAGCGCTTCCGATGTTCGCCTGGACAAAGTCGCCAGCATCCAGGCGGCGTTGCAGGCCGGCACCTATCAGGTTCCCGCCTCTGCCGTGGCGCAGAGTGTGATTGGAGCATTGCTGATGCCGGAAAAGTAATGTCGAAAGGCAGGCAGCGTGCTCTGTTTTGAAAGAGCAGGGCAGGCAGGAAGCCGAGAAACCTGGAAATTGTAGAGGAGGAAAGCGGGAATGACGATTGCATGGCAGGAGCAGTTAAGGCCGGGAGAACCTTTGAAGGGAATTGTCCAGCAAGCGACAGCCGCGCTCATCTCCATGGACGCTGAGCGCCTCGAAGAGTTGGCCTTGTGTTGTGCGGATCTCAATCGCGAATGGGACGAGACCGGCGCGCGCGCGCAGGTAGCTTCTGCGCTTCGCGGCGCGGAAAGCGATCTGGATTTGCTCAGGTCGATTCTCCGTGAAACGCGCGACAACCTGACAGTTCTTTCGCGCCTCCACACCATACGTCTTCGGGAGGCTCTTTTCTTTGAATCCCGACAAAGCTCAAACCGCGCTGCTGAGGAGGCCGAAGCCTTCGGCGTGTGGATGCGTCAGGAAAGGACACCCGGCTATGGGGACAATTAACTCCGCAATCAGCCTCATCACAGCCGCGCTGGACGCCGACCAGGTGGCGCTTGACGTCACTTCGAACAACGTGGCCAACGCCTCTAATGAGTCGTACACTCGCGAAGTCCCGAACTGGAGCGAGAATCAGCCGATCTACGTCAATGGCCAGGCCATCGGAACCGGCGTCTCGGTTACCGGCGGCATATCTCAGCGGGATCGAGTTTTGAATCAGCGCCTCGATCAGCAACAGCAGTTGAGTGCTTCATCCACCTCGCTGTTGACCGCCCTTACCACCCTTCAGGGCAGCTTTACGCCGGCCTCCAGTTCCACTTCTACGGGAAATATCGGCAACGATATTACCAATTTCTTCGACTCGTACACCTCACTGGAATCGGAGCCAAGCAACAATGCCGATCGGCAGGGAATTCTCTCCGCCGCGACGACCCTGGCTGGCGATATTTCGAGCACCGCAGCCAGTCTCAATGCGCAGCAGTCCTCGCTCGATCAGTCGGCCAACACCGTTGTAGCGCAAGTGAATGCCCTGACCACTTCGCTGGCCCAGGTCAACCAGCAGATTCAATCGACCTCTCCAAACTCGGACGCGGGCGTTCTCGAAGATGAGCGTCAGTCCGATCTGAGTCAGCTCTCGCAGTTGATTGGGATCAACCAGATCACCACCGAGAATAACGGCATGAGCGTGACCACGACGGGAGGCCAATTGCTAGCCTCGGAGGGAACTTCGATTCCGATCACCACCGGTGAGGTAGGGGGCGTTACGCATTTCTTTCTTGGCGAAACGGATATCACCAGCGCATTGGCTTCCGGTGGAGGACAGTTGGGCGGTATTCTCACTGCCCGCGACCAGAGCATCCCCACCACGATTGCCGCGCTCGATCAATTGGCTTTCGGCATTGCCACCAGCGTCAATGCGGTCAACAATGCCGGTACCGATCTGGACGGCGACAACGGCAACGCCGGCGATATCTTTAACGCGCCTACCCAGGTAGCCGGTAGCGCGGCGGCTCTTTCCGTCGTCCTGACCGATCCCAACAAGATCGCGGCAGCGGGCCTTGGCGATGGAACTGGCGATGGCTCGAATGCCGTGGCTGCTGCCAATCTGGCCACGCAGAATATCATCGCTGGCCAGACGCCTTCGAATTTTTACTCCAATCTAGTTAGTACTCTGGGCGCGACGGTCTCGGAAACAACCACGCAGAATTCGGCACTCACTGCGTCCGTCTCGCAGCTCCAAACCCAGGTGAATTCGCTTTCCGGGGTCAACCTGGACGACGAAGCCAGCAATCTGGAGCAGTTTCAGCGGGCTTATCAAGCCGCATCGCAGGTTTTCAGCATCCTCAATACCGTTTATGCGGCGGCCATCAACATCGGCGTGGAGACGGCAGTTTCCTGAATTCCCAAAGGAAAACCAAACAAACGCAAAAGGAAAATCCATGCGAGTCGACCCATTTTATGTGGTGAATCTGAGCGGCGCCCTGGACCAGACCCAGGCAACCCAGGAGCAGTTGAGCCAGGAGCTTTCGAGCGGCCTTCGGGTGACGACGATCGGTACTGACCCGGTCGCAGCGGCGCAAAACGTGAAATTGCTGAACAGCATTCAGCAGGACGATTCCTTTACACAGACCACCAGCCTGACGCAAGGCATGTTGCAGGTGACGGATTCGACGCTTGGCTCCGTGGTGGACCAATTGAACTCGGCGCTATCGCTGGCCGATCAGGCCAACAACGGCACGCTCAATGCCAGCGATCTCAAGTCCATTTCCAACCAGCTTGCCGGCGTGCGTGATGAAGTGCTTTCGCTGGCTAACACCAACTACCAGGGGCAATATATCTTTGGCGGTAGCCAGACCGGTGGCCCTCCCTTCACCCTCAGCAGCGCCACTTCACCGGCGACCGTCACCTACAATGGCGACGGCAACGTGAATACGCTGCAGACTCCGACCGGCCAGTCGATCCAGCTCAATCTTCCCGGGAATCAGGTCTTTACCTCTGCCACCGCCAACGTTCTCGGTACCTTGAACAATCTCGTCGCGGATTACGCCAGCGGTACCGCCGGCAGTGGCGTCGCCGACACTGCTGCCTTGAATACCGCTTTGAATTATGTCAGTCAACAGCGGGTCACCATTGACAACTCGATCAACCAGCTCAGCGATGCCTCTGGCGTGGCAACGGAGCAGGCCACCCAGTTGACCGCCGTCCAGACGGACCTGATGCAGGCTGACATTCCGTCTGTTTCGACCCAGCTTGCGCTGGTTCAGTCGCAACAGTCGGCGCTGATCAGCGTAATCGCCGCGCTAGGGCAGGGAAGCCTCTTCGACAAACTGTAGCCAACTCCCCGTTCACTCTATCGGTTCCAGCCGATCAGCTACTCCGCTTTATACTCAAGAGCGAGAGATGTCTATGTTTGCGCCAATTCGCTTCCTCTGGAACGCTACTCGCGGCAACCGCTTCACGCCTTGGAAGAGCGAATATTTGAAGTGGCGTATCGAGACCTATTCCGGCAAAAAAGCGGAGAGCCTGCGCGCCCGCGATGTCTTCGGCTTCGTCTGGCAATCTCGCTGGGAGCTGCTGGATTTTCTCGCCTGGACCGGGCGCCTCGAACAGGAAGTTCGGCGAAGGTCCTGAAGTTTACAGGCAAAGATTTGTCCGAAGGAGCCATGACTTGGCTGATCCGTTGACCAGAAGGGAATTTGCGGCCATGGCCGGCGCGTTAGCGATGAGTCCCCGGCTCTTCTCCCTGAGTAAGAAGAACACTCCGGCCAAATTCAACGTCGATGGGGTGAATTCGCTGCGTGCCCATGGTGCGGCGATTGGCCTTCCCGTCGGTTGCGCGGTGGTGCCGGAGATTCTGGATCTGGCGCCAGCGAGTGAGGATCTGTACACCCATACCGCCATCCAGCAGGCCGGCATTCTGGTAGCGGAAAATGCTATGAAATGGTCCAGCCTTCGTCCCACCCCCACGACCTACGACTTCGTCAAGGCCGACCGGCTCTTCCAGTTTGCCGCGCAAAACGGCCAACTGGTGCGCGGGCATAACCTTTGTTGGCATGAGCAGCTACCGGGGTGGTTCCAGAGCTACACCACCCGCGATAACGCGCGGCAGCTGCTGGTGGAGCATATTCAGACGGTGGCGGGGCGCTATGCCGGGCGGGTGCATAGCTGGGATGTGGTGAATGAGGCGGTGCAGGTTTCCGATGGGCGCCCGGATGGGTTGCGGCGGTCGCCTTGGTTGGAATTGATTGGGCCGGAGTACATTGAACTGGCGTTTACCGCAGCGGCGAAGGCCGATCCACAGGCCAAACTGACCTACAACGACTATGACATTGAGCTCGACACGCCGGAACAGGCGGCCAAGCGCGGCCAGGTTTTGCTGCTCTTGAGGCGGCTCCATGCGCGTGGGATTCCCGTGCAGGCGATCGGGATTCAGAGCCATTTGCAGGTTTTTGGGCCGCGGCCGGGAGCGGGCTTGGTGAGCCTGATTCGCGAGGCGGCGAAGCTGGGCCTTGAGGCGTATGTGACTGAAATGGATGTGAATACGCGTACTTTGCCGGGTGGTCCGGAGTTGCAGGATGCGGCTGTGGCCGAGGTTTACCGGAGCTATCTGAATCTGGTTTTGCCGGAGCCGAATTTGAAGGCGGTGCTGACCTGGGGCATCTCGGACGGGCATAGCTGGCTGAATTCGAGCCGCCAAAAATGGGCACTTCGACCGGATGGCGCGCGGCAGCGGCCATTGCCGTTTGACGAGCAATTTCAGCCTACGCCGGCGTTTTTTGCCATGCGCACGGCGCTCGATACGGCGCGTCAGGCGGTGGTTCCGGCGGATATTACCGCGCCGAAAACGAATTCCAAAGATCCGTTTGCGCCGTTTTCGGTGCCTGGAAGTCCGGGGGCCGCACCTTTGCCGCAGCCGCAGTGACGCTGATTTTCGCCTTTTTTGAGGGCGGTAAGCCTGGTTTTGGTGCAAATGGATTTGTACGCGTAACGTTAAGCGTGCGATTTGTTATATAGATTGGCGGATTTGTTATATTGCGCGGCGGATGGATTACAGTCTTTGGCGGATTGGTTACAGTGGGTGGCGGGATTGGATTTTTGGGGGGAATGTTTTCGAGGCGGGTGGGACACTGTTGATGGAATTCGTGAATTGTTTGGCGGTTTGGGGAGCTTGCGGCCGGGTTGGTTGCTTACGGCTGGC